>ENA-ORTM01000003-ORTM01000003.1-human-gut-metagenome-genome-assembly--contig:-NODE-3-length-327319-cov-9.104668_pt1 | contig 327319 bp, 292 predicted proteins | sample MGYA00241909_ERZ509182 | MGnify/ENA primary metagenome ERZ509182 (study PRJEB26280, sample SAMEA2338855) | human gut metagenome | biome: human gut; feature: human-associated habitat; material: faeces...
GTCAACTAAATTAGTCATAGCTCTAAAAGCTGTCAACCAATTTCAGGCAAGGTCACTGATGCTATACAATTTACTCATTTTAATTAATATAAAATAGATTTGAGTAATTATAGCATAACTGTTTATAGCCCCTGGGTAGCCGCCAAGTGAAGTCCAAACAACACAATAGCTGTCAATAGACCGATTAGATTTGTACAAAATGCAAAGGCAAAGTCTGAAGCCGCCAAAAATATGAAACCGGCATACTCGTTGCCAATGCAAAAATAGGTTTAGACACAACACCTAAAAAGTAGCCCGCGAATACGGGTCATTTTTTGTACCCGAAGCAGTTTGCAGTCACTCTAAAAAAGGAGAAATATGGATATCCTAATTTTTCTCTTCATTACTTAAATCCCAACGGCTTTCATAAGTCATTGAATGAATATTAAGAAGACCCAAAACGGTGTGATACAGATGATCATGGGTGACAGGTTTTTGAATCGCCTTTTCAATCGCTGACTGAGATACAGCGTAGTCAGCTTTAAATCCATCAGAAAACCACATCACCATTGGTATGATTTTTTGCTCATCAGGTGCCATCTTATAGGGGGCGCCATGCAAAAAGAGTCCCCCTTCTCCTAAGCTTTCTCCGTGGTCCGAAAGATAAATAAAAGCGGTATCTATATCCTTTTTCGATTGAAGCGTACGAAGAACCTCTGCAAGTACTCGATCCGTATAACGAATACTGGCGTCATAAGCATTGACAATTTCTTCAGGACTGCAACGCCTGAAACTCGGATCATTACAAACTTTGCCAAATACCTTATCTTGATCTTCTGAGCGCAGATCGTAGGCAGGACCGTGCGAGCCCATCATATGAAGAATTAAAACCTGCCTGTCTCCCGGTTTGATTGTTTGCAAACGCTTTTTCAGATCCACTGCAAAAGCCATATCCATACAGTCAGAGCTGTTGCAAAGCGCTTTGTCGTCACTGAGCCTTATCGTTTTAACGCCATCACTGGTGCCTTTACTACCTGACTGATTATCAATCCAAGTCACATTAAATCCTGAACGCTGAAGCAATGAGGGTAGTGCCTCTTCACTTAAAATACGGTCCCGATCATAGTCCCTGCGTCCGATACGGCTTAACATACAAGGCAAAGAAACATCTGTACTTGTCCCGCAAGCCTGCACTTTAGGAATATTGATAATATCCATTGCCGCTAGCCTAGGTGTAGTCTCCCGTCCGTAGCCCGCCAATTGCCAATTGGCTGACCGAGCCGTCTCGCCTATCATCAGAACAAAAACGGTTGCACGTTGAGGCTTTTCTGTAGCATAAGGATTGGGATCCACAATATGTCTGACACGTTCGGCATCCGTATTTTTATCACGCAATAGAGTTGAGGCCGTTGAGTAAACCACATTGAAGGGTGCAATCATGTAGCGCATGGATTTGTCCATCCGCATGATGGCTGAGAAGGGCTGCAACTGACTCAAAAGTAGCAAAATCCCAATTAAAAGAAAAAGCGCAGACAACCCTAACCGCTTGAAGCGATCTGCGAGCGTTACGGTAGTGCTCTTACTGTTTTTCAGAATCAAAATCGCCGGAATAAACAAAAAAGCAAAAAGCAAAACCGAGGACACTGATAGGTACATCGAAGCTTCTTTGGTATCTGTTTGGAGGAAATTTCTCACCATATCAGGTGTCATTGTCGTGCCGTACAAAAGCGCACTGATTAAAGCAGTTACCCCAGAAATGGATAAGATCAACATAAAAAGCTGAAAAACGCGTTTGGGCAAAATAGCGAGTAACTCAATGACAGACAAGGCTACAAAGAAGAAACTTAAAGCTAGTACCACTGATAGAAAAAGTGTTTGTGCTATCAGTTCTGGATCACTGCCGGCTGTTCCAATAAGTGCTCGCCAAAAAGGAACATCTAAAAAGATTGTCCAAAATAAAGCGGCAGCAAAAACACTCTGCGCGTGACTCGTCACCGGGCCATCCTTGAGAAAACGACTGATAATTTTTTCCCGGTCAAAGAAAAGAACGTATAAAACTGCACATACGATCCAATCAATGAGCATCGTGGCGATATTGTGCGAAACAAAATGCACACCCTGCATCGTACGGGCGAAACCGCAGATAAAACCGAAGACGAATACTGCCAATAAGCACCAGCGTGCATAAGCCGGATGGTGATCACGAAGGGCAAAGAAAAGAGCAAAAAGGCAAAAACCGGTGCCAGCGTGTCCTCCCGGCCAGCAGTTGCCTGCCCGAGCAACTAAAGACCAGCCCGGATCGGTGATTAGATCTGAGCCCCCAAAAACGGTTGTCGTCCAAGGACAACTCACTCCTGTTGTCTGTTTAAGCCACCAGCATAAAAGCACACTTGTGAGCATTGCGACAAACACATAGGCGTAGCGCTTGATTTTCTCTTGCCTATCTTCTATTGATTTCTGAAGCTTTAAACGAAAAAGCTGATAAATGACCCACAGTGCAAAGATAATAGGGACTGCCTTGGCACCTTTATGCAGCACTTCAGAGAAAAAAACGTTGTGATGCCAAGGCCAGTCACCGTCAATCCAGAATAGTCGGCTGACGGCAATGTCCAACTGATGCGGTGGAAAAAGAACTAAAAACGCCAAGCACCAGATGGGCAGCACAAGCCAAATCCACGGATTGTATGAACGAGTTTCTGAGTACATTTTCCTCTTTGTTTTAGCTAAACCGATACGAGTACAACTATCGTTTATGTAAGGCAAAATCAGCGTTAAAATGACGTCAAAAAACCGTAAAATCGATTGATAGCCATCAACCGAGCAGGCTTTTACTTTGAAAAGGAGTTGAAAGCGCAGTCTTCCTAGAGCAGACTGCTTCAAATAAGTAGAGTCAACTGACAAAGGGGTTGAAGTGTCTTTACCGATCTTAATAGTCGATGACAATGTCGACATTCTCTACAATGTTCGGGATTATTTAGTCATCAAAGGCTTTTCAGTAGAAACAGCTTTGAACGGAGCCGATGCACTTGAGCGCTTAAAGAATGGCTCTTACAGCCTCTGTGTCCTCGATATCGGATTGCCGCTTATTGATGGGCTATCCATCTGCCAGTTATTGCGCCGTGAAGGCAATAGTATTCCTATATTAATGCTGACCGCACGCGACACTATTGACGACCGTGTTAGAGGGCTTGAAGTTGGAGCTGATGACTACCTCATTAAGCCCTTTGCGCTCAAAGAGCTTACCGCCCGCATAGAAGCGCTTTTGAGGCGTAGTTACGGCAGCGAAAAAGATGTATTACAGGTCGCAGACCTCACCTTCAATCTGAAAACACTGAAGGTAACTCGTGCAAACACCTCTATTAAACTTAATCCCACCTGTCTGTCAATTCTCAAAGAGCTGATGGCTAAAAGCCCCGCAGTAGTCAGTCGCTCTCGTTTGGAAACGGTTGTCTGGAATGGCTCGCCTCCTGATTCCGATAGCCTCAGGGCTAATTTATATCTGTTGAGACGCGCCATTGATAAACCATTTGATACTGCTTTAATTAAGACGCACCCCGGACTGGGCTGGTCACTTTCTGAATAATATGAAAACTTTAAAACGCTTCGGCTTAGCTCAGCGCATCCTGCTTAGTTGGATGACGCAAACCATTTTGATTATCGGTCTATTTTCCGTTGCAATGCATGAGTCCACCGAACTGATGGAAGATAATCTTGTGAGTGACATCCTCAAAGACGAACTCAGTATTCTGGTGAGCGAAATTGAGGAAGGAGAAGATGTTACGTTGCCAAGCTCGATGCAGTTTTACGGCAATGCTCCCCAATTGGAACCTGTTCCGGACAAATACGCTCTGTTTCCGGATGGATACCAAGAAATTGTGGGCAGTACTGACTCCTCTTTTTTATACAAAATTACAGTCAACGGGCATCCCTATGTTTTAATCCGTGATCAGTATGATTTTGAGCGCAGTGAACAGTTTTTCAAAATTATGATCTGTACTTGCGCAACATTAATTTTTCTTTTCTGCGTAGGATTCGGCTATTGGTGGATTCGAAAAAAAATTATGGCACCGATCGAAAGCCTTTCAAACGAAGTGCGTCAAATAGCTGATTCTCAACAGTATAAGTCCCTGGCTGGAGAAATCACCGATGATGAAATCGGAGAATTAGCCAAAACGTGTGACCAAGCCCTCAAACGCTTCCATGAAGCGCTTTCGCGCGAAAAACTCTTTACCTCGGATATTAGTCACGAACTGCGTACCCCGCTTACAATTATTCAGACAACGGCGGAACTCATGCAACTTTATCCGCTCACAGAAAAACAAACTGAGCAAGTCAATAAAATTCTTAAAGCCGCTCAGTCCATGGAAGAATTGCTCTCAGTTTTCCTTCAGTTGGCCCGTGGGACAGAATTTGAGAAAACCGCTCACACAGACCGCCTTCAAGATGTTCTTCAGGAGTCTTATGAACATTGGGGCAAAACGGCTCTAGTAAAAAATATCAAACTAAGCCTCCAAAGTGTCGCTACCTGCCCCGGATATTTTTCACCGGTACTTTTGGGCACTGTTGTCAATAATTTGGTTAAAAATGCCGTACTCTATACCGATAAAGGTGAAGTGACTATTCGAGAACTTGAAAATGGCTTTGAAGTGATTGACACCGGCATCGGCATCCCACAGGAGATGAAAGAAAGAATCTTTATGCCTAAAGTAAGAGGAACTGATAAAGCCCCAGGTAGCGGCATGGGCTTATCCATTGCCAAACGAATCTGCGAGCGTTCTGGATGGAGGCTTGATTTAATTGAATCCAAACAAGACTCTCATTTCAGAGTCTCATTGATCCCGGAAACACCGATTTTGCATATTGATCAAAGGCAACAGTGAAAACAGAAGGATCATTCTGCTCAATAAGCAATAACCGCTAGCTTGTGTTTACTGATAAAGTAAAACAGATCCGTTCACTGATATTGATATGAAGCATTAGTTGAAATCTTTTGTGTCTAAAAATGGATTTATTGATCCTTTTGTTGGGAGACAAAGTAATTTCCCGCTAAATGTGCAGACCCTTCTTTTTAGATTTTTCAAGGAAATAAGCGCGGAGTACAGCCTGAAAAATTTCGAGTTCGCGGTCCTAGAAACTTTTGGATTTGGTACAAATGATCAAACAATTATTAACCGAGAGAATTGGTGGAAAGAAACATTGCACACAAGACAAGAGTTAAATAGAAAAAAATCTGCCACACCACTCAATCATCTCGTGTCACGGCGACAGAAAAAAGGCTAAACATCCAGTGCTGGGTGGCGAACTTCCAGCATTTGCTCCGACTTCCCATGGGTACAATCAGCCTTTTTTCAGACATGCGAATGCTCAGAACAAAATCGCCGCTTCTGAGATTAAAAGAAAGAGCGAACCACTGTCTTTCTCATTCACACCAGAAGTTGTCCTTATTCCAAGGCTAACCGCGACTTGTCAGCAAACGCGATGACTTTCTTTGGACCATCAGACAACTTCCGAATTTTAAGTTTAACAGATTCTTAAAACGCCCAAGTAAACCGCAGGTGACAGCAAAGCCATCTTTCAAATCACCGCCAGTTTCATAATTTATTTTGAAAAAAACAATCCAAAAATAAGCGGTTCAATAAAAATAGCGTTAGTAGTTCAAAAACAAAAAGCTAGAAAATCCAGATAGTTAGAAATCATAAAAAGAAATGGCGAGCCTTATCCTCGGCACTACATTCACTTCGCTGTGGCTGCTCCGTTCCCGGCCTGACCAGGTTCACGACGAATGCATGCGAGGGGACCCGCCGAGGGTGCAGTTTATCAAATTTCTACTCAAAAACTCAAGAAAACGAATTGATCTGTTGAAGTCATTGAATTTAGAGAAGATGGGGAAATGTAAAAGGTGCCAACGTTTGGTGAAAATGACTTTTTTCACCAAACGTTAGCTTATCTTCTAACCTTTACAAAAACGAAATAATTAAAAAGCCAATACCAACCTGAATAGCGAGGTTAATTGCAATCCATATGGCAAATGGATTGTCAATCACATATTTTCCAACACTAGAGGTTCCCGATCTGTCGAATCCGCAAGCTGCTAAAGCAATAGGATTGGTCGGCAAGAGAGTTGCACTAACACAAGGCCACATTGCCAAAAGTGAGAGCGGACTTAAACCAAGCGCAAAGCCGATCGGCATAATAGCTCGGGTCGTTCCGCCTTGGCTCTGAATCAAACTGCCCATAATGCAGATCACGATTGCAAAAAGCCAAGGTTGTGCAGTTACTAAGTCCCCACATGTTTGCATAATGACTTCTTGGTTGGCCCGTACAAATGTATCAGCTAAACAAGTACTCCCCATCATACAAATCACCGTCGCAAAAGCTGAATGCAGCACAGAGCTCTTTAATAAATCATCAATTTTCGGTCTGCAAAAAATCATGATGAGTGCGGCAGAGAAAAGCATCACTGGTGGAATGAGTGTCCACATAGGAATCGGATCTTGACCAATCGGCGTTCTTAACACTGGCTCAAAGCCGCTCACAACGATGTACACAATTGTCACTGCAAAAATAACTAACGAGACATAAGCAGAACGTGGCATTGGCTTACTATCGTCAATACTGGGCGGCAATTCCACCAATCCCGCTTTAAGACGTTTTTGGTACGCAGAATCTTTATCCAGATCCTTTCCCCACTTGATAAAAAAGAGTGAGGCTAAAACAACTGATATCAATCCGGCGGGAAAAGCAACAATCATAATGGTGCCCAAACTGATTTCAGGATGCCCATACTGGACAAATAGGCCCAAAACAGCTGCTGTAGCAGCTGCAATCGGTGAAGCAGTAATACCAACACTAGCGGCCATGCTGCCAGCTACTAGTGCTCTTTCAGGACGATACCCATTGGCATAGGCCACCTCAAAAACAACCGGTTGAAGCGCATAGCAAGTCATGGCAGTACCGGCAAAAACTGTGACAAAAAACATCACCAAAGGAGCCAGCACCATAATGTATTTAGGATTGCTACGGATAATCCGAGCCGCATAACGGACCAAAAGATCCAAGCCTCCCGCTGCGTGCATAGCTGCGGCACATGTGCAAACAGCAATGATGATAAAGATGATATCGGCTTGCATTCCAGCCGGTGTCACCCCAAACACCATAACCAAGATCCCTAAACCTAAAGCACAAAAAATACCGATACCGGCTGCACCGAACCGAGCACCATACAAAATACAAACTAAAACAAGCAAAAACTGGGCTAAAGTACTCATCGCTCTCCCCCAATGTCAACAGGCCGTTCACACAAACTCCACTTTTGCAATGGATTCTGGTTTCGGACTATCTCTAGCGTTAACCTTCCTAACTGGAAGATTCATTTTCATTATGAGAGTGGTTTATCGATCAAGACCAATATCATTCTTTTAGGTTATGAGATACACAAAAAATTACTCATAGCGCTTGGGGATTTGGCTTATAGGTCAGACAATGAAAAAGTGACACTTACTTTCGATGGCTTAATGGGAGGAGACACTATGACCGGATTTGAATCTTTAGACAGTATTCGTACAAAGACGGGCATTCTTTGCTTTCATCATCAGCGAGAAGACCTTCTATTGCTCAATTGTGCTTATGCACAAATGCTTCGTGATCAAGAAATAATTACCCAAGGGGAATACAAAACAATTAAAGCCGGTCTTTTAGAGTCATTCCCTAAAGTTTGTGAAAAAGACATGAAAGATTCTCAAGGTGATTTGCACTACGCCTTCGAAAAAGCATTATTTAATACAATCGATTCCAAAGTCGCCTGCAAGCTTCATGTCGGTAGAAGCCGCAATGATATGTACTTTACGCTCTACAGAATGTCGGTAAGAAAAGCTCTGCTAAGTGTTATGCAACGTAGCTTTAATCTGACGGACGTTTTACAAACCGAAATTAAGAAGCACCTAACCACAGTAATCCCTTACTACACTTATGGTCAACCTTCACAGCCTGGCACCTGGGGGCATTACCTTGAAAGTATTCTTGAATTAATTGCCGGAGATTTAAAGCGAATGAAAAGGGCATTTGAATTAACCAACCAATGCCCAATGGGAGCTGCGGCAGGCATCGGCTCTTCGTTTAACCTCGATAAAGAAAAGGTTTCACAGTTACTGGCTTTTGATCGTCCCATTGACAATACGATCTTGGGTAACTCAGACGTGAATTATTTTTTGGAAACTATTTTTGCTTTCACGACTCTCAACACAACTTTAATGCGAGTAGCCAACGACTTGGAATTTTTCTCCAGTACCGAGTGCGGAATTCTCAACTGCGACGAGGCCTTGTGCGGAGGCAGCAGCATCATGCCTCAGAAAAAAAACGCAGAGGCTGTTGAATTATTGCGAGCAATGACTTCCAATTGGGAGGGCTACTTTAGCAATTGCCTCAATGCGAGCGCCGTAACCCTATTTCCGGTTCACGAAACATATTATTTTTATGAACGCTTTTGGGACAATACCTCGGTGTTACTCGACAATGTGGATTTACTGTCCTGCATTATTACTCACAGCCAAATTAGAAAAGAAGTTGCCTATCAACGCGCCTTAGAAGGCTTTACAGCAGCTACAGGTATGGCAGAAGAACTCACCAAGGAGATCGGTGAACCTTTTGAAATCACACATCACATTGTCGGCGGTATGATCAAACGCTTAATGCAGGAAAATCGTCTGCAGACTAAAAATATGACCCCTGAACTCTTGAAAGAGATATCAGAAACCGTGCTAGGGCACCCTCTTGAAAAATCACAAGAAGCAATCTCTGAGCTGATTGACCCGTTGAGTAGCCTGAATGCAAAAACAACAGGCGGCACCCCAAAGCCAGACGATACGAAACTGCTTTTAGAAAAAAGTCTCAAAGTCTTGAACGAAACCAGAGCGTGGTACAACGAAATGACAGAGCGCTTGACTCAATGCAAACAAAAATTAATCGGATAAACAGATGCTGGGCGGCGATAAAAGAGATTTTTAATCTAGCCGCCCAAAAAGGAAAGCTATTATGACCGTGAATTTGATGCATTCATTCTTTTTTCAAAAGCGCATTCAAATTTTTTGTGTTCTCTGTCAAACCAAAAACTTTACAGAAACCGGACGACTTTTAAGTATTACCCAACCCGCAGTATCCAAAAATATTCAAACACTAGAGCAAGATTTAGGTATTACGCTGATTGAGCGAGAAAAAAGACCTCTGAGCTTAACTGTCGAAGGAAAATTGCTCTTTGATTTAATTGTTAAACAACAAGAAACTATGAAAAGCTGGCTGATGGATTTACAGCTACAGGTCAATAAATACGTCCCTTTACGCTTCGGTTCCGTTTCTTCCATTGCCAGATACGTCAATGTAGAAGTTGCTCAAAAATTAGCTTCAGTTTCAAACGCAATCCTTTTTGAAGGTTACAGCAAGGACTTATTGAAATCTTTCGAGATCGGCGATATAGATTTTTTTATTTCCTCAGATCCATATTGGGAAAAGCCTTTTTATAGACGGTTCATCTTTGCTGAGCCCTCTGTGCTGTTGGTGCCATTAAACTTTAAATCAGAACAAAATCTCACATGGGAGAAGATGCAATTTTGCGGTCTTCCTAGAGTTGCTAACTCATTAGCATCAACCAACGGACAATTTGAGCAAGCTTATTTCGCAAGTCTAAATGTCCAATATGTTGATCGCATTACAGTTGATGGCGGTATGACGTTTTTAGAGTACATCAAAAATGGACTCGCCTGGGGTATTCAAACGCCGCTTTTCATAGCTTCCTATCCCGACGTTTTTGACAAAATCCAAATGCTTCCGATGCCACAGCCAGTTGTGTGCAGAGAACTTTATCTGCTTGCCAGAAGCGAACCAGGATTTGTCACACAGGCTGACAAAATCACCAGAATTGTTAAAGAAACGTTAATCACTAATGTGATTCCAAAGCTCTTAGAAGTCACTCCCTGGATTGCCCCCTATCTGAGTGTTCCAGGATTACATGGACTTGAACGGTCGGCCTTCAAAACCGGACGCACGTAAGAAAACGGCTCTAATGCATTTTTGCAAAAGAGCCGCCTAAATCAAATCACTGTACCCAATTAATGAGGCGTAGGAAGTTTAATTTCTTCGCCAGTACTGGTGACATAGTCTTGGTAAATTTCCTCTGCACTCGGGAAATACCACTGACCGTTGGGAAGCTTAACCGTTGTGTCTTTCAGGCGGAAAGTGTTAGCTCCACAAGTCCAGACGTTATAAAGCTTCATATGCGTACAAAGACAACACTTCAGATCCTTGGGATCGGGGTGAGCTTTTTTAGTCATCATGTCCCACCATTGGTTCAAATAAGGGCAGCGACCATCGTTAAGCATATAACCATAGGGTTCACAGTTGGGCGGCACGCGCATCTTAATGGCTGGCGAAGACTTAAGCATTCGCATCAAGTAGCCTGTTGCAGACAAGTGATTGACCTCAATGTCGTCTTCTTTTGCATTCAAATAGGCCGTCTTCACTGCGTCAGGCAGACCTGACTCCTTGGAAATCGTAAAGCGAGTGGCCACCTGAACACCATCGGCTCCGACTTCGCGCATCATTCTGACAGCGTCACCGCCCGTGAAAATGCCCCCAGCAGCAAAAACTGGGATTTGAAGATCATTTTCTGCTAAATACGCTTTCACATCTTTGACGATCGCCTCCAGGCTATGCTCTCGCCAATCTTCTCCAAACCCCAAGTGACCTCCCGCTAAGGGACCTTCGACCACAATGTAGTCGGGCAGGCGATCTAATGCTTTATTTTTCCGGATAAAAAGATTTAAAGCACGAACAGATGAAACAACAATACCTAGGAGTGCCGAGCGAAAGCGCTTGTTTTCACTCATGAGCTTAAAACTTGATAGGTGCAATCCAGCAGAAAGCGTAATACCATCAATACCGGCATCTAATGCTGAATTTAATCTCACAGACAACGATTCATGCGGAGCATTAAAAGTGAGCTTTTCCATGCAGTTGATGAAAACCAAACCTTTGCCTGTGGCACGGCTCATCACGTCTCCCACATAACGCAGGGTGGCTTCCCGTAAATCATTTAAATCAAAGTGATTATCCGATTTGTCAGGGTTTTTCTGGCATCCGTAATAGCGCTTGGCCTTATTGGCCGTATAAGTTGTGCCGTAGAGTCGGTCACAAAGATCCATAAGCATGGCATCGGACAAGTGGGCAATACCGCCTAACTTTTCAACTGCCAAAACCATTTCTGCTGTAGAGATATTGACTCCCATACCGCCAACCATCAGCGGAACATAGTCCTTGCCGCCTAAGCGAACTCTGAGGTCTTTTAAACAAATACTTTCGCTCATCACTTCAATCCTTGAGGGGTAATTCGAGTATTGGCAAAGTATGACAGCGCAATTTGTAAAAACCGTAACAAAAAATCAGGGATATTCCCTAATAAACTACCCCCTTGACAAAGCATTTAGTATCGTTAAATTAAGTTCGTTTTAACTTCTAGGATTTTTTAAAATGGCTTTACTGACGGGTAAAAAACTGCTCATCACAGGGATTTCTTCAAACCGCTCTATTGCCTACGGCATTGCAAAGGCCTGCAAAGAAGAAGGCGCTGAACTGATCCTTACCTACAACAATGAACGCTTCCGTGAGCGCTTGGAACGCTTTGCAGCCGATTTCGGTGCCGCAACTGTTATTCAACTCAATGTGGCCAGTGACGAAAGCATTGAAGCTGCTGCTGCCCGCGTCAAGGAAGTGTGGCCCGAAGGCTTTGACGGTTTTGTTCACTCCATTGCATGGGCCCCTAGAGAAGCTATTGAAGGATCATTCCTCCAGGGACTGACTCGTGAGGGCTTTTTAGCCGCTATTAATATTTCCGCCTACTCTTTTGCAGCGCTCGGCAAGGCCTTTTTACCTCAGCTTCAAGGTCGAGAAGCTTCTTTAGTAACATTATCTTTCTTGGGAGCAGAAAAAGTTGTTCCTAACTACAACACAATGGGTGTAGCCAAAGCCGCACTTGAAGCGGTGACCCGCTATATGGCTGCAGATATGGGTTCCTACGGGATCCGCGTCAATGCATTATCGAGCGGGCCGATCAGAACGCTAGCTGCAAGCGGCATTAAGGACTTCCAGAAAATGCTTGCACATGCTCGCGATGTCTCGCCCCTTCGTCAAACAATTAGCATTGAAGATGTTGGCCGCTCCACAGCGTTTCTTTTATCAGACTATGCTCGCGGCATCACAGCTGAAACTATTTATGTCGACGGAGGCTTTCACGCGATGGCCGGACAGGTGGAAAAACATGAAGAGACTGCAGCTTAGTAGGTCTTGAAGCTATTACAGAAATAGACAAATTCAAATTCCCAATTCGGCAAAAATCGATTAAGCTCGTTATAACGAAATGGTCCTTATGGATTGAATGATTTTTGTTTTTATTTTTAATGGAAGAGTACAAAATGAGCGAAATTGTTCACTTGAATGACTCCAACTTTGAAACCGAAACGGCGCAAGGCGTCGTGGTGGTGGACTTTTGGGCTCCGTGGTGCGGTCCGTGCCGTGCTTTGGCTCCGCATTTGGAAGCTGCGGCTCAGAAGTTTGACGGCAAGCTTCGCATTGCCAAATACAATGTGGATGAAGCCAACGAATACGCTGCCAAACTCGGCATCCGTTCCATCCCGACATTGATTGTCTACGAAAACGGCCAACCGATTCAACAGCACGTCGGCTCCATGGGTATGTCCCAATTAGAAGACTTTTTGAATCAATTCGTTTAAAATGCCCCACGAATCCGTTTCGGACTACGGTTCGAAACGGAGTCTTTTGATTAAATCCTTTATATAAAACGATCAGAACAGCGGTGAAGGCTCGTCTGCTTTCCCCTGCCTTTTCAATTCACAATATCTATAAATTCAAATGCATCTTTCCGAACTCAAATCGTTGCATGTCTCTAAACTCTTGGACTGGGCTATCGATCTTGGCATCGAAAATGCCAACCGCATGCGTAAGCAAGAACTTATGTTCGCTATTTTGAAAAAACGTGCCAAAGAAGGCGAACAGATTTTTGGCGATGGTACGCTCGAAATTCTCCCCGATGGCTTTGGCTTCTTACGTAGCCCGGAAACATCCTACCTTGCCAGCACTGATGACATTTATATTTCTCCCTCTCAAATTCGCCGCTTCAACCTTCACACTGGTGACTCCATTGAAGGCGAAGTGCGTACTCCGAAAGAAGGCGAACGTTATTTTGCTTTGGTCAAAGTAGAAAAGGTCAACGGTCAATCACCAGAAAACTTAAAGCATCGTATGCTTTTTGAAAATTTAACGCCTCTTTTCCCCAATGAGCACCTTGTGCTTGAAAGAGACATTCGCGGTGATGAGAATTTAACGGGCCGCGTGATTGACATGATTGCTCCGATCGGCAAAGGTCAGCGTGCTTTGATTGTTGCCTCTCCGAAGAGCGGTAAAACGGTATTGATGCAGCATATTGCTCATGCTATTACAGCCAACCACCCTGATTGCGTGCTTTTCGTTTTGCTCATCGACGAGCGTCCCGAAGAAGTCACTGAAATGCAGCGCACCGTCAAAGGTGAAGTGGTTGCCAGCACGTTTGATGAACCCGCCTCTCGCCACGTGCAAGTAACTGAAATGGTGATTGAAAAGGCTAAACGGTTAGCAGAAAGCAAAAAAGACGTGGTCATCTTGCTTGACTCTATTACCCGTTTGGCTCGTGCCTACAATAACGTTATGCCCACCTCTGGCCGTGTGCTCTCAGGCGGTGTGGATGCCAACGCACTTCATCGTCCGAAGCGCGTCTTTGGTGCAGCGCGCAATCTTGAAGAAGGCGGCTCGCTTACGATTATTGCTACGGCATTGGTTGACACCGGTAGTCGTATGGATGACGTGATCTACGAAGAATTCAAGGGCACGGGTAACATGGAAGTGCATTTGGAACGCCGCCTGGCAGAAAAACGCATCTACCCTGCAATCAATGTTCTGCGCTCGGGCACCCGTCGTGAAGAATTGTTACTCAAGCCTGATGTGTTGCAAAAGGTTTGGATTTTGAGAAAACTTTTGAGCGACATGGATGAAGTCGAAGCGATGGAATTCCTCCTTGAACGCTTAAAAGCCACAAAGAGTAATGCCGACTTCTTTGATTTAATGCGCAGAGGCGGCTAACCCAACCTGTGGTTTAAGCTCTATTGAGCCCAACGGATCTGTTTAGACTGAGAAAAAATCTCTATACTGAACAGATCCTTTCTTTTATAAACGTTCCTTTTTGATAATCCCCAAGTCTATTGACTGCTCAATGGCTTACACTAAACGATCTTTCATGCTCGCCATGCAAAAGTAATTTTTTATCAGTCAAATGTATTTCCTACATGTTCTATTGAGCGTCAGAAGACTCTTCTTTTCTGGGTAAAAATTGACCGATCATTGCGAAGCAGACAATACCTGCAACTGCAGCAAAAGCGGCTCCTGCATACCCGATCCATTCAATTGCTGGCATTGCACAGACCCAACCACCCACTAACGCACCGCCACCGATTCCGACATTTGCAATACCTGAATAAATCGACATGGCAATAGGAGTGGCCTGCGGTTCCAGTCGAATGACAACCGCCTGAAAGACCAAACCGAAAATCGTGAAACACATACCCCAGAAGACACACAAAAGCATCGAGAGCCAAATTTCCGAACTTGAAAATTCCATTAGTGCCAAAAAGAGGGCTAGCCCAAAAGTCGCCGTTGCAAAGAAAAATTTCGGATGTTTTCCGAAACCTTTTGAAAAGAAAATACTTGCAAGAATCCCTGCCACCCCGAACAAGGTAAGCGTAAAGGTAATTTCGCTCTCGGGCATCTTGGCAACTTGAGCCATAAAAGGCTCAATGTAGCTATAAGCCGTAAAGTTTGCCGTAAAGGCTAATGCTGTTAGTACGTACACGCCGATCAGAGCCGGATTTTTCAAAATGCGGGGTAGTTTCGCAACGGAAGATTCCTGGGTGTTGGCAGGGACTTTCGGAAAAACAAAAATCAAAAAGACTGCTACCGCCAGAGCCACCAGACCAATTGAAAAGAATGTGGCACGCCAGCCCATGTAAAGACCGATCATACGTCCCAAAGGCAGACCGGCAATCATGGCCACCGCCGTTCCCGTCACCACAAAGCTTAGAGCCACAGCGCCTTTACCACGCGGTGCGATCCGAACCGCCAAAGGAGAGGCAATCGACCAAAAAATAGAGTGAGAAAAAGCAACGCCGACACGTGAAAGCATTAATGTCAGAAAGCTTGGTGCTACAGCCGACAAAAAGTGACTCACTATGAAAAGCCCAAGAATCGCCAAAAGGAGCTTCTTAAACTCTATTTTGGACGCCAAAAGCATGAGTGGCAGCGACAAAACGGTCACAATCCAGGCATAGACCGTGATGATCATCCCCGCTTGCGATTCGGTAATGTGAAAATCCCGGGCAATGTCACTTAAAAGCCCGATGGGGATAAATTCTGAAGTGTTAAAGATGAACGCTGATAACGTGAGCCCGATAACGGGGGCCCAAAGCTTGAGAGCACCGGTCTCTTCCTGAGCCATGGCGCTGACCTTTCTTTCAAATTAATGAGGAGCTTGATTATAGGCAGTTGAGCCGGAATTGAAAATAAGCAAAGAAACAAAAGAGGCCTTCGCCATGGAAGACCTCGTGAGCAAGTTTAAATTAATGCTCAGTGAGCGTGACAACCGCATTCGTGACGCGTTTTCATCGCACGAATGAACCACAACTGCTTAGAAAATCCTGCCACGTAACCTTCAAACATTGATTGCACTTCAAAGTCATCAGATTGTGCAGCATCGTTTCGGATTTCCAAAGCCAAAGCGTTCATGAGCTTCATATCTTCTTCGATCATTGCCACAACCTCATGAGCAGAAAAGTCTTTTGCACTCACCTCTTTAAGAGTAGCGACACTCAGATACTCACTCATGGTGGCTAGTGGCATTTCGCCTTTCATTTTAAGAATTTCTGCCACTGCATCAAAAGCCTCAAATACCTCGTCATAGATCGATTCGGTCATTTCATGTAGAGGTTTAAAGTAGTGACCTGTCACGTTCCAGTGCAAGTTATGCAATTTCACATTCCAGACTGCTAAGTTAGCCAAATACGTATTAAGTTTCTTCGTACATGTCATCTCATTTCTCCTTTTTGCTTCAAAACTTTTGATTTAATCATACATGATTTTATTGAGAATTATTCTTATTTATGTATCTAAATGTTTGATTTATTTGATTTTCTATTAGCGTGATAGTTTTTTTGCTTGAAAGGATTAACAAGAAAGGGTTTTGTGTTAAAAAACTTGCTATTTATCGGAATTTATTAGATAATTTCGGCTCTTGTCGGAACGTGGAGTTGCATGCCCGCGGTAAGACCTCGAGATAGCGAGGCACGTGCGCAAGGCACTCAGGGCGACCGAAGTATTTTTAGGAAAACAATACAATGAAACAAGGTATTCACCCCGAATATCGCGAAGTGGCCTTCTGCGATTTGTCCATCAACAAGACGTTCATCATCAAGTCAACCGCTCAAACCAAGGAAACGGTTGAAATTGACGGTGTGACCTATCCGCTCATCAAACTTGATACGTCTTCTGAAAGCCATCCGTTCTACACGGGCGCTCAAACGCGTATCGTTGAAGCTGGCCGCGTGGAAAAATTCCGCGCCAAGTACGCCAACCTCGCCAAGAAGGCTGCGAAGTAATTTCCCAAACGAAAATTACTCGTTCCAAAGAGGCAGTCATCGATCTAAGGACTGCCTCTTTTTCGTTACAATAGCTAAGTCAAATTCATTAGCCTGTACTCATGTTTGAAGAACGACCCTCTCCAGTTGTTGCCTCTGAGGCTTCAGCCCGCAAATTGCCACGCATGGCGCTTCTCGCTTTACTGATTGCCTTCATTATTCCGGGGCTTTTGTCACGGGATTTTTGGAGTTCTTATGAGTTAACTGGATTTGCCATCGTTCAGGGTATGCTGCAAAGCGATGCAGCAGGCTGGCTTTTGCCCAAATTAGGTGAGGCTGACTACGTCACCGACGGGCCGCTTTCTTTCTGGATTTCTGCCATTTTTGCAAAGCTTTTCGGTTTTCTTTTTTCTGAAGCAAGCGCCAGCCGACTGAGCGTTCTTGTTTGGTTTGCGCTAGCCACTTCAAGCATCTGGTATGGCACTTGGTACTTAGCACGCCGCGCAGAAGCTCAGCCCGTTGTTTTGGCTTTTGGCGGTGAAGCCTCTCCGATAGACTACGGACGAGTCGTAGCTGATGCCGCACTTTTGATGTTCGTGGCGACCTTTGGTCTTTTTGTCCCTATCCGACAGCTTTATGTTGAATCTGCCCTTTTAGCAGTTGTCGCTGTCTTTTATTTCTCTCTTGCCTGGACATTAAGACGCGATATCCTCGCTCCGCTTTTAACAGGTATTGCAACAGGTGCGGCTGTTCTCACGGCAAACCTTTTTGCGGGTATCGTTCTTTTAGTCATTGCTCTTTTCATCCATGCTAGAGTCCACGCTTACGAGACACCCTACATCAATCGTGCAATGCTCATTATCGTGGCGGCTTGCGCAACATTTTTCGTCTGGCCTATTTTAGGGGTCGCGTTTGCAATTGAAACTGTAGACGCCTGGTTTGCCAACTGGTGGCAAGCTCAGATGGACTTTGTGGGACTCATTGCGGCAAGCGATGTGTACTGGTCGCTGGAAAACTTTATTTGGTTTTTGTGGCCCCTTTGGCCTTTTGCTCTTTTGGCGCTTTACGCATTTAGAAAACAGCTTGACCGCACACACATTAAACTGCCGCTTTGGATGTTCCTGGGGCTCTTTGTGTTATCAATCTTTGGGCACGTAAGCGGCGATCGTTTGATGATTATGATCACGGTTCCGCTTTCTGTTTTGGCTGCATTCGGTCTTCTGTCAGCGCGCCGCTCTCAAGAAAACATTCTTGACTGGTTCTCAGCAACAGTCTTTACACTGGCCCTTATTGCCTTATGGCTCTACTTTTTTGCTTGGCAAAGTGGCATGCCTCCGAAGATGTATAAGTCGGTTATAAACCTCGCTCCCGGCATCCCTGCCTCTTTACATGGCCTACTTTTTGTTTTGTGCTTTGTCACGCTTTTGGTCTGGCTTGCCCTCGTTTTGTGGCGCATGAATCACTCTCAAGTCGTTGCATGGAAGGGACCTTGGCTGGCTGCCGTTGGTATTACTGCTTTAAGCATCACTACGGTCTACCTTTTTGAACCCGTCATAGACCGCGCCCGCAGCTATGAACCCTTGGTACAAGAGGCCATGACTGATTATCAGGCCCACGCTAGCCGAAGCGACTGTCTTCAAGCCTTAGAACTTGATCCCGTCAAGGAAACACTTTTAACGTATTACGGGTTGCCGCTTTCTCAAAATGAAAGCTGCCGTTTTGCTTTCACGACAGAAAAAGCTTTTAAAGAAAATCTTTTGGAAGACTCTGCCATTCTCGGCCGATACTTCCGACCGCGCGATCACGAACGGTTTGTCTTATTTGATAAAGGTGAATAATGAGTCATCCGCTCCCTCAACGCCTGACCCCACCGGATATCTCTGGGCGAGCAATTGCTAAGCTTGCCGGTCCCATCTTCGTTGCCAATATCGCGATTGTGGGCGGTGGCACCATCGATACCATCATGGCTGGACATCTTGGTGCTGACCACTTGGCCGCTATTGCTTTGGGGCTTGCCTCCATGATCATGGTATTTATGGGGCTTGTCGGCATTTTGCAGGGTATGAGCCCTCTAGCAGGTCACCATTTCGGGGCAAGAAAGTATGAAAAAATTGGCTTTGAGCTCTCGCAGTGCCTCTGGCTTGCATTGCTGCTGTGCTTTATCGGTATGCCTCTTTTAGGCTGCACAGAGATTTGGACAAATCTTGCTCAAGCTCAAGGTCCTGTTAAAGAAATGGCCTCGCAGTACCTTTTAATCAGCATGTTTGGACTTCCTGCTGCTTTGGGCGGCCGTGCCTTCATCGCATTAAACGCTGCGGTTTCCCGTCCTAAGGTCACAATGTATGTGTCCCTTGCGATGCTTGTTTTTAAAGCACCGCTAAATGCCGTCTTTATGTATGGCTGGCTAGGCTTTGACGCTTTAGGAGGCGCTGGTGCTGCTCTGTCATCCACGATCCTTGCCTGGCTATCTTTCTTTGTCTATATCTATGTCTGGAAGAAGGACTCTTTCTATGAGCTCATGCGCTGCAGCCGTTTCTACGGACCCGATCTCCGAGCCATGTGGGCACAACTAAAAATCGGTATTCCAATCGGATTATCGACTTTCTTTGAAGTGAGCTCCTTTACGCTCATGGCGATCTTTATTTCACGCTTTGGCGCCGTCACCGTTTCCGCACACCAAATTGTGGCCAATATCACAAGCATGTGCTACATGATTGCACTATCAATCGGTATTTCCTGCACAGTGCTCGTCTCCCAGTGCTTAGGAGCTGGATGGCCGAGCGTTGCTGAAAAGGCAACAAAAAAATGCCTTTTAATTGCGGTGAGTATTGCAACTATGGTTGCTTTGACACTATTTTTCGGACGAGGCTTTTTGCTTTCGCTCTACACAAGCGATGAAATCGTAATTCGCATCGGCTACTCACTGATTATCTTCGGCGTGCTCTATCACGTCTTTGATGCAATGCAGTGCGTAAGCTCCTTTGCTCTTAGAGGTTACCGCGTAACCTTCTGGCCAATGATTATTTACGGTGTCCTTCTGTGGGGTGTAGGCCTTTTCGGCGGCTACTATATGGCATTTATAGGCGAACCTTTTATGGCGCCTCAAGCCGCCTATGGCTTTTGGGGAATGACCGCTTTAGGTTTATTTTTAGCCGGCGTCTCTTTAGCGGCTACAGCGCTTTACGTTTCCAAAACCCGTACTCGGGAAGAAGAAGCTATTCAGAAAAAAGCTGCTCAAATGGCCTAACTTTCTATCTGCTCCCCGGACAAAAATCCGGGGATTTTTTTGCTTTCGTAACAAAACCAACAAAATGCAAAAAAGTTTTGTTTCAAAAGACGACTCCTATATGATGAGAAGTGATAAAGAACAAATCTCAAGGAGACGGTATGAGTATTCAGCAAAACCTAGTAGCCGGTATCTGTGTCGCAGTGGGTATTGCCTCCGTCGGCGTATCACTTAAAGCCGGCATTGATCATTTCGTTGAAAGAGATCGCGTCGTCACTGTTAAGGGGCTAGCAGAAAGAAATGTACAGGCCGATTATGTGATTTGGCCCGTAACCTTCCGCGTAACCGGTAATGATTTAGCTGCGCTTTATCAAAAAGCTCAGGCACAAAGTGACGAAATCCGTCAATTTTTACTCAGCCAGGGAATCAAAGCTGAAGATATTTCTACGGGCACTCAGAATGTGCAGGATCTTCATGCCGACTTTTATGGCAATAACCTGCCTCCGGAGCGTTATCGCATTGAAATGGCCGTATCGGTCGCTACCTCTGATGTGGATACGGTTTTAAAGGCCATGACCAACCAAAGTGAATTGATTCAAAAAGGTGTGCTATTTACACAAAACTACCGGACACAATTTTCTTTTAACGGTTTAAATGAGATTAAGCCTGCCATGGTGGAAGAAGCTACCAAAAATGCTCGCTCAACCGCTCTGAAGTTTGCCGAAGACAGTGAAAGCACCCTGGGCAAAATTCGCCGGGCTTCTCAAGGGCAATTCACAATCTACGATCGAGACAGCAATACGCCTTACGTTAAACGCGTAAGGGTCGTTACTACGGTTGAATACTATTTGAAAGACTGATAACTAAAACGGCAGCGCATTGGGAGAAAACTTTTTTGCGCTGCCGAAAATTTTCTAAATTTCTTCAGTTTTAAGGAAATCGGACACTAAGGCGTGAGCCTTATCATACGGATCCCCTATAAAAGGATCGATCGGGATGAGATCGTTCATAGAACGCATCCAAGTTATCTGGCGTTTGGCTAACTGCCGGGTTGCCGCTACCCCGGATAGAATAAATCGATCATAATCGATTTCTCCCAAAAGATAATCGATCGCCTGACGATAACCCACTGCCCGCATTGAAGGCCAATTCCTATCAAAACATGAATCGGTCATCAGCGTTTTTACTTCATCGAGAAAGCCGGCCCGAACCATCATTAAAAACCGTTTTTCAATGCGCTCGTGTAAAAGCGCACGTTCTTTAGGCATTAGTCCAAGAGTTAAAAAAGTGTGCTCCGAGCCTTCTCTTCTTTGATGCTGATAAAAGGAAATTGGCTGCCCGGTCTGAAGGTAAACCTCAAGTGCTCTGCTGATTCTCTGAGCATCTGTGGAATGTAAACGAACTGCTGTCTGTGGGTCCACCTTCATAAGCGCTTCATGCATAGCGGGCCACCCTTTGGACTGCGCCTCTAGTTCAATTTTTCTTCGCACCGCCAAATCGCTCGAAGGCATTTGATTGAGACCATCTTTAAGCGCTTTGGCGTAAAGCATCGTCCCACCCACAATCAACGCAAGCTTGCCTCTGGCACTGATTTCAGTAATTAAACGCTCACAATCTTTAAAAAAATCGGCTGCACTGTAACTTTCAAAAGGATCTCTGATATCAATTAAATGATGCACAATCCCTTCTTGCTCTTCTTTGGTAGGTTTGGCTGTCCCGATATCCATCCCGCGATAGACAAGCGCAGAATCAATCGAAATAATTTCAGCGTCAAAAGAGTGCGCCAGTCTTACACCCAGCGCAGTTTTTCCACTCGCAGTCGGTCCCAACAGCAACACGGCCTTAGCCATTATTTACCCCGCATAAAAAGCTTATCGAGTTCAGTCATATTCACCTGCACCCAAGTCGGCCGTCCATGATTGCACTGGTCTATGCGATCGGTTTTTTCCATTTGACGCAAAAGTGCATTCATCTCTTCAATACTGAGATAACGGTGTGCACGGACGGCTCCGTGGCAGGCCATGGTTGCGAGAATTTCATTACGCTTTTCCTCAACCAGCGTCGAGCCCCCGAAGCGCTTGATATCGGCCAGAAGTTCACAAATAAGTGTTTCTCCAGTCTTTTCAATATCACCCGCCAACACGGCCGGAACAGCTCTTAAACGAAGGTGCGTGGGGGAGGCGGCCTCCAACTCAATCCCGAGTGACAACAGAAGCGATTGGTTGTCTTCAAAAGTTGCCATTTCTTCAGCATCAGCCTGAAAAACCAAAGGAATCAGTAGTTGCTGGACTGCCATTTTTTGCAGTTCAACTTGCTCTTTGAGCTTTTCATACACAATGCGTTCATGAGCAGCATGCATATCAACAACCACCATCCCGTGATCATTTTCAGCAATGATAAAAACGCCACCGATTTGCCCCAACGCTCGTCCTAGCGGATAAGAAAGAGTTGGCTGATCAAAAGGTGTTTTTTGAGAAAGGCCTTCACGGATTGCCTGCACAGTATCCGGTACAGTGTGCCCTCTTGAGGAAGTCTCCGAGCGAGTCTGATAAAAATCCAGATAGCGATTTAACTGACTGGGCTCATACTGAGAGGAGGCTGACTCACGCAACTGAAAAGCCGGTACTCGTGCATCTTTGTGGCTAGCCACTTTCGAGCGCGAAAGCATTGAAGTCGTTGAGACACCTTGGTTTTGAAGTTCTGGATTCTTTTGCTCTTCAGTCGTCTCAGATAATCCGGCTAATGCAGGAGCTAGAGCATTTTGCACTGCGTGCATCACAAACTGGTGAACCCATTGAGAGTCTCTAAAGCGCAACTCGCTTTTTGTCGGATGCACATTCACGTCCACTTTGACAGGATCAATGTCAACAAAAAGGCAGTACATCGGCTGCAGCTGATTGTGAAGCACATCGGCATAGGCACTTTTGACTGCATGGGCAAGAAGTTTATCGCGGACAAACCGACCGTTCACATAACAGTACTGAGCATCGGTTCGGGCGCGCCCTGCGGTGGGCAACCCCACCCATCCGTATACTCGAGCCGAGGCGGTTTCTGCATAAACCTCTCTCTGAGCTCTTGAAAACTCATCAGGCAAAATCCGATTGACGCGTGAGCGGCTCTGCTCAACAGGCAACACCAATACTGGCTTTGCGTTATTGACTAAACGAAATTCAATCGTCGGATGAGCGATCGCAATGCGCTCAAGCGCCATTTTGCAGTGAGCTGCTTCGGTGGCTTCTGACTTTAAAAATTTCCGACGCGCAGGGGTCTTGAAAAAGAGATCTTCAACATCAACCTTTGTCCCCTGAGTGCCTGCTGCAACGCCTACCTCACCTTCATGAATACTGTAGGCGCAAGACTCTTGCGCCGTTCTGGAAGTAACTGTAAGAGCACTCACCGAAGCAATAGAGGCCAATGCTTCACCTCTGAAACCCAAACTTAATACATGCTCAAGCTCATTGAGGTCGCGAATTTTACTCGTAGCATGTCGCTTTAAAGCCAAAGGCAGCTCGTCTTTGGGAATGCCGCGGCCGTTATCGGTCACTGTCAGTCGTTTAATCCCGCCCGCCTCAAGTCTGACTTCAATTCGCGTTGCATCCGCATCAATTGCGTTTTCGACGAGCTCCTTTAAAACAGATGCGGGACGCTCAATCACTTCGCCTGCAGCAATTTGACTAACCAGTTGATCAGAGAGCTCTTTAATAGCTCTATTAGGAGAATGTTCAGTGTTGTTCAGTACTTGCATAATGCAGAAATTGTAGCATTGAGATAGTTTAAGTTCGCTCAATGCCTAAAAATGCTAAACTCTCATCCGTTCATAAAATAATTTAATGTCTTTGGTCTCCCTCGACTATGGATTGGTCTTTATTTATTGACTTGTTTACGAATGCCGATCGTTTTCTAATAACGATTGCAAACGATTACGGTATCTTAATTTATATCATTATGTTCATGATCTTTTTCCTGGAAACAGGAATTGTGGTCATGGCTTTTTTACCGGGTGACTCCCTATTGTTTGTTGCCGGTGCGGTCACCGCAACCGGGGCCATTGATCCCTGGTGGCTCACCGGTGTTGTGACTTTAGGCGCGATTCTCGGTAATACTTCAAACTTTTATATTGGCTCCTGGCTGGGTCACAAAATTTATGATGGTTCAATCAGCTGGATTGATCAGGAAGCGCTCAATAAGACTCACCAGTTCTATCTTATGCACGGTGGCAAGACAGTCTTTCTCGCGCGTTTTGTACCCATCGTCAGAACCTTTGCACCGCTTATTGCGGGTGCGGCCTCCATGCCGGTGTGGCGTTTTGAGTTTTACTCCATCACTGGCGCCTTTGTTTGGGTATACGGTTTAATCTGGGCAGGTCACCTTTTTGGCAATATGCCTTTTATCCGTGACCATCTCACAAGTATTTTGCTTTGCGGTATCGGTTTTGCCCTGATACCTACAGCAGCCATCGCGATATCGAAATTTTTAAAGAAAAAGAAAGCACAAAAACAGGCTGCACAATAAATTCAATAATGGGCGCTGCGCTTTAATAGCGGCGCCCATTTTTTAAATGACTAGGAGAGAGAAACATGCGACAATGGGAACACTTCATTGCAATTATCAAAAAGGAAGTCCAGCCAGCCTTAGGCTGTACCGAACCGACTTCCATTGCCTACGCAGCTGCTCACGCTGCAAGACTCCTCGGACAAAAACCCCAACGTCTCTCCGTTGCTGTGAGCGACAATCTCTATAAAAACGCTATGGGCGTATTTGTACCGGGTACAGGTCAAATTGGACTACCCATTGCCGCTGCAGTCGGTGCCTTAGGCGGCAATCCCGATGCCGGCCTTGAAGTGCTGGCTACAGTCACCCCCGCTCACGTCAAAGAAGCGATGACGATGATTGAAGAAGGTCGAGTAAGCATTGAACGGGCCGATAGCCTTGATGCCGTCTTTTGCAGCGCCACAGCCTATGCTGGCGAGGAATCTGCTCAAGTTACAGTCCAAGGAGACCATACAGGTATCGTTGAAAAGCGCAAAAACGGTGAAGTGGTTTATCAAAAGGAACACTTGATATCCACAAACGCAGAAGGCCAAAGTAGCGTAGGCGGAGAAGAAATTAGCTTAAAGTCCATTTATGACTTTGCTATGAACGCACCTTTTGAGGACATTGCTTTTATTCTTCAGGCAAGAGACATTAATATGGCGCTTGCTGCCGAAGGCCTATCTCATGAGTATGGTCTCGAATTGGGCCGTACAATCCAAGAGCAGATTGAGGCGGGTATTCTCAGTGCTGACCTCATCAATAATATGGCCGCCTGTACGGCTGCAGCTTCCGATGCACGGATGGGCGGAGCGACGCTTCCTGCAATGAGTAACTACGGCAGCGGCAATCAAGGCATTACAGCCACAATTCCTGTGGTAAAGATGGCCGAGTTTGTTAAAGCTGACGATGAAAAATTGGCCAGAGCGTTAATTTTGTCCCACTTGGGTGCCATTTATATCAAGTCACACTACCCGTCTCTGTCGGCTTTCTGCGGCAATACAGCCACAGCCTCTGCCGTTGCTATGGCACTGGTTTATCTTAATTCCGGTACCTTTGAACAAGGCTGCATGGCCATGAATAACGTAATTAGCGATACTTCCGGCATGGTATGCGACGGCGCTAAATCTACTTGTGCAATGAAGGTTCACACTGCCGCTCAAACCGCTTACAAAGGCTGCTTCCTGGCACTTGCCGGTCACGGTGTCGCCGGTCAGGGCATTGTCTCTGCTGACGTTGAAAAGACCATTGATAATCTCGGAGCAATGATTACCAAAGGTATGCAGCAAACCGATGAAAAAATCATCGAAATTATGCGCCGCAACTAACTAAACTTTCAGTAAAAGGCTTTCGGACTGACAATGGTCCGAAAGCTTTTCTAGTATCAAAAGTCAACCCATGATTGATGTCATTATCAGAGAAGAACGACAGAAAGATTTTGAGAAAATCAATCAAGTCGTCAAAGCAGCTTTCAAAAATGTTGAGCAAAGTGATCACACTGAGCATCTGCTGGTAGAAAAATTTAGAAAATCCCAAGCCTACATCCCGGCCCTTTCGTTAGTTGCGCAAACTCCTCAAGGTGAAATTGTCGGGCATCTTCTTTTAAGCAAAGCCCATATTATTAACGGCAGTCAATCTTTTGAAGTATTGGCTCTTGCTCCGTTATCGGTGGCTCCGGCATTTCAACGCAATTCAATTGGCTCAAAACTAATTGAAACAGCCCATCAAAGAGCAAAGAAACTAGGTTATGCCGCAATCGTGCTTTTGGGACACAAAGACTATTATCCGAGATTCGGTTACAAAAAAGCATCACTATTCGGAGTTAGTTTTCCTTTTAATGCGCCGGATGACTGCTGTATGGTGGCTGAGTTGCGAAAAAATGCTCTCCGAGGCATTAGTGGAGTGGTCTGTTATTCACAAGCTTTCTCTAGTTGATAAAGTATTGAGCAAAAATTGATCGTAAAAAAAGAGCCCCAAAAGATGGAGCTCTAATATAGAAAACTATCCGATATTTTCCGAGTTTTTCTTTAGATTATTGAGCGCGTTTTTCCAAAATTTCAATCGCAGGCAACACCTTACCTTCTAGGAATTCAAGGAAGGCACCACCGCCCGTTGAAATGTAGGAAATACGATCTGCGATGCCAAACTTACCGACAGCAGCTACTGTGTCTCCACCACCTGCAATAGAGAAGGCACCATTTTCGGTAGCCTTAGCAATCGCCTCAGCCATGACCTCAGTTCCATGAGAGTAGGGTTGCATTTCAAAGACACCTACCGGACCGTTCCAAACAATAGTACCGGCCTTTTGCAAAATATCAGCCAACGACTTAGCGGTTTCGGGTCCGACGTCTAGAATCATTTCATCGTCTTGAACCTCTTCAATGGAGCAAGTACGATGCTCTGCCGTTTCAGAAAACTCCTTAGCTACAACAACGTCAGTAGGCAAAGGAAGCGTAGCGCCTTTTTCTTCAAGCGTTTTCAGAATCTTCTTGCATTCATCGAGCAGATCCGGTTCAGCTAAAGACTTGCCGACTTTGTAGCCCGCTGCCATCAAGAAGGTGTTAGCAATACCGCCACCCACAATCAATTGATCCACCTTCTGAGCCAAGTTATTCAAAATCGTGAGTTTCGTAGAGACTTTCGAGCCACCTACGATAGCCACAAGAGGATGCTTGGCTTCTTCAACAGCCTTTGTCAGTGCATCAATTTCTGCTGCCATCAAGGGACCTGCGCAAACAATATCGGCATACTGAGCCACGCCATAAGTTGAAGCCTGCGCACGATGAGCCGTACCGAAGGCGTCGTTAACAAACACATCGCAAAGCGCTCCATACTTTTTAGAGAGCTCTTCAGTGCACTTCTTTTCACCCACATTGCAACGGCAGTTTTCGAGCATAACTACTTCACCGGGGGCAACATCAAAGCCACCGTCAACCCAATTGTCTATCAGGCGAATAGGGCTACCCAAGAGCTCTCCCATACGCTCGGCAATCTTGGCAAGACTATCTGCAGCAGTCTTTTCTCCTTCTTTAGGGCGACCTAAGTGGCTGACCACCATCACACGAGCGCCCGCATCACGAGCCATACGAATAGCAGGAACTGATGCCACAAGACGGGCTTCGTTCGTGATATTGCCGTTTTCATCGCGTGGCGCGTTCAAATCAGAACGAATAAACACACGCTTATCTTTCAAGGCACCTGCCTTGACCAATTGTTCGAGAGTCGTTACTCGCATGGTGTATTTCCTATAAAAAGAAAAAGTTATTCCTTAAATTTAATCCAAAATAACAGGTTCCGGTTCAAGCCTGACCCCAAAGTGCTTCAAAACTGTTTCTTGAATTTGTGCACTGAAAGCTTGGAGCTCTTTTCCACTGGCCTGTGCTGCATGGTTGACCAAAACCAAAGCCTGTTTTTCATAAGTCCCGGCCGCTCCCACGCGCACACCTTTTAAGCCGGCCTGCTCAATGAGCCAGCCCGCTGCCAGTTTTTCCCTGCCGCCAGCTAAAGGATAATGCACAATACTCGGGAACTTAGCCAAAAGCTCCTGAAATACTTCTTTAGTGACGATGGGGTTTTTAAAAAAAGAACCTGCACTGGGAAGCACTTTCGGATCTGGCAACTTACGGCTACGAGCAGTCACTACCGCTTCGAAAATTAATTCAGGCGTGGGCTCAACATCAGTAAAAGCGTTGGCCAATTCTTTATAGCTTAAATTTGGCTTCCAATGCTCATCAAAAGCTAAGGTGACAGACAGAACAATCAAACCCGAACCCTCTTCAGTCTTAAAGACACTGTGCCGGTAGGCAAAATCACAGTTTTCATTTGTGAATTCTTTGACCACATCCTGCGCTGGATCATAGACTTTGATACTTCTGACAAACTGAGCTACCTCAGCCCCATATGCACCAATATTTTGAACAACAGCTCCGCCCACCGTTCCAGGAATGAGCGCTAAATTTTCAAGGCCTCCCCAACCTAGAGCAAGAATGCGTTTGACGACTTCATGCCACTCTTTACCTGCACCAAGCTCTACGGTTCTGTCTGTTTTATTCACTACAAAACCACTAAAAGCCATCTGAATCACTAGCCGGTCAATGAAGTTATTGGTAATCAGCAGATTTGATCCTCCGCCCAAAATGAAGGGTTTGACTTTTTCTCTAGCTGCAAAATCCAACACCAGCCGCAGTTCATCTAATTTTTCAACCTTAGTAAAATAGCGTGCTTTAGCGCTTACCGCCATGGTATTGAGCGGTTTTAAATCAACCAACGGCTTAATTAAAAGCGCTTCACGGATACGGCGCACCACGCTTTCACTATCTAATTCATTGTCTCTCATCAGATCGTCAATGCCGCCCTGAGGAACAAACTGATCTTTAATTCCCATCACAAGTGTTGGCACTCCAAGTCCCAACTCTGAGAGCGTTTCCAAAACTGCGCTGCCGGCTCCGCCCATTGCTACACCATCCTCTATGGTGCAAAGTAAATCATGTTCAGAGGCCGCTTTAATGATCATCTCCCGATCAAGAGGCTTTACAAAACGCATATCAATGAGGGTTGCATCAAGCTTTTGAGCCACTTCACGCATACGGCTTACCATTAATCCGAACGCTAAAATTGCCACACGATGTGACTTTTTAGAAGTGTGTCGGATTTCTCTGGCACGTCCAATCTCTATCGTATCAAGTGTTTCATCCTGGGCAACCCCTGGTCCCTTGCCTCTCGGGTACCGAACCGCGGCAGGCGTATCCATCTTAAAGGCCGTCGTGAGCATCTTGCGGCACTCATTTTCGTCCGATGGTGTCATGATGGTCATATTTGGAATGCTTCTCAAATACGCGATATCAAAAACACCCTGGTGCGTCTCACCATCAGCGCCGACAAGTCCTCCTCGATCGATCGCAAACATAACGGGTAAATTTTGGATCGCCACATCATGCAATATCTGATCGTAGGCTCTTTGGGCGAAAGAAGAATAAATTGCAACGACCGGTTTTATTCCACTTGTCGCAAGACCGGCCGCAAAAGTCACAGCATGCTGTTCAGCAATGGCCACATCACGATAGCGTTCCGGGAACCTCTTTTCGAACTCAACCAGACCGGAACCTTCACGCATCGCAGGCGTAATAGCATAGAGCCTTTCATCCTGAGCAGCCATATCACACACCCACTTGGAAAAGACCTCAGTGTATGTCGGATGCATGGGGTCTGGCTTTTTCTCAACAATACCTTTTTCGGGATCAAATCGACCCACTCCGTGGTATAGCGTCGGATTTTCTTCTGCTGGCGCATAGCCTTTGCCCTTTTTGGTGACTACATGCAGCACCATCGGACCATCCAGGGCTTTGATATTACGAAGTACTGTAATCAGGTTTCCAATATCGTGGCCGTCAACCGGACCGTAATAATTGAGGTCAAAAGCCGAAAAAAGAGTGGAATGAGGCGCAACGAAATTGACAGTTCGCTGCTCCATGCTTTTGAATAAATTCCACAATTTAGGCAACGGTTTTAAGGCACGTTTAGAAAAATTTCGGGCACTTGAAAAAGCATGGCCTGAAACAAGTTTGGCCAAATGGTGATTTAGTGCTCCCACAGAGGGCGAGATGGAGCAGTCATTATCGTTCACAATAATGAGTAACTTAATACCTTCTTTATAGGTACCGGCATGATTGAGCGCCTCAACAGCCATACCACCCGTGAGTGCACCGTCTCCGATTACGGCAATATGCCATGCGTCTTTATCACCGCTCATCGCATCAGCAACAGCCATACCAAGCGCAGCAGAAACTGACGTTGAACTGTGCGCAGTACCGAAAGCATCGTGCTCACTTTCTCCGCGCTTCGGAAATCCAGAAAGTCCCTTATATTGTCTGAGCGTTTTAAATTGATCCAGGCGCCCAGTGATCATTTTGTGAGCGTAGGCCTGATGTCCCACATCGAAAATAATCTTGTCTCGGGGAGAATTGAAAACATAGTGAAGCGCAAGCGTGAGTTCCACCGCTCCGAGGCTGCTTGCCAAATGACCACCTGTCTTGGAAACGGAGTCAACCATAAACTCCCGAATCTCCCTAGCCAGCGTTGGGAGCATCGGAACAGATAACTTTTTTAAGTCTTTCGGAGAATGAATTCGATTCAATAAACGCATCGCCTCTCCTATTAATGGTCCCGCCTGAGGATGTATTGAGCAATCTGCGCTAGTCGCACGGTCTTACCCTGATAAAACTGTTCTAACGCCTCAATGGCGTTAAGTGCATCAAGAGCCTTTTGAATCTCATTTTTAGCCATCTCCCGAGACTTCTCGAGACCTAAAATTGATACATAGGTGGGCTTATCTTCAAGAGCATCTTTACCTGCCGTCTTACCCAGTACAGCAGTCTCTGCAGTGACATCCAAAATATCATCAATAACTTGGAAAGCCAAGCCGATTGCATCTGAATACTGGACAATTAGACCAATTAAGGCCGCAGGCGGCATCGTTTTTGCACCATAAAGTCCCATCAAAGCACTTGCACGAATCATAGCGCCCGTCTTCATGCGGTGCATGAGAGTGAGCGTATCTAAATCCAGTTTTTGATGCACTGAGAGTAAATCCACTGCCTGTCCGCCGCACATTCCGGCAGAACCTGCAGCCGCAGACAAAAGCTTAACCAAAGCGGTGATCTGATCTCCGGAGAGCTTAGTTTGAGTCAGTTCAAAAAAAGCCTGAGCCTGAAGAGCGTCGCCGGCGAGCATGCCCATTGCTTCGCCATACTTTTTATGCGTCGTGAGTTTTCCCCTGCGCAAAGTATCATTGTCCATACAAGGCATATCATCATGGACTAATGAGTACGAGTGAATATATTCAAGCGCCAAAGCAATATGATCGAGTGCTTGGTCTTCGGCTCCCACCAATTCTCCCGCAGCATAGGTCAAAAGAGGCCTAATACGCTTGCCGCCATCGAGCACCGCGTATCGCATCGCTTCGTGCAACTTCCAAGGTAAGCGATTCTCCGGCGGCAAAGCCTTTTTGGCGCACAATTCAAAGTGCGCTGCGCGCTCAGCGCTCCAACTCTTAAAGTCCATCTGTCATTCCTTTTTGCCGAAGGTCAGCTTCGTTCAAGAGGACTTCCGAACCGTCATCTAACTGACGAACAACTTCAGCGGCCTGATTGAGAAGCTCCTGACAACGAGTAGAAAGTTCTTTACCACGCCGATAAGCTTTAACACTTTCTTCCAATGTTAAGTCACCCTTTCTCATGTTCTCAACAATTTGCTGCATTTCCTGCATAGCTTCTTCGAAGGTCATTTTTTGAACAGATTTCGGCTGCGGCATTCTATTTCCCCGGCTCCTTTACATAACCCATTCATTTTAACGGTAACCGCCGAAATGTCATAGAAATTGAGGGAAAAAGTCGATAGACAATCTTCTAAACAACTTCTAAACTGAAAATACCTCAAAAAATGGGAAAGTTATGGCAGAAAAAATCCTTTATACCTCTTGGGACAGTCCTTGCGGTACATTGATGCTCGCCTCTGTAGATGACAAACTCATCATGACCGACTGGGTCAATGGCTGGCATCACTCAAGCATCATGAAGCGCTTTGATAATTTATTGGGCTTACCCTTTCTGGAAAAAACCAGTGCAGTCATAGAACGCGCTATTGATGAGTTAAATGAATATTTTTTAGGACGCCGTAAAGAATTCGATTTACCTCTCGAACTCTTCGGCACTGCTTTTCAAATCCAAGTCTGGGAAGCTCTCAAAGAAATTGGGTACGGTCAAACAGTCTCCTATGCGGATATCGCACGCAAAATCAGTAATCCAAAAGCTATTCGAGCTGTTGGCGGTGCAGTCGGTCTAAACCCTCTTTCCATCATCATTCCTTGTCACCGCGTGGTGGGTGCCAACCAATCACTCACAGGCTACGGCGGCGGGCTGGAGGCTAAAAAGTATCTTTTAGCCTTAGAGACCAGCCGACATTCTTAAATTCAAAAGTCTTAGCGACCTTGAGCCTCCCGAGCTTCATGACGTTTCTGCAGATTCGCGGCAATAACGCCTAAGCTCAAATTTTCCTGTTGCAGCAAAACCAAAAGGTGATACAGAAGGTCAGACGCTTCATTGATGGTTTCTTCACGATCATGGACTGTGGCCGCAAGCGCCGTTTCAACGGCTTCTTCCCCAACTTTTTGCGCAATACGCTTGGTTCCCCTGGCGTAGAGACTTGCCGTGTAGGACGTATCAGCCGATGCGTTTTTACGGCTAGCTAAAATTCGTTCCAATTCAGCTAAAAATTCATGGGCGTGCCGGATCTCTCCAAAGCAACTTTCTCGCCCCAAATGACACGTCGACCCCATGGGATCGGCCAAAATTAAAACAGAGTCGTGATCGCAATCATCGGTCATGTCCACCAAATTGAGATAATTGCCGGAAGTTTCACCTTTTGTCCAAAGACGATTTTTTGAGCGTGACCAGAAAGTTACCTTCCCGGTTTTAATCGTCTCTTCCAAAGCTTCTCGGTTCATGTAACCGAGCATTAAAACGCGACCCGAAATCGCATTTTGAACGATGGCCGGAATAAGTCCGTCGCCTTTGGTGAAATCCAATTGATCGATTTGTTCTTTATTGAGCATTTTCATTTCCTCGATACGCACGGCGCATTTCAACCCCTTGCGTTATTAACCAATCTTTAAGTTCAGCAATCTGCAAAATGTTTTTATGGAAAACAGAAGCAGCGAGAGCGCCATCCACTTGTGCCTCTTTAAAAGCTTCTAAAAAGTGCTCCTTGGCTCCTGCGCCGCCCGAGGCAATCAACGGAACCTTGCAGATCTCCCGTACCTTTTTTAACTGATCGATGTCATAGCCTTGACGAACACCGTCCTGATTCATCATATTGAGGACAATTTCCCCTGCCCCTAAGGATTGAACTTCGCGGACCCAATCCAACGTTTTCCATCGTGTGCGGCGTGTTTTCTTCTCATCTCCAGTAAACTGATTGACCCAATAAGTGTCATTTTCCGGGTCATACCAAGAATCAATTCCCACCACCACACACTGAACCCCGAATTCTTTTGCCAAACGAGTGATGAGATCGGGATCAGCCAACGCGGGCGAATTAACGGATATTTTGTCCGCGCCCTTAGACAAAATCTGAGCGGCCTGCGAGACAGTAGAAATGCCGCCAGCGACCGCAAACGGAATGTCAATCACTTTAGCCACACGGTTGACCCAGTCTTTTGAAACAGTTCTGCCATCAGAAGATGCCGTAATGTCGTAGAAAACCAATTCATCGGCGCCTTCTTCACTGTAGCGTTTAGCCAAAGAAACAATGTCGCCTATGATTTCGTGATTTCTGAAGCGAACGCCTTTGACAACCTGATCGTCTTTAACGTCCAGACACGGAATTATGCGTTTAGCCAACATTCGATGGCCTCCTTAACCGTAAATTTTTTCTCCAATAGCGCGCGTCCGATGATGATGCCGTCAACGCAGCTGTCAGCTAATGATCGAATATCATCCAGCGAACCGATACCGCCCGAGGCTTGCACGCAAAGCGTGCAATAGCGCTTCGTTAAATACCTATAAAGCCTGTCGTTTGTTCCCTGCAGAAGGCCGTCTTTCGAAACATCCGTGCATAAAACGTGCTTTAAACCCAACGGCAGATAAGATTCAATCAAAGAATCGACCGTCAGATTTGAAACTGACTTCCATGCATCGGTGGCAACAAACGCCTGGCCCTTCGTATCGACTCTGCAATCCAATGCGAGCACCAAGCGATCGGCACCGAAGCGTTTAAACCACTGTTTTGTGTTGCCCGGATCCTTCACACAGGCCGAGCCGATAACAACTTTGTCCACCCCGGCATCCAAAAGCGACTCAATATCGTCTTGTATACGAATGCCGCCGCCCGTTTGTATCGGAACGGAAAGTCTTGCAACCAAATCGGCAATGAGCGCGGTTTGCTTTTGCGAGGGATCACGCGCGCTGTCCAAATCCACAATGTGCAATCTCTGAGAACCATCGGAAACATAGCGGCTCAATTGCTCAAAAGGATCCACCGCGTATTCGGTTTTCCTTGAATAATCCCCTTGTTTGAGGCGCACAACTCTCCCGCCAATGAGATCGACCGAAGCAATGATATTGCGTGCGCTTTTCATAATTTCAACTCCAGAAAGTTTTTCAACAGTCTGGCGCCTACCGCGCCCGACCGTTCCGGATGAAACTGCACGCCGTAGAAGTTATCCTTGCGAATCACCGCAGAAAATTTTTCTCCGTAATCCGTCTCGGCGATCGTGAAGGGATTGACCGCGTAGGCATAGCTGTGCACAAAATAGAAATACTCGCCTTCTGCTGAAGCAAGCCCGTCAAAAATCGGATCATCAACCAACGCTTTAACCCGATTCCATCCCATATGCGGCAATGTGAGAGACCCAACCTGCAGTTTTGAAACTTTCTGCGGAATCACACCCAGCATTTCAACGCCGCCCGTCTCCTCGCTTTCTGCGCCTAGAAGCTGCATGCCCAGACAAATTCCTAATACCGGACACTCTGCCTCCCGTATGCATTGAGCGAGAGCTCTTTTTTGCAGCTCACGCATCGCAGCCTGCGCGGTGCCTACTCCCGGCAGGAAAAGCCGTTGAGCTTGACGGGCAACTTCAGGTTTATCGGTTACAATGGGATCAACACCCAATCGTCTGACTGCCGCGCACAAAGACGTGAGATTGCAGCAGCCCGTATCCAAAATAACCACTCCTGTCATTGCAGCACTCCTTTTGAGGATGGCAATTCATTGCCTTGCACACGGATCGCCTGACGAAGCGTGCGGGCGAAAGCTTTAAAGAGGCTCTCTGCACGATGATGATCGTTTTGTCCCACAGTTTTCAAGTGCAATGTGCAACCCAACGTCTGAGAAAGCGAACGGAAAAAGTGCTCGATCATTTCAGTGGACATATCTCCCACCTTCTGATACTTAAACTGCGCCTCGTAGACCAAATACGGACGATTGGAAAGATCCAAAGCACATTGCGCCAAACATTCGTCCATCGGCAGCACAAAGCCAAACCGACCGATTCCCCGCTTATCACCAAGCGCCTCTTTCAAAGCCTCACCCAATGCCAGACCGACGTCTTCGATTGTGTGGTGATCATCGACCTGAAGATCGCCATGCGCAATGACCGTCAAACCAATTGCTGCATGTGTGGCAATTTGATCGAGCATGTGATCAAAAAAGCCGATCCCGGTAGAAATTTGCTTTTGTGAATTGTCATCCAAATTGACACTGATCCGGATTTTTGTCTCTTTTGTATCTCTTTGAACCGTGGCGCAGCGGCTTTTCTCTAATCCGATGATTTTTTGAGCAATTGTCTTCCAACCCATCGAACCGCGCGCATAGCGGAAAGCGCCGATCCCCATATTGGCTGCGAGCTGCTCATCGGTTTCTCGGTCACCGATCGCAAAAGAGCACTGCGTATCCAAAACACCGGGCTGCAGGTAGGCACGCACCAAACCGACCTTCGGTTTTCTGCATTCACAGTTATCCTCAGGGCGATGTGGACAAATGAGCACTTCTTTAAAAGTGATGCCCTGGGAGGAAAGAATCTGAAGCAAGAGCTTTTGAGGCCCTTCAAAATCAGCCAGCGGAAAACTCTCCGTACCTAAGCCGTCTTGATTGGAAACCATTACAAATTCCCAACCGGCATCACGAAGCTGCTGCAGAGCCGTGATGCAATCAGGCTCAAGCTCAAACTTTTCAAATCGATCAATTTGAAAGTCTTCAGGCTCTGCGATTAAAGTCCCGTCGCGATCAATAAATAAAATTTTTCGCCCCTGCATCATTTATCCTCTTTCAAAATCATTGAAAGCTTTTCGACAAAAGCACGGCATTCATCCATCGAACCCACCGAAACGCGCAAAACGCCCTTGTCGCTTCCCGGCTCGCGGACCGCGATGCCCTTTTCCCACAAAGCTCGATAGACATCCTCGGTGTCACTCACTTTGAAAAGCAAAAAGTTAGTCTCCGACGGATAAACGGCCTCGACTTCAGGCATTTTTTTGAGTTCACCTCTGAGATAAGCGCGGTTGTCGGCAATGAGCTTCACTCTGCGCTTCATCTTTTCAATTCCCGCCTCAGACAATGCTTCTTCGGCAATAGCCGCCACCGGTCCCGGCACAGGGAAAGGCGCAATGACCTTGCGCAGTGCAGCGATGATTTCTTTTTGCGCAAGAATCATCCCGCAGCGAAGACCGGCCAGAGCAAAAGCCTTTGAGAGTGTTCGGACAATCGCCAAGTTCGGATATTTTTCGATGAGATCAGCAACGCTCGCTTGCGGGCAAAACTCAATGTATGCCTCATCGACCGCCACAATAGCGTTCTCAGCCGACTGCAACACGCGTTCAATGGATGCTCGATCCAACACTTCCCCCGTGGGATTATTTGGACTGCATAAAAACACCACTTTAACGGTGTTGGGTTGGCGCAAGTGTTCGCAAATACCCTCGATATTGATTTTCAAATCACCAATCGGCTCGACAGTGAGCACGTTAGCTGCGCAGGTTTTCGCACTGATGCCATACATGCTGTAAGTTGGCAACGCGTAAAGCACAGTGTTCTCAAAAGGTTTACAAAACGTACGAATCAGCAATTCAATCGCTTCATCTCCGCCTCTTGTGATGAGCACCTCCTCTTGTTTGATGCCCGCATAAGCGGCATAGCGCTTGCAAAACAACGCCGGCTGCACCTCGGGGTAACGATTGAGATTCTCAAAACTCATCTCGTATTTCGTGCTTTTCGGATACTCGTTGGTATTGAGCCACACCATGCCCTCCGGGGCGTTGTCCCTCGGAGACTCATAGGGCACCAGTGATTGCAAAAAAGAGGGCATTAAAGAAAAAACATTCATATGCCTAATTCCCTTTGAGTGCTGCTAAACGAATGGAAGCTGCGCGTTTGTGAGCGTCCAACTTTTCGGCCTGAGCCAATTTTTCAACCGCGGGTCCCAATGCGCGCAAACCATCAGGCGTGACTTCCTGAATCGTCATCCGACGCTCGAAATCCGCCAAGCCAAGACTCGAATAGGTCTTCGCGTAACCGTAGGTCGGAAGGACGTGGTTGGTGCCGGAGGCATAGTCGCCCGCGCTTTCCGTGGACCAATCACCCAAGAAAACCGATCCGGCATTTCTGATACCAGCAACCAATTCTCGAGCGTTCCTGGTTTCGACAATTAAGTGTTCGGGCGCATAACGATTGGAAATTGCCACGCAATCGTCCAAATCCTTCGCTACAATGATCCGGCTCATGGAAAGCGCGCCTTCAGCAATTTCCTTACGAGGCAAATCACTGAGCTGACGATCCACCTCTGCGGACACTTTACGGGCAAATTCAATATCGGGCGTCACGAGAACCACCTGAGAGTCTTTTCCATGCTCGGCCTGCGAGAGTAAATCTGCCGCGACAAAAGAGGGATTGGCCCCCGAGTCTGCAATGACAAGTACTTCTGAGGGGCCGGCCGGCATGTCGATAGCCGCGCCGTCAGCGCACTCACTGACAAAGCGCTTAGCCTGCGTCACAAAAGCGTTGCCTGGGCCAAAAATTTTCATCACTTTCGGCACCGACTGCGTACCAAAAGCCATTGCGGCAATCGCCTGAGCGCCGCCCGATTGGTAAATTTCCGTCACGCCGCAAAGTCTTGCCGCATACAAAATTTCGTCTGCAATCTTAGGCGGCGACATCAAAATAACTTTTCGGCAGCCGGCAATTTTCGCCGGGATCGCAAGCATCATCACCGTTGAGAAAAGTGGCGCGGTGCCGCCCGGCACATAAAGTCCCACCGAATCAATCGCGTGCGTGACCTGCTCACAAATGACCCCCGGCATCGTTTCAACCGTCACGGGTTTGATTTGCTGGGCACGGTGAAAAGCTTCAATATTTTTAACCGCAAGCTGCATAGCCGCTTTAATGTCGTCACCCAAACGAGCCTCTGCGGCATCTATTTCTTTTTCCTCGACTCGAATGTTCGTCAGTTTCGTTCTGTCAAACTTTGCCGCATAGTCCCGCAGAGCCTCATCCCCTCTTGCGCGAACATCGGCCACAATACCATCAACAATCTTTTCAATTTCCGCGCCTGCGAGCACCGCAGGGCGCATCAGCAACTGTGTCTGTTTGTCCTTAGACAAATCATTCCAAATCACCGGTTTTAAAACAGTCATTTTCTTCCCCTTTTCACTTCAACATTTTTTCAATCGGCAAAACCAAAATGGAACTTGCCCCAAGCGCTTTGAGTTTTTCCATGGTTTCCCAGAAAAGCGTTTCGCTGCTCACCATATGCATGACAATCTTGGTGTCGTCATCGGCCATGGGCAGCAGCGTCGGGTGTTCAGCGCCCGGCAAAAGTTTGACCACTTCCTCAATTTTGTCTTTAGGGGCGTGCAGCATGATGTATTTGGAACCCCGAGCCATCAGGATGCCGTCGATGCGCGCCAGAAGCATGTCAATCAGAGCACGTTTATCGGATTCAAAATCCCCAGTCCTTTCAATTAAGCAGGCTTTTGAACGAAAAACCGTCTGAACTTCTTTCAAGCCATTGGCTTCCAGTGTGGCGCCCGTTGAAATTTGATCGCAGATCGCATCGGCCAAACCCGCTCTGGGAGCGATTTCCACAGACCCCGTGAGCACACAGGTTTCAAAATCCACGCCCTGCTCTTTCATCCAACGACCCAAAAGATTGGGGAAGGACGTGGCAATGCGGCGACCGAACAAATCCTGCGGACTTTGCCAAGGTTCATTCATCGGAATGGCAATTCCCAAACGGCACTCTCCGAAATCCAATCTGCGGCTCACCTTATAGGAAGCGTTTAATCCCAAAGCTTCTCGGGCTAATTTAGTTTCTTCCAAAACGCCTTCGCCCACGATCCCCAAATCAACTGTGCCGTCCATCACCAAACCGGGAATATCGTCATCTCTGACTAAGAGCACTTCCACGGGGAGATTTTCCGCAATAGCAATCAGGCGCTGGGAGCGAACACGAACCCGCAAACCGGCTTTCTCCAAAAGATCGAAGGAGTCTTCCGACAAGCGGCCGGACTTTTGCAATGCGATGCGTAATCGAGATATTTCAGACATCGTTCTTCCTTTTCAAAAAAATCTGTTTGAAATCTTTTGAACCGGAAAACGACAGAGGTAATAAAAGAAAACCTCCGAATTTCTTTCGGAGGCCCTTAGGTACGTTTATGATTGTTTTGTTGCCGCCGAAAGAATTTCTTCGTCTTCCGGCGCAAGCCAACCGTTCGCCAGAGACTACTCAAGCGAATGGTGATGACCGAGGACAACAAACATATATTTCATAAAAACGTCCTTATTGAACAGTTTTTATTTTTCCACTTTTTCAACTTTTGTGTCTAGGCACTACAGCGTAGGAAAAACAATTTTTTTATTTTTTGATTTTCTCTGAGGCCGTACCCTGAACAAATCCTAATGCGAAACAACGCTTGTCCGTGTATTCTTTACCAAAAACAAATTGCACAAAAAAAATGAAATCGCTTTGGATGCTTTCGGCCTCGTTTTTCTTTTCACTTATGGCCGTATTCGTCAAAATGGGTGCGGAAGATTTTGGTACCTTTGAACTGATTTTCTATCGCTCCCTTGCCGGTGTGATCTTGCTCTATGGCTTTGTAAGAGCCAAAGGTTACACCATTGTCACGCCCCACCTTTTTGGCCATTTTAAGCGTAGCTTTATCGGCACGGTTTCGATGTCGCTTTGGTTTTTATCGCTTACCATGCTGCCTGTGGGCACTTCAATGACACTCAACTACACCTCACCTCTATTTATGTCTTCGTTTATGGTGGTGTATTTGCTCATTCGTAAGCAGCCAATGCCCTGGGCACTTCTTGGGTGCATCCTCTTAGGCTTTTGTGGTGTCTGTCTGGTTCTGAGACCTTCTTTTTCCTCAGGAGAAACATTGGGCGCTCTTTTAGCATTAAGTTCCGGCTTTTTAGGCAGCGTTGCTTACTGGCAAATTAAAGAACTCGGTCAACTTAAAGAACCTTCTTGGCGCATTGTTTTTTACTTCACTGTCTTCGGAACTGTCTACGGACTCCTAGGCAATCTCATATTAGAAGGCGGCCTTTCTCCTATTACAAGTGACAACGTCATATATCTAATAGGCATAGCGCTATGTGCGACCTTCGCACAATGCTCTCTGACCCTTGCCTTCGGCCAAGGTAATTTGCTTTTAAGTTCCTGCTTACAGTTTTCCGCCATTATCATGGCGGAACTTATGGGATGGTTCTTCTTCAGTGACGAACTCACCCTTGTTACCGAAATCGGCATTCTGGTCATCATGGTCTCAGGAGTGTGTGCCACAATGCTTACTCGCAAGAAACAAAAGAAAAATTAACAAGATGCAAAAATGTCAGCTTTGTTAAAACAATCTAACTTCTTGTTTTTAATGGAATTATTTAAAACGCATTAACGAATCTGCTTTTGTTTAGAAATATTTAGTTGCGAGCACATACATTTTGAATCTGTATTTTGAATGAAGGATCGGTAAAGTTACAGTCGTGAGAGACAAGCAGAGCTGGTCCTCCGGAACAAGAGAAGAGAGAGTTTGGCTAGGGCTTTGAACAAAATCCCTAGCTTTTTTTTCAACTCAAATCGCAACAAGTTGAAAAATTACTGGAGAGCCCCAGCACTTTCCGCTACGATCAGCACTGACGTTTTATAGGAATACCCATCATGCAAAAATCTTTCATTGCCCTTTTAGGAGCCTTTGTCATGGCACTAACCGGATGCACCGAAAAAAGCCCTGCAGACAATTTGGCAGGCAATCCCGTTAAAAATCTAGAAGGCACGTCTTGGCAATTGGTAAGCAGTGAAACCTCTGCTGCAAAAAATAGTGAAGACTGTGAAAATTTGCCGCCTGTGATGGATTTTTTGGATAAGTCCCGCGTCTCGGGTAACCTAGGGTGCAATATCTTTAATACCACTTATACGTTGGAAGGCAAAAAGTTCTCTTTTGCCCCGGCAGCCACCACTCGAAGAATGTGCTCGCCTGATCAAATGAAACTTGAAGGTAAGCTCTTAAACGTGTTGCAAAGTACACGGTATCTGACTCAGAACGAAAAAGGACTAATGTTCTGGGACGAAAAGGGACAGCTTCTTGCACAGTACGAACCGGAAAAAGCCGGTCAATGCCAATAATCAAAAGCCTTCGGAATAGCCGAAGGCTTTTTTCTTAATGGGCCGACTCCCAGCTGTCACCGCTTCCAACCTCTGCAATTAAAGGCACGGCTAAAGAAGCAACATTTTGCATGAGTTGAGGTAAAGCCTCTTTTACTTGCGACAATTCCATCTCGGGCACTTCTAAGATCAATTCATCGTGCACCTGAAGCACAAGCTTAGTCTTTAGTCCCTGCTCTTCAATCCAGGCCTGAACGGCGATCATTGCCTTTTTAATCAAGTCGGCCGCTGTCCCCTGCATCGGCGCATTAATGGCGGCACGCTCAGCAGCTGCCCGCACAGGTGCTCTTGAACTCTGAATATCCGGCAACCAAAGACGTCTGCCGAAGGCTGTCTGAACAAACCCTTGCTCATGGGCAAGTGTCCGGGTCTTTTCCATATAGGCTTTCACACCCGGATAACGGGTAAAATATCGGTCAATATAGTTTCTTGCCGCCTGAGGCTCAATACCCAAATTTTGAGCTAAACCAAACGCACTCATTCCGTAAATCAAACCAAAGTTAATCACCTTTGCTGTGCGCCTTTGATCGGGAGAAACTTTGTCAAGCGCAACACCGAACACTTCTGAAGCTGTTGCGCGGTGAATGTCCAATCCCTTATGGAAAGCATCCAATAGTCCAGCATCGGCCGACAGGTGAGCCATGATGCGCAACTCAATCTGAGAGTAGTCAGCTGAAACGATCAGACTGCCGCTCGGAGCCACAAAAGCTTCACGCACCCGACGACCCTCACCGGTTCTTACAGGAATATTCTGCAAATTAGGATCACTTGAAGCCAAGCGCCCTGTCACGGCTGTCGTTTGCCCAAAGGTTGTATGCACACGGCCTGTACCGGGGAAAATCATCATCGGGAGTTTATCGGTATAGGTACTCTTTAATTTACTTAACCTGCGATACTCCAAAATGGCTTTAGGTAGAGGATAATCAAGCGCTAATTGTTGCAGTACTTCCTCGTTGGTGCTGTAGCCGCCCGTAGCTGTTTTTTTCGTTTTCGGCGGTACGGGAATCTGAAGCACTTCAAAAAGAATATGTGAAAGTTGCTTGGGACTAGCCACATTGAAGCGTTCACCTGCCATTTTGCAACACGCTTCTTCGAGTTTAATAATCTCATCGCCCAAAGCATCGCTTTGAGCCCCAAGCCGCATGGAATCAATCAGCACACCGTTTCGCTCCATAATAAAGAGCACATTTTGAGTCGGTAACTCTACTGTTTCATAGATAGACCTTAATCCCTCATCAGCATTGACTCGGGCACGCAGATGTTTAAATAAATCACTAATAGCTTGCGCGCGAGCCGCACAGAATCGAGCCGCCGCCTCAACTTCAACCGCCTGACAGCGAATTTGTTTAACGCCTTTGCCGATTAAATCCTCCAGAGCCGGAACATCTTCTTTGAGCCAACGCAAGGCTAAATTGGAGAGCTCGTGCTTCATGTGCGCTTCAATAACGTAACTTAATAACGTCACGTCTTCGGTAGACCGATTCAATTCAATTCCAGTATTGGCCAAAGCGTGACGGGCGTATTTGCACTGAGCGCTCACCTTCGGATGATCTGAGGCAAACCACGTCCCCAAAGTCTCTTTGAGGGTATTTTTGTCAATTCTTTCTTGGCCAACGGGGACATAAAATGAAGTCCCATCAACAAAGAAAGCTACGCCGCTCAGTGTTGCATGCATTCCGTCAGAAGGATCACACAACAGAGTAAACGAGACGACATCTTTTGAGCCATGAAGTTTTTGAGCAAGCTCTTCCAAGGCTTTAGCATCTTGCACAATAGAAACCGGTCCCTCTTTTTTCTCCGTCGGTTTCTCCTGGGGTTCGGCGGGAATGCTAGCAAACAAGTCGCCTGTCACAGGCTCAGCTTTCTTGGCTTCAGTTTTGCCAGATACACGTTTTTGAACTGCTTTTTTACTTTGCTGCATTTCCCAGCGAGCATAAAATTGGACCAAAAAAGCTGAATCTTCATCATTAAACGTAAGCGAACAGATATCCGAGCCCTTCACATAGGCCGAGAGATCTGCGTCCGTTTTAATGGTCACAAGTGCCTTGGCTGTAGGCAAAAAAGCTAATCCCTCTCTTAAGTATTCCCCTGCCTTGCCTTTAACCTCTGAGGCGCGACGCATAATCTCATCTAAGCTACCGAAGTCATTGACCCATTTGGCCGCTGTCTTCGGACCGCACTTGTTAATTCCCGGAACATTATCAACAGCATCCCCCATCAGAGACAGGTAATCAATGATGCGCTCAGGTGCCACACCGTACTTTGCTTTTACCCCCTCTGCATTCAGAATCTGACGGGTCATAGTGTTAAGAATAAAGACCTGATCGGTCACGAGCTGGCTCATATCTTTATCGCCCGTGGCGATAAACACTTTAAAGCCTTTTTTCTCTGCTTGTTTGGCAAGCGTTCCAATCACATCATCGGCCTCAATCCCTGGAACCTGCAAAAAAGGCCAGCCTTGAGCTTTGACCATCGAAAAGATAGGTTCGACCTGGCTAGCTAAATCTTCAGGCATGGGGGGACGGTTAGCTTTGTACTCACTGTAGATTTCATCTCGGAATGTGCCGCCATGGGCATCAAAAACGCAGGCTGCATAATCGGGTTTTATCATCGTGCGAATCATCTTGAGCATATTGGCAAAACCTTTGATCGCGCCGGTTGGTTCACCTGCGCTCGTACGCAAGTCTGGTAGTCCGTGAAAGGCCCGATAAAGGAAGTTAGATCCGTCTACTAATAAAACCGTTTTCATGAGTGAAAAATCTCTAAAAAAATAAACAGCGTTTATTGTAGAGGTTTTGTGTCGGATGCAGTTGACTGACTACTCAGTCTGATCTTTTTTAGGCTTTTAATGTATGTTTGACAAAAGCAAAAAGACACAACTTTTTTCCGCTCTTTTATTGGATTTTTCTAGCCTCAGGTACAATCATGCCCCTATAATCAAAGTAGAAACACAACCATCTTTTTAAGTGAAGATTATGAAAAAAACAGTTTTCGTAACCGTAGCAGCAGGATTATTCTTAAGCTCTGCCGCCTTTGTTCCTGCCATGGCAGCAGACCCCATTAGTGCTCCACCGCAAATTAGCGAAGCGGATGCTCAAAGTGCACAAGGCAATGTGAATTCCGGCCGTCGTTCGAGTTCATATGAAAAACTTTCTGAAAAAGCTCGTCAGTATGAAGTCAATCCCGATTTAGCCCCGACCGATGCTGACTATGCCAAAGCTCGTAAAGACCGCGAAGAAGGCCGTATCACGAAGCGCTCTCAACGCACGGAAATTGAAACCATCCGGGATCAAAATAACCGCATTACGGAATATGTTGTAACACCGGGTAGCACAAAGATTCCTTACTCCATTGAAAACCGCTCCGACCGTCCAAACGCTAACCCTGGTCACAGTAAAGATACGCTCGGAACACCTAAATTCATTAATTTCGGGTTCTAGAGCATGCAGGGTCATATCGCGAGTTTTTCTTCACCCGTCAAGTGGCTTCGTGAGGGCTTGAGCGCTATCCGCCAAGCCCCTTTCGGTATGGTGAGTATCTGTATGTTTTACGTATTCACCATGACTGTTTTGGGAGCTCTGCCCCTTTTTGGCCTTGTCCTGGCGGCTTTTTTCATGCCTTTTGGCACGATGCTTGTTATCCAAGGCACAAAAGATGCGCACGAAGGTCGCCAACCCCTTTACGGTATTCTGGTTGAGTTATTCAAAGATCGTCTTAAGCGCTTCCTATTGATGCGAGTGGGCGTGATTTACGCCGTCTTCATTTTGATTGCCAACTACGCTTATGTTTTTTTGGCTGTCGATGACGTCAGTCAGTGGAAAATTGTTGACGGTCGTCTTGATTGGGCCTCGGTTTACGCTCATTTTCCCTGGACAGCCGCCATCGTGACGTTGATCTTCTACGCTTTAGGTCAAATGGCAACTTGGTTTGCGCCAGCTTTAGTAACCTGGAAAAACATGACAGTCGGCAAAGCTATTTTCTATTCCTTTTTTGGCTGCTTAAGAAATTGGCTTGCAGTCATTGTGCTGTTAGTCATGATTTTCGGCGCAACACTCATTTGTGCTTTAGCAGTCATTATTCTCATGGATACATTGGGGATCGGAGACTATTCCCTTTTCATCCTAACGCCGATCGGCTTTTTTATCACCACCTGGGCCTATAGCACCATGTGGCCGATGTGGGTGGATATTTTCGGTGATGTAAACGCCGATTAATTTTTGAACTAAAAAAAACTCGATGGGAAGAAACCTTCACATCGAGTTTTTTTAGTTAAAGTCGGCTATTTATGCTCAATATAGTGCTGCCACTCTTCACCCACTTTTTCCTGAGCGAGTATTTTGTGACCAGTTTGAGCCGCAAACTGAGCGAGGTCAGCAACACTGGCAGGATCAGTTGCTAAGACTAAAAGCACATCACCCGCCTGCATTTTTGCCAAAGCCTTCTTCGTTTTTAACACCGGCATGGGGCACTTCGTGCCCCGTGTGTCTATCTGCTCATCAAAGTGCATGATTTATTTGCTCTGAAGAAAGCCTTCAACACCAGTCAAAGCTTCAGCTAAGCCTTCAGCCTTCGGAGCACCGGCCATAGCCAAATCAGGCTTTCCGCCACCTTTGCCGCCCATCTTTGAGGCAACAAATCCGGCCAATTCACCAGCCTTAACACGACCGATCAGCGACTTGGAAACACCAGCAACAATCTGCACCTTGCCGTCATTGACGCTTGCCAAAACCACAATCGCCTCTCCTAACTGATCACGCAAGCCTTCTGCCATCGAACGCAGTGCTTTTGCTTCAATGCCTTCAACCTTTGTCACCAAAAGCTTATAGCCGTTAAAGTCCTTGGCACTAGAAGCTAAAGTGGCGGCCGTCATTTGCGCAATCTTTTCTTTTAAGCGCAGAACTTCTTTTTCGAGGCTCTTTACTGTATCGAATACGGAGTGAGCTTTTTCGGTCACTACATCCACGGGCGACTTCAGTGCAGCGCACACTTCATGGATCGTTTCCTCTTGCTTGCGAGTAAAGGCAACAACATTCATGCCGGTGGTAACTTCTACGCGACGGATTCCAGCAGCAATAGCCGATTCGCTCAAAATCTTAAACGAACCAATATCGCCCGTACGATCCACGTGAGTACCGCCGCACAATTCGCAGGACGGACCAATTTTCACAACGCGTACAACAGAACCGTACTTTTCACCGAAGAGCATCAAAGCACCGCTCTTCTTTGCCTCATCAATCGGCATTTCCTGCACAGTGACGGCGGCATTAGCCAAAATTTCACGATTAACAATATTTTCAACTTCGTGAATTTGTTCAACGGTCATCGCTTCGATGTGTGTAAAGTCAAAACGCGTCACATCGGGACCCACCCAAGAACCACGCTGTTGCACATGATCACCTAAGATCTGACGTAAAGCATATTGCAACAAGTGAGCCACGGAGTGATTGCGGCGAATGCTTTCACGGCGTTCACTGTCGACTGTCACATCAAAGATATCTCCCAGCTTTACGTGGCCTTCTTCAACGTGAGCATGCTGCCCTGTCACCTTAGCCTTAATTTTTTGCGTATCGATCACACGGACAATAGAGGTGCCATTTTTCATCACACCGGTATCGCCCACCTGACCGCCGCTTTCTCCATAAAAGGGCGTGACATCAAGCACCACTACACAGTCTTCACCGGCGGGTACTTCCTGAACTTGTTCTCCATCCAGGTAAAGCGCAATAACCTTAGAACCCTTGTGTTCGGTTTCGGTATAACCCGTAAAAGTCGTATCGGCGCCGTTATACTCAAGGCCAGCAGCCATCTTAAATTTAGCGCTGGCACGCGCTTTGTCGCGCTGCTCCTGCATGGCGGCATCAAATCCGTCCATATCGACCGTCATGTTGCGTTCACGACAAACGTCAGCGGTCAAGTCAACAGGGAAACCGTAGGTATCGTGAAGCTTAAAGGCTACCTTGCCATCAAGCACCCCATCCTTGGTTTCTGCAATTGCCTCATCGAGCATCTGCATGCCCTGAGCCAAAGTTTTTGCAAAACGTTCTTCTTCTTTAGCTAAAACGGTCTTAATCTTAGGATTCTTAATTTCGGGATAGGCTTCACCCATTTCGGCAACAACAGCGTCAACCAATCCAGCAAAGAAAGGCTTGCGTGCACCGAGCTTGTAGCCGTGGCGAATAGCACGGCGGCAGATGCGGCGAAGCACATAAGCGCGGCCTTCATTGCCTGGCAAAATACCGTCGGCCACCGAGAATGTGCAGGCACGAATGTGGTCAGCAATCACCTTCAAAGAGGGGCTATTGGGATCCACGTCGGTTGCACCGGCCTCTTCAACAGCTTTGCGCACTGCAGCCAAAAGATTTTTGAAAAGGTCAATATCGTAGTTGCTGTGAACGTGTTGCAAAACAGCTGCAATACGCTCCAAACCCATACCCGTGTCAACAGAGGGCTTCGGCAGTTTATGCATTACGCCGTTTTCATCACGGTTAAACTGCATGAACACGAGGTTCCAAATTTCAATGTAACGGTCACCGTCTTCATCGGGGCTACCCGGAGGGCCGCCTTGAACTTCTTCACCGTGGTCGTAGAAAATTTCAGAGCAAGGACCGCAGGGCCCCGTATCACCCATCATCCAGAAGTTATCTGACATGTAGCGAGCTCCCTTATTGTCGCCGATGCGAACGATGCGCTCAGCAGGGATACCCACTTCTTTATTCCAAATATCATAAGCTTCGTCATCTTCGGCGTAGACCGTTACCCAAAGCTTTTCAGGCGGAAGATGAAAGTGTTGGGTCAGAAGTTCCCAAGCGTTTTTGATGGCGTCACGTTTGAAATAGTCACCAAAACTGAAGTTGCCCAACATTTCAAAAAATGTGTGGTGACGCGCGGTATAACCGACATTATCTAAGTCATTGTGCTTGCCGCCTGCGCGGATACATTTTTGAGCAGTCGTTGCACGGGTGTAAGGACGCTTATCAAAGCCTAAGAAAACATCTTTAAATTGGTTCATGCCCGCGTTTGTAAACAGAAGCGTCGGATCATTGCCCGGCACAACGGGGCTGGAGTGCACAATCGTATGACCTTTACTTTCGAAAAACTTCAAAAAGGTCTCGCGAATTTGCGAAGTTTTCATAATTTTTCTCTTTATATAAAAAATAGATTTCTTTAGTTTTCTCAAACTAAAGACTGAATTTGCTAATTCTAGTCACTTTTGTCTGTGATGGGACAAAATATCCGTTGCTGTTTGAGCCTTCTGCCCGAAATCCATGCCTAAGCATTAATTATTTCTTTTACAAAAAATCATTGTCTAATTAAATAACAGGTTTATGATAGCTGTAGAAGTTCTCTTCATACAGGAGGTTGTTATGAGTCTTTCTAGAAGATTATTTATCGCCTCATTGGTGGGCTTGGCCACTTTAGGTCGAAGTGCCATGGCTCAGGAGAAAGGTCCTTTGGCTGAACTCTTGTCAAATGTCTCAGACCGCTCTTTGCGCGACTTTATGGAAAAGCACGACAGAGATGGACGTTGGGACGGTCACTACTATTATGACCGACAAAACGACAAACGCTATACGCGTGACGAGTGGCGCAAAGAGCTTGAATGGCGCTACAAGCAGGAAAAAGAAGGACGCGACTGGCGCCGTGAACGCTACGGCAAAGACTTCAAGGATCGCCGGGATAGAGATGATGAGCGGGATCGCAAGCATTTTAAAGATGATCGAAAACCACCGAAAGACAAAAAGAACGACAAGCGTAAGCCAGCTAGTCGTGCTAAAGATAAAAAAAACGAGCATCGCAAACCGCCTCGCAAACCTAAAGATAAACGTCCAGAACCAAGAAGAGATGATTAGCGTATTGTTTTGGAATTAACTTCTGTCTTGTGACTTTCAGTACCAAACTCGGAATTGATTCCATTTTTGAAGAAAGGAAAGTTAGTATGCGTGAGGAGACTTTGCTAGTTCATGCTGGACTTCATATTTCTGACGACTATGATTTTGTCAATCCGCCAGTGATCCGTGCTTCCACAGTCTTACATCAATCAGCTCAAGATATGATGAACCGCGCCATGCACGAGCGCGACATGGTTAAAGACAAGATCCCTTATGGAACCTACGGTTCTCCCACTCATCATGCTTTCTATAAGGCGTTGTGCACTCTGGAAGGTCCAAAGGCAAAAGGCGCCTGGGCCTTCCCCTCGGGACTGGCTGCCTGCACAATTCCTCTTTTAGCATTTTTGAAAACCGGCGACCATGCTCTTTTTATCGACACGATCTACGGGCCAACAAGGGAATTTGCAGAAGAAATCTTAAAACGCATGGGCATTGAAGTGGAATTTTTTCCGCCTTCGGTCGGCAAAGATATTGCTTCTTATTTCAAACCGAATACAACTTTGTTGATGCTAGAAACTCCGGGTTCACACTCATTTGAAATGCCCGACGTTGTTGCTATTGCCCAAGCCTGCCAAGAACATAATGTCATCAGCATTATTGATAACACTTGGGCCACTCCTCTTTATTTCAAGCCCCTGGAGGTTGGCATTGATGTGGTCATTCATGCTGCAACTAAATACATCGGAGGACACTCTGATCTCACAATGGGCGTTGTGATCTGTAACGAAAAGACTTGGCCCAGGGCGTACCGTACCATTGTTCAAACCGGACAGACCACTAGCTGCGATGATATATACCTTGCCTATCGAGGTTTGCATTCCATGGCAGTACGAGTCAAGGCAGCTAGCGAAAGCGCTAAAAAAGTGATTGACTGGCTTTTGACTCGTGAAGAAGTTGAACGGGTTTTGTGGCCAGCCTTACCGACAGATCCTTCCTATCCGATCTGGAAGCGGGACTTTAAGGGAGCGACTTCTTTGTTCGGTGTGGTGTTTAAAGAACAATATGCCAATAACCTCGCTCCAATGATTGATGCTTTACAGATTTTCGGCCGAGGCTATTCTTGGGGCGGCTTTGAAAGCCTTTTGATCCAAAGTTATGGCACAAGAACAAAAACACCGATGCCTTTTGAACGGATGGTAAGAATTGCGATCGGTTTAGAAAATCCTGATGATCTCATCGAGGATTTAAGGCAGGCTTTTGAAAAGCTGCAACACTAAAGATTGGCCGTCTATTTCTTTATAACGTCACTTCAACCCGGAAGTGAGGTTATGCTTTTAAGGTATATTTATTGATTTTAGTAATACACAATGGGAATTTTGGCCTGTAGAAGATTTGAGGCAGACTCTTTCGGAAGTCTGCCTCTTTTTAGTGGCATCTTTTCAAAAATGTCGCTAGGCGATCTTAGAGTAGCCTCCTGCCCGATCGGATTCTCTTAAATATCGGTCAAATTGCATAGCAACTGCTCGAACAAAAATCTTACCCTTCGGGCTGACCACAATTTCTTCCGGCGTTAACTCAACAAAACCCACCTTTTGATAGTTCTGAAGCTTTCTTAGTTCATAGGCAAACGTTTCATCAAAATTAATTCCAAATCGTGTTTCTATTTCAGCCTTGACGATACGGAATTGACACATAATGGTCATAATCACAGCATGGCGCAACTGGTCTTCCTCACTGAGTCTATAGCCGCGATTAGTTGCCAAACGGCCTGCACGAATGGCCTCATAATAAGCTTGCAATTCACGCGGATTACAAGCATAGCAATGATGAATGTTACTGATAGCCGATACACCCAAAGCCACCATGTCACAGTCAGGTCTTGTGGAATAGCCTTGGAAATTACGCTGCAACTTTCCCTCTTGCTGCGCAATAGCCAGTTCATCGGTGACTTTTGCAAAGTGATCCATCCCAATGTAGCGATAACCGTTTTGAGTTAATCGCGTAATCGCATCCATCATGATATGAACCTTTTCAACCGTACTGGGTAAATCAGCATCCAAAATACGACGCTGAGGCGGAAAGTGGTGCGGCAAATGTGCGTAATGATAAAGCGCGATGCGGTCGGGTGACAGTTCTAAGACCTGATCAAGCGTTTTTTCAAAGCTCTTACGGGTTTGCTTTGGCAGGCCGTAAATTAAGTCCATGTTAATAGAATGGAACCCTGCTTCACGTGCTGCAAGCATGGTGTCCCGAGTCATTTCAAAAGGCTGAATACGATTGACTGCCTTTTGAACTTCGGGATTGAAATCTTGTACACCGCAACTCATGCGGTTTAGTCCCACCTTGGCCAAAGTTTGTACTTTTTCAGGCGGACAGGTTCTGGGATCAACCTCAATAGAAAATTCACCTGCGGCCTGAAGCGGGAAACGGCTTGTGATTAGACTCATTACACGCTCAATTTCCTCGTTATTTAAAAAGGTCGGTGAGCCTCCGCCAAAGTGAAGTTGACTGACAGTTGTTTCACCGGCAATCCTTTCCTTAACCAATCCAATTTCCCGGTCCAAGACATCCAGGTACTCTGCACTTTTGCTGTGATCACGCGTGACTTGTTTATTACACCCACAGTAAAAACAAATATCGTTGCAGAAAGGAATATGCACATAAAGGCTCAAAGGCTTATCTAGCTCTCTGGTTTTTAAAGCCTCTTCATAGTCGGCTGCAGAAAAATTCTTATTGAAACGGTCAGCCGTCGGATAAGACGTATAACGCGGTGCGGGGACATCAAATTTTTGCAACAGTTCTATTGAGGGCAACTCAACGCCGGTTAGATTCGGATCAGTCAACATGGGAAAATCCTAAAATTCACCAATTTGATTTAAGTTAAACTTCTGATATCATTTCACAATCAAAATTTGACGAAAGTCAAAAGCAAAATAATACAGGTGACAACGGTTACATTGTGCACGGGAATTATTACCGCAAACTGAAAGGTATTCCCAAGCGTTGCCACCCAATATATTAGAAACATTTTTTTGATGGCATTCCATGTCGACCTTGTCTCCGAATCTGTCTGCCGTTCCGTCTTTAAGAGTCAGTTGCTCACACTGCAATCTGCGCGAACATTGTGTTCCCCTCGGATTATCTTTACGCGATATTGATCGTTTGGAAGACTTAATTGCTTCGAGAAAAAGAATTCATCGCGGTGAACCGCTCTTTAGAGCTGGGGATCGCTTCGAAGCAATCTATGCCATTCGATTGGGCTTTTTAAAAAGTTCGGTTATGAGCAGTGACGGACGTGAACAAGTGACGAACTTTCACATGTCTGGAGAACTAATCGGACTGGACGGTATTGCTAACGAAGTGCACTCTTGTGACGTGATTGCCCTTGAAGACACTGAAGTGTGCGTCATTCCTTACGAACGAATTCTCGCTGCCTGCAGTGAAATCGAAGGCTACAACCTGCACTTTCAAAAGGTGCTTTCCCGTGAAATTGTTCGTCAACATGGTCTTATGCTTTTATTAGGCTCGATGCACGCCGAAGAGCGTCTTGCAGCCTTTCTTTTAAACCTCTCTCAACGCTTTGAATCCCGAGGCTACTCCAGAACAGAATTTGTTTTACGTATGACTCGGGCAGAAATCGGATCCTATCTGGGACTGAAACTTGAAACGGTAAGCCGTGTCTTATCTCGTTTCTCGCATGACAACTTAATCGCTGTCAATCAAAAGCACGTACATATTATTGACGCCGAAGGATTAAGGGCGATTGTTTCTGGACAAAATTCCGAAGAAGCCCCCGAAGAGCAATAAGAGGTTTTTCTTGAATACGCTCAAGCAGTTTGCCATTGTTGTGGCCGGACTCGGATGGTCTCTGAGCGCCGTTGCCTCAGATTTTGTCGATTTGCTCGCTGACATTCCAGTCGGTGAAAATGAATTGGCAAAATCCGTTGAGCTGCGAGAAGCACAACGCAGCCGCATTAACCCTGATGACACCATTTGGGTCACTATCAGACGCGGCTTCGGTTTATCTGACTTGCCAGAAGCTGTCGTTAATCGGGAATTAACCCGTTATACCAAGGCGCTTCCCTACACAGAACAGATGGCGTTCCGAGCCAGAATGTATCTGTACTTCATCGTCTCGGAAACTCAAAAACGAGGCATGCCTTCAGAATTAGCACTGTTGCCTTTTGTTGAAAGTGCCTTTCAGCCTGAAGCCCTTTCTCGCTCCAAGGCGGCAGGTCTTTGGCAATTTCTGCCCTCCACCGGAGACATCTTTGACTTAAGGCAGTCGAGTTGGCGAGACGACCGGCTCGATGTTATTGAAAGTACACGCGCGGCACTGGACTATCTGCAATACCTGCACAATCAATTTGAGGATTGGCACCTGGCACTGGCGGCCTACAACTGGGGAGAGGGAAGCGTGAGACGAGCCATTGCCGCCAATGCAGCTCGTGGCAAATCTACCGATTATATGAGTTTGCCTCTGCCAAAGGAGACAGCCCGCTACGTGCCAAAACTTTTAGCGATAAAAAAACTTATTGAAGATCCGGATCGCTATGGGTTAAAACTGCCTGCTATTGCCAACGAACCGTACTTTGTTCGTGTGAATAAAAACCGGGATCTTGATTTAGAAACGGCGGCACAATTGGCTGAAACTGACCTGCAGGAATTCAGGCTCCTTAACCCAAGCTTTAACCGCCCCGTAGTGGTTGCAGCTCACCAAGGGGCCATTTTGATTCCGGCAGCAAAGGCTGACGCTTTTGTTTCCAACCTCATCAATTGGCAGGCGACCGGCAAGCCTCTTTCCAATTGGTCTACGTACACGGTTAAAAAAGGCGAGTCCTTAAAAGCCATCGCCAAGCGCTTTGGAATGACTGAAGAGGAGCTGCGTGCAGCCAATAAGATTCCTAAAAACCGCCGAGTACAAATCGGCAGCACCCTTTTGGTAAAAGACGCGCAAGCAAAAACTGACATTCAAGTGACCGAAGCTGATTCGGCTTTAAAACTCGTCCCCTTGCCGACCACACGTCGCATTACTTACCGAGTTCGAAGTGGTGACACCCTCTCGGGAATTGCGGCGCGTTTCGGAGTTAAAACGGCCGATATCCGAAAACAAAATAAACTAAAAAGCAACACGATTAAAGTGGGACAGAGACTGCGACTGACTGTCCGTGAAGTTCAAAGAACGAGCCTTCGAAAGACAGCTTATCGAGTCAAAAGAGGCGACACACTCTATACGATTGCTCAACGTCATCGAACCAGCGTAAGCGCAATCATGGATGAAAATAAGCTTGAATCCAAAGACTTAAAACCGGGACAACGTTTAGTCATCCCCCACTGACAGCTCAAGCATTTGTTGCTTTCTCTTCAAACTTCAAGCCTCTTTAGTTAAAATCAATCCGTCATAACACATTATTTAAAGTGAGGATGAAATGGGTTTCCTTCAAGGTAAAAAAATTCTGATCACAGGAATCGTCTCCAACCGCTCCATCGCTTACGGTATCGCTAAATGTTGCCATCGTGAAGGTGCTGAGCTTGCCTTCTCTTATGCCAACGAACGTTTTAAAGATCGCGTAGCAGGTTTTGCCGCCGATTTCGGCAGCGATTTTGTTTTGCAAATGGATGTCTCCAACGACGAACAAATCAACAATACTTTTGCTCAGATTAAGCAACGTTGGGGCGCTCTGGACGGCCTCGTCCACTCTATTGGCTTTGCGCCGCGCGAGGCCATTGCTGGGGACTTCCTTGAAGGATGTACTCGTGATGCGTTTAAAACCGCAATGGATATTTCCGCCTACTCATTCCCCGCTATTGCGCGAGCTGCCATGCCTCTCATGGAAGGCCGTGCCGGCTCCTTTTTAACGCTCACTTACTTGGGCGGTGAACGTGTTGTTCCGAACTACAACACAATGGGTCTTTGCAAAGCGGCTCTTGAAGCAAGCACCCGCTACATTGCAAGTTCCGTGGGTCCTAAAGGAATCCGCGCCAATGCTATTTCTGCCGGCCCGATCAAAACATTAGCTGCCTCAGGCATTCAGGGCTTCTCTAAGATGCTTCATCACATGGAAGCCAATGCTCCGCTTCGCCGCACGGTTACGATTGAAGAAGTAGGAAACGTGGCCGCATTCCTTCTTTCCGATTTAGCAAGCGCTGTCACCGGCGAAATCGTACACGTAGATGGCGGCTTCCACAGTGTGGCAATCGGTGCAGAAACGGAACAATAATTGACAGTTCTATCGCACGCATGACCGAAAAAGTTCACTTTTTCGGTCAAATCCGCTTTAGGAACAAAAAAGTGAAATCCTTTAAAACCGCCGCTGTTTTTGCCAAGCGAACTGAACCCATGGGAGAAGCTCTGCAAAAGCTTTTGGACATCTTGCGTGCTGAAAAAATGGATTACCTACTTGAAGAAAGTACGGCAAACCATTTGTCAGGCTCTAAAGGGGTGAGTTTAGAAGAACTGGGCAAAAAAGCCGATGTTATCATCATGTTGGGAGGCGACGGCACAACGCTTGGTATAGCTCGTCGCATGGCTCGCTTTAAGCTTCCAATCATTGCTATTAATGCAGGTCGGCTAGGTTTTATCACAGACTTTTCTCTGCAGGAAATGAGTAAAGACCTCCCACCTCTGCTTCGGGGCGAGTACGAGGTTGACACTCGATCAATGCTTCAGGTACGAGTCTATCGCGCTGGCAAAAATGTATTTACTGCTACTGCGGTTAACGATGCAGGCATCACTCACGGTCGTGCGGGTTCCATGGTGGAATTCAATGTTTGGGTTGACGGTCATCCGATGGCCACACAGCGTGCCGACGGCGTCATTGTTTCCTCAGCGACGGGCTCTACAGCATATGCGATGGCCGCTGGAGGCCCTATCCTGCACCCTGCACTAAACGCAATGGTTCTTGTACCAGTTGCGCCTCATGCACTCACCAATCGACCTATTGTTTTACCCGGCTCAAGCACTGTCGATATTAGCTTGATTGAAGCCCGAGAGGCGTCTGCTTACTGTGATATGCAGGACTTTTTCCCAATGCAAAAGGGCGATGTTTTACGAGTGAGAACTTTGCCGGAAAGTTTTACTATCCTGCATCCGATCGGACACAATCACTACGACACATTGCGCCGAAAGCTTTATTGGAACCTCATGCCATCGGACAACGCCTCGCTTCCTATCAAAGACTAGAGTTTTATTATGCTCACGCACCTTTCGCTCAAAGACTTTGTCATTGTTAAAGAACTTAATCTGGATCTTGCATCTGGGCTGACGGTTCTAACCGGCGAAACTGGCGCAGGAAAGTCCATTTTAATTGACGCTATTCAACAAATTTTAGGAGCCCGCTCTGATACAGGGATGATCCGTGAAGGAGCTAAACAAACGGATCTCACGGCTATTTTTGAAATTAATGATGACGTCCTTCAGATTCTTCGTGACCAGGCTCTCATTGCTGAAGATGATCTGCTTGAAAAAACCGCCATTATTCGCCGTGTCATTGATAGAAACGGAAGATCCCGCTCTTGGATAAATGGCGTTGCCGTAACGATCTCTCAGGTTAAAGAGTTAGCTACAAAGCTTTTGGATATCCATGGACAAAACGCCCAACAGTCACTGCTAAAACCTAGCGGTCAATTAGCTCTTTTGGATGCGTTTGGTAGCTACACAGACGAATTAGCGGCTACACGGAAAGCCTTTTACCTCTGGCAGCAAGCGCAAAAACGTCTTTTTGAAGCAAAAGAAGATGCAAAGAAATTAGCCGATGAAGCCGAGCGGTTGGCTTGGGTGCATGAAGAACTGTCGCAAATTCGACCGATCAAGGGCGAATGGGAAGAGCTTAACGCCGAGCACCGAAGACTCGGCAATGCACATGATATTTTGGATGCTCTTGAAAGTGCTTCAAGCGATCTATCCGACAGTGATGAAAGTGCTTTAAGCCTATTGGGACGCAATACTGAAAGACTGCAGGCACTTGCCCAGTACGATGAAAAATTAGGGGATATCGCCAATCAGCTCAATGACGCTCAGGCTATTGTCGAAGATGCCGTGCGAGAGCTCGATCGCTATCGCGACAGAACTGATCTGGATGAAGGTCGCTTTGAAGAAGTGGATGCGCGTGTTTCGCTCTACTTTAATGCAGCTCGAAAGTTTCATACTCTGCCTGAAGATCTTTTCGAGAAATTTGAAGAAACCACGCAAAAACTTAAAGCACTGCAGCAAAACCTTGACCTAGAGACACTTGAAAAAGAAGAAGAGGGCGCGCACAGTGCGTATTTATCCGTTGCCAGAACCCTCTCGAAAAAAAGACACCAGGCAGCAAAGATGCTGTCCAAACAAGTTACTGATGCAATGCAGATGCTTTCAATGGCTGGTGGCTGTTTTGAAGCAAAATTAAATAGTTCTGAACCAGGAGCATTAGGACTAGAGAGCTGTGAATTCTTAGTGGCCGGCCATCCCGGCGTGCCAGCCAGAGCACTCTCTAAAGTTGCCTCCGGCGGTGAACTTTCACGTATCAGTTTAGCGATCTCCGTTATTACCTCCAAGCAGACCCCTGTCGATACACTCATTTTTGACGAGGTCGATGCAGGAATTGGAGGAGCAGTTGCTGATGTCGTCGGAAAGTTACTCAAAAAACTTTCCCTCGAACGCCAAGTCATGTGTGTGACTCATTTACCGCAGGTGGCCTCATACGGCTATAACTACTTAAGGGTGCAAAAATCGCAGGAAAACGGTCAAACCGTGAGCAAATTGCAACTGTTAAATGATGCTGAACGCGTTGAAGAGTTAGCCCGAATGCTAGCGGGTGCCGATGTCACAATCAAAGCAAGAGACAATGCTGCTGAACTTATAGAAAACGCCCGAGCCTACCAAGGCTAGAGCGTTTCAAATAAGAAAACTTAAAAAGCGCTGCCTATTTTTTGGATGCGTTTTTTTCTTGGCATTCTTTACAAATGCCGTATAAACAGAGCGTGTGGTGATCGAGTGTGTAACCGAAACGCGAGGCGATTTCCTGCTGTTTTCTTTCAATATCAATATCCACAAACTCTTCGATCTTGCCACACTGTAGGCACACTAGATGATCATGATGCTCAGGCTCACCTAATTCATAGGAGGCGCTTTCACTGTCGAAGTGATGGCGACGCAAAAGACCGGCTACTTCAAACTGAGTGAGCACTCGATAAACCGTTGCCAAACCGACATCCTCTCCCTCTTCCTTAAGTTGGGAGAAAACTTCATCGGCAGTTAAGTGGCGCTTAGTCATCAAAGCCGCCTTCTGAAATAACGATAATATAAGAAGGCGCGGTGCCGTCGCTTTCAATCCCAAACTTTTTAAATCACTCGGATCGTATTTCAATTGATTTTCCTCTAACTTTACAAATAAGTAACAACTCCGCTGCTACATTTTCGGCTAATCATATCATGCTGATTACTAAAAAGTTCAAAAGCCTCTCTTTCAGTTCAATACGTTAACTGACAAATCTTTGCGTTGCTATTGACTCACTTAAGAGAAAAACAGAAGACAACCAAACGCAGATAAAAGAACATGTTGCATATAACAAGAACCTCTCCGCAAGCACTTTCTGAATGTTTGCATTTTGGAACGCGTCTTAATCACATTTTTGTCTTGTTTTGCAACTTTACTGAAAAAATTCCTCGCAATCATAGGCGTTAGAAGGCGCATTAGTTTATCATTCAGGGATCAGAGACTAACGCATTGCAATAACGTGTCACCTATGTACAAGAAATGTATGCTGACGGGCGCCCTTGCTGCCACGCTCGTATTGTCTGGTTGCGCCCAGGTGCAGTCCCAGTGGGATGCTTTCAATGAATGGTTCCAACCATCTGAAGCCATTACATCCGTCATTAAACCCTACCGCCCCGACACTCATCAGGGCAATTTAGTCACCAAAGAAATGGTCGACCAGCTTCACCTCGGCATGACTCAGCTTCAGGTGCAATTTTTATTAGGTGTTCCGCTTTTGCGTGATTTATTCCACCAAAACCGCTGGGATTATCTCTACTATGTCAATCCCCGTTTCGGTGATCCGCAAACGAGACGTCTGACTGTCTATTTTGATGATTCCGGCCGTCTGACTCGTTACGAATTCACTCCGATGCCAGAAGAAACTCAAGCCGACCAAATGATTTTAGGCGACGAAGAGGCCTTCACGCCTGGAAATTCGGATTTGACTGTTGTTGACCAAGCTCAAAAAGCCCAGGAAGATGTTGAGCAGAATGCTCACTAATCCCTTAGCCAAAGGATAAAAAAAGATGCAAGAAAAACTTGAACTTTTAGCCGACCGCGTTCGTGCCCTTATTCAGGAAGTCAATGATTTGCGTGCCCAAAACGAACAATTGCAAGCTCTCCTGACGCAAAAGGAAAATGAAGCCGGTTTGACCAAAGCGGAAACACAGGAAGCTATTGAGCGCCTTGACGCTTTAATCCGCTCCATTGAGAAAGCTCAACAAACTGTGAGCAACGATCAACCTATGAATTTCTAACTAAACACTTTCGATAATGATGACTGCGCGTAAAACCTTGACATTGACCATCATGGGACGAGACTATCGTCTAGCGGTGGCCCCCGAAGAGGAAGCGAATTTGCGCGCTTGCGCCGAGCTCGTGCAAAGCAAAATGCAAGAAATTCACCAACCGGGTAAAGTCTTTTCTCCCGATTCGGTTGCTGTGCTCGCCGCGTTGCGCATCGCTTACGAAAACTTAATCCAGCGTCAAGCTGTTGAAGAAATGAATAAAGCCGTAGAAGATATGAATCGCTCCAAAGGCCAAATTGATTCTTTGATTGCTTTGTGCGACAGCACACTGGCTGACAAACCGACTGATAACGGCGCTCAATAAATGTTTTTTGTCTAACATTTAAACGCCGCTCACTCATGCGGCGTTTTTTGCTAACACATTATGAACGAAAATTATCATCCACTGACCGACGAAGACATCAACCGCCTCGATGAACTTTTAGCAACGAGCAGTTGTGCCGAAGACACTTTTGATGTGAGTATGCTCGATGGCTTTCTTTCTGCTATTGCGCTTTTAAATCCGCCAGTCAAAGAAGAGTCCGAGTGGTACCCTTACATCTTTAACGAAGAGGGTAACCCCTGCGAAGTCGATGAGCCGGAAACTGTCCGCACACTCATTAATCAGCGTCTACAGGAAATCCGTGCTTTTCAGGCTCAGCGTCATTTTTATAACCCTATTATTTTCCCCCTGGAAGATGATTCAGGTAATCCCGTAACAGGCCCTGAAGGACTAGCTGCACTCGAGCCATGGGCAATGGGTTTTTATAACGCTTTAGCTCAATATAGTGATCGAGTAGATGTTACCGAAGCCATTGAGGCGCAGCTTTGTCGTATTCATCGCTTTTTAGAGCTCGACGAAGAAGATCCGGATTATCAGCAAAATCTTGCAATTCGTCAGGCAGTTGAAAAAGAACATCCCGTACGCAATCTCGAAGAAGGGATGGTCGAGATGATGGCCGGCGTCATCGAAATTGCTAAACTGAATTTACCCAATAAACCCGTGAACCGGGCAACGCCTAAAATCGGACGCAACGATCCGTGCCCTTGCGGCTCCGGTAAAAAGTACAAAAACTGCTGCGGCAAAAATGCCTAACAGTTAACCGATTGAATGATTTTTCCACTGGCGCCTGAGATGTCTTGAGGGCGCCAATGTTTTAAGCAGCCGAGCTTCGGCTGGCATCGGTCCTCCGAGCATCATGCTTGTCAGCATTTCTGAGCAAAGTGTTGCCATTGACAATCCCCTCGAACCCAAACCGCTGAAAACCCAAAGCCCATCAACCTCTGCGAACCCTTTTTTCTCTAAAAGCCTCGGATCTTTTTGAAGTGCATTAATGAGCGCCGTTTCATCAACGGCAGGACCGACGATTGGCAATCTACCGGGACCGGCAGCTCTTAAACCACAATAAGCGCCGGTTACAACAACATCAAGAGGTTTTTCTAGTAAAGAGTCTAACTTTTGCAGATTCGCTAAATGAGCAGATTCTTCAGTCCAAGGACCATTTCGTTTTAATTCGTAAGTGGCTCCTACGGCACAATAGCCATCGGGTAAATGCGCAATATAGCCTTCGCCGCTTACCGGGCACTTCAAGTCTGTTAAATCCGTGTCACGCAAAAGTGTGATACGGCCGGGCAAGCTCTCCAGACCCAAAAATGAAGACTTTAAAAGTCGAGCTGAATCCAAAGAGGCACAAACTACCACATCTGAAGCTTCATCAATGACTTCACCAAACGCACCGATTAATTGCCATAAATCCCCTTTTTTCGCTAAAGAAGAAACCGTCGTATTACCTCGATAGCTGATACCGGAAGCCTTGATTAACGCTCGGCAAAAAGCTCCTGCCCGAACCATGCCGGCTGACGAGAAAAACCATCCTCCTCGCTTAAGGGAAAGACCACTGACCTCTAAAGCTTCTTTTTGATTTATCAGTCTGCCGTAATCAGTCGGTAGCCTAAACGGTAAATCCTGAGCTCGAGCTTGAACCCAACCCCTATAAATTTCTTCACTATGGGCCATCTGAAGACAGCCTGACTGATGAAAAAGACATTCACCCGATTGTGTTTCCTGATCTTTTAATCGACTCAGTGTCAATAGGAACCCTTCTCGTGAGAGCACTGCTAAGGGGCTGTCATCGCAGGTGAAGTGTGGATGTAGAATGCCCCAAGAAAGAGCACTTGCAGCCGAGCCAGGCACAACCCCTTCATCAATAACTCGTACTTTAACGCCTTGTTTTGAGAGGCTATAGGCCATATTGGCACCAGCCAATCCCGCGCCGATAATAATGACCTCCCGGACAGGACGTATGAAATGTTTTGAACGACGCGCGCGCATCTCTCCGAAAAGGCGTTCTCTTTTTTTCCCAAAACCCTCTTTTTTCTGTAGTGCAAAACCCGCTCTTTCCAAAGCCCTTCTCACCGAACCACTTGTGCACCAAGTGGTTACCGTTGCACCTTCTTTTGCATAGCGGGACAAATTCCTCAAAAGTTCTGGATCCCACATTCTGGGATTTTTGCTTGGCGCAAACCCGTCTAAATACAATGCGTCATAACTTAATTGAAGTGTTTTCGAAAGAATTAATGAGTCTCCGAAAATCAGAATCAGTCGTACTTTCCCGCCATCGAATTCAAGGGTATGGTAGCCAGGAATACAAAAAGGCCACTTTTGAGCTAATTCACTTGCTTCAGAAGTCAGCTCCGGAGCACAAAATTTTTTTATATCTTCTGCACTGACTGGAAAGCATTCCAAACTGACATAATCCAATCGCTCGCATCGCTCAGGATCTTCACGCCAAGCTTTTAAAGTCGCTAAAAAATTCGTACCTAAGCCGAATCCATTTTCTAGAATCGTAAATGATTTCTTATGAGCCCATTGTTGAGCAATGTCTCCGCCAGATAAAAATACCGCACAAGCCTGTCCGTAAGCACCGCTTCGGGTTGCGTAAATATCTCCAAATTCGGGTGAGAAGGCTTGCCCATCGTTGAGTTCTACAAGGGCAGGTTTAACTTTGAGCTGACACATGAAAATAGCAATTTGGAGTTGTCGCTTAATTTGATACAGGGCTTATTGTAACGAAGCCACTTTAACGATAATGCTACTTTCTCCTGTTAATCAATTGAAGTTAAATAATAATTATTTTATATTTATCTTTTATCTAATTGTTTTATATATATTTTTTGTAAACTAATGAGTACCAAGAACGGAGAACTCATTGATGGAAAAGTTTTCTAGAAAATAGACTTTCTGATTTATTTTGACTATGTATTAAAAATTAATACGCCAATTAGCGCTGACACCGTGAGAGGTAATCTCACCATCAAACGATTCGGTGTAGGACAGGCCAAATGTCGTTTCCTTCGTGAGCTTAGCTTCAACGCCTAAACCAACCGTTGCCATATTGTCGAGTTTTTCACCTTGGGGTGTCGGTAGCCTAGCGGCAACTTGATAGGCCTCTCCGGGTATGAGTCAATGCTTTCACACTTATACCTGTCAGATATACATACTGAGTTCCGTACGTGTATTTGCGCTTTGGGGCTGATCTCCCTACCCACCCAATATGCCTCCATTCATTAGGCCAGTGTTTTGCTATCTGCTTCTTTCTTACCTCTTATTAACAAGACGCACTGACCGCGTCTTTATTTCTTACCTCACGTCAGTCGAAACAATGGACTTGCACCACCAGCAGTGCGCCCTAGCGGGCGCACACTAAAAACGGCACTTTTTTAAGGTGCCGTTTAATCAGTTAATGCTTCAATGGTTTAAAGCGAAGACGGTGCGGTCTTGCTGCTTCTTCACCTAAACGCTTGCGTTTATCGGCTTCATACTCAGTGTAGTTACCATCGAAAAACACTACTTTAGAATCACCTTCAAAAGCAAGAATATGCGTTGCAATACGGTCGAGGAACCAACGGTCATGCGAGGTCACCATAGCGCAGCCTGCAAACTCCAGCAAAGCATCTTCAAGCGCACGAAGCGTTTCAACGTCTAAATCGTTTGAAGGTTCGTCAAGAAGCAATACGTTGCCGCCCGCCAAAAGAGTTTTTGCCAAATGCAAACGCCCTCTTTCACCGCCAGATAATGCACCCACTAACTTTTGTTGGTCTCCACCCTTAAAGTTAAAGCGGCCGAGGTAAGCTCGGGAAGGCATTTGGAACTTGCCAACCTGCAAGATATCCTGTCCATCGCTTACTGCTTCCCAAGCGGTCTTATCGTTTGGCAACGAATCACGCATTTGATCTACTGCACTGATTTTCACGGTTTGGCCGATCTCGATTTCTCCACTATCAGGCTTTTCTTTACCCAGAATCATCTTAAAGAGAGTGGACTTACCAGCACCGTTCGGACCAATTACACCCACAATAGCTCCGGGCGGAATTTTGAAACTTAAATCATCAATTAAGAGTCGATCGCCAAAACCTTTGCTGACATGCTTGAATTCAATCACGTTATTGCCCAAACGTTCTGCAACAGGAATGAAAATTTCATTGGTTTCGTTACGAGCCTGGTACTCGTAGCTACTCATTTCTTCAAAGCGAGCTAAACGAGCTTTACTCTTTGCTTGACGACCCTTGGCATTTTGTCTCACCCATTCAAGCTCGTGCTTAATCGCCTTCATGCGAGCGTCTTCCTGACGCTTTTCAATTTCAAGACGCTTTTCTTTTTGATCAAGCCACGAGGAGTAATTGCCTTTCCAGGGAATACCTTCACCACGGTCTAATTCCAAAATCCATTCAGCAGCGTTATCTAAGAAATAGCGATCATGGGTCACAGCCACAACGGTTCCAGGGAAACGATGCAAGAATTGCTCAAGCCACTCCACGCTTTCTGCGTCCAAATGGTTCGTAGGTTCATCTAGAAGCAACATATCGGGCTGAGACAAAAGCAAACGGCAAAGGGCCACACGACGCTTTTCACCGCCAGAAAGATGCTCGATTTTGGCCTCCCACGGAGGTAGGCGCAAAGCGTCGGCAGCGATTTCCATCTGTGTTTCTACATTGGTACCCGCTGCATTAATAATGGCTTCAAGTTTTGCCTGTTCAGCGGCAAGTGCGTCAAAGTCAGCATCAGGTTCAGCATAGGCGGCATAAACTTCATCAAGTCGCTTTTGAGCATTAATCACCTCACCCAAACCTTCTTCAACCGCTTGTCGCACAGTGTGATTTGGATCAAGCTGAGGTTCTTGTGGCAAGTAACCGATTTTGATCCCTGGCATCGGCAGCGCTTCACCTTCGATATCGGTATCAACGCCTGCCATAATTTTTAATAAGGTTGATTTTCCTGCACCGTTTAAGCCCAAAACACCGATCTTGGCGCCTGGGAAAAAGGACAGGGAAATATCTTTCAAAATCTGACGCTTCGGCGGAACGATCTTGCCGACGCGGTTCATCGTAAATACGTACTGTGCCATAACGGTACCGATACCTTCTAAAAGTTGAAAATAGGCAGCCCGAAAAAAGGTTGCCTACAAAAAATTAATAAGAACGTTTCTTTTTGGCGTGGCGGCGTTTCCTTTTGCCAAAATAACCTTCAAAGACCCACTTTCTTCGCCAGTGAAGCGCTTCTTTATAAAGCGCCTCTCGCTCAGCCCCCATAGTCTGAGGCTGCCACTGCTTCCACTTTTTGTAGACGCCGCTCATATCTACAAGCTCAATAATCCGACGCCAAGAAGCAGGCATCCAACCTGTGGTTAGCGCTGCCTGAAAATCAATTAAAAGCGGAGTGCCTTCAGGCGAAACCAACCAATTGCCAGTACCGCGAGTGTCAAGATGCACCACCCCTTTGTCATGCACGCGCTGCATGAGTGACTCCATCTGCGTTAAAAATTTTTCTGTAACCTCAGACGGATCTTTTTTACCCAAAGGAGTGCCTGGCAAAAATGCGATAGCAATAGCGTGACGGTCAATAACAAATGAGTCGCTGGCGACTCCTTCTACTCCCTCTAATTTCTGGAGGATTTTAAATTCATGACCTAAAAGAAAAGGTGCTAAAAAGGTCCTCACCCACCAATTCCGAGGGGAGAAGTCTTTGACCGTCCACTCACGACCTTGCCAGGTCACACAGGTCACACGAGCGTTTGCCGCACGTCCGTCACGCAAAAGGCGTGTCGGCAATTCGGCCATTTCTTTGCGGCTAAATCCTTGCATCGTCATGCAAAATCAACGCGTCATTAAGGCATTTGAATTTTACTGGCAGCAGCGGCAAAACCGGCATCGCCCGGGGTGACGATCTTGCTGGCGGCTTCTCGACGCATCTGCTCAAGTTTTGCAATGGTTTCTTGAACACCGTTCTTGGCTGCCTCACCGTATCCCTTCACTGCCTCTTCTAGGTTTGCCGCCTTGATTTCAAACGAAATCGGCAAAGCCCCCATTTGAGTCATGATCTGTGTTTCACCCATATAAACCACTTCACGGGTCATATCTCGCACCCCTTCAAGGGTAATCGGAGTTAATACACGAATCGTCCCAATTTTACGATCTGTGATCACTTCTTCGCGAACCAGGGCGTTGACATCCATTTCCACTTTCATTTGCTCGAGATCGGGCATTTTCAATCCTTTTTAAAAGCAAACCCCGTGCCACCTGTTATCAACAGGTGATGCACGAGGTTATTTCACCAGAAATAACGGTACCTAATTGTACCGATTTTGTCTGATTTATCTGATTAACGGTACACCATCACCGGCACTTTGGTGTGAGTGAGCACTTTCTGGGTTTCGCTTCCCAAAAGCACAGCCGCTAAGCCTTTTCGACCATGGCTAGCCATGAAAATGAGGTCGCAACCCAATTCTTCACAAACATCCATAATTGCTTCAGAGGGTGAAAAGCTCTTCTTGGAACAAATAGTCGCCTTGACACCTAATTTGTCAAAATACTCGCGAGCTTTCTCCAAGCGTTCCTTAGCTTGATCTTTAACGCGCTGATCATATTGCTCGATACTTTCAGGGCGATATTCACTCAAATTTGTATAAGAGTAAGGCTCAATCACCGTCAAGACATAGACTTCAGCTCCAAGCTTCTGAGCAAAAGAAGCGGCGCCCGCTACAGCCATATACGACAGTTCACTACCATCAATCGGAACAAGAATCTTTTTATACATACAGTCTCCAGGTACATCCAGGTGCACTTTTCTACTCTCAGTGTAGGCGTTTTTTATCTAAAATAGTTTGCGCTTTGTCAGCTCGTCAAGCATTGAATGTTTGTTCAGTCTTACTTGATTCCACATATGTTCTTTTCAAGCACATGTTTTACACACTCTTGAACTAATCGCATCGCAAAGGTCATCGTTACTGAAGCAAAAACACCGAAACCTTCACCTCCGTCTTGGCTTGCTCGCACTGGCTCATCACTAAAAACGGCACCGATTCCAAAACGAGCTGGCTTATCGCCGGCTTTCACTTTAGGAAAGCCGTATTCCTTTCTCAATTTTGAGCGCATAGCGGCAATGAGTGTATCGCCTTTTGCCAAAGCAACATCGGTAAAAGAAACGCGAGAAGCATCCACTTTGCCGCCCGCCCCTCCGCTTGTTAGGACAAAAAATCCCCGTTTTGCGACTTCGGCAACCAGAAATGTCTTCGCAGACAGAGAGTCAATACAGTCAATCACTGCGTCACAGGAAGGAATTAGCCTATCAAAATTTTCTGTTGTTAAAAACTCATCGATAGCATGAATTTTTAGATCCGGATTAATGGCTTGTAATCGTTGAGCTAAAACCTGAACCTTTTTCTTACCAAAATTACCTTCTAGAGCCGGAAGCTGCCGATTGGTATTACTCTCTTCAATCGTATCACCGTCAATAATTGTGATTTCCCCGACAGCCGTTCGCACCAAGGCTTCAGCGACCCAGCTACCGACTCCTCCTACGCCAACTACGGTTATATGAGACTTTTGCAAACGCTCAAAACCTTCTGAACCAAATAACCGGCTGATGCCGCCAAAACGTCTTTTATCTGCAGTATTCATTTTTTTAATTGATAAAAAGCACAACATAGCCTCTGAGGGGTAGCGCTTCACCCCAAATGGCGCTAAAGTGATTGTAAGGAGATCGGAAGAAATTTTCGTTATAAGATAGTTGTAATTCGTATCTCCTAAAAGATTGCTCACAAGCCTATTGGGCTTGGGCTGAGGTGTTCGGCATTGTAACGGTCTTCGTGCTTGACCGAACAACTGTTTTTCCATTCTTATAAAAGGATGTTTTATGAAAATCCTTATCCCCGTAGATGGTAGTGTTTACAGTGACAACGCGGTAGCTTTTGTGGCCAGCCGTACAACGTTGATCGGTCAAGAACCGCAGATTGTTTTGCTCAATGTTCAAGCCCCTCTGCCCGCTCGCGCAAGCCGCCTCGTGAGCCGTGAAGCTCTTGATGACTATTACAAGGACGAAAGTGAAAAGGCCTTCAAACCTGCTCGCAAGATTTTGAAGAAAGCCAAAATGGCTGCAGAGGAAATTGCCAAGGTAGGCACTCCTGCCGAAGAGATTGCCAAAGTAGCCGAAGAGATGAAGGTTGACCTTTTGATCATGGGCTCACACGGCCGCTCTGCCTTGAAGGGATTGCTTTTTGGCTCTGTCACGAATGCTGTTCTTGCTTTGACCAAAGTACCACTTTTGATGCTACGCGATAAGGCTGCTCCTGAAACGGATGCATTGAGCGTTGGTATTGCAGTCGACGGCTCTAAGTTCGGTACAGCTGCCGTGAAATATGCGATCAAACAACTCGACCTCTTTGGCGGTGCTGCAGCCAAGATCCATTTGATCAATACGGTGAGTGACTATGCCGGTGCCGTAATGCCCGATATGACTGGTATGGCATTGCCCGCCTTGTCTGAAGATGAAGTGGTCGAATTGCAAAAGAGTGAATTTGCCGAAGCCATTGATCCGGTGTTGCCGCTTTTCGAAAAGGCTGGTGTTAAGCCCAAAGAAGTTTGCCTCGTTGGTAATCCCGGTGATGAAATTGCTGCCTACTGCAAGAAACGTCATCTCGATATCCTGGTGATGGGTTCTCACGGCTACGGACGCTTTAAAGCTGCTGTGATGGGTTCTACCGCCACACGTATCGCCTCTATTGCTGATGTGCCGTTGTTGATTATCCGTAAGTAGGAATTCTCTGTTAATCACCAATAGCAATTAACCTCAGCTGTTAAGAAGCCACAGTGGCGAGAACCGCTGTGGCTTTGTTGTTAAACGAAATTTTTATGTCTGCCACCATCATTAAAGTCATTTTGCTGACTGTAGTCGTTCAAATCGGCTGCGTGTCTAATCGTGTTAGCTGCTCACTCGATGGCTTGTATGAAAATGCCTCCGCACTAGAAGTGGGCATAATGATGGCGCTTTTTGCTTTTGTCCCAGCCCTTTTTGCTATTCGCTCTGGGCAATGGATTGACTCGGTGGGCCCCAAAAAACCAGTGCTCACCGGCATTTGCATCATGACGGTGGCCGCTGCTCTACCTTTGGCGTTTGATGTCAAAACTTTCGGTCTGTGGCCCCTTTATGCCGCCTGCACTATTAACGGGCTGGGTTTCATGCTCGTTCAAATGACCAATCAACAGTTGGTAGGACACCTCTCCAAAGTTGAAAATCGAACCAACAATTTTGCTTTCTTGGCGATGGGTTACTCGACAGCCAATCTAAGTGCTCCAATTGCAAGCGGCTATCTGATTGATCATTTGGGTTTTCAAAGTGCTTACGGCATGGCCTTATGCTCTGTGGTTTTAGGCTTGACGGTTTTCCTCGTTCTGATTCGCTCCAAGCTTCCCGATTCCTGGAATCGTCCCAAAGTTGTCAAGCCCAAAGGCAGTTTTGAGCTGATGGGAATTCCTCATGTCAGAAACGTCCTCATTGCAAGTTCTTTCATGTCAATGGCTTGGGATTTGCAAAGCTTCATGATTCCAGTCTACGGAACCGAAATCGGGCTAAGTGCCAGTGAAGTCGGTTGGATTTTAGGGGTATTTGCCTCTGCCACCTTCTTTGTGCGCTTATTCATGCCGATTATTGCCAGACATTTGTCGGAATGGCAAACCATTACCTGCGCTTTTGCGCTAGGAGCTCTTTCCTATGCACTTTTTCCAATTTTCGAAAGTTTCTACCTGCTTTGCGCTGTCGCATTCTTACTAGGTATGGCCTTAGGCTCCTCTCAGCCCAATGTGATGAGTTTGATTCATTCCGAATCGCCCCCAGGAAGAACCGGTGAAGCTTTAGGGCTTCGCACTATGCTTATTAATCTCTGTCATACAACACTTCCGATCATTTTCGGCGGTGCGGGTAGTGTCATCGGCGCGGGCTCAGTTTTCTATATTGTTGCTAGCCTGATGGGCGGGGTTTCGGTTTTTACTTCACGTTGCCAAAAACAATCTCAGAGCCGTTCTGTTGAGCGAGTTGTCAATGAGCTAGAGCAAGAGCGAGGAAAAACAGAAGCTAAATAAAAGAGAATTTGATAAAGGGGCAATCACTCGCCCCCTTCTTTTCTTTGTCAGAGCTAAAGTCTAACAATCTCGACTTCCCGATCTTCAATATGAAAGCGAATATCAATCGCCTCACCCAAAAGTCTCTTAGTATGCTTTCGAATTTTATCGACTGAAGCTTCTTCGAGCGGCGCCGGAGCCAAGAGTGTCACATCTAGACTCAATGCCTGACCTTTTTTCTCAAGCTTTAAAGCACTCACCATTGAACGGTGTGTACGATCTAAATTCTCAGCGATAAAAAGTGAAAGTGCAGCCCACTTCTCAGACTCGGTCACTGCTGGACCAGATAAGAATGCCGGCAATTCTCCGCTCGGTCTTGAGTGCCAAAACACCAACCTTGCCATTGTTAGAACTTCCTGTTCAGTAAAGCCCAACAATGGACTGTGCCGAACCAAATAAGCTCCGTGCATATAGTGTTTATCGTATGAAATCGCAATGCCGATATCATGCAAACGAGCACTATAGCCGATTAGTTCCTCTAAACCAGGTTGATCAGCAAACAGTTTAAGTTTTCTGGCCTGCTCATAAAGGCTAAGCGCCAACAACCCCATATGTTTGGCATGCGCTTTTTCACAGTGATAATGCTTGGCAAGCGTTTTGACGCTCTTTTTACGCCAGGAGTTTTCTTTTTTGCCGTCGCGCTCAAAATGTCTTTCAAGGTAGTCAACCACCTGACCATCCTGAAGGTTATTGGGCGTGATGTAAACGCAAGGTAAATCAAGCGTCTGCAAAATTGTGAGCAAAATCGCAGCGCCGCCCACAATCACCTGAGCTCGAGCGGGACTTAACCCCGGCAAACGCTCTCTTTCTCTGGAAGTCATTTGAGAAAGCGATTTCGCAAGCGAAGCAATTTGAGAGCGTTTTAATTCAATACCCTCTGGGTACTGAACAAAACCGCCGCTTTCACCAAATTTAGCTTGAGCCAAAGTTAAAAGCGCCTGAGCTGTGCCCGAACTGGCAATTGCGGCTTTATAGTGACTTCTCTCAATCTTTTTAAGAATATGCTGTATTTTTTCGAGAGCTCGCTGCTGCATCTTCGAAAAAACACTCGCGGAGACTTTACCCTGAGCATTGCCTTTGAAGGCGTCAGTCATCATCACGCAACCGATATTGAGTGACTCCAAAAATGAAATCTTTTCCCTAGAGGAAACAGATATTTCGGTACTGCCGCCGCCGATATCGATAAACAAAAAAGCGTCTTTCGTTTTAGGCAAAGAGTCCCAAATACCTACACGAATGAGTCGTGCCTCTTCTTCGCCGGAAATCACCTGAAGGTCAAAACCGGTTTTTTGCTTGACCTGATTAACAAAATCCATACTGTTTGTGGCTACACGAAGCGCAGCAGTACCTACAGCTACCACTTCACTTACACCATACGTACGGCAGACTTGCGCAAAGTCGCTCAAGCAGGACAAGGCTCGCTGCATCGCCTGGGGTTGAAGCTCTTTCGTTTCAAAAGCTCCTTCTCCCAAACGAACCATGCTTTTGACGCGATTTAAAACCGTCACACGACCTCGGCGGTCAAACTCCACCACCGTCAAGCGCGACGAGTTACTGCCCAAATCAATAAATCCCACTCGAGTAACCGTTGGATTCGGACGAACAAAAGCGGAGGACTCAGACTTAGCAGATTCCTCTGCCAGGTTCAAATATTGATGATTCACGGTCAACATTCCTAGTACAGACTCTTTAAGTGATTCTGAGCGTTCTGAGCGTCTACTTTCTTCACTCCTTTACCGCGAACATAGCGTTTGTAAGAACCTGTGGGTTCCATGATCCAGGACTGTTCGGTATCAGATAATTGCAGACGCAAAATTTCAGTCATGATATTACGTCGAATCTTTTCATTGTCAATCGGGGCAAGCACTTCGATACGACCGTTCAAATTTCGGTTCATCATATCCGCGCTCCCAATGTACATTTTTTCATCGCCATTATGGTTAAACCAGTATACCCGGGCGTGTTCCAAGTAACGACCGACAATTGATTTGACTGTGATATTTTCAGAAAGCCCTGCAATACCCGGACGCAAGCAGCAAATACCGCGCACCACGCATTCAATCTTAACGCCTGCTATGCTCGCTTTATAAAGTTCGGCAATGATGTCACCGTCAACCAACTGATTGCACTTAATGATGATGTGGCCGTTTCCGTGCTCACGATGAAGTTCAACTTCTTCCTGAATGAGTTTAGTAATTGAGGGACGAAGGCTCTTTGGTGAAACAAAGAGCTTACGATAGTTTTTGATATCACCGCACCCTGTCATGACATTAAACAAATCAGTAACATCGGCGCAGATCTGATCATCGGCTGTAATTAAACCTAAATCCGTATAAATCTTTGCCGACGATGCGTTGTAGTTACCAGTGCCAATATGCACATAGCGCTTAATACCACCTGCTTCCCGTCTGACAACCAAACAAAGCTTAGCGTGAATTTTTAAACCGACAAAACCGTAAACGACATTAACACCGGCGCGTTCAAGCTCTTCGGCCCAGTTAATATTGCGCTCTTCGTCAAAACGAGCCTTCAATTCAACGACAGCCGTCACTTGTTTACCGCGGCGACGCGCTTCCAAAAGGCTACGGATCACGGGAGAATCACTACCGCAACGATAAAGCGTTTGCTTAATAGCCACCACCTTCGGGTCACGGGCGGCCTGATCAATGAAATTTAATACTGCCTGGAATCGATCATATGGATGATACAAAACAATATCTCGCTTCTTGATCGCTTCAAAGCAATCTTTTTCTCCGTCAAGCTCTTTGGCGAGCTTAGTCGGATCGGGCTTGTATTGCAGCTTCGGTCTGTCAATGCAGCCCAAACTCATGAATTCGGAGAACGCAAGCGGGATCTTTTGCTTATAGATTTGATGAGGCTTAACTTCCAGATGCTCAATCAAAAGATCAGCCAAACGCACAGGCATACCACGCCCCATCTCCACTCGCACAATGTCGCCAAAACGTCTTTGGTCCACGTAGTCACGAACGGCTGCAAGCAAATCATCGGCTTCATCTTCTTCGATTTCACCGTCGGTGTTACGGGTGATTCGGAATTGTCCGGCAGCATTGACTTTGTAGCCAGGGAAAAGTCTGTCCATGCACTCTTCAATCAGGTCTTCAACCAACACGACATTAAGTTCAGTGTAGTTGGAATCAAAAACCAGTTTAGGATTGATTTCCTCTTTACCTTTTGGCAAGTATAGGAAACGCGGCACATTGTTAGGACACTTCAGACGGGCATAACGCACATCGTTTTTATCTTTTTCATTGACCAATTCAATAATGAAATTGATACTAGTGTTTGAAACTAGTGGGAACGGGTGCCCCGAATCAATCGCTTGAGGGGTCAGAATCGGGAAAATTTCATTATCAAAATAGTTGCTTAATATTTCACGCTTTTTCTGAGGCAAGTCAGCATAGTTCACTATGCGAATGGACTGCTTTTCCATTTCAGGCAAAAGGTTCTTTTTCCAAAGTTCTTCAGCGACTTCGGTCAAAGCTCGAACTCGGCGCCCAATTTCGGCAAGCTGTCGTCTCGGTGGCAACTTATCGGCGCCCGTTGCCTCTGCTCCGCTTTGGACCTGTTTCCAAACGTTGGCCACACGGACCATAAAGAATTCATCCAAATTGTTAAAGAAAATGGATAAAAACTTCAAGCGTTCCAAAAGGGGCACTGAAGTATCAGCCGCTTGCTCCAATACCTTTCGATCAAAATCAATCCAATTAATTTCGCGATTGAGATAAAACTCCGGATTGGTAACATCGACGGGTTTGCCGCTTGGAATTTTCGGAACGGGCATCAATTTTTTCTGAGGGACACGGCGAACACGCTTTGAAGCTGCCGTTGTCTTTTTTGCAGGCACTGTCTTAGCACCTTCCTTTTTATTGATTTCGGTCTTATTTTCCACCATTTCACCTGTACGATCGAGTGCAGAAAAGTCCCCCTGACCTTCTGCTACAGTCATTACCGAATCATTCGCCTTGCTCATTGATTGTCTCCGAAATTAAGCACTAAGACTAAAGGCTTCATTTTGACGGAGAAATATGACAAGACAATGAAGATAATCTTAATGTAGCACTATTAGTGCTCCAATCGTTGTGATTTTTGTTTCAGAAAAAAATAAACCCGCTACGGGCCAACCGAAAGCCGACGTAACGGGTTTAGTTTTTTATCGCTGATCAGAGGCAATTCGCTCAAAAATTATTTGATCAAAATTTGCTTTTGAACGGGCGCTTCAGGAGCCTTCTTCGGGACACTGATCTGAAGGATACCGTTTTCAAACTTCGCTTCAATATCTTCTTCGCGAACCTGTTCGCCTACATAAAAGCTTCTCGAGCAAGAGCCAGAGTAACGTTCACGACGGATATAGCGGCCAGTCTTTTCTTCTTTTTCGTTGTGTTCAACACCCTTTTGGGCCGTAATCGTTAGGTAACCGTCCTTCAATTGAGCCTGAATATCTTCTTTCTTAAAGCCAGGCAAATCCACATCCAACTCATAGCTGCTGTCCGTCTCACGGATATCGGTCTTCATAATACGTGAAGCGTTCTTACCGAAAAGCGGATCGTGTCTACGCTGACCTTCATAAGAGGTCAAACCAAACATATTGTCTAAGTCATCAAAAAGGTTCTCACCGTACACAGTAGGAAATAGCATCTCAAACTCCTCAATTCTCATCATCGAGGGCAAAGCTATTATGATTTACATAAGCTTCAGCCTCGAGTATTCTTTCGCTCTCAAGCAGTGCTTTTCAACACTACCCATCGCTTCCTACTTGCGTATGTGAGTTCTTTTTTCATCATTTAAAGATCCAAGATGTATCAAATTGTAACGCTCTTACAAAAAGTAGCTATTTGTCTTTACTCATGACTTATTTTTAAGCAACAACACTTGTATTATTAGGGACTGGCAAAATTAATTGCTTAAAGCGCCCGAACGCACGTAAGTACGCGTGAGGTCAAGAAAAAAAACAAGCGGAGAAAGAACTATGGTTACAACTTTTGATAAGGAAAAAACCCGTCAATTGCTCACCTATCGTATGGAGCAGGGTTTGACCCAAATGGAAGTGGCAAAACGGATGGGAACGGTACAACCTGCTGTCGCCCGTCTGGAAGGTAAATTAAGCCGCGGTATTTATCCGTCTGTGACCACCTTGCAAAAATACGCTCAAGCTTTAGGTAAAAATGTTGTCCTGAAGTTTGAATAGTCAAAAATGATTTCTCCGGAAACTGTCCGGCTTCTATAAAGCCAATGATCGTTCGTTTTCATTTGCTTTGGTGGGTGGGCAGTTTGACGGTTTTCATCAGTACTTAAACTTTCTGACAACTCGAAAACAAACTCCCTTAGCCCGCATCCCTGTTAAAATCCCTCCAAGTCAATATTGTTGCGATAAGTTTCCTGTTTTCAATTCTTATGGCAGAACATCAAATTAAACTCATCCTGGTTGAAAATGACGCGGGGGTGCGGTTGCGTCTTCAGCGCACTCTGGAGGGTCAACCCGATATCCATCTGATCGGAGCAGCGACCACAAAAAGAGAAGCCGATTTATTAATCGCTCAGTTTCCGTTTCAGATGTTAATTGCCGATCTGGATTTGCCTGACGGCTTCGGACTTGAATTAATTCGCAAAACAGCCGCTGAGCACACTGATGTAGACATCATGGTACTAGCCGACAGCAATGACGATCCGCATGTGGTGAGCGCCATTGAGTCTGGCGCAACCGGTTATGTCCTCAAAAATGAAATTGAAACAAGTCTCGTATCAGCCATTCGTCTTTTAGCGGCTGGCGGCTCGCCTGTGAGTCCAACGGTGGCTAAAAGTGTGCTCAGAGCATTGCGCACTTACACCAACCATTCCATTGAAAAAACTCCAGCAAACTTACAATCCAACCCTTTATCTGAGCGCGAAACTGAAATTTTGCAGCTTCTTGCTAAAGGTATGAGTTTTAGCGAGATCGGAGAAATTCTTACAATATCGCCTCATACAGTCACTGCTCATATCAAAAAAATTTATCGTAAGTTGCAAGTTCATTCTCGCGGTGAAGCCGTATATGAAGCCGCTCAAATGGGCCTAATTCCTTAGTTTTATGACAACACCCTTATTGTTTAGATTCTTGGGGCTATCCACACTTGTCATCGCTTTTTGCCTCATGACAGTTATGGCGCATCGCACTAAAGTGCATGCTCAATTAACCCGAATGATCGGACTGGGTATTGCCTGTGCACTCATCACCTGCGCTTGGTGGATCAATACATCGACTTTTCAGACATTAAACTTCGCCTCTCAAAGCCTTTCAAGCCTGCTCTTTTTCGTTATTGGCATTATCTACTCCGGTGCTGTTATGCGCTCACAGTCTGCTGTCAGATGGGCTGGAGCTTTCGCGGCCTGCCTTTTAGTGATTGTAGGATTTGTGTTGGATACGCTTTACCACGCTCAGACAACCGATGTCGCTATCGCCTTTGCGATCGATCTTTTAAGTGTGAACTTTTTAGGCCACCTTTTACGTGCTCGAGTCAATCAAGCACTACTTCGATCCCCTCAAAAAACGTCTTTGGCTGATGAGCCTTTTGAGGCTCTTACCCGATTGATGAAAAAGTTCCCACAGTTAAGTCAAGAGGAGGACTTTGTTAACTGCCTGAAATCCATTGACTGTTCCAGTCATCAAGCCAAAGTATTTTTAAACGATGTTTTGGCTCTTAAAAATTGCACGGTTAATGTACATTTTGATAACACAATCCCCGCGCAGGCGCTTTTAAACATTTCTTGGCTTTACCGCGAAGTCTTGCACCAGGTTAAAGGACTTGAAGTTTCTACTTTCTCATTAACAAAAAAACAGAGTAATTTGCATTTAACACTGATTGCTTCAAACAGAATCGCTTTAACTCATGAAGATCTCTCCCCACTTTTTCATTTACAGGCAGATTCTGTTCAAACGCATGTAGATGAAAAAGAAATCCGCATTCTATTGGGTATTCGCTTTTAATTGATTTTTTTATGAAGAAACTTTTTATTTTTTCCCTAGCCATTTCTTTGTCCATACCGCTTTATGCACAGGAAACTATCTGGCCCGGCGATAAACCGTTAAGACTCGTCGTACCCTTTCCAGCCGGAGGTGGAGCTGACATCATCGCCAGAACCATAAGTGAAGAACTATCGAAAAATATCGGTCAAAAAATTATTGTGGAAAATCGAGCTGGCTCAGGTGGCTCTTTAGGGACTCAATGGGCTTTAAAAGAAAAAAATGACGGAAGAACTTTGATCTACGTCACTAACGGCACTTTGTGCACCAATCCTGCGCTGTACCCTAAAGTAGGCTACAACGTCAATCAGGATATCGAACCGGTCGGCCGTCTGACTGATATCACGCTTGTCATGGCGGTCAACCCGAAACGTATGCCAGTAAAAAGTCTTGCCGACTTTCTAAATAAAGCACAGAAAAACGCCAAACCTTTAACTTTTTCTTCTTCCGGCAATGGTACCACCAGCCACCTGGCCGGAGTCCTTTTAGGACAACAAACCGGTTTAACTTTTGAACACATTCCCTATCGAGGCGGTGCGGCCTCTATGACTGATATGCTGGCCGGACGAATTGACTTTATTATCGATGTTGCTCCCAACGTATTACCACATGTGCAAGCTGCTCGTCTTCTCGCATTAGGTACAGGCTCAAAAAGCATCAAAGAGTCAGACATTACGATTGAACCTCTTAAAAACTTAGGCCTTAAAGACTATGAGCTTTTTGCTTGGGACGGTATAGCTGTGAAAAAGGGCACCTCTCATGAAGTTGTGACAAGACTTTCCGAAGCCATTGAAAAAACTCTGTCAAACGATCGTGTACGTCAACTACTGATTGCCAGAGGCGCCCAACCCGTACAAAGTACCCCAGAAGAATTTTCCCGTTTTGTTCAATCTGAACAAAAAAAATGGGCTGAGCTTGTTAAAAACTCTCAAACCTCTTTAGACTGATGGGGTTTTAACTTTAGGAAATTGAATCATGGAAAACGAACGCGAAATTAAAAAAGCACTTAATTGGCAGCCCGCTGGTGAATTCTCAGATATTTTGTATGACAAAGCCGAAGGCATCGCTAAACTGACAATTAACCGCCCCAGAGTTCGAAACGCTTTTCGACCTGAAACGGTCCAGCAACTCTGCCAGGCCTTCTGTGATGCTCGCGAAGATCCCGAAATCGGAGTAATCATATTAACAGGTGCAGGTCCCTTAGCTTTTTGTTCCGGCGGAGACCAAAAAGTTCGCGGTAACGGCGGCTACGTCGGAGGAGACGGCGTTCCGCGCTTAAATGTGCTCGATTTTCAACGCATGATACGAACCTGTCCCAAACCCGTCATCGCCATGGTGGCTGGTTATGCGATCGGGGGCGGACATGTTCTTCACATGCTGTGCGATCTGACGATTGCAGCCGATAACGCAAGATTTGGTCAGACAGGTCCTCGCGTCGGCAGTTTTGACGGCGGCTGGGGTGCCTCCTACATGGCTCGTCTCATCGGACAAAAGCGTGCTCGTGAAATGTGGTTCCTTTGCCGACAATATGATGCTCAGCAAGCGCTCCAAATGGGCTTGGTGAACACGGTAGTCCCACTTGAAGAACTTGAAGTTGAAACGGTGAAGTGGTGTAAAGAAATTCTTGCCAATAGTCCGATTGCCATTCGTTGCCTCAAAGCTGCGCTCAACGCCGATTGTGACGGCCAGGCTGGTATCCAGGAGTTAGCTGGGAATGCCACCCTTCTTTACTACATGACCGAAGAAGGCAAAGAAGGCAAGAACGCCTTTCTTGAAAAGCGTCGTCCAGACTTTAGCAAATTCCCTCGTCTGCCCTAAAGCAAAATGCAGGACGTATTCAGCATTTTTGAAGCAGCCCGCGACTGTCCCGATCAGATCGGGCTTCGCCGGGCGGGCGAGGACTACACATTTGCGCGTCTGGCAACGCTTACACGCAATACAATTGAGAGACTCGAAAAAGAAAAAGCCTTACCCGAAGCTGGGCGCCCCATGATTATTGAGGGTACAAATACGGTTGAAACAATCGTCTTTTTGTATGCGCTTTTAGCCCTAAAGATTCCGGCTTTGATGCTCCATCCAAAGCTCACAGCAGCTGAGCGACGAGTGCTTTTACAAAGCATCAGGAGCATCACCGCGCCGCTTCCTGAAGATACTGCAGCTATTCTTTTCACATCAGGTACCACAGGGCTACCTAAACCAGCCATTATCACCCGCAAAATGCTCAGAGCATCGGCACAAGCCAGTGAAAATAATCTTGGTTGGGAAGACGATGACTGCTGGCAGCTGTGTATGTCCATCACTCGAATAGGGGGACTTTCTATTCTTACGCGCTGTCTGGCAGCACGCAAGACATTGGCGATTTCACCGTTATTTAACCCTAAGTCCTTCACCGAGGCACTAGTTAAAGACCGTGTAACCATCACAAGCATCGTGCCCACAATGCTTGCCAAAGTATTTGAAGAATACCCTAACTGGACGGCTCCTAAACACTTGCGTGTTATCCTTTTAGGCGGCTCTTCAGCTAACGATAAACTGCTTGAAAAAGCTCATGCCCAGGGACTTCCGATTGTAACGACTTACGGGATGACAGAAACGTGTTCTCATGTTGTCATGACCCCTTATGAAGAACGTTACGGTTTGGTCAAAGGCAGTGGCAAAGTAATCAATACTGCCCAGATTCGTATTGAAAACGGGCAGATTGAGGTAAAAAGCCCGATGAATACTCCAGGCTACTGGGGACGCGAGCCGCTTGAAAGTGAATGGTTTGAGACGGGAGACCTGGGTGCATTCGATGAAGACAAAGTTTTACATGTCTATGCCAGACGTCATGATCTGATTTTAAGCGCAGGGGAAAATGTCTACCCGCTTGAAGTTGAAAATATGCTCACTCGTTCGCCCTTTATCAAAGAGGCTCTTGTTGTAGGCGAACCTGATGAAACTTGGGGTGCTATTGTGTGCGCTTTAATTGTTCCTGAAGACGGCACTCATCCTAAAGCCGAAGACGTCAGACGTTTTTGTAAAGAAACGCTTTCCGCTTATAAATGCCCGAGAAAAATTGCTTTTGTTAAGGCTATTCCCCTTAACAGTGCCGATAAACCCGATAGACGCCCGCAAGTGCTTGAGCACTACACACTCACTACCTTACACTATAAACATTAAATCCTCACGATCACGGTACTTTCAAGATGCCGTGATCGTTTGAAAATTGTTTTGACTTGCAACAGAGCTTCTCAAAGGGTTGAGTGCCTCGCTAAGATTAGCCCTAATGAGTTTCTCCTGACAAAAACTGTGTTTGCTAAACGTCTTTTCATTTCTGTAGTCTGTGCGAACCTTGCTCTGACACCCTCAGTGGGTGTTTGGGCGGCCTCAGATTTGGCTACTGAGTCTCTTAACCTCAATTTACCCAGTATGGGAGCAGTAGCTGGCACTGAATTATCCCCTGCAGAAGAGCAGGCACTTGGCGAAGAAATGATGCGGCAAATCCGAGCCGATTCCAGTTATCTAAACGATGCTGAAACGCTCGAATACCTTAATCGTTTAGGCTATAAACTTGTCAGTGTTTCAAATACTCATACCTACAACTTTTTCTTTTACCCTTTAGTCGATCGCTCTTTAAACGCTTTTGCTATCCCGGGCGGCTTTATTGCCGTTCATACGGGCTTAATTATTGCTGCCCAAAATGAAAGTGAATTAGCCGGTGTCATCGCTCACGAAGTCGGTCACGTCAGTCAACGTCATATTGCGCGCATGATTGATGCTCAAAAAGGCAATGCCGCTATCACGTTGGGCTCATTTTTACTCGCATTGCTTGCAGCTCGTGCTGGTAGTGGTCAGGCAGCAACAGCTTTGGCTGTAGGCAGTCAGGCAGCCTTGATTCAAAGTCAGTTAAGTTACTCGCGCGGTGCAGAACGCGAAGCTGACCGCGTTGGTTTAAGCTCTTTAGTTAAAGCGGGCTTTGACCCAAAAGGCATGGAAAACTTTTTCATGCGTCTACAGCAAAATAATCGCTACTACGAAGCTGCGGCACCAGCTTATCTACTCACCCACCCACTCACGGTTGAGCGTATCAGCGATATGGAAAATCGTACGCGCCGTCTGGGCTCTCATACTCACCATGATTCACTCGACTTCGTGCTAATTCAGCAACGTGCACGAGTCTTACAGGAAACGAAGTACGACGGCTGGCTCAATGTTTCAAAGGAAATGAAGCAGGATTTAGCTAACGCTAAAGAAAAACGTCAGAAAATTGCCCTTACCTACGGCTTATCAGTTGTAAGCCGCAAACTGAATCAAAAAGCCGATGCTATCCGTTATGCCAACCAAGCAGTAAGTCTCGGCGGCAACAATGCGATTTTGCTCAAAAACCAATCTGAAGTTTTATTTCTCTTTGGTAACGCTTCCGATAAAAATCGAGCACTACAAATGGCCCAACGCCTAGTTGCCAACAATCCTTTATCGGAAATGGCAGTTAAACTTTACGCAAGTGAACTCTATGATTTAAAGCGCTACAACGAAACGCTTCGATTCATGCGCTCGCAGCAGGCGATGAGTCAAACCAATCCTTCCTACCACGCAATCAACGCTCGTTGCTACAGAGCTCTGAAACAAATGAGCCGACACTACATGGCCGTGGGAGATATGTACCTTGCTCAAGGCGATAAACGTGCAGCGGAATATCAATTTAATCTTGCTCAACAAGCCAACGACGGCGACTACTACACTATGAGTCAAGTTGACGGGAAGTTGCGTACTGTACGAGCGGATATTTTGGCAGAAGAAAAAGCCAAAGAAGACTCATAAAAAGTGCCGCAAAACTCTTTTGAGACTCGGACGGCACTTTTCTTTTAACTTAAACAGCAGTTTGAGAATCTTTAATTTGTCCGATCCAGACGACAATGAGTTTTTTGCATTCACTTAAACTCAACTGTTCCTCAAGGATCGTTTTGCCATCTACTTTAAAACTCATGCTATGTTTCTTACCGTGCAGGTACACCCGACCGACTAATTTCTTTTTGTATTTGACAACCACGCTCATCGTGGAAGACAAACTAAAAGTGAATTTATTTTCAACACCTGCTTCGGCAGCTTTTGTCAGAAGTTCTTTGACAAAAGACACTTCAAGCTTGCTAGCTTCCACCGGCTGATTGTCGGAGGTTAAAAAATAAAAGGGCTCAGGTAAAGGCTGAATCTGAAGAGGCTTTTCAGCTTTTATCTTTCTCCACACATACTGAGCTCTGAGTGCTTCAAGAGCCGCAGAGTATTCTTTCTTAGTACGAACTTTAGCCACCACCTCAATAGTGGCGGGCATCTTTTCATCTGCGACTTTAGCAACAGAAGCCGCCTCTGAGTCTTCTTTAGTTATCTCAATGACTTGATCGGGAGACACTTCAGTTTGTTTTTCAATTTTTACCGGAATATCGTGCCGAATCAGCACTTCTTTTCGGTCTGACTTGAAGTCGCGCTCTACCCGACCAAATTTGCTGAGATCTAACGGCTCTCCCGAAGCCGGTTTTGTGCCTAGGGATTTAAAGAAATTGACAATTTTGTCCAAAATATTTTGCTCGAGCATCATATTCTCCTTTTGCTCTAGTTCTATGGTAGAGGAAAATTGTGCTTCACACTTTGATTTTTTCGGTATTTATTGGGATTTTTTTCTAGTAGCCGCCAAAAGCTTAGTCATTTTGAGTGCAAAAGCGATCTCATAGGCCTTTAAATGTTTCGTATAATTTTGCCGTTCTATCCAAATTGAGAATCATTATGGCTATTGAAGATTATTTAACCGTTGCTCCAAAAACCGACTCGATCATTGAAACAGATGCAGTGATTGTAGGTGCCGGCCCTGTCGGTTTATTCCAAGTTTTTGAATTGGGACTTTTGGAAATCAAAGCTCATGTCGTTGACTCGCTGAAGATGGTTGGCGGCCAATGCATGGAGCTTTATGAGCATAAACCCATTTATGACATTCCGGCTTTGCCTGTTTGTACTTCCCGTGAACTCACCGAGAATTTGCTCAAGCAAATTCACCCCTTCGGTCCTCAATTTCACTTGGGTGAAGAAGTGACCATTGTTCGTAAGGAAGAAGACGGCCGCTTTTATGTTGAAACGGATAAAGGCACCCGTTTCATGACAAAGACTGTCTTCATTGCTGCGGGCGTGGGTAGTTTCCAACCCAAGCGGCTTTCGGTGCCTGGCATTGAAAAGTTTGAGGGCACTCAACTGCACTATCAGGTCAAAGAGCCTTCGCTTTTCTACGGAAAAAATATTGTCATCTGCGGAGGTGGCGACTCAGCTTTGGACTGGACGCTAAATTTGGTCGGAAAAGCTGAAAGCGTTATCTTGCTTCACCGGCGAGATGGCTTCAGGGCTCAGTCAGCCTCCGTTGCCAAAATGCGAGAGCTTTGTGAAAACTGGGAAATGCAGTTTGAAGTCGGCCAAATTTCTGGGTTTGAAGAAAAAGACGGTCATTTAGCTGAAATTCGAGTCACGGGTGATGACGGTGTTGTGCGCCGGATGCCGCTCGATCACCTGCTAGTGTTTTACGGTTTAACCCCTAAACTCGGACCAATTGCCAACTGGGGTTTAGAGATCTACCGTAAACAAATTGTAGTTGATACAGAAAAGTTCCAAACATCCATTCCCGGCATTTTTGCTGTCGGCGACATCAACACTTATCCGGGTAAAAAGAAGCTGATTCTTTGCGGCTTTCACGAATGTGCACTGGCTGCTTTTGCTGCAGCCGATATTGTTCATCCTGAAAAGAAAACTCTGCTTCAGTACACAACCACATCTCCAAAGCTTCATAAGGTGCTTGGAGTCGAAACTCCGTCACTCGATTAATTGCTTCGATTTAATAGCTCCTCAAAGTTTCGGCTCTTTGAGGAGTTTTTTATTTCCTTTGAGGACCATAAGAGCCGAAAACACTCTTCCAGAGTTCTAATACGGCATTGATATTATCTTGTTGCCCAGCTCGTTCTACCCGAACCGCGCCTGATCCGAATTCCAAACGATGTTTTCTTTGAATAAAGCGATAATTTCGATAAATCGATACGCACTTTTGGGCCAAATCCTGAGGAATCAATCCGGCTCGGGCAGCCATTTCCAAAAGCAAAATATTGCCAAAATTATTAACTAGTTCCGGATGTTCATGAGAGTAAGCAAGAACCATAGCCTGAACAGCAAACTCCACATCTACCATGCCACCCCTATCGTGCTTCACATCGAAAAGGTCGCTCGTATTCGGATGACCTTCAAGCATTCGTTCACGCATATCGCTGACATCTTTAAAAACCTTTTCTTTATCTCTGGGTAAACGCAAAATTGCTTCTCGCTCTTTCTCAAAAGCCATACCAATTTCGCGGTCACCGGCGCAAAAGCGAGCTCTTGTAAGTGCCTGATGCTCCCACGGCCATGCTCCGGTACCGTCTTCATTTCTTTGGTAGCGCTTAAACATTTCTAAAGATGAAACAACGAGACCATTCTCTCCGTTGGGTCTTAAACGCAAATCCACGTCAAACAAAATACCAGAGGAAGTCTGAACGGTGAGCCAGCTCATCATGCGTCTGACTAGACGAGTGTAATTTTTACTTGCCTCTTGGCTGGGATCATCGTACAAATAAATCAAATCCAAGTCCGAAGCGTAACTTAATTCTTTTCCGCCTAATTTCCCGTATGCAATTACGGCAAACTTTGGGACATCGCAGTGCCGCGAGGCAATGGTTTGCCAAGCAAGCGTAATTACCATTTCCAGGACAGCATCGGCTAGAGCTGAAAGCTGATCGGCTAACCGTTCCACGGTAAAGCGCCCTTCTAGATCGGCCATCAACAACTTAAAGACTGCTCCGTGATGGGCATCACGCAATAAATTCATTTGCGTTTCCTGATCCCCTTCTGCCTCTCGCAATTTTTCCCATAAATCATCCTGCCAGCCGCTCCAGTCAACCGGAGAGAAATTATCTAATTCCGAAATGCGTTCATCGAGCAGTTCATCGAGCACAATGGGATGCGCTGTTAAATAATCGGCTGCCCAGGCACTTGTTTTTAAAACCATCGCCACTTTCTCGCACACTTGCGGATACTGAACCAAAAGAGAGACGTAAGTGCTACGGCCAGCAATCACCTCCAACAGTGCAATAAAGCGAGTAAAAATAACGTCAGAGGCTACAGACTTATCATCTGCGGCCAACTGCAAACTCAGCTGGCACACTCTTTTGACCAATTGGGCCATGCGGGCTCTCGCCGCCTCGGTTTGAACCGCCAAAAATTTTGACCCCATCAATCCTAAAACTCGTTCGGCACAGTAAGTAGCATTCTCGTAACCCATCTTCGAGAGACGCTCTGCCAACGCATCATGCGCTTGAGCAAATCCGATTGCCCAGCCTTGCGGCCAATCATCATCCTCTGCTGTCTTTTCTTCTACCTGGAAAATACCGTTAAAGACTGAAGCCACATACTCACGAATAAGCATGAGTTGGTTGACCATCTCTTCACGTTTTAAACCCAGTAAAGCGGCTATTTGGTTCTGAGCATCCACTTCTGAGGGCAAACGGTGAGTTTGCTGATCATCAACATACTGAATGGCGTGCTCTAAATTACGCAAAAAGATATAAGCATCTTTAAGGCGCATGACCTGCTCGAATTTAAGCACACCCATTTTTTCTAAAATCATTAGTGCTTCAAGTGTTCCCCTAACTCTCAACTGCGGTTCTCGTCCAGCTCGAATCACTTGAAAAGTTTGAGTAATAAATTCAATCTCACGAATGCCGCCGCGCCCCAATTTCACATCGATACCAAGATCTTTACCGGCCTCACGCCTTTGAGTTTCTGAGCGAATGAGTTTATGAAGGTTTGATAAAGCACTGATAGCATTAAAATCGACGTAACGCCTGAAAACAAAAGGTCTAACGACATCGTAAAGATTTTTAACCTGTTGGTTGAACGTTTGCTGATCAGTAAAAACCGGCTCATTGACGACCCGCCCTTTCAGCCATGCAAAACGCTCCCACTCTCGACCTTGAACATAGAGGTATTCTTCAAGCATGTCGTTGCTGATAACAATCGGACCTGAGTCACCATTGGGCCTAAGGCGCATATCAACGCGAAAAACGAACCCCGCACCTGAAATATCCGAAAGCGCAGCTATAACCTTTTTAGACAGTCGCTCAAAAAATTCTGCATTAGATAACTCTCGCCTCGGGTTAGGGCAACTCTCAGTCGGTCTGCATCGCCCCTGCTCGTCGTAGACAAAAACCAAGTCAATGTCAGAACTCACATTCAGTTCCTGACCGCCGAGCTTACCCATACCTACAACTAAAAAGTCCTGAGGCACTCCGCTTTCTGAAGTAGGTATACCGAAACGCTCCGAAAGCGCTAAAGCGTGAATACGAACCGTTTGACTGACTGCCAATTGGGCTAAATCGGTCATCGTTTTGACTACTTCCTCGTACTGCGCCAAACCTGTTGCATCTCGTGCAATAAGGGTAAGCAACACCTCTCGACGCAAAAGCCTGAGCGAATCAGCAAGTTTTTCTGTGTCCTTTATTCCCTGCAAAAAACACTTCATTTTCTCAAGTGTATAAGGCTCACTTGCTAGAGCTGCGAGCCATTGAAGGCGTTGCTCTTCATCGGCCAAAGGCATTGCAGACATCAAAGCGCGTTTGACAAAAAAAGAATACTGAGGCAGTTCTTGGATAGATAAACGAGACATTTTTTTAAATGTAGAAAGTGCTTTTTGAAAGTTTAGCTAAGCAGAAAAATTTTTCTAAAAGTTTCAGTCGAAAAATTTTGGAAAATCACCCACTGCCTCTGGCCAAACCGCTACAATTCGGGTGTTCGGTTAATTTTACGTCTGATCTAAACGGATTCGGTCTGCTCTTTTGACATCCACACACTCAACCCTTAACAAAACAGGTAACGGACTGCTGCACAAGGCTCGCCCAAGTAAATGGCGAGTGCTTTTACGCACGGCAGGGTGGGTTGTATTATTTTTATATCTCTTTTTAACTGTAGCCTTAGTTGTGCTGCGGCTTTGGGTTGTTCCTAACATTGAAACGTTTTATCCCAAACTGGAAAGTTACATTGAAGAGCGCACCGGCACGCTTATTGAAGCTCGCGATATTCATGTAGACTGGGAACGTCTACGTCCTCGTATCACTCTCACTGATGTCACATTTGCTCGACCGGGACACCGTGTCTCTTTGAGTCTTCCAAAGGTTCAGGCAACCTTTTCACTCACGTCAATTTATACCCTACAGCCAACCTTTTCCCGGCTGGTTATTTTCAACCCTAAACTTCATGTTGAGCGATTAAGCGATACGCTTTTTAACATTGCCGGCTTTGAGATTGATACTTCAAGCTCAGGCAATAACATTGAACCCAGCCAAGAAAGGGGGGCTACCGGCAGAAAACTCCTCGATTGGGTTTTATCACAGGAACATTTAGAAATTATTGATGGGGACTTTAATTACATTGACTTTACTAATGAGCATCCCCGTCCCGTTCTTTTGCACGACACAAATGCGGTTTTACACCGCTACATGATCGCCTGGAAATTCGGTCTGCAATCCACAGCGATCCGCGAAAACAAAATCCCTATAGACATCAGGGCAACCTTTCGCGAAAAGTGGCTGGGATCAGACAATCGTCTGGAGCGATTGCACGGAACAATTTACGCTTCAATTCCGTCGATTGATTTTGGGCGCATTGCCCAACGCGTCAATTTAGATCATTTTTTACAAGACGGTAGCGGACAGGCCGATATTTGGCTCGATTTTGACAGCCTTAGACCAATTCAACTCACCGCAGATCTGTCTTTACATGATGTAAGCCTTCGTTGGCGCCCTGACGATGACCCTATCCAAGTCGATGCACTGCAGGGCCGTATTCGAGAAACTTTAGACGGCAATAATCTCGTTTTCAGCACGCAGGATCTAATGGTTAAACCGATTGGTCAGGCACCGTACTACTTAGGCAACATTAAACTTGAAGGTGCAGTGCGTGACAGAAATCTCTATGATGGCACACTCAGTATTGACTCCTTTGATCTTCGAGCTCTCACAACCATTGGTTTGCAGTTGCCTATTCCTGATCAGACTCTCAATGCCATTCGTGATATGCAGGCAAGCGGCTTGATCGTAGGATTTGAAAGTGAATGGAAGGGACCGGTTAGTGCTCCGACTGATTATGCCTTCCATTCGGAATTTAAAAATATTTCTGTTCAAGACCATACTGCTAAAGACGAGGACGATGTAAACCGCTTCGGGTTTACTAACCTGTCAGGTACTATCACAGCCAACCACGAAGGCGGACAAATTACGCTGGATGCCCCAGGCAGTACATTGAGTTTTCCAGGCATTTTCTTTGAAAAAGATTTCCAACTCGATACGCTACAGATGCAAGCTAGTTGGACGAATAAACCGAAACTAGAATTCAAAGTTGAAAACCTGCAAATTTCTAATCGTGATGCTTCTGCACAAGTTCACGGAGGATGGTCTGATACAGGGGAGCTCGGTACACTGGAAGTTCGGGGTGATCTTCACTATTTAAGAGCTTCTGCTGCTCATCGCTTTATTCCGATTGTAGCTGGCGGCAAACCAACTAACGACTGGCTTAAAGCCGCTTTACAGGGCGGGATTGCCAGAGAGGGTAAAGTCGATCTCTATGGTCCTTTGACAGAATTCCCATATGTCAATCAAAAAGACAAAGGCTACATTTTCCGTATTTCCGGTTTAGCAGAAGACGTTAAACTTGATTACGTTCCCACTTACCAAAAGGATAAGAACGGTAACTGGATTGCGGGCGAGTGGCCTGTTTTTGAAAAAATCAACGGTCAGTTGGTTTTTGAAGGTATGTCCATGTGGATTCATGCTCAAAGCGGAGTCTCAATGGGCGCAACGGTCACAGATGTCACTGCAGAAATCCCCAGCTATACTGCCCCTGGTCTGCCTTTAATCATCAAGGGCCAAAGCCAAACATCACTTCAAAACATGGCTCAATGGGTCAACCACAGTCCTGTGTCTGCGATGATCGGAGATCCCTTTGTCGGCACTAAGGCTACAGGTGATGCCTCTTTAGAACTCTTTTTAAATATTCCTATAACAGATCTTGAGAAGACTGAAGTCTCAGGCACGGTTCATTTAAACGGCAACATGATTGCCATGAAAAATGTTCCAGAAATGACCCAGGCAAAAGGATCCGTAACTTTTACAGAAAAAGGGCTTTGGGCTTCAGAATTAACCGCTCAAATTTACGGCTGCCCCACAACAGGTGAAATCTCAACCGATGAAAAAGGCAAAATTCGTATCACGGCCCTTGCTGATGCAACGCCTGAAGCCGCTGGAAAAATCATTGATTCCCCAGCTATCGCCTCTCTTTTGACTCACTTTGAAGGGGTAACTCCCGTCAAAACAATTGTTGAAATTGATCGCGGTGTTGACATTCATGTCACCAGTGATCTGGTAGGCATTAAGGGTAACGCCCCAGCTCCGTTCAATAAAGCACAAAATAATGCTTGGCCGCTTCAGTTTGATTTTGAAAATTGTGCTCAAAACGAACACTGTGCCTCCAAGATGAAGCTTGCCTTAGCAGACGTTTTAGGAATGGAGCTTCACTATGCCTCAACAAAACAAGGCTTGAGAACGCAAAAGGGTGTTTTATCGGTTGGCAAACGCTTACCCCTTTCCCCGACAGCTAATGGTTTGGCGCTTTACATCCAAACACCCACCTTTAAATGGGAAGATTGGGAAAGTATTCTTACCCAGTCTAACGAGGCTCTCATGGCTGATCCCAAGCGAGAAATGAAAGCATTAGACTTAAATCTTGCTAGTATTCAAATTGGACAGCTGGGTTATAAAGGCTTAAATTTCGATGCTGTAAAAGTTGATGCAAAAGCGTTTCCCTCCGGCGCATGGAGCGGTTCAATTGCCAGCACCTTAGCTAAGGCACAATTTAATTTCACCCCTCGTACAAGTCACTCTCATCCACTTGTGACTGCTAATTTTGATTATTTGCATATTCCGCGGCCAGAAATTGTTGATGAGGCTATGAAAGCCGCTCCAAAGGAAACGCAATCGCTACCTTCGGTGGCTCTTACCATCAAAGATTTACGTTTTGAGGACTATGAATTAGGTGAATTAAAACTTTGGGCAGAAAACGAGGGCAAAGGCCCCAGCACTCTTTGGAACTTGAAACAATTTTCACTTTCTAACAGCGACGCTACCCTTTCGGCAAGCGGTAGTTGGAATGCCGGACAGAGAAAAAACTCTCAGACTTCATTAGAGGCTACCCTGGACGTCACTGATCTCGGAGAACTACTTGAGCGCTTTAAGCTTGCCCATGTCATCAATGACGGTAGCGGTCAGCTACACACCAATCTGACGTGGAACGGCGCGCCAGTTGACTTTAATACCGAAACACTAAACGGTACGATTTCTACTGCCCTAGCATCTGGTCAAATTCTTCAGGTTGAACCGGGTGTCGGACGGCTAATGTCGTTACTGTCGCTTCAAACCCTTTTACGCCGCCTGACGCTTGACTTCAGAGATGTTGTCGGACAAGGATTTGTTTTCGACCGCATTATCGCAAACAATACCATTACCAATGGTGTGATGAAGTCAAATAACTTCAGAATTATTGGTCCTCAAGCAACCATCCTGGCTGAAGGTACAATGGACTTCAATAATATGACTCAACACAGTAAAGTAACGGTTTTACCTGATATCAGCTTGGGCGGAGCAAGCCTCGCCTTGGCAGTGGCCAACCCAATTTTAGGTGTGGGAAGTTTTATTGCTCAGCTTGCACTTCAGACTCCGCTTTCAGAGTTATTGAGTACTGAATATGAAATCAGCGGCTCTCTGGAAGATCCAGTCATTACAAAAGTGGGAGAAAACGGCATAAACAATACATCTGCCGTCACCCCTTAAAGGAAAGGAAATTTTATGCGAATTGCTGCCTGTCAAATGGTATCTGGCACCAATATTGAAGCCAACATTCATACTGCGCGAGCATTGATTGATTCGGCTGCCCAAAGTGGTGCAGAGTTAATTGTGCTGCCGGAATACTTTTCGTTGATGCCCAGTAACAGCCAAGAACTTCTTGCGGCAGCTGAAAAGTACGGTAGCGGTCCTATACAAAAAGCGATGAGTCAAGCAGCCAAAGAGAACCAAACTTGGCTCGTGGCAGGTACCATTCCATTGAAGGCAGATGACGATCAACACTTTATTGATGCTTGTCTTGTCTATAACCCCAACGGAGAAGTAGAAGCCCGATACGACAAAATTCACCTTTTTCAATTCGAACGAGGTGAGGAAAACTATCATGAAGGCCGAGTGACACAAGCCGGTAAAGAAGTGAAATCTGTCAACATTGAAACCTGGGAAGGTATTTGGAAAGTCGGGCTCTCCGTTTGCTTTGATCTGCGTTTCCCTGAATTATTTAGACAACTAGGTACTCCTGACATCATTACTTTGCCTGCGGCTTTCACAACCTTTACCGGACGAGCCCACTGGGACACACTTTTGCGCGCCCGCGCCATTGAAAATCAGTGTTATGTTTTAGCCTGTGCTCAGGGCGGACTGCATGAAAGCGGACGCCAAACCTGGGGACATAGTATTTTGATTGATCCCTGGGGCGTAACAGTTGCCGAACTCACTCAAGGCGAGGGGGTTTTGCTGGCAGAAGTCTATGAAAGTCGAATTAAACAAGCTCGGGAAATTTTGCCAGCGCTCAAAAGTCGAACAATTTAAAAGCGGTTCGATGCAAAAACAAAGCTATTAGGTTACGAACGTGTGTAATTTGCATTATTATCTGTACTTGTAACTATTTTGATTGACGGACAGGATAATCCGTTAGCGTTAAGGGGTGCAAACCTTGTTTCGATTAATGACTCCCATTGTGTTGCTTACACGCCTGTTGGTCGGTGCCTATCCTCAGTGGATTGGCAGTTCCCCTTCAGATAAGCAACGAATTTATTTTGCCAATCACACGAGCCACTTGGATACGATCGTAATCTGGTCGTCCCTACCTAAGGACATGCGCTCTCATACCCGTCCTGTTGCAGCTAAAGACTACTGGATTAAAGGAGCAATCCGCCGTCGCATTGCAATTGAAGAGCTGAATGTTGTTTTAGTGGATCGACGCCGCTCAGAGCACGCAGATCCGCTCGAACCCTTACGAGACTGTCTCAGAGAAGGCTCTTCAATGATTATCTTCCCGGAAGGAACCAGACGGCCTCAAGCTATTCCGAGTGAATTTAAAAGCGGCATCTGGCGCCTAGCACGAGAGTTCCCCAATGTTGAGCTGATCCCGGTTTATATTGAAAACCTCTACCGGGCAATGCCAAAAGGTGCGTTGATTCCGGTGCCTACCGTCTGTTCCATCCGCTTCGGAGCCCCTCTGCCCTTTAGCCCTGAGGATCCGAAGGATGTGTTTCTCGCTCGCGCGCGTGAAGCAGTAATTAAACTTTCGGAGGCATAAGATGCGCTTAGGAATTACATTACAAGAAACCTATACGCTTGTGCTTGTTGTATTGGTGCTTTTAGCCGCTTTCGGCACAAGCTACTGTCAATGGGCCATCCGAAAAGCAACAGAGCCAGAACAAATTGAGCGTATTCGGGTAGTCAACTCCCGAGTAAAAATGGGTTGGTGGCTCATTATCATTTTTACATTGGCTTTTTGGGCCGGACAAAACGTCCTCTTGATTGTTTTTGCTCTGGTTAGCTTCTTTACATTCAGAGAGTTTGTCGCCTTAACGCCAATAAAAGTATCAGACCATTGGGCTTTGGTTGTCTCTTTTTATATTGTCATTCCGCTACAGTACGTCCTCATCGGCTTAGATCGCTATTGGCTCTTTACTGTTTTTATTCCGGTCTACCTCTTTTTGCTCTTACCCGTTTTGATGTCACTGAGACCTGACAATGACCGATTCCTCGAGCGTGTAGCTAAGATCCAATGGGGTGTGATGCTGAGCGTTTACTGTATCAGCCACGCTCCAGCACTGATGAATTTTGATATTACACGCTTTGGCTCAAGCCCATCGTTGCTGTTACTCTTTTATCTTTTGATTGTTTTCTTGGGTGATTTGTTTGTCGTGATGGCGAGCTCCTATTTCGGGGGTAAAACTCTAAGAGACAATCCGCATAAGACTATTAAAGGAACTTTGATCGGCGGTGCTATCACCATCTTGGTTGGCTATGCCCTGTTCTGGATGACTCCCTTCAGAACCTGGCAGGCGCTTGTAATGGCTTGTGTCATTGTTGTAACTGGTGCCTTCGGCGATATCGTCATTTCTTCGGTAAAGCGCTCTTTAGGTAGCCGCTTTATGGACGGCGATAAATATATCGGCCGCGGTAATCTTGAGCGTTTGGCACCGCTCATGTTCTCTGCTCCGATTTATTACCATATTACTCAAGCCTATTTCTCGGCTGGTTGGTAACCAAGAAAACTTTTGAAATCTGGGGCTGATTTTTCAGCCCCGTTTTTTTATTAAACATCTTCTGTCCTTTCCTGCCGTAATACACCATTTTTTTACCGAAAAAACAATAACCTGATCACTTCTAATCTCAAAAACTTGATCAGAGTCTAGCCTTTTGAGAAAATTATATTCTTTCATCAAATAATTCATTGAGGGATAAAATGGAGATTTCTACCCCCCCCTAAAAATTGCTTCACTTAAGCAAGCTAAAAAAACTTTAGTTGCGGCAGCTTTAATTTCATTGTTTAATTCAGCCTATGCAATAGATAATTTCATTTACAGACTGGGAATAGATGGCTATGACAGAGACAAAGACCGAGTTTTAGACTTAAAAACGGACAGTCAGATCCCTAACGAATATCAAAATATTGACATTAGACTCTCACCTACCATTGAAAACGATCGGTATACCGTCGCTGTTGATGGTAAAACCCTCACTGTTCACGGATCTACAAACATTCATCTCTCCGCACAAATGCCTCCAGACGTAACTGGTGACGGTAAGCCTGATTTTGAGGACGATTCCGGCAGTAATGCTCTGTACGCTGTTAATGACGACTCAGTGATTGACCTCAGAGGTGATGTATCTATTTCAACATTTCACAATGTCACGCCCGGAACAGAAGGAAGCGAAACGGTCGGCGCTAATGCTGTTTATGCAAAAGAGCGCGCTGAGATCTTTTTAGGTAATGAAGGCACTAAAACTTCTATCTTGGCTCTCGCACAAAAACCTGATGCGATATCCGCCAAAAACGGAGGAAAAGTACACCTTCGTTCCACAAATAATCAAGTGATCGGCAGCATTGACACTCTATTCTTAGACTTCGGAACTTATGGCTCTTCTGTCAGCGGAACATTCTCAGGCAGCGAATCCTTCTGGTTTGGTGATGAACAAACCTTTTCCAATATCCAGTCCATTAACATTACGATGGATCTAAAGCCCATCATAAACAAAGACATCATCCTCAATATGAACGGTGTGGATGACATTAAAAAACTGCTCACAGGTAATTATTATGGACTGGGAATTGATCAATGGCTCAATTCTGAATATAGCGACCTGATTAAAGGATTAATCAACAGTGCTCTTAGTGGATTAGGCGTTTCAGAACAACAAATTAATGAAAAGTTAGACCTAACATTTACTAATGGTGCCCAATGGACATACTTTGGAGTCAAACAGACTACAGAAGAAAGTCGATCAATAGGTGACGAGCCAATAACAGCAACAGCAACAGCAACATTCACTTCTACCCCAAAACGCATTAGCTCTATCACGTTAAACGGCGGCATTATCAACCTGTTTGACGAGAATATCCAACAGACCTGGGGAAGCATCATTTATGATGGGAAGAGCCTTTTGGAACTTTGGCCCGAACTTGCCAAGGTTAACCATGATTATGTCCGAATCGGTGATCTGAAGGGTTCTCAAGGTATCTTCCGATTGGATCTCGATGCTGAGAATAAGCAAAACAGCGACATGGTCTTTATTGAGTCTTCAAGCACAGGCGGTCAACACTATATTGAACCCTATAATTTGGAACGCTTAGAGTCTGTTTCGCCGACCAATACCCTGACATTTGCTCTGACGCATAAAAATGCGAACCAAGAAGGTAAAGCCGTTACCTTTACTGACAAAGAAAATTTCTATGGGCAGCACCTTTTTGACTATGAACTTGAAATTGACTCCAGAGAAATCCAAAACGCTGAGCAAATCAGTGACATCTCCTACGACAGCTTTAAAGAGGATGGTTGGGAATTCGATCCTCAAGAGTTTGTCGACGGTAAAGAGTGGTTCATCAAACGCGTTAATTTAATTGAATCTGCCGCCTCTATCGGCATGCGTTCTGCCGGTTATGCAAGCTATGACTTAGCCACAAGCATGGATCGCCGAGACCGTCGTTTACAAAATGCTGTTTTCCAAAACAATGAAAAAGATGGTCTTTGGGCTCGCGTCCAATACGGCGAAGTCGGTGCCGAACACCTCTATGACGCAGACCTCACTACAGTCTATGTGGGCTATGAAAAAGCGACTTCTGCAGATAATCGTTTAGGTGTCAGTTTTGCCTATACTGACGGCGAGTCCGACTTCAGTGATCTTAAGGGATCCGGCGACTTAAAGCGCTACGAAGCTTCAATTTACGACACTTTAACGTTTGGTTCTCACTATTTGGACTTCGTTGCCCGCTTCGGTCAGGTTGATAACGAATTCGATGTCACAAACCAAGCCGGCGCTTTATCAACAAGCGGTTCTTTTGATCAGAAATACGCAGCCTTATCCGCTGAGTACGGTTATAACTTTAAAGATGAACATAACGTCTTTATTGAACCGCAAATGCAGTTGCAGGTCGCCTATCTTGGCGATTATGACTACCGCACCGAACGCAGCATGAAAGTCAAAGCCGATGATGATATGAGCGTCATCGGCCGTATGGGTCTCAGAGTGGGTAAAGCTTTTGAAGCCTTTAACTATGCTGCTGAACTTTACGCCCGTGCAGATGTTTTGCATCAATTCACCGACGGTCAGGATGCCGTGTTTAGCGACGTTAGCCACAAGGTAGACGTCAACTGGGGCGATAAAGATACTTGGTCAACTTTCGGTGTTGGCGGCTATTTCAACTGGAAAGACAATATCTCCTTGCAGATGGATGTCGAAAAAACAGCCGGAGGTGAAACCGCTGATACTTGGATAGTGTCCGGTCGATTCAATTATCTGTTCTAATCTTTTCCAGTTTTAAGGCTCTGTAAAACAAACGGCAGGCTACAAAAAGTCTGCCGTTTTCATTCTTATTTTTGTAAGCTATTCAGGGGTAGCAGAAACATTCGATAATTCTTTTAATGCCAACCCGATTAATCGATCTGTTTGATCGGCCATAAATAAGGGGATGTTTAGGATATCACCGTCAAGTTTTAAATTATCCAGTGAGAACCTGATTCTCAATTTAACCTGATCACCGAACAACTCTTTAAATTTTTTCAAACTCTTACTCTTAGTATTTGTTTGCGCTTTGACCTCAATCGGGAAAATATCGTTGTTACGTTGAATCAGAAAATCCACTTCATACGGAGGATTCGTCTGACTCCAATATCTGGGCATCACATCAAACTGTGTAAGAAGCGTTTGCAGAACGAAATTTTCCGTCAATGCGCCTTTAAATTCCGTAAAGAGTCGATTGCCTTCCCCAAAAGCTGTAGGGGCCAATTGAGACAGACGCCGCAACAGACCCACATCAACAAGATAAATTTTGAAAGCTGAAAGATCGTCATAGACCGATAGTGGTAACCCCGGCGCTGTACTGCGGAATACCTTATGCACCAATCGGGCATCAACCAACCATTGCAATGCGTCTTCATACTCCCTTGCTCTTGCCCCTTCTTTCACCACTTTGTAGAGAAATTTCTTATTTTCTTTGGCTAACTGCGAAGGAATAGATTTCCAAATCATAGAAATCTTAGGAAATTCTGCAGGCTGAGGATGCTTGGCAAAATCACGTTCATAAGCCTCAACAATGGCTGAGAGCGCATCCTGCATGGCGCGGACGTCTCGGGCTTGAGTCCACATTAAAACCGACTCAGGCATACCGCCCGTCACGTAATACATTTTGAGTTTTTCTAACAGCGGATTAAAAAAGGCTTCCGGAATCGGCTCTATAGATTGCACACTCTGCAGATAATCAACGAGATTCTCATCACCATTGGCCAATAAAAATTCCGTAAAGCTCATCGGATCAATTTGCATGAAATTGACCTTACCGACCGGAAAAGACGAGGGTTTTGCTAAAGCAATTCCCAAAAGAGAACCGGCAGAGGCAATGTGATATTGCGGAGCATTTTCACAGAAATACTTGAGTGAATTAATGACTTCTGGACAGTCTTGAACTTCATCAAAAATAATCAATGTTTTTTCCGGTTCAATTTTTTGACCGCTTGCGAGCATCAAATTTTGCAAAATTCGGTTCGGATCTTTCGTTAACTGGAAAAATTGCTTCAGTTCCGGATTTTCATCAAAGTTAAAGTAGGCGACATTGTCATAAAACTGCTGTCCGAATTCTTTGAGAATCCATGTCTTTCCAACTTGACGGACTCCTTTCAAAATCAATGGCTTACGGTATGTTGATTTTTTCCAACTGAGTAACTTATCTAAAATCAATCTCTTCATACAATTCCTTTAGCTTTGACTGTAAGCTCAAATTCTTTCTTCAGATATTAGACTAAATCACATCATTATTCATAATTTTGTGAATTTAATCACATTTTTATATGATTTTATGTGAAATTTTAAAAACTAATAAATCAAATTTATATCTCTTTAGAGTTACTCATACCTCTTAATAGAGGGATCAATGCTAAAAATCATCTTATTCTTTGAATTTTTTATACTTTTGTTCAATCCAAATCAAACTTTTTACATCCTATCAGGCATACACTGAAAACCATTCTCTCACTCATTTCGGAGTCCGTTATGTACGATCCCAAATCCAAAGTAGCCTCAGAATTTATCTGTCATGAGGAAATTGAAGAGACTCTGGCTTTTGCCGAAGAGCACAAACACGACCGCGAATATATTCAAAAAGCTTTGCAAAAAGCAGAAGCTTTCAAAGGACTGACTCACCGTGAAGCTGCTGTTCTTTTAGCCTGTGAAGAAGAGGACTTAAATCAGGAAATCTTTGCGACAGCCAAAAAAGTCAAAGAGCATATCTATGGCAACCGTATCGTGCTTTTTGCCCCTCTTTATCTTTCAAACTACTGCGTCAATACCTGCACTTACTGTCCGTATCACGCTAAAAATAAACACATTGTGCGCAAAAAACTCACCCAGGATCAGATCAGACAGGAAGTCATTGCTCTGCAGGATATGGGACACAAACGGCTTTTACTCGAAGCAGGAGAACATCCGTGCCACAACCCCATTGAATACATTTTAGAGAGCATCAATACGATCTATTCCATCAAACATAAAAACGGGGCTATTCGCCGCGTCAATATCAACATTGCCGCAACAACCGTAGAAAACTACAGAAAACTGCATGAAGCAGGAATCGGTACATACCAACTTTTCCAGGAAACTTATCACAAAGAGCAATATGAACTTTTGCACCCGAAGGGACCCAAGAGTGACTATGCCTACCACACAGAAGCCATGGACCGTGCTATGGAAGGTGGCATTGATGATGTGGGGCTGGGTGTCCTTTTCGGTCTAACCTTGTATCGTTACGATTTTGTCGGTCTTTTGATGCATGCGGAGCACTTGGAAGCCGTTTGGAATGTCGGTCCTCATACTATCAGCGTCCCTCGAATCTGTCCGGCCGATGACGTTGATCCTGCCACCTTCACGAATGCCATACCGGATGAGCTGTTTCTCAAAATTGTCGCGCTGATTCGTCTTGCTGTCCCCTACACCGGCATGATCATCTCAACCAGAGAATCGGCTCGCGTCAGAGGAAAATGCCTTGAGATGGGCGTTTCTCAAATCAGCGGCGGTTCCCGTACCAGTGTCGGCGGCTACGTTTTGGAAGAAGAAAAGGAGGAAAACTCGGCGCAATTTGAAACAAGCGACAGAAGAACGTTGGATGAAGTCGTCAAATGGCTTTTGGACGGCGGTTATTTACCGAGTTGGTGCACAGCCTGCTATCGTGCAGGACGCACAGGCGACCGTTTCATGTCATTAGCTAAGACCGGTGAAATTGCCACCTACTGCCAAGCCAATGCCATTATGACTTTAAAGGAATATGCACAGGACTACGCAAGACCAGCAACCCGAGAAGCTGCTCAAAAAGTGATTGACGCAGAAATTCCGAAGATTGTTCACGAAAAAATCCGCAAAGCAAGCGTCATACGCCTGCAGAAAATTGAAGAAGGTGAACGCGATTTCCGCTTCTAAGTAACAAAAAACAAAGGAGAGAATGATTCAACATCAAACTCTCCTTTTTGCTACCGGCTATAAGCTTTTAGCGCAGACTGTTGCGATTGAGTTCTCGCTGTTGAGACAAAATCATGTGCTTGAGTAAACGCGCTAGCTCCAGCTGATCCTCACGAGAGAGACAGGAAGCAAACTGACGCTCGACTTCAACATGTGAATTAACCGCTTCAAGCGTCAAAGCCTTACCCTTTTCGGTTGCCTTGAGAATTACGCCTCTTCGGTCATTGGTATCCTGAAAACGTTCAAGCAGTCCCTTTTCTTCAAGTTTTCGAATACGATTCGAAAGACCGCCCGAAGTAATCAAAATCTTCGTTTGCAAAAATTTGGGAGTAATCACCGCATCCGGGTTGCGGGTCAAAACGGCCAAAACTTCAAACTCACCGCGCGTAAGGTCAAAGCGGGCCAAATTTTCCGCTACCCGTCTTTCGACGTAGTAGCTCATTCGAACCAATCTGGCCACTACCGAAATAGGCTCGGTGCTCAGTGTCGGCACCTGAGCTTTCCACTCTTCCTCGAGGGAATCGACGAAATCCTTAAGATTTCGGCTGGTATCTTCAGTCACGGTTATTTTGCTCCCAGGTGCTTGATCGCCAAGTAGTGATAGATATCGAAGAGCTCCTGCAGGCGGAATTCTTCAAATTCAAACTTCGACTGATGGTGACCGGCCTTCAATTCGGAGCCAACGACCACGTAACCGGCCTTGCCGCCCTTGTTTTGGACGCGACGCATCAAAACCGTTGCATCGTCACTGCCGTTAAAGTTCATCGTGTCGCTTACCTTCGTGCAGTACTTGGCCTGCTTGGCGGCTTCAGCAAAGTTCTGTTGAACTTCATCATCTTTAATGAAGTCAATGGCTTCACCCATCACTTCGCTTTCAGCTTCGCAGCCGTACATTGCTGCAGCACCCTTCACACGGGCCACAGCTTCATTGAACATGTAGTTATTGATAGCTTCGGTTTCGCCGCGCACTTCAACCTGCATTTCAGCCGTCGAGGCAATCACGTTACGGCCTTCACCGGCACGCATATAACCCACGTTCACGCGCGTCATGCCCTGGCCGTGACGAGGAATAGCCATCAGGGCAAGGCTGGCTGTCGAAGCGGCCATTAAAGCGTTGCGGCCCACTTCAGGCTGCATACCGGCGTGAGACGGAGTGCCCTTGAAGCGGAAATCAACTTTAGTCGTGCAGAGGAACTTTTCCGGAGCCGTCACCACTTCGCCGCCCGGGATATCACAGCCCAAGTGACCGACGTAGAGGTAGTCCAAGTCATCGACAATACCGCTTTGAGCCAACGGACGGCCGCCGCGGGAGCCTTCTTCACCCGGTTCAAAAATGAGCTTCACCGTACCGCAAAGTTGATCCTTATTGGCAGCAAGCCAGGAAGCCAAACCCATCAACACGGCTTGGTGACCGTCATGGCCGCAGGCGTGCATGTAACCCGGGATTTGAGAGGCATAACCTTCCTTGGTGGGGTTATGTTCCGGATCAGAGGATTCGGTTACGGGCAAAGCATCGAGGTTACAGAGAAAACCGATTGTCGGTCCGGGACGGCCCGTTTCCAAAATACCGACCACACCCGTTGCGCCTTCCAAGCGTTCGAGAATCTTCGGATCCACTTTATCCTTAGCCGCTTCACGGAACTTCGCGATCTGCTGCTTCATCGCACCGCGGATATAGTCTTTGTTGATGACTTCCAAACCGCACAGCACTTTAAAGCCCAACTGTTGCAAGTGTTCGATCACACGTGCGCTTGAAACGAATTCGCACCAGCCGGGTTCCGGCCAGGCGTGAATTTCACGGCGCTTGGCAATAAGCCACTCTTGAGAGATCGGTTCCAAATAAGCCATGAGAAACTCCTCCAAATTAGATATAGCGAACGAACGACAAAACCATCACCGCCACGAAACCGGCCAAAATAGGCACGGACGTGCGTTTAACCACTTCAAGCGGGTTGGCTTTAACGGAAGCCGCAACAATAATGATAACAGCGGCCACGGGCGAAACGGAACGAATTAAGTTCGAGGTGCACTGCATGGGCAAGGCAACCATGATCGGATCGATACCGGCATTTTGAGCAATCGACGGAATAAGTTCGATAAAGCTGTAGAAGACGGCGTTGCCCGAACCACTGATAAAGGTAATCAAAGCAGTGATACCGGAGAAAGCAAACATCAGACCGGCACTGGCGTTTTCCACTCCGGCAATGGAGTTGGAGATCATATCGATCATGCCCATGGCTCGAAGGCCTGCCACCATGGTGGAAGCTGCCACGATCAAGACAACCACTTGAGAGAAGCCTTCGCCCATACCCTTGAAGAAAAGGTTGGCGTCTTTCATACCCTGTTTGACATTGCCCTTACGGATCAATTCGCAGATGAAGGCTAAAGCAAAGCAGAAGATCGTAATTTCAACCAAACCGACCTTGGCGTGTCTGAAGCAAGCCCAGAAGAAGATCACGAGGATCAAAGGCAAGACCGGGAACAAAGCGTAATAAACAGGAACCCCCGTCAAATCGCGATTCTTTAACTTGCTTTCATCGATTTCAGCAGTAACTTTACCTTCCTGGCGCTTATCCATGTAGCGCTGCCAGAAGTAGTGAACAACGCCGATGATAATCAAAGCCGGTACCGTAATCGGAGCATGGTGATAGAAAACATAGTCAACCACGTGATCAAAGCCCAAAACGCGGGCGGCCACAACGTTATCACCGCCCAAGGGGGTCGGAACAATCGTTGCGGTCGTAGCAATCACGCCTGCCGCTGTAAGCACACTCATGCGGGCAGCGCGCAAAACCGGATAAAGCGTAGCCATCAAAATCACGGCCAAAGAAGAAGCACTCGGAATAATGATGGATAAAAGCGTGCCGACCCAGAAAACCAGCGGCACCAGGATGTAAGGAGAATGAACTCTTTCGAGCGGCTTACTCAGCACACGAATGACCATATCGTTGGCACCGATGTGTGACATATAGGCCGCAAAGCCGAAAAGGGTCAAAATGATGAGACCGGCGTTGGAGTATTGGCTGATAAAGAGATCTTTAACTGCCTTAAAAGGATCCACCCAGTTAAGACCGGAAGTGGCTTTGGCACTCACAGCCGGGTGACCCAACATCACGGCAATCGCTAAAAGAATCAAGCCTGTTGCAAACAACACAACCTTGGCGTCATAGTTCTTAGCAATAGCCCAACCGGCAATCACTAATGCCACAACGCAAATAACTAATTCGAGCATTGATTAGCCCTCACAAGAGAAAAATAAGGAATTTGATTTAAAGGTAGAGACGCCGTCACTATACGCAACTTGACAGCCTCGGGCAATAGACAAAAGCCCTAAATAAAGCCTTTGCTCCTTTAAATAATCTTCACATCAAATATCTTCATAAAAAGTATCTTCATATGAAGATATTTATAGTATAATCCTTTGCATCGAAAAGGAAGAGAAATTTATGCGTTCATTATCTTTACCGGGTTTTGTACTGGCTGCCATGGCTGCCATTCTTTGGGGAACGGCCGGTACCGCTCAAACTTTTATTACAAGTGACTCCCTCTCCCCTCTTTGGGTCGGAGCTTTGCGTATTTTGTGCGCATGTCTCTTCTTTTATCCAACGCTCTGCTTAAGTGCCAATTCGTCTAATCCAGGCACAGTCCCCATTAATAAAAGCAGTTATCTTCCTAAGGTCATTGCCGCGGGTTTTTCCATGGCTCTTTTTAATCTGCTCTTTTTTACAGGAGTTAAAACGGCAGGTGTCGCACTGGGCTCCTGCACCATCATTGCCTCCGCTCCCGTGTGGGCTGGGATTTTGGATGCTCTCATTAAAAAGAAAACTCCCGATAGGCTTTGGCTGATCGGTATTGCCGTGGCCATCTCGGGCGGCGTTTGGATGGCCGTTTCTCAGGCAGACAATATTGAAGTGAACGCTTTTGGCATGGGAATTTGTCTCACGGCCGGTTTTTTCTACTCATGCTATTCAATGTTGGCTAAAGAGTTGGTTCGCATGACCTCTCCCCTCAGAGCCTCTGCTCACTCCTTTACAGTCGCTGCCTTGATTGCCTTTGCCGCCGCATTCGTTTTATCTGACGTGCCTAAACTTTATGTCGCAGACGTTGCAATTGTGGTTTATCTGGGGGTTATTGTGACAGGGGTAGCCTATTTACTCTACGGGACAGCATTAAAAACCACCCGAGTGTCCACTTGCGTTGCCTTAGGGCTGCTTGAACCCGTTACGGCCTTCATCCTTGCAATTGCCGTTGTCCATGAAAGTGTCAATCCATGGGCTGCTGTCGGACTCGTAATGATTTTATTGGGACTGGCTCTGGTGCTGAAATCTGAACAAACGCAAAATCAACAAAAGGACAAACGCTCTGCCTGCGGATTAAAAGTTAAAAGAGCAGCCGCTTAATCAAAATAGCTTCGGGCATCTTAAAAGTTCAGTTTCAGGCCACTCACGATGAAGCCACTTTGCTAAAAAGGCAAATGTGTCTTCATCGATTTTTTCATCAGGCAGCAGATGCCAATCATTAAAAATCACGTGAGAGAGAACCATCCCTCGGGTCTTTAACGCTTCAAAAGAGAGCAGCGTGTGGTTAATACTGCCGAGTTTTCCGCTGGTGACAAAAATAACCGGCCACTGCTGTTGAGCAACAAAGTCAATCGTCAATAATTTTGGTGTTAAGGGCACCATCAGGCCGCCTGCCCCTTCAACGAGAACCCTTTCATAGCGCTCAGAAAGAGTCGCAGTTGCCTTTAATATTTTTTCAAAATCAATCTCTCGGCTATCGATTTGACTGGCCATATGAGGCGAAGCCGGGTAAGTGAATACTTCAGGCGCAGTGAGCCCCTCTTGATCCTCAGGAAACTCTTTTTGCATCAGCTCTCTATGCAGGCGAATGTCGGGAGAGCCCTCTTTTGAGCCCGTTTGAATGAGTTTTTGCGTAATAGTTTCGTACCCCTGATGAATCCATTTAGCAGCAAGCCACCCGGTTGCCACCGTTTTACCGACATCCGTATCTGTACCGCTTACAAACCAAACCTTACCCATCTTAACGACTCTCCTTTTTTTGACGCTCAATTTGCATCGAAAGAACTTTTCGAACGGCAGCGGTTAACTTTTCAAGCTCATCGTCCGTCATAATGAAAGGCGGCATCAGGTAGCACAGTTTCCCGATAGGTCTTACCCAAACACCTTCACGGACAAAAGCTTCCTGAATCCATTGACTCTCAACGGGTTCATTAAGTTCCACTACACCGATGGCTCCCAAAACACGCACATCACAAATACCTTCTTTGCCTTTGAGCGGCGCCAATCCTCGTCCCAACCCCTCTTCAATTCGATGAACGGACTTTAACCAATCGTGCTTTTCATAAAGATCCAAGGATGCACAGGCTGCGGCACACGCTAAAGCGTTAGCCATAAAGGTCGGTCCGTGCATAAAAGCGTAGGGAGAAGCTGAAGAAATCGTCTGCGCAATTTCATTTCGGCAAAGCACGGCCGATAGCGTCAACATGCCGCCGGTGAGCGCCTTACCGATTGTCATAATATCGGGTGACACACCTGCCCACTCACAGGCAAAAGTCTTACCCGTTCGGCCAAAGCCCGTTGCAATTTCATCGGCGATCAATAAAACATTATGCTTTTTGCAAAGTTCTGATGCCTCTTTTAAATATTGCGGATGATAAAAACGCATCGCACTGGCCCCTTGGAAAATCGGCTCCAGTATTAATGCTGCAATATCTTTGTTTTCTCCAAGTATCCGTTTTAAATCATCTGTGTCACCCGGATTCCACGGTCCCTCAAAAGAGGAAGCCGGAGGCGCTGCGAAATATCTCACCGGCAAAGACCCACCGAATACAGAGTGCATTCCAGCAATGGGATCACAAACAGACATCGCATTCCAGGTATCGCCGTGGTAGCCTCCGCGAATCGTGACGAAATTCACCCTTTCTTTGCGTCCGCAAGCCATCTGATATTGGACAGCCATCTTCATTGCTGCCTCTACAGCAACAGAACCTGAATCGGCATAGAAAATCTTGTCGAGCCCTTCGGGAACCAGTTTCAGTAACTTTCTTCCCAAATTAATCGCTTTTTCGTGCGTGAGTCCCCCGAACATCACATGAGCAAGCTTTTGGGCCTGCTCCTGAACGGCTCGGACCAATTGAGGATGACGATAACCATAGGCCGCGCACCACCATGCGCTTGTTCCGTCAATGAGTTTTGTGCCGTCTTCAAGCTCAAGGTAAACACCTTGGGCACCGATAACTTTTTCCACTCTCGGCGTTTGCACAGTGCCGGCATACGGGTGCCAGATGTGCTCACGGTCAAATTGCAAGTCTTTATCTTTCATTGAAGTTGCTAAATATCCAACTGGATTTTTACGGCTGCTTCTACTTTTTTATATCGGTTTCGGACAAAGCAGCCATTTTGGATTGCAGTCTCATCTTATCAACTGTAGCAATTTGATCAGCCATGGCTTTAGCTTCTCTATCGCCTGCCATCACCAAACACTCTCCGGGATAGACTTTAGCTGTTTTAGACGTTAAAGGAACAACGACCACTCGGGAAAGATATTGATTAGCTACATCATTAGACAAAATAACTGCAGGTCTAACTTTGCGAATCTCTGAGCCCAACGCAGGTTCAAAGCACACCCACCAAATCTCACCACGCTTCATCACTCAATGTCTCCCCGCTAATTTGCAACCACTGTTTTGCTTCTTTCTCTCTTTGCTCATCTTGAGCCATTGCCTTATAGCCAATTTCTAAATTATGTTGTGTTGCAACCTTATCTGACAGGGCATTTTCGATAAATACTCCAATCTTTCTCGGACCGGCAGTTTTCAGAAGCCCCTGATAAAACTCTTCTGAAACCAAAATGGTTAATTTTCTCATAGCAATTGCAGGCATTGTAGTACCTTTAACACAGTTAATACGTGCAATACGTATTGTACGTAAAAAAATAATCAACTTGAAAAAATCGATTCTCCATATCCTCTAATTGTTTTTCCGACTGGCTTTAACAGTGATCCGTTTTCAGTCGTTAAAAGAATTCCTAAACTTTTCCTTTTCCAAGCGACACCTTGAAGTACAATGAAAGAGTTTTCTATTGGTAGGAGCAAAAAATGCTGCATTTAGCTGCTTATATCCCTGAGATGATTGAAACCCGCCGACATTTTCACCACCATCCGGAAATTGCCTGGACGGAGTTTCTGACGACTCAAACCATCATCAATCGCGTTCGTGATCTGGGCTTTAAAACGATTGTCGGCAAAGCTCTTTTTGATACTGAACACGCTTTAGGCAGAGAACCCAAAGTCATTGAAGAGGCCATGCAGCGTTCATTGAAACTCGGTATGAGTCCTGCTCTTCTGAAAGAATTGGAAGGCTACACCGGATGCATGGCTATTTGGGAAACGGGCCGCGAAGGTCCCGTTACAGCGTTGCGTTTTGATATTGACTGCGTCAATGTCGAAGAAAACCACGATGCCACGAATGAAGCCAACCGTGAAGGCTTTGACAGCGAATGCTCAGGACTCATGCACGCATGCGGCCATGATGCCCACGCTGCTATGGGCTTGGCCGTTGCGCACTGGATTCACGATAACGCCGATCAGTTAAAAGGGACCATTAAACTCATCTTTCAGCCGGCAGAAGAAGGCACTAAGGGTGCAGCAGGCATTGCCTACTCTAAGAATTTAGATGATGTGGACTACCTGATCGGCGGTCATATTGGAGTTGCAGCCAAGTTGCACGAAGTCGCGGTGATTCGCAGCGGCTTTTTAGCCACAACAAAAATGAACGTGACCTTCACAGGCGTTGCGGCTCACGCAGGAGCTGCGGCCGAGTCAGGCCGAAATGCTTTAATGGCAGCGTGCTCAGCAGCTATGCAAATCATGGGCATTGCACGCCACGGTCAGGGTGACACCAGTGTCAACATCGGTACGATCTCAGCCGGTGAAGGACGCAATGTGGTTCCGGTTCACGCCAAAATGGAAATGGAAGTTCGAGGCGAAAATGATGAGATCAACCGCTATATGCAGGAAACGGCCGAACGGATGATTAAAGGATCGGCTGAGAGCTACGGTGTTCAATACAAAATTGACATCATGGGGATGGCTACGGATATTCATTCCGATGACACTCTTTCTGATATGCTCAAAGAGGAAGCCAATCAAGTAGCTACTGTCAAGAAAGTTTTTGACATTACCTCCTGCACCGGCAGTGAAGACTGCTCTTTGTTGATGAAAACCGTGCAAAAGCACGGCGGGAAAGCAACCTTCTTCTACTATGGCTGCAACCACCACGGACATCACAAGAGCAACTTTGAAATTCAGGATCAGGAAAGCATGCCCGAAGGATTTGAAATCTTTGTTCGCATGCTCGAACGCTTGAACACATAATAAAAACCATCACGGGCTCGGGCATTGCTCCGAGCCCCGTTTTTCTCTAAAACATCATGGACGCTCTAGCTCGGTTTTTTAAATTTAAAGAAAAAAAATACCAATTGGCGACGCGAATTAATGGCCGGGCTTACAGGTTTTGTCACTATTTGCTTCGTGGTTTTAGTCATTCCTGCCATGCTCGCCGATGCAGGAATGAACCTTCACTCGGCTACAGTCGCCCTAATCTGGACTGCCGCTTTTGCCTGTATTTTGATGGGACTGGTTGCCAACTTTCCGGTTATTGTCACGCCGGGATTAGGTATTTGCGCCTTTTTCTCTTATTACGTCTGCGGCCCGATGGGTTTGAGCTGGCAGACAGGCTTGGCTGCTGTTTTTCTTTCAGGCTGCATTTTCTGTCTTCTAACTGTCACTAGAGTACGTCAACTCATTATTGATGCCGTGCCCGCAGACCTTAAGCATGCCATCGTTGTCGGCTTGGGATGCTTTATTGCTTTCATCGGCCTAAAAAATGCGGGACTCATTGCGGCCGATCCTTCAACATTCGTCACTTTAGGCAATCTCCATCACCCAGAACCCCTGTTGGCAGCGCTTGGTATCATATTGATCAGTGCCTTGATGATTCGGCAGATCAAAGGAGCAATGATTATCGGCATTATTGTCGTCACCGGCTTAGGTTTGATTTTAGGTGTCACGCCACTGCCGGATATATCAACTTCCAATACAGCCTCTTTCTTTCCCAGTGACACTTTTTTAGCACTCGACTTCAGTTCTGTCTTCGCTTATGGGATTGTCACCATTGTTTTTACGCTCACCATGGTGGATCTTTTCGACAACATGGCCACACTGATCGGATTGTCAATCAGAGCCAACCTGCTCGATCAAAAGACCGGTCACATTGAAGGTTTGGACAAAGCGCTTTTTTCTGATTCTATTGCAACGATGGCATCAGGCGTAATCGGTACGCCCACTTGCATTACGTGTGTTGAAAGTGCAGCAGCCATTGCTGAAGGCGGAAAAACAGGCGTGGTTCCCATCGTGACTGGCGTGCTTTTTTTGCTTTGCATATTTGCAATGCCCTTTGTCTCAATTGTTCCCGCTTATGCTACAGCACCTGCGCTGATCGTGGTCGGCGGCTTAATGATGCAATCGGTAGCGCATATTAATTTCAAAGATTTCTCAAACGGTCTGCCCGCTTTTCTGACAATCATCGCTATGCCCTTAACCTTTAACGTCGCTACGGGTTTCGGGCTTGGGTTCATCAGCTACACACTTTTGAAATTACTCACTAACTCAATATCGTAACGATCCTTGTGGCAATAGCTTTTAGCATCAACTTCATGATGCGTTAATCGGCAGGTAGAAAAAAGGGTGCGTACCGTTTTTTTCGGCGCTCCCTTTTTCTATGGCAATTGAGATTACTTGGCAGCCATCATTGCGCAGGCGGTATCGAGCATGCGGCAAGAGAAGCCCCATTCATTGTCATACCATGCCGTCACCTTCACTAAGCGAGTGCCGGAGACTTTCGTGAGCGTTGCATCAAAGATGGAGGAGTGAGCATCGTGGTTAAAGTCGATAGAAACGAGCGGCTCTTCGTTATAGCCCAAGATGCCTTGATTTTCAGGCAATTCAGAGGCTGCCTTCATCACAGCATTGACTTCTTCAACGGTCACATCGCGCTTGGCTTCAAACGTCAAGTCAACGAAGGAGACATTGATGGTCGGCACGCGAACAGCAAATCCGTCAAGCTTGCCGTTTAAATCAGGCAAAACCAAACCGACAGCAGCAGCGGCACCCGTCTTTGTCGGGATCATAGAGTGCGTGGCAGAACGTGCACGACGCAAATCCTTGTGATAAACGTCCGTGAGCACTTGATCGTTGGTGTAGGCATGAATCGTCGTCATCAAGCCGCGTTCCACACCGATAGCCTTATGAAGAGCGTTGACAACCGGAGCCAGGCAGTTTGTCGTGCAGGAAGCATTGGAAACAACCGTCATGTCCTTCGTCAAAACGTCTTGGTTGACACCGTAAACCACCGTAGCATCCACGCCTTTGCCCGGAGCGGAAATCAACACCTTCTTGGCGCCGCCTTCCAAGTGAGCCAGGCACTTTTCCTTCGTACGGAATGCGCCCGTGCATTCGAGCACCACGTCAACACCGAGTTCCTTCCAAGGCAGATTGCGGGGATCACGATCGCAGAACACGCGCATACGGTCGCCATCAACAATCAGATACTTTTCGGTATCGGAAACTTCTTCAATCTGAACATCATGGTTGAAGTGTCCGTGAACCGTATCATGACGCAACAAATGAGCATTGGTCTTAAGGTCACCCATGGCGTTAATGGCCACGATCTCAACATCGTGCTTTTTGCCCAATTCGTAGTGGGCGCGCAACACATTGCGACCGATACGGCCAAAACCCGTAATGGCAACTTTAATGGTCATTTTTCAAATACCTCTCAAGTAATTAATGATTAATCGCTTTCTTAGCGGCTTCAACGACGCGATCCACGGTAAAGCCGAATTTTTCCCAAAGAACGCCGGCCGGAGCAGACTCGCCAAACGTGTCAATGCCGACCACTTCACCGTTCTTAACGTACTTGTACCATAAGCCCGTGACAGAAGCTTCGATGGCAACCTTGGGAGCATCGGTCAAAATGGCACGCTGTTCTTCACAAGACAGTTTATCGAAAAGTTCTGTGCAAGGCATAGAAACAACACGTGTACCGATTCCCATTTCTTCAAGCGCCTCGCGAGCCTTAACGGCAAGAGGCACCTCAGAGCCCGTTGCAATCAAAACGCAGTCAACGCTGCCGGCTCCCTTGCCAGACTCCTTCATCACGTAAGCGCCGGCGTGCAGAGCTTTCTTTGCATCACACACGACTTCTTCTGCGTCACGGGCAATAAATTCAATGTTTTGACGAGAGCCGATAATGATTGAAGGCGTATGGCGCGATTCAACGGCACTTTGCCAGGCCACCAGCGCTTCCACCGTATCACAGGGGCGCCACACATTTAAGTTCGGAATCAAACGCAAGCTCGGGATGTGCTCGACAGACTGATGTGTCGGTCCGTCTTCACCCAAGCCGATTGAATCGTGCGTGAAGACAAAGATGGAGCGCTGTTTCATGAGCGCAGCCATACGAATGGCGTTACGGGAATAATCCGAGAAAGTGAGGAACGTTGCACTAAAGGGAATAAAGCCGCCATATAAAGCGATACCGTTTTGAATGGCAGACATACCGAATTCACGGACACCGTAATTGATGTGACGACCCAAATATGTGTTGGGACGCATTGCTTCGACACCGGTCCAATTCGTGAGGTTAGAACCCGTGAGATCAGCCGAGCCTCCTAAAAGACCGGGCAAATGCGGTGCAAAAGCATTGAGCGCTTTTTGGCTGGCTTTACGTGTTGCTACTGTTTCCTGAGCTTGGGCCGCAGCGTCAATGGCTTTTTGCATCACTTCTTCAAAATCTTGCGGCAAATCACCCTTCAGACGGCGAAGAAGTTCACGACTTAAGTCCGGATAGGCTTCAGCATACCGGGCAAACATGGCTTCGTATTCGCTTTGAAGTTTTTGACCGGCCTCTCTGGCATTCATGGCGTCGTAGATTTCCTGCGGAATCACAAAGGGATCCCACTTCCAGCCCAAAGCCTCACGGGTGAACTTAAGCTCTTCTTCACCCAAAGCCTCACCGTGCACTTTGCTGGTTCCCTGACGGTTGGGAGAGCCTTTACCGATCACCGTACGGGCAATGATCAAAGTCGGCTTATCCTGACTTTCCTTAGCTTCGGCAATCGCACGGTCCATCGCGTCAATGTCATGGCCGTCGACCGGTCCGATAACATTCCAACCGTAAGATTCAAAACGTTCACGGGTATTGTCAGAGAACCAATTGATGACTTTGCCGTCAATGGAAATGCCGTTGTCATCATAAATGACGATAAGCTTATTGAGTTTCCAGGTACCGGCCAGAGAGCAGACTTCGTGGCTGATGCCTTCCATGAGGCAGCCGTCACCCAAGAAGCAATAGGTGTAGTTGTCAATCACGTCAAAGCCCGGGCGATTAAATTCAGCCGCAAGCATTCTCTCAGCCAAAGCCATGCCGACAGCGTTGCCGATGCCCTGACCCAAAGGACCGGTCGTCGTTTCAACGCCGGGCGTCACATCCACTTCAGGGTGACCCGGCGTTTTGCTGTGCCATTGACGGAAAGCCTTCAAATCCTCGATCGAAAGATCGTAGCCCGTCAGATGCAAAAGAGCATACTGAAGCATTGAGCCGTGACCGTTACTCAAAATAAAACGGTCCCGACCGATCCACTTCGGATCGCAAGGGTTGTGGCGCAAGTGCTTTGTCCAAAGGGCAACAGCAATATCGGCCATTCCCATGGGCATACCCGGGTGACCGGATTTGGCCTTTTGAACAGCATCCATTGCCAAAGCACGAATGGCATTAGCCATCAACTGAGGAGTGACGCAAGAAGTCATTTTTCTAACCAAAAATAAAAGGACAAAAATACTTAATAGACAAAGAAAACTTTGTCCGGCTCAAACAATTAGATTGTACTGTAATTAGCCGATGAGTCGACGTTTTTTCTAATCTTTTTTTCCACTTTAGTACCTGATCCAAACGCTTTTTTTGGTATTCGGACAATAAGGAAAAATCCCTAGGTGTTTTCGTGGAGCTTCTAAGTAGTTTGGCGTAGTATCTTTGTCGGCCGATTTTGCTCGACCGATCGGCAGAACCGATCTGAACATTATGAGGAGTTTTACCACAAGTTCCGTAAAGCCTCGGCATTAATGCGGGGATATAAGGATCGCCGATTTTAATCGGCTATTGAGGCATATTCTGCTGCTCAATATACTGCTTAATGATCGATAGCGGTGCACCTCCACAGCTGGCTGCAAAGTACGATGGTGACCACAGTGCTCCTTTCCATAGTTGTTTTTGAATACTCTCATGGCCCATGCGTCGAATCATTCGACTGGATACTCCCTTGAGACTGTTAACCAGTTTCGCTACAGAGACTTTTGGCGGATACCTCACCAATAAATGCACGTGATCATTTTCTCCATCAAACTCTACCAGCTCACTTTCAAAATCCTGACACACTGAATCAAAGGTATCCCTTAAATCCGCAAGGATTTCTTTCGTAAAGACTTTCCGTCTGTATTTTGTCACGAAGACCAAGTGCACATGCATCTGAAATACACAGTGCCTGCCATGCCGAATTTCAGATTCACTCATCTTGAATTCTCCCATATAGACCAAGTACAATTCTATCTCATGTTGTTTCGCCAAGGTTTTCTCTTTAAGCTTAAACCCAACGGCCGTCAGGTACGATTAATGTCTCGCTTTGCCGGCTGTTGCCGCTTTGTTTATAACAAGGGCTTAAGCTGGGCAAAAGAACAGTACGAAAAGAAAACCGGTCAACATCCCTCCTACAAAAATCTTTCTGCTTTATTGCCTGATTGGAAAAAAGATCCTGAAACGCTTTGGTTGTCTGAGTGCTACTCACAGTGCCTTCAGCAATCCATGAAGGATCTTTCCCGAGCGTATGCCAATTTCTTTTCGGGTCGAGCTGCATTTCCCGTATTTCACAGAAAGTTTGGATCATCAGACGGATTCCGTTATCCGCAGGGATTTAAAATCGATGAAACAGGTAAACAAATCTATTTGCCCGGTATCGGTTTTGTGAAGTACAGACGAAGCCGCTATATCGAAGGGAAAGCGAAAAATATCACCGTCATTCGAAAAGCTGACGGTTGGTATGTCTCGGTTCAAACAGAATATGAAAAAGACATCCCTAAGCATGACGGTGATGAAGTAGGGATGGATATGGGAGTGGGGTGGTTTTGCACGCTCTCGGACGGAACACAGATTGCTCCGTGCAATGCGTTAAAAAAGCACTTAAAGAAATTGGCGCAATTGCAAAGGGCATTATCGAGAAAGGAGAAATTCAGCAGTAATTGGAAAAAAGCCCAAAGGAAGATCGCAAAGCTGCATCAGCGAATCGGCAATATTCGTCAGGACTTTATTAATAAAGTGGCGTTAGATTTGAGCAAAAAACACGCCGTGATCTACCGAGAAGACTTGAGAATAAAGAATATGACGGCCAGTGCTGCCGGAACGATAGAAGAACCGGGGCAGAATGTTGCGCAGAAAAGTGGCTTAAACCGAGCGATATTGGATCAAGGCTGGGGAAAGTTTTTCCAACGACTGCAGTGGAAGTGTGAACAAAGGGGCGGAATTGTCATTAAGGTGGCACCTCAATACACTTCCCGGACTTGTCCGATATGTGGGCATGAGTCAAAAGAGAACCGAAAGAGCCAAGCAAGTTTTAAGTGTGTGGCTTGCGGTTATCAGGGCAATGCCGACATAGTGGGGGCAAGAAATATAAAGGTGCGCGGGCAGCGCATGTCGGCCTGTGGGGAGCTCGGCGAGGTAGGCCGAACTCAAGTGAATCGGCGGATGGAGTCAATCCATTGCGCGGGTCAGCAGCAGGAACCCATCGAAGTGATCATCGGCGAGAGCCGATGACACAGTAGGGAATCCTCGCCGTTCACGGCGGGGAGGATGTCAATGGAAGTATCGTAAGCTTCAAACGTTGGTGATGACCGACTTCGTGAAGTTGGCTCCGATCGTTGAAAAGGCCTACCATGAATTTGAAGCCCAAACGGCTCAAAAGCAAAAGGCTTTCGAAGATCAATACTTGAAGACCTACAAGAAAGATGCCAAGAAGGCTGACAAGATGCTCTATGAATTTAACCTGAGCGTCATGGCCAGTGCCGAAAAATTGGCTGAAGATTTGACGAACCAAATCTTCACGATCCGTACGGCTGACATCCAAAAGGCTAACTTCTTTGCTAACTGCAGCAAGAAAGACTAATCAAGACTTAGTTTTTCATTGAGTAAGCCCGACCGCCTGCAAAGAACAGCAGGCGGTCTTTTTTAGCAAGAAAAAGTCCTTTAAAATCAAACGAAATATTTTCTGCTTCACTGACAAAATGGCTCCTCGTTTTTATATTGATACCGATTTGAGTGCTCAAAAGACTTTGGTTTTGCCTGAAAAAGCCGCTCATCATGCCGGCCGAGTCCTGAGAATGCGCGAGGGCGACAGCGCTGTTTTGTTTGACGGCAAAGGCAATGAAGCAGAAGTGATCATGCATTTTTCAGCTGCTCAGACAGAAGCTGAAATTATCAGTGTTAGGAAAAATCCCACGGAAAGTCCGCTCAAAAGTACCTTGATCCAATCTCTCGTTTCTCAAGAAAAACTCGATTGGATATTGGAAAAAGCCACTGAACTGGGTGTTACAAAAATTGTGATTGTGCCCGCCGAGCGAAGCGTCACAAAACTCGATGCCAAACGTCTTCAAAAGCGACTGATTCAATGGAAGGGCACCGTTTTGAGTGCTTGTGAACAGTGTGGCCGCGCCGTTTTGCCCGAAATTCTTTATTACGAAGATCTGCAAAAAGCCCTTTTGGACAATAAAAGCGACACCAATATTGTCTTAGCCCCTGCAGCTGCCAAAGGTTTTTCACTGAATAAGACAGAAAGCATCACGTTTGCCGTGGGTCCGGAGGGCGGCTTTAGTGCTGAGGAAATTGAGCTTGCGACACAATTGGGCTATGAAAGCCGCTTATTGAGTCCGAGAGTGCTCAGAACAGAGACTGCGGGACTAGCGGCGCTTGCCGTCGCACAATGCTTGTCTGGAGACTTTCGTTAGAAAAAGATTCCTGCCAGGCCCAGGAAAATTAAAAAGCCGCCGCTATCGGTAATAAAGGTCAGAAGAACGGAACTTCCCATTGCGGGGTCCTTATCAAATTTTTTCAAAGTCAGCGGAACAATTAAGCCAACAAGTGCTCCCACAATGATATTGAGCATCATGGCAAGGAACATCACAAGACCCAACTTCATGCCGAAGTCAGAGTCATAGTACAAAAGCCAGGCGCCCAAACCCGCTACCGCTCCCCAAAGCAAGCCATTGATGATGGCTACGCACAATTCTTTTTTGAAAAGATCAATCGTATTGCTGTCGGTGACCTGCCCCATCGCAATTGAGCGAACCAGAAGCGTTAAAGTCTGATTGCCCGTGTTGCCTGCAATATTGGCAGCAATCGGCAGCAAAGCCGCCAAGGCCACAACTCGGGAAATCGTTCCCTCAAAGCAGCTGATCACGCGTGAGGCAACAAACGCTGTGCAGAGATTGACTCCGAGCCAAATCCAGCGGCTCTTAGCAGCTTCCCAGACACTGCCGAACAAGTCCTGTTCATCACTCAAACCGACCGCTGCGTAAGCATCTTCATCGCTGCTTTCACGAATCACGTCCATGACTTCGTCAACGGTAAGTCGCCCCACAAGGCGCCCTGTTTCATCGACCACCGGTGCACTCACCAAGTCATAGCGTTCGAACGCCTGTGCCGCATCAGTAGCGTCGTCCAGGGGATTCAAAGTCAGGACATCACCCTTCATTAACTCTCTGACGCTTCTTTCGGGGTCACTGATCAAAATCTTGGAAACTGGCAACGCTCCCTTTAATTTTTGATTGCGATCGACCACGAAAATCATGTCGGTGAGTTCAGGTAACTCATCAAATCCGCGCAAATAGCGGAAAACCGCTTCAAGAGAAGACTCTTCGCGTACCGACACAATCTCAAAGTCCATGCGAGCACCCACACTTTCTTCCGGGTAGCTCATGGCGGCACGCAACTGTGCGCGCTCTTTGGTTGTCAACCCTTCCTGAACTTCAGCGACCACATCAGGGGGCAAGTCTTCGACCAAGTCAGCGATTTCGTCGGTATCCAACGTTTCCATGGCATCGACGAGTTCTTCGCGATCCATGGCGTCAATCAAAGTCTCACGAACACCGTCGTTAACTTCAACCAACACATCACCGTCTTGGTTATTGCGGACTAAGTCCCAGACCAACAGACGATCGTCAGTAGGAAGGGCTTCAAGAATGTAGGCAATATCGGCCGGATGTAAGGGGGCCAATATTTTTGCGATTTCGGCTTTAATCTGAACGTTGAAGCTATCCCGAATTTCAGCTTCCTGTTCATCGGTGAGCGCACCGCTTGCACTGATTCGGTGGCGCTGATCTTCAGCTTTTTCTATGCATTGCTGAATGCGAGCGAGGGCACGGCTAGCGAGTTCGGGCTCGCGAGCCGAGGCAGCCGTCAGAGCGGCTTCGGTTGACTGAGCAACCTTCTTAGGTTCCATGTCTCGAGCCTGTTGCTGCATCGAGGCACTCCGTCATTCATAAGAGTCTCGCTTCAGAATTTGTCTGAAAGAATTTAGAAGTGCCTGCATTGTACCACTGTAAGCACTTTGAACCATATCAATATTTGCAATTACACCAAATGGTCTGAAATATGAGGCAGTGCTTTACCCATCATTGTGGCACTCGGTCAAAAAGTAGTTATTTAATTCAAATAGACAAAACGCTAACTACGATGTTGAAACCATCGGTTTGCAAGCTATGACTGGTTATAACATGGAATTTAAATACTCTGGGAGCTCAGTCACCCCATAACGCTGTTTATCACAATTATGCTTTAATCTCAAAAACGTACAAAAACGCACTTTCAATAATCTAAATTTCGTGCAAATTACCTATTTTGATAATCGCAATTTCGTGTTGGAAGAGAAACCTCAAAGATGATACGGCTTAACTCCTTAAGGTGCTAAACGAATTAGGGAAAGTTACATCGTTGAAGAACAAGACTTAATTGCGACTCCGCCATCGAGCGAAGGACAAAAATCTGTCAGTACATTAAAACTCAAGTTTTTATAAAAAGAAATACCGTCTTTCAACGTATTAAGAACACAAATATCCCCGGCAATCCCGCAAATATCAATGCGCTCAATTTCAAACTGACTGAGTATTGTCTTTAATCGCAACGCTGAGTCTGTATTTTGGAAAACAGAGTATTCCTCCTTGTCTCTCAAATTGCCTTTGTACAAAACTTCTAATTGACCTTCTGTCTGATTTAATGCTTGAAACAGGTTAGGATATATGGCTGCCCCTACCGTATTTTGTACACAGTGCATGGGCCACGGTCCACCGTTTTCTTTAAAGGAGCAATGATCATACGGATGCCAGTCAGCCGTCAGCACCTTAAGTTTGTACTCGTGCGCTTTTTCTCGGACATAATCAGCCAAAGCATCCATCTTAGGTGCTGCTTGCGGAACCGGTAATGTGCCGGAAATGAAATCTATCTGAGGATCCACAATTAAGAGCATCTTGTTCATAAGAGCATCCCCTATAATTCCGCCCCAAAGCAAAAGCCTTGAGGCGGATGATCGTTTAGATGTTATTACTGCTATTTAACAATTTTCACGGTATCAAATGCAGCAATGGGCTCACCGTCAACCCTCGTAAAGAGGAAGAGTTCTGTCTTCACGTCTTTAAAGGTCGTGGCAACCGCACCCTTAACCGGGAACGTAATCACAGCGTCCTTTAATCCGTCTCCGTCAACATCTTTGAAGACAACTTTCACAGGTTTTGCACGATGACGATTTAATTCGTCCTCACCGTCAGACCAAGCAGAACCGAATTCCGTTACGGACTGATCAAGCTTTGTCGCGTCAAAGTCTTTCTGAGAAAGTAAAACCACATCTACGGTACCCTTTTCGTCCGACAAACTTAGTTCATCAGCCATAATCACGATATCTTGCTGATTGGCTTTCATCAAAATCTTGGAGGCTGCTCCCAAAGCTTCGTTGTAATTGAGAACATTAAAGTTGTGCATAAATTCAACCGCACGATCCTTATCAACTGCTGCTAATGATTTTGCACGAGCTTCCACAGCGCCTAATTCCTCTGCCTTACGCTCTTCGTAGTCTTCAATCGAATCCAAAACGTCTTCGCGAAGGCTTGGCATCCAATCGAGGAACTGCTCTGCCAATACAAAGGTAAAGACGTTTTTATCCAAAGTGAAACTCATCTGATCAGCGGTTGCATGGAATTGCGCGCGAGTGCCAACAGCGGGCGTCATAAATGACTGAGCCAAGGCCGGTTTAGCCAACGGGAAAGCCGGCACAAAGGGCGTTTCATACGGCCGCGCATTGCTTCTCCAAGTGACCGTTAAAAGCGGATCCTTCGTTAGCTTAAAAACGACACTGTCGTGCGTATCAATATTGCCGATATCACGAAGATCATAGAGATGCCAGCCTGTTAAAGAGCGATCCACTTGATCGGATTGTGCTCGCATAATTTTTTGTACATCCCAAGGCGTAACTTTTTCTTTCGGTACGATAGACTGAGGAATAGCATTATGATCCTCAATCATTTCCCCGGTCATGATCTTCATAAAAGTCTGAACACGCTGCTTGTTCCAATCGGCTGCTCGGCGGCGATCGGGTTGATAAGCTTCGCGGAAATTGAAGTCTGAGTAGTCTCCCGCTTTTGCAGGTTTATAAGTACCGATTTTGATAGCATGCTCAACAAGATCGGGCGAAGCAATGACATTTTCCTTGTCGTTGAGATCAACATTTGTAAGAGAGTAAGAGTTCGCTAAGAACGCGACTTCGTTATCTTTAACTTTTCTCGCTAAATAACGGTGCCCCCTTAAAATTGCCATCTGCCAAGCTTCGTTATGATCGGCAAACGTATAAGTACGACCTTGGTGGGTATAGCCATACTTCTCAACTAATTCAATGGCAATTTGTACAGCTTCTCGAGCCGTATGTGCTCTTTCTGCCGTGATTCTACGAATGCCATAACCCACACCACCGTTTTTCACTTTCTCATCTTTTTCAACCGTATCACCACAGTTGTTGGAAGTGATCAAAACACCAGCTTCATTGAAAAAACCATCTGAGAAACTGTAACCTTCGGGGGCTAAAGTCTGTGTCCACCAATAACCCAAAGTTTTACTGACTTGCGGAATCTTAGCTGCCGTGGGCTCATATTCAATCAACTCTCCTTTTTTGTGCGTAGCAGCTGGCACCCAGTATTGGCTCGTCAAAATGCGGCGGTCATTATCTTCGTTGTGACCGATAAGAATTTCACCGGTTGAAGAGGCATCTTTACCAACGATTACAGTGAAACAAGCTTGAGCAGACATAGTAGTTCCTAACATAACAGCCGCCACAGAAGCAGCTAAAAGCGTTTTGCGAATCAGCATATTGAAACTCCTCGAAGTAATTGGACATATGCCCAAAGCTCAGTGTAGGCGCTTCGAGGAGTATTTAGTCAAGTTTCTTCAGAGGGGTTTCCCGAATTGAATTCAGCTCTAGGAAGATGTTTCTGAGGGCTGACTATTGGGTTGAGTTTCTGAGACTGATTCCTCTTCCTCGGCTTCCACATCGTCAATTGCATCTTCATCCGTTTCATCGAGCACTTCTTTAAGGCGCGCCTCAAGGAGCACATCAACATAATCGACGCCCAAAATATCCAAAAGGATCTTTTGACCGCGAGGCAACTCCGGCAGGCCCGGCATTCTCTGCATAAAAGGCAGTCCTTCAATACGGATCAACTCTCCCTTGACAACAACGGCTTCTATTGTTTTGAGTCCCTCCTGCTCTATCCAGCGCAAGCTCCAATAGCGCTCCATCTTTCGTTGAAATTCCGAGTAAGCCCCATAGGTTGAGGTGAAATTTGAGACAATCGTAAAAAGATCGGTATCACTCGGACGGTAGCTAGGCGCACGATCAAGTACTGCACTAATGAGCTGACGCTGATTGACTAAGTCCACATAACGTCTCAAAGGTGAAGTACACCAGGCGTACTGAGGCACCCCCATTCCATCGTGGGGACCGGGTGTGGTGCTCATTTTTACCCGTCCAACACTCTGAGAGCGATAAATACCTGCAACATTCATTTCTTCAAGCCAACCACCCCAGACCGTATTAGCAAAAATCATCAATTCGCCTACAGCCAAATCCAAGGGTGAACCTCTGCGTCGTGATTTCAGATGAATGACTGCATCTTCTCCCTCGCCTTCCAAATCGAAGCTCCATTCAATGCGTCCTAAATTTTCTGGTTTCCCTCGAACCGCTTCACGATCGGCAAGACACTTTTTCGCAAATTTCCAAAGCCAGGTGATTTCATCGGCAAAAGGATGATTGACCGAACCGCTTTGAAGTTTTTCTTCAGTAAATTCGTCCTCAATTAAATCGTAACGAATATTGGATGCTACTTTAATGCGTTCTAAGTGAGTTTCGGTGGCTGACACTTCGAGCGTGTCTTTATTGACCAAGGCATAAAGCGACAAGCAGGGTACAGGACGGCCTTCATCGAGCGAAAAGCCTTTAATCCAACTCTCGGGCAACATAGTTGTTTTAATGCCCGGTGCGTAAACAGTCGACAATCTTAATCGAGCTACCCGGTCAATATCACAATCTCGTTCAATTCCAAGACTCGGAGCAGCGATATGAATGCCGACGCGCAACAATTTATCATCTACATGCTCAACACTTGTGGCATCGTCAATCTCTGTTGTAGAGGAATCGTCAATGGAGAAGGCTTTCACGTTGGCAATCGGCAAATCATTCCAACCGTTCTCACTTGGCAAACTTAAATCACTTGCAAAGCCCTTGCCTTTCGGGAAAAACTGAGCATAAAAACTATCCACATGCCAACGATAGGCCGAGGAAATCGCTCCTAGCGATAAAAGTAAACGCAAAGGAGTTTGACGCGATTCGCTCGCTGCATCAGATAAAGCTTTCCAAACATTGCTGTTTTTATCGGGTGAAACCAATAAATTAATCGCCTGTGAAACAATTTCTTTAGGTGCGGTATGTTCGTCAACCATTTGACGAACCCAAGCTTTTTTCTGCTCTTCGGCCAAACGTTTTTTTTCAAGAGCTGTCAGTGCGACCCTAAGAATATCTTCAGAAGCTTTTCGATAGTTGCCGCGACCTTTTCTATGAAAGTACACAGGGTTGCCGTGTAATGTCAGTAACGTTGCAATACGCTCGGTCACTGAAGCTTCTTCACCGAAATATTCACGTGCTAACACTTCAAACTGGAATTCCTCAGCTGGTGCTACTTCCCACAAAAACTGAGGATCTATTTCAGAGGCCATTTGCTCAGCCTGCCCCATCACATTGGTAGCAGCCGGTGAATTAAACTCAAAAAAGACGTGTCCGCCCTTAACTTTTGTTCTACGTCCTGTTAACAATTCCACCTGATACGCGCTGCCGTTTTGAGACAAAATCGTACCTACCTTAAAGGCTCCGTCTTCTTCAAAAAAGAGATACATCAAAACGCCCCTTTCAGCGTAGTCTGAATAAATTGTGTAATACCGGTTAAAAACATTTGGACGGCCATTGTAGCCAAAATCAATCCCATCAAGCGCTCAAAAGCGGCCGTAGTGCGAACACCGACGAGTTTTTGTACTCTTTCGGCAAAGACCAAAATCACAGCACTGATTGCACAAGTTAAAACCACGACAAGAAGCCACTCAGGCATTCTATCTGGGTCACTGCCGACTAAAAGCAAAATGGTTGCAAGTGTTGAGGGACCTGCAATAGCAGGAACCGCCAAAGGTACGATAAATGGTTCGCCCCCAGGAGCCTCTCCGAATACTCCTTCCTTGGAAGGGAAAACCATTCGAATAGCCATCAGCAAAACGATCAACCCGCCGCCTATGGAAAGCGCAGCTTGGCTCAAACCTAAGGCATCTAAAAAAGCTTTCCCGCCAAAAGCAAAAATACATAAAATTACTGCGGCAATAAAACATTCACGAATGACGACTTTCGAGCGGCGATTTTCCTGAACCGACTTCAAGGAAGAGATAAAAATAGGAATATTGCCTAATGGGTCAGCCATTAAAAACATCAAAAGCAAAGCGGAAACAAATGAGTGTTCCATTTAGATAGTCCTTTTCTGAGGCACTTCTGCAAAAAAATGTTCTATTTCAGGGAGACATTGCTCAAAATGATCTATTTCATGAGTATTGCCCGGCAAAAGAATTTGGCGACAAGCTGCATATTTGCTCTTTGCTTTATGCCAGTCCAAAACCTCATCGTGTGTTGACAAAAAAACAAGATAGCGCTCAGGATGAATCCTCTCGCAATTCATCTGTCTGACCTCATCGGCAAATTCGGGTTTAACTTCAATAAAGCGATTTGTGTTACCGATGGGCTGCAGACCCAGATAATCATTAATAACACTCCAAGGCTCGGTCGCCGGGTTTAGAAGAATCGCCCGGCAGCCAACTTTTTCAGCCAACCAAGTTGCATAAAAACCTCCTAAACTCGAGCCCACCAAACAAAGCTCTTCGGGAGCAATCCCTTTTATTGCCTCTTGGATAATTGTCTGCACGTGAGACGGACTGGTATTGAGATCCGGCGCCAAATATTGCACTCGTCCCGAAAAGGCTTCACGCATAATTTGCCCTTTTTTGCTCATAGGAGTCGAGCGGAAACCGTGCAGATACATTAAAACCATTTCAGTAATCTTTCTTTTTTAAAAGGTCCAATATTTTGGCATGAATAGCGCCAAAACCGCCGTTACTCATCACAAGGATGTAATCACCGTTACGGGCCAATTCACTTGCAGTCTTAGCTGTCTGTTCAATCGAGTGCAACACATGCAGCTTTTGTCCCAAAGGAGCCAAGGCAGACTCTACATCCCATCCTAACTTAGGATCGGCGTAACAAACCACCATATCAGCATCACTCAAACTGCCCGGCAAACGCTCTTTCATCGTGCCCATTTTCATGGTATTACTTCTAGGCTCCAACACCGCAATAATGCGGCTTTGGCCTTCAAGCCGACTTCTCAATGCCGCTATCGTTTCATAAATAGCTGTCGGATGATGAGCAAAATCATCAATTACTGTCACCCCTGCAGCTTGACCCTTGACTTCCATGCGGCGCTTGACCCCATTAAAGCCTGTTAAAGCTTCAAGAGCCTCTCTAGGATTGATACCGATATGAGTGGCTGCAGCGACAGCTGCGCTGGCATTAAGCAGATTGTGATGTCCCGGTAAAGTAAGTTTGATATCTCCAATGGAGCGATCTTTGAAAAAGAGCTCCTGTCCTTCTAGGTGCCAGCCACGTTTGTCGTTGAAGTAAACACATTCACTGTAGAGTCCACAATCGAGTACTCTCTGCAAAGCATCGCTTTTACCATTAACAACAACACGGGCATTCTGAGCCATTGTTCGGACCAGATGATGAAACTGTGTTTCGATGGCATGCAGATTCGGGAAAATATCTGCATGGTCATATTCCAAATTGTTCAAGATTGCGGTTTTAGGGCGATAGTGCACAAATTTTGAACGCTTATCAAAAAAACACGTGTCATACTCATCGGCTTCGATCACAAAATATCGAGACTCTGTAAGTCGGGCCGAATGAGCGAAATTTGCAGGTACCCCGCCGATCAGAAAACTCGGTGTTTTACCGCAGGCTTCTAAAATCCATGCCAAAAGCGAGCTGGTTGTTGTTTTACCGTGAGTACCGGCCACTGCTAAAACATGGTGAGTTCTCAATAGGTTTTCTCCAAGCCATTGAGGACCGGAGGTGTATGGCAACTGCTCATTGAGAATTTTTTCCAAAAGCGGATTGCCCCTTGATATCGCATTACCAATCACGTACAAATCAGGATTCAGCTGAGTCTGCTTCTCATCAAAACCCTCTATCAGCTCGATACCACTGGCAAGTAGTTGATCGCTCATTGGGGGATAGACATTTGCATCGCACCCTGTGACACGGTGCCCTGCCGCCTGAGCCAACTGAGCAACACCTCCCATGAAGGTTCCGCAAATACCCAAAATGTGAATATGCATAAAATAAGCCAAACCTATTGAAAATTAAGCTATTTTAAACAATTTCCTAAAATAGCTCTCGCAAACTTGCTGTCACTCTAAGCAATTTGTCTACATATTAGGCAATGTGCGATACGTATCTCTTCATTTGCTCTCATCTTGGCTTAATTCCTCTAATTTTCTATTTGAAAAAATCAACCGTCCAAATGGTCGAATACATCAGGACTACCATAAACCCGTGATCAAAAAGTCATCAAAAATTGGAAAATTAAACGAAATTACTAGACTTTTAGTGAAAAAAGCATGAAAATGCTGTTTAAATAATACTTTGACAAGCCTGATTCCCAAGAAAGAATCTTTCTTGAAAGACAATACGTCAGGTTTCCCCTATTTTTAAGAGGTCTGTGAAATGGATTTACGTAAACTGAAAACGTTGATCGACTTAGTTGCCGAAAGCGGTATTTCTGAATTGGAAGTGACAGAAGAAAACGATAAGGTCCGTATTGTTAACAAAGTGCAAACCGTTGCTGTGGCAGCTCCCGCTGTTACAGCTGCTCCTGTCGTTGCTGCAGCCCCGGCTACTCCGGCTGCTGCTGCACCCGCTCCAGCTGAAGAACCCGTCGTACAAGGCAAGACCGTAACCTCTCCTATGGTAGGAACCTTCTATCGTGCTCCGAATCCCGGTGCTGAGCCTTTTGTGAAAGTGGGCGATCACGTCGAGGCCGGTCAAACTCTTGGCATCATCGAAGCAATGAAGCTTTTAAACGAAATTGAAGCAGAAACCTCCGGCACAGTGAAAGAAATCTGTGTTGAAAATGCTCAGCCTGTCGAATTCGGTCAACCCCTCTTTATCATCGGCTAAAGAATATGTTCGGAAAAATCTTGATCGCAAACCGCGGTGAGATCGCTCTGCGTATTCAAAGAGCTTGCCGTGAAATGAACATCAAGACGGTCGTCGTTCACTCTACGGCCGACGTTGATGCTAAATATGTCCGTTTGGCTGATGAGTCAGTCTGCATCGGACCTGCTCCGTCAGTAGACAGCTACCTCAATATTCCTGCCATTATTAGCGCAGCTGAGGTCACTGACGCCGAAGCCATTCACCCCGGTTACGGCTTCTTGTCTGAAAATGCCGATTTCGCCGAACGTGTCGAGCGCTCCGGTTTTGCTTTTATCGGTCCGCGTCCTGACTCGATTCGTATCATGGGCGATAAGGTCTCTGCTAAAAAAGCCATGATTGAGGCCGGTGTTCCTGTTGTTCCTGGCTCTGACGGTGCGCTGCCTGATGATCCGGACGAAATCATTCAAATCGCTCGTAAAATCGGCTATCCCGTCATTATTAAAGCCAGTGGCGGTGGCGGCGGACGCGGTATGCGTGTTGTGCGCACGGAAGCTGCGTTAATTAATGCCGTTTCCATGACCCGTCAAGAGGCTCAGGCCGCTTTTGGCAATCCCACGGTTTACATGGAAAAGTTCCTCGAGAACCCTCGCCATATTGAAATCCAGGTGTTGGCTGATAACTTCCACAATGCCATTTATCTGGGCGAACGTGACTGCTCTATGCAGCGGCGCAACCAAAAGGTGCTCGAAGAAGCCCCGGCTCCCGGCATTCCGCGTAAGCTTGTGGAAAAAGTCGGTGAACGCTGTGTAGAAGCTTGCAAACGAATCGGCTATCGCGGTGCTGGCACGTTTGAGTTTCTCTATGAAAACGACCAGTTCTATTTCATTGAAATGAACACTCGTATTCAGGTCGAACACCCTGTTACGGAACTTATCACTGGTGTGGACTTGGTGCGTGAGCAAATTCGCATTGCTTACGGGGAAAGACTCAACTACAAACAACGCGATATTGAAATTCGCGGCCATGCCATTGAATGCCGTATTAACGCTGAAGATCCCTTCACATTCGTACCAAGCCCTGGCCGAGTAACAGCCTGGCATACTCCCGGAGGTCCCGGTATCCGATTCGACAGCCATGTCTACTCCGGTTACTACGTTCCACCTTACTACGATTCGATGATCGGCAAGCTCATTGCGTACGGCAATGATCGTGAAACCGCCATTGCTCGCATGAAAATTGCGTTGTCTGAAATGGTTGTCACTGGCATCAAGACTAATTTGCCGCTACATCGCGAACTGATGATGGACGAAAAATTCCGTCAAGGTGGCGCAAGCATTCATTATTTGGAAGAGCGCTTGAAGGATCTTCAAAAACAACGCACGACTCACGAGGATAGCCTCTAAGATGCGCGAAATTACTTTGTTGGTTAATGATCGGGCTGCCGAAGTATTAGGTGACGCTTTGATGGATGCGGGAGCTTTATCCGTATCAATTGAAGACGCCGATGCGGATACGCCCGACGAACAACCCCTTTATGGCGAACCGGGCCTGGAACCCACAAAACTTGCGTGGAAAAATTCCTACCTCAAGGTACTCGTCAACGACGACTTTGACTTTGACCTTGACATGGCTATTGCAGTTAAAGGATTGGGAATTGAAGAGCCGAAACTTGTCAAAGACGAACAAGTTGAAGATGCCGATTGGGTCAGAATCACCCAAGCACAGTTCCAGCCGGTGCGAGTCTCGGATCGGCTCTGGATTGTTCCGACTTGGCATGAACCGCCTGCAGGAGACACTGCTATCAATATCCGTCTAGACCCAGGTGTTGCATTCGGTACAGGTAGCCACCCGACAACACACCTTTGCCTGCAATGGCTTGACGCCAATGTTAAAGAAGGTCAAACTGTTCTGGATTATGGCTGTGGTACTGGCATTCTTGCTATCGCTGCTAAGAAGGTCGGAGCTGGAAGCGTTTTGGGTACCGATATTGATCCTCAGGCAGTAGAAGCTGCCATTGATAATGCAAAAGCCAATGATGCTCCGGCTACCTTTGTTCTACCAAAGGATATGCCAGAAGGTACATTCGATATAGTTGTAGCTAACATCCTTTCAAATCCGCTGAAATTATTGGCTCCTGCTCTACTTGCTCGCGTAAAACCTCAAGGCTGCCTTGTCCTATCAGGTGTTCTTGCTCGTCAGGCGCAAGAGGTCATTGATGTTTATAAAGAGAACGATCCTTCCGTCAAGCTTTCTGTGTGGAAAGAAAGCGAAGGATGGGTCTGTATCGCTGGCAGAAAAAATTAGTTTTTGATTGAAAAAAGGATACTGACTTTCGGTCCCTTAGACCAAAATCGGTATCCTCTTTTTTTGTGCATCACTAGTTTTTGACCTCATCTATGTAACACAAGTTTCACGTTTTCATTATGATGGATGGTCATGATTGCTTAGCAAGAAAAAATAATTGATTATGACCGTATACATTACCCGTTGCCCCGCCTGCCAACAGGCCTTTAAGCTGACAGAAAATGTGTTGCAAGCCAAAAGTGGCCAAGTGCGTTGCGGATTTTGCCAAAATGTGTTCAATGCTCGAGAACACCTCTACAAATCTATTAATCTCGAAGAGAGCTTAAACCGCATTGAACGGGAAGCTGAGGTAGAACAGCGTGGCATCGCTAGCATGAAGTCGCTTGCTGATCAATTAAAAGGCTTTGATTCGGTTGATGATAACCAAGGCTTGGTGGGCATTAGAAGTGAAGTTCGCAATGGGCCTCAACGCCTTGACATTATCAATGGCGGCTCCAATATCCAAGTAATTTCCCACCCAGCTGCTGCGCCTGATAGCAACCACGCTAATGATGCAATCAATGACGACGATGAAGATGAGGATAATGAAGATCAAACCCCTGTGCGCTCTTCAAAAACCATTCTTTGGACCATTGTAGCTGTGATTGCCGTTTTGGCTCTTGCGGTAAAGTTATTAGCTGCCAACCAAAATGCTGTTTTAAATAAAATCCCCCAAGCCGAACCGCTGTTTGAGCTAATCTGCGGGAAAATATCCTGTGAGCCTCGCCAAACAATTACCCCTCTTGATGCGCCTGTGAAGGATACTCTTCAAAATAACACTGGTGAAGCTACTGACAATGGCACTAATACTTCAGCACTTACCATTTTGTCTCATAAACTACAAAATGTTGAGGGCAATCGCTACGCCATTTCCGTTGAGATTAAGAACAATACTACCGTTACTCAAGCCTTTCCGATTCTCACCGTAGTTTTGAAGGGAGAAAAGGAGGATATTATTACACGCCGCCGCATCACTCCGTCTGAATACCTAGCGGATCCAAAACAAAGCATTGCTCCGAGCGCCACTCAAACTGTATCAATTGCATTTGATATGGCCGACGGCGACCCATCAACCTTAGCTGTTGAAATTGATCCTATTCTTTAAATTCTGAAATGAGTATTTTTATCTCCGGTTCTGTCGCCTATGACACCATATTGAATTTTGACGGTAAATTTGCTAATCATTTGTTGCAAGACGGACTGGAAAGAATCAACCTCACCTTTCAAACACCCTGCATGGCAAAGAACTATGGCGGTTGTGCCGCCAATATTGCCTACAGCCTAAAAGTCTGTGGAGGAGAACCTCTTATCGTGACAACTGTAGGCAAAGATGCCGCAGATTATCTAGAACATTTAAAAGCGCTGGGTATTCGAACAGACGCTATCCAAATCATTAAAGATTCTTTTACCGCACAGGCTTTTATCACAACCGATACGTTAGGCAATCAAATCACCTCCTTTCATGAAGGAGCAATGGCTTTAGCACATCAAGCTTTGCCTTCGTCAAAAGAAAAGCTTGATTACTCCATTGTCACCCCGACAGGCACTCACGTAATGAAAGCACATACCTGCTACCTCAAGCAAAAGGGCATCCCGATTATCTGGGACATGGGACAGGCAAGTGCTTATGTAACGCGAGAGGATATTTTCTGGTTTATCGATCACGTTGATGTTGTTACCCTATCCTCATACGAGTGGGATGTGTTCAAAGAGAAAACGGGACTTTCCCTCAAAGAAGTAAGCAATAAGCTCCTAGCTCTTATTGTCACAGATGGCAGTCGTGGGGCGTGGCTTTACACAAACGGAGAATCCGAACACTTTGATGCCCTTTCAGTAGAGGAACCTTTTTATCCAGTAGGGTGCGGTGACGCATTTAGAGGTGGGCTACTCAGAGCTTTAAGCCTTGGCTGGGATTGGGAAAATGCTATGCATCTTGCCACCCTCATGGGGGCAATCAAAGCTAAAAGTCCTCAAGCTCAAGGTTATTCAATCGACAAAATAGCAATAGCGCGCCTTTTCAGACGCGCCTTCGGTGAAGAAATTTCGCTTTAGAGCCAGGCACTTACAAAATAGCCTTGTGATAAAGGAGTCACCCAATACAAAAGCGCATTAACAATTAAAAAGATCACAAGGGGCGAAAGATCAAAGCCGCCCAAACGAGGCAGGCGATTGGAAATCGGTCCCAAAATAGGATTCATCAGTCGCCAGATCATACCGTAGGCCGGAGAGGAAGGCTGAAGCCAAGATAAAAGCACAAAAATAATGGTTCCCCAAAGCACGAGTTCCAAGACCCAACGGCAAAGTAAAAACAAAGCACACACCGGCACCCCTAACCAACTGATGGGTAACCCTGTCACTTGTCGAGTCACAACTGCCACAACAGCTGCCATAATAAAAGCCGAAAGGACAGAAGCCCATTCCCAACGACGTCCTGGTTTCACTATACGAGATACCGGAATTACGAGCCAATTGGTCCCAAACCACGCCAGACGAGCAATCGGATCAAAAATGGACAAACGCTGATAAAAAATATAGGTGCGAAGAATCAAAAGGCAGCCGACAAAAGTCGTTACCATATTGAAGATAAACGCGAGAAAACTAGCCATCATTTCTTTGATTTAAATGTTTGAATAGTCAAGTATTGTAACTGTTTTACAAGTATCGGGACACTAAGCACCCTCTGCCAGTCAAAATAGGGACCTGGATCGGTTTTGCGCTCTGGGGCAATATCGCTATGTCCGGTGATAAAACGCAACTGCGGCTCGGCAGTTATCAATGCTGTGAGAAGCTTATCCAATGAAAGGTATTGCTTCTCATCAAAGCTCACAAAGTCACTTCCTTCCATTTCAATGCCGATAGAAAAATCATTACAGCGACTTTGTCCCTGAAACTGAGATTTCCCTGCATGCCAAGCTCTTTTTTTTGTACTGACAAACTGCCAAATTTTCCCCGTTCGATCAATGAAAAAATGTGTGGAAACCTTCAGACCTCTGAGGGACTCAAAACCAGCAATGTCTGTCTCTAGCAATTGCCCTTTAAACAACGCCTGCACGTACCCCAAGCCAAACACTCCAGCCGGAAGTGAAATGTTGTGCATAACAATGAGATCGGTCTGCCTGGCTCCTTCTCTTTCATCAAAAAAGGGGCTGGGCACGCATTCACACCCCTCCCCTTGAATCCAACCGTCAAGATTTACTTTGATCATGACTTTGATTCCTTAGCCTTATCCGCACAGGCTTGACTACAGTACATCAGACCGTTAAACCAAACGCCGTCGACTTCTACAAAATGCACACCGCACTGCGGACACTGAACCATTTTTTGAGATTCGATGATCTTTTTTCTCTTTTCTTCATTTTTAATTTGGGCTATACGTTTTTTTTGCCAAAGCACAAACAAAATTAACCCCAACAGAATAAAAAAGAGCAATTTACCGAGCATCGCGCTGTATTACCTTAAAACGTCCAAGACAAATCGATAGGCAAAAAAAGCAACCACCTGAAGTGCAACAGCAATCCAGAAAATCGTCAATGCTTTTTTACTGCGCCAACCCAAAAACTTACGTCCAAGCAACAAGACTCCGAAAACAACCCAGCTTAAAATCGTTAAAACTGTTTTGTGATCAAAGGCCAAAAGAGCATCTAAGTAATGGACTGTGGATGATATTCCGGTCAGAATAGTGAGCGTCAAAACAATAAAGCAGGCAAGAATTACCCTAAAAAGAATCCGCTCCATGGCCATTAAATTCGGCATTGAAGCGACGATGCCTTCGGGCTCCTCTAAAGCCTCGTGACTTTTGAGTCTCACATCCAAAATAGCCATTAACACAGCTTGAACAACACTCATCAGCATGAAGCTGTAGGCAAGTAAACCAAAAGCTATGTGGAGCTTAAATGCAAAGGTTGCCCCAACAATCGGCTCCGCTTCAGAGGGAAAAATGAGCGGACTCCAAAGAGCGATGCCTGCAATCACTAAAATGATGCCGTAGAGAGCGTGAACACGGGAGTAAAGTGCTCCGAAAAATAAAATCAATGTGCTGAAAAAACACATGGCAGACACTGAACTGCCAAATGTAATCAAAACGGTCTGGGGAGCGCAGAAAATTTCTGACTGCAAAACCCAAAAATGTGCCATGATGGCTACTGCAATAACCGGCAAAGACCACGCAGGAGCCTGATCTCCCCTTTTTTTAAATGTGCTGACAATTTTTCCGCCAACCAACAGATAAAAAATTGACGCAACACCGTACAATATGAGGTTTAAATCCATTTGATGAGCTCACCTATCCGACATCGTCGATGACATGGTTTTAAATATGGTCTCATTGTAAGGGATCGGGCCATCATTGTTATGTACTTATTTCCAATAATTTGAAAAGAAATGCTCAACACGTTAAGTCAACGCCTTTCGCGCGTCATTAAAACTATGCGAGGTCAAGCACGCTTGACCGAAGAAAATACCAAGGAAATGCTCCGGGAGGTTCGGATTGCGTTACTTGAAGCCGACGTCGCATTACCCGTTGTCCGCGAATTGATCGCTCGAATCAAAGCCAAAGCCATGAATGAGGAGGTTATCGGCAATTTGAATCCCGGTCAGGCACTTGTTGGCATTGTTCAGAAAGAATTAACCGATATCATCGGCGGTAGCCTTTCGGAAAAAGAAAAAGAACTCAATCTGGCCACACAGCCTCCAGCCATCATTTTGCTAGCAGGCCTTCAGGGCGCTGGTAAAACGACTTCCGCCGGTAAGCTAGCCCGTTATCTTGTCGCTGATCGAAAGAAAAAGGTTTTAACGGTTTCCACTGACGTCTACCGTCCTGCCGCCGCTGATCAATTAAAGGTGATCACTGAGCAAGCCGGAGCCGATAACTTCGCCATGGATGCTAGCCTCAAACCCCTAGCTATTGCCCAAGAGGCTCTAGCTTATGCCAAGCGCTACTTTTACGATGTGCTCATCGTAGATACGGCGGGCCGCTTATCCATTGACGAAGCCATGATGAATGAGGTCGCTGAACTTCACGACGTGTTAAGGCCCTCCGAGACCATGTTTGTGGCAGACGCAATGCTTGGCCAAACGGCTGTTCAGGCTGCCCAAGCCTTTAACGAACGCCTATCACTTACCGGTGTCATCCTAACGAAACTCGATGGTGACAGTAGAGGTGGTGCGGCTTTATCCGTTGCCTACACAACCGGTAAACCCATTAAATTTGTCGGTGTGTCGGAAAAAATTGATGGTCTCGAACCCTTTAACCCGGAAGGCATGGCAAGCCGCATTCTCGGTATGGGCGACATTGTTGCTCTCGTTAAGGAAGTTCAAAAAGCAGTTGACGTTGAGCAAACCCAAAAACTTGCTCAAAAGATGAAGTCTGGTAGCAAATTTGACCTAAACGACTTCAAAGCTCAACTCGCTCAGATGAAAAATATGGGAAGTTTCTCCGGACTGATGGAAAAACTGCCTTCTCAGTTTGCAGAAGCAGCTTCCAAAATTAATGATGAGGATGCTCAAAAAGCCATTGCGCGCACTGAAGGCATCATTAATTCCATGACGCCTTTTGAGCGCACTCATCCTGACATCATTAAAGCAAGCCGCAAACGCCGTATAGCCGCAGGCGCAGGCGTTCCTGTCCAGGAAGTCAATAAAATGCTCAAGCAGTTTGAACAAACTCAGGCAATGATGCGGTCCATGCAAAAAGGCGGTCTTGGCAAAATGATGAGGGCGCTTGGCGGACTCAGCAAATTTGGCGGCATGGGAGGCCTAGGTGGCATGGGCGGATTCGGTAATTTCGGCAGGCACTAAATCGTGAGCGAATTCGTACGGATTATGGGCGTTGACCCTGGTCTTAATCACACAGGTTTCGGAGTCATTGATGTTTACGGCAGTGAACTTAAATTTGTTACTGCCGGCGTGATCAACGTCCCCAAAGGAGAATTGGCTCAGAGACTTCGCTTTATTTTCACAGAGGTTGGGAAAATTGCACGGGAAACTACTCCTAGTTTTGCCGCCTGTGAAAAAGTCTTCGTGAACATGAATCCGTACACGACTCTTTTATTGGGGCAGGCACGAGGAGCGGCACTGACGGCTTTGGCTAACGAAGAGCTTCTAGTCAATGAATTTACTCCTACTGAAATTAAACAAGCTACCGTTGGGACAGGTCGTGCATCAAAAGCTCAGGTTCAGGCCATGATGTCACATATGTTGGGATTGCCTGAAAAAATTCAACCTGACGCTGCTGATGCACTGGCTTGCGCAATCTGCGCAGCACAGTCCTTTCGAATGATCGGTGCCATGCACGCTCCAAAAACGAGTGCGGGACACGCAAGGCGTCACTCTGGTGCCAAAAACCGTGCTGCCTGGGAAGTACATTTGGGATTATCAAGGAAAGCATAAAAATGATCGGACGAATCAAAGGACAACTAATAGAAAGCAACCCTCCTCGCATTGTTGTCGATGTGCATGGAGTCGGTTATGAAATCGATGTACCAATGTCCACTTTTTATAATCTTCCTAGCTTGGGTTCTGAAGTCACACTCCTAACTCATATGATCGTGCGCGAAGATGCACAGTTGCTTTACGGTTTTTTAACTGCTCAAGAGCGAGAAACTTTTCGTCAATTACTTAAAGTTTCCGGTATCGGTGCAAGAACAGCGCTTTCAATCCTTTCCGGTCTTTCGGTATCGGATTTAGTCAATGCTGTAGCTTTGCAGCAGGCATCACTTCTGACCCGTGTACCCGGTATCGGTAAAAAAACAGCCGAACGTTTGATCTTAGAACTCAAGGATAAGCTGACCGGTACTCTCTCTGACGTTACGGTAACGACTCCCAACTCCGTGACTGCCGACATCATCAATGCACTGATTGGTCTTGGCTACAGCGAGCGAGAGGCTAATTTAGCGGTCAAAAAATTACCTGAGGACATTTCTGTTTCCGACGGTATTCGTATGGCCCTACAAAATATTTGATTAGGAAAGCGCTATGCAAACGATTGAACGGATTGTCACGGCAGAATCTACTTCTCCGAATGAAGAAAATGTTGACCGCGCCCTGCGTCCGACTCGACTTGCTGACTATGTTGGTCAACCCAAAGCGCGTGAGCAATTATCAGTCTTTATTCAGGCAGCTAAATCCCGTCACGAAGCCCTTGACCACCTTTTAGTTTTTGGTCCTCCGGGTTTAGGAAAAACAACATTGGCCCATATTGTGGCCAATGAAATGGGAGTTAACCTCCGACAAACTTCAGGACCGGTATTGGAACGCCCTGGTGATTTGGCTGCTATCTTGACCAATTTGCAAGAAAACGACGTTCTTTTTATTGATGAAATCCACCGCCTATCACCGGTTGTGGAAGAAATCTTGTATCCGGCTCTTGAAGACTTTCAGATTGACATTATGATCGGTGAAGGCCCTGCTGCCCGCTCTATTAAATTGGATTTAAAGCCCTTTACTTTGATCGGTGCAACCACCAGAGCCGGCATGCTCACCAATCCGCTTCGTGCCCGTTTCGGCATCGTTGCTCAACTGCAGTTTTACAGCAATGAGGATTTAGCCAAAATCGTCAAGCGCAGTGCCAAGCTCTTGGATGTCAAAATTGATGAAGACGGTGCCTTTGAAGTCGCAAGACGCAGCCGAGGCACCCCGCGTATTGCCAACCGCCTGCTCAGAAGAGTGCGTGATTATGCTCAGGTCATGTATGACGGAGTGGTCACCCGAGAAGTCGCCGACAAGGCTCTGCAGATGCTCGACGTCGATCCTTTGGGATTTGACTTAATTGACAGAAAGTTTTTGCTGGCGATCATTGAAAAGTTTAATGGGGGACCGGTGGGCATCGATAACTTGGCGGCTGCCGTCGGTGAAGACCGCGAAACGCTTGAAGACGTCGTTGAACCTTACCTCATTCAACAGGGTCACTTACAAAGAACGCCCAGAGGCCGTGTAGCGACAATGCTTGCTTACAAACACTTTGGCTATGAGATGCCGGGGCCAGCCGGACAAACTCCGTCACTTTTTTAATAAAAACAACGTGTTATAATGCAAAACCCAATTTCAAATACGTTTTTATGGAAAACTCGAGTCTATTTTGAAGACACCGATGCAGGTGGTGTGGTTTACCACGCCAACTATTTGAAATTTTTTGAACGGTCACGTACTGAATTTTTACGTAGCTTAGGCTGGAATCAAAACGCACTGTTGGAGATGAAGACCTGTGCCTTTGTGGTGTCGGATTTGTCCATTCAGTTCAAACGTCCGGCAAAACTTGACGATGAACTGCAAATTCGTACAGTACTGAAAAGCTTAAAAAGAGCAAGTTTTGTTTTCGATCAGAAAGCCTTCAAAGGAGAACAGTTAATGGCAGCTGCCGAAGTGCGAGTTGTTTGCATTGATCCAGTGAAGGCTTCTCCAAAGGCGATTCCGTCGCCTATATTTGAAACTATTGAAAATTTGTTGACTGTCGCCCAGACAGAAACTGAATAAAGGGATTTTTATGAACGCAAGTGCCGATATGTCCATTTTGTCCTTACTCACTCACGCCAGTGTGGTGGTTCAGGCAGTTTTGGCCATTCTGATTGTTTTGTCTTTAATCAGCTGGACAAGAATTTTTCAAAAATTCTTCCAACTTAAACAAGCCAAGCGTTTAACGGAAGATTTTGAGAGCCGTTTCTGGAGCGGAGCAGAACTCAATAAGCTCTATGAACACGCGCAGAATCACCGTGAGCATTCCGGTACTCAGGAAAGAATTTTTGCCTCGGGCATGACGGAATTTTTAAAGTTATCCACTCGCGGTTCTGCCGAAGCGCTCGATGGCGTCAGACGTGCCATGCGTGCCACGTACCAAAGAGAAATGGATAGCTTGGAAAGCGGTCTGCCGACTCTTGCCTCCATCGGTTCCGTTTCTCCTTATATCGGCTTATTCGGTACAGTTTGGGGCATTATGAATGCTTTTACCGGCCTATCTGCTCTTGATAATGCTTCTCTGGCTACTGTGGCTCCTGGCATTGCAGAAGCTTTGGTCGCAACTGCCATCGGTCTTTTTGCCGCCATTCCCGCAGTGGCTGCCTATAACCGCTTTGCAAACGATATTGAACGTCTGTCAAACCGCTATGAAAGCTTTGCTGAAGAATTCCAAAATATTCTGCAGCGTCAAAGAGGTTAATTATGGAAGGTTTGCGCTCGTCACGTCGTGGTTCACGCCGATTGATGGCCGAAATTAATGTCGTGCCATACATTGACGTCATGCTGGTGCTTGTGGTGATCTTGATGGTTGCTGCACCTTTTGTTAATCCGTCTCTGGTCAATTTACCTAGTGTCAAAAAGGCAGAAAAAGCCCCGGAAACAATTGTAGAAGTCATTGTCCATCCGACTGGCGCTCTTTCTGTGCGAAATGGTAAGGAGCTTTTAGCTGTGGATATGCCCGGGCTCATTGCAACCGTGAAAAAAGCTCAGGCAGGTCGCACTGACATTCCTGTCGTCATCGCAGCCGATAAAGTCGTGCAGTATGAACAGGTGGTCAATGTGATGAAGCAGCTCCAGGCTGCAGACATTGCCCGTGTCGGTCTGTCATTAAAAGTTGAAAAGTAAGCTGTGAATTCCATTAAAAAGAACAAATCGGCGGCACAAAAACAAAATAACGACTCCCGCCCGCAAACAAACCGCCAGCCTGCCGGCTGGGGGTTGCCGTTTGTGCTTGCGTTGTTCATGCATGCGATTCTGTTTGTCGGCCTTTTCTTTGTCTTTCAGTGGAACACGGAAAGTACGGATGTTGTTTACGCTGAACTTTGGTCTCCCGCGCAAATGAGCTCTGCCACTCCTGCTCCTAAGGAAGAAGTAAAGACCGAACCGGTTAAAGAAGAGCCTCAGAAAGAGCCTGAAGAAAAACCTGAGCCGCAAGAAAAGCCAGAACCAGAACCTGAACCCAAACCTGAACCGGCGCCCCCTCCTCCTGCGCCTAAGGTTGAAGAAAAGGTCCAGGAGACACCCGATGAAGATGTCATCCGTGAACAGGAAGAAGAGAAAAAGAAGCTTGAACAACAAAAATTAGAAGAGCAAAAGAAGCTTGAAGAAGAGCGCAAGGCTGAGGAACAAAAACGCCTTGAGGAGCAAAAGCGTCTTGAAGAACAAAAGCGCCTCGAAGAACAGAAACGGCTTGAAGAGCAACGCCTGGCTGAAGAGAAAAAGAAGCGTGAAGAAGCTCAGCAACGCCGCCGCGAACAAGCCAAACGTTTGGCTCAACAGATGCGAAATGAACAGTTAAAAGATCTGCAGGCTTCTTCCAAAGACAATGTCGCCGGTGTAACGGTGCAGGCAGGCGGTCCTCAGTCTGCTCTTTACAGCTCCAGAATCATCGCATGTATTCGTCCCAACATTGCCTTTGCGGTTTCACCCAACATGAAGCCTGGGCAATATAAGGCGGTCTATGAAGTTCATCTCCTAAATGATGGACGTCAGGCCGGAGCTCCCCGCTTGATTCGTCCGAGCGGTCTTCCCGCTTTTGACCGTGCGGTTGAACGTGCCATTCAAGCGTGTGATCCATTCCCGAATCACCCGACCGGCAATCCTCCGAAGACCATTCAATTAACATTTGATCCGGTCGATAATAAACGTTAATTTTTAGGTTAAAAAAATGAGCAAAATCATTACCAACCAATTTGCTGAAGATCTGGGCTATACCTATGGCGGCTGTATCCGCGACTTAGTGCGTTTTACCGCCCGAGAAGCTGCCAGAGTATCAAAAGCCAAACTGCCGATTTTTGACTTCTTAAATCCCGGTCCTTTTCTGATGTTTAAGGCTCTTTGGAGTGCTCTCTTACAGGCAACGGCCATCCGCGCCACGCTGGATAACTGCCCGGAATATTCTGAAAACGAAAAGCTTTTGAAGAAAACGCTTTTCCAAATGAATTATCACGGCGAAGAGGTTATGGCTGATAAAATTTTCAAACGTCTTTCCGGCGATCAGCTCAATCGTTACGAAGACGCCAAACAAAAGCTCATTGCCAAAGCTATTTTGCCCGATACGGTCAAAAGCGAACTGGCGGACCTCTTTTTGGAACTGCTCCACGGCGGTGATACGAGCCGTATTAATGAAAAAACGCGCGCAGCTGTGTTAAAGCAAGTAACCCTTTCTGCCGATACATTCCGTCGCTTGCTTGAGGTCTCTAAGAAAAACCCGACAGCTACCAAAGTCGTCGCAAAATAATTCATCATTTAACGCTCTGAATTCCGATCGGATTTCAGAGCGTTTTTTCTTTTCCGAAAAACGTCTTAAGCCCTGCAAATGAAGCCTTGGCATTAACTTTGTGTCTCATTTTTGCGACGTTTTCCTTATTTTTTAACTCATATCAATAAAAATGCGCCTCTCAAAGGCCTTTTTTAGCGCAAGCCACTGGTTTTAAAGGGAATAGATGGAGTATATTAAGGGTGTTCATCGTTCAGATGCTCATTTTTTAGGAGAATTCCAATGAACAAGCAAGAACTTATCGCAATTGTCGCTGAAGAAAACGAATTGTCCAAGGCTCAAGCCGGTCGTATCGTTGATTCCGTGTTTGATGCCATCGTTAAGGCTGTTGCCAAGGGTGACGGTTTCCAATTGATCGGTTTCGGTACGTTTAAGGCCGCTAAGCGCGCCGCTCGCGAAGGTCGCAATCCTTCTACCGGCGAAACGATCAAGATCCCGGCCACGACGTTGCCGAAGTTCACCGCCGGCGCCGCTTTCAAGGCTGCTGTTGCTTCTAAGAAGAAGTGCTGCAAGCGCTAATTCAGCGAATCGACTAAAACAAAAAACCGTCCGGTTCGGACGGTTTTTTTGACTCTTCAAGAAGTTAAATTTCGATCAACTCGTATTGATCATTTCACATGTGCAGTTCACCCATTTAGGAGAGCTGTCTTAAGGCACTTACGTCAATTGATCCTTTGCTTAAACACTTTTTCAAGAAACTGACCGAGAAAACCGTAGTGCTCTGTTGTTTCCGGTGCCGCGGTATCCAAATAGTACTGCGCATGCGACAGTCCCTCGTAGACGATCAGATCCACGTCTACCTTGTTTTCAAGAAGCCGCTTTTGCATTCTCACGGTATTACTTAAAAAGAGGTCACGCGTGCCGGACAAAAGCAGCGTCGGCGGGAAGGCTTTTAACTCAGTATCGGAGGCATAAACAGGCGAAATAAGCGGATCTTTGGAATTAGCCTTACCGACATACAGTCGGGCTGCTGTACTGATCAGCCGGTCATAAGTGACCAAAACATTATCCACGCCGTCGTTGACAAAATAACTGTCGCCGATCTTATTGATATCCGACCAGGGTGTCCCGGAGATTAAAGCTGCGGGCATCGGCACTTTGTCACGATAAGCCTGAAGAGCCAAAATCAATGTCATGGCTCCTCCGGTTGAGGTACCGAAAACAACGATATTTTGTGCACCGACCTCTTTCACCAAAGCTTTGTAAGCTGCAAAAGCATCATCAATAGCTGCCGGGAAAGGATGTTCGGGAGCCATTCGGTAGTCCACACAAACGACTTTATAGTGCTCAAGGCCTGCCAATAATGCGCCTTCGCCGATACCGGATACGCCATGACCCAAAATATAGCCACCGCCATGGATATAAAAGACAACCTTATCCTTTCTATCTGCGGGCAAATTCCCGGGGGTTAACGTAAAAGTCGGCACACCGCCAAGAGTTCCTGTCTCAACCCGGACGTTGAGTTTATCGGCCAGTGCTTCGGCTGCAGGTCCTGCGCTTTTAGCATAATCAGCCGCCATGGCAGAGACGTCTTGGGCTTTTTCTGCCGAACTTAACCACAGTGCTCCGGGCTGGGCTGAAATCGTTTTTGCCATCTCAGCACTGACCGTACTCGGAGCCGGAAACTCTTTAGCTTGAAGTGAGGGTAAAAAAGCAAAATTCAAAGCTATTGCACAAACCAGGGGCAAAACTTTTAACCGCATAAATTCCTCTATTCAAATCACTTGCTATTTCAGCAAAAAGTGCACATTAAAAACAAGCCCTCCGCTTAAAAAAGTTCATAAGGGAGGGCTTTTTGTTTTACCTGCAAATTGTGGAATTAACGGGCACAGATAAAGGAGACGATATCTTCCACCTTCACCATTTGCTTATCCTTAATCGTACGGCGATAAGCATATTCCACTTCACCGTTTTTCAGACCCCGTTCACCCACAACAATTCGATGCGGAACACCGATCAGCTCCCACTCGGCAAACATCACACCCGGACGCATATCGCGATCATCCAAAATCACGTCAACGCCTACAGCCTTCAACTCTTCATAAATTTTATCAGCCGCTTCGCGAACCATTTCGCTCTTGCTGTAATTCATCGGACAGATAACTGTCGTGAAAGGCGCAATGGATTCGGGCCAAATGATGCCCTGATCGTCGTGTCCCTGTTCAATGGCAGCACCCAAGAGACGAGTCACACCGATGCCGTAGCAGCCCATCTCGAGCACCTGAGGCTTTCCGTTTTCATCCAAATAGGTTGCATTCAATGCTTCTGAGTACTTCGTGCCCAGATAGAAAACGTGACCGACTTCAATGCCGCGCTGCAGTTTCAACACACCCTTGCCGTCAGGCGATGCATCGCCTTCGACAACGTTACGCAAATCGGCCACTTTAGGCAACGGAAGATCACGATCCCAATTGACGCCCGTGATGTGGAAACCTTCTTCATTGGCTCCGCAAATAAAGTCACTCATGTTGGCAGCCGTTTGGTCAGCATAAACGACAATGTCTTTGCTGATGCCGACCGGTCCGAGATAGCCCGGTTTGCACCCGAATGCCTTGATGATTTCTGCATCCGTAGCGAAACGGAAACCTTCTTTCAATTCCGGTAGCTTTCCAGCCTTAACTTCATTTAAATCGTGATCGGCACGAAGCATAATCATCACGATTTGAGGTTCGATTGGCTCTCCCTTTTCATTGACGCGGTCGGCTGCGAGCACAACCGACTTCATAGACGAAGTCAACTCACGACCTAGAAGTTCAACAACATCCTCACACTTTTCCTTGCCCGGTGTAGGTACTTTTTGCATTGTTTCTTGGGCCGAAGCTCTTTTACTGATTAAGCAAGGAGCAGGAGCCAATTCGATATTGGCCGCAAAATCGCTCTCGGGGCAATACGCAATCAAATCTTCTCCAGTATCAGCAATCACCTGGAATTCATGTGATCTGTCACCGCCAATAGAACCTGTATCTGCTGCAACAGCACGGAAATTCAAACCCAAACGCTTAAAAATCCTTTGGTACGCATCGTACATCTTGTCATAGGACTTTAAAGCACCTTCCTGATCACGGTCAAAGGAATAACCGTCTTTCATTGTGAATTCACGGCCTCGCATTACACCGAAACGGGGACGTCGTTCATCTCGGAATTTCGTTTGAATCTGATACAAATTCACTGGCAATTGGCGCCAAGAGCGAATTTCCTGGCGGGCAAAATCTGTGATCACTTCTTCAGAAGTCGGCTGAATCACAAAATCACGTTGATGGCGATCCTTAAAGCGTAAGAGTTCAGGGCCATACTTTTCCCAACGACCGGACTCCTGCCACAATTCCGCGGGCTGCACCATCGGCAGCAGCAACTCAATCGCACCCGCCCGATTCATTTCTTCACGGATAATATTTTCAATCTTGCGAATAGAGCGCAGCCCCATCGGCATGTAGGTATAAACGCCCGCTGCCAGCTTTTTAATCATGCCGGCGCGAATCATCAGTTGTTGGCTCACAATGTCGGCATCCGACGGAGCTTCTTTTAAAGTAGAAATAAAAAAGGAACGAGCACGCATTGTTTTCTCGCTAATTAAGGTACAATTTTTCGATGTGCACTTTTTACCACTGTATTGGTAAAAGTAAAAGAGTAATTTTAGAGATTTTGAGGCCTTTCATGTTGGACAGTGACGGTTACCGTCCGAATGTCGGCATTATTTTAACCAATGCTGACAAGAAGGTATTTTGGGCCAAGCGTTTAAGAAAGCCGGCTTGGCAATTTCCGCAGGGAGGCATCGACGAAGGCGAAGACATTGAGACAGCACTCATGCGTGAGCTCAATGAGGAAATCGGGCTAACTGCCGATGATGTTCAGATCATTGCGCACACTAACGAGTGGCTCTACTACGATGTGCCGGATGCTTTCAGACGTGCCGATCGCTCCATTTACCGAGGACAAAAACAAATTTGGTTTTTATTGAAATTAGTCGCACCAGAGTCAAAAATTAATCTTTTTGCCTCTAGCCAACCCGAGTTCGATGCCTGGCGTTGGAACGACTATTGGGTTCCGCTTCGCGATGTTATTGACTTCAAACACGATGTATATCGCAAAGCACTCGCAGATTTAGCTCCTTACCTTTTTGGTAAAGAAGATAAGCGATCCAAGCCTAGTCAAGACTGGTTGCTATACGGCTTCTAAGGAAAAAGTGTTGATACAGTCACAAGCAATTGGCTGATCAACACTTTTTTTTCAACGTAACGCATCTCAAAAAACTTATTAAGTTCATTTATCAAGCACTTTGCTCCCACCGCCAAAGATATTGAAAGGTCCATTCATTTTTACTAAGAATGTCTTGGCTGAAGTGTGAATTAATTGGCAGAGAATCGAGTTGCCGTGCAAATCGGATCCTCAATAACTAATTTCCTACAATCTGATCAATTAATTGAAAATATATCAGGGTTCTTACCTCTTGTTTCCCTATCTACTTTTAATGCAAAAACTTTCCTTAAAACACGAAAATATTTTTACAAAAAATAAGTTTTTACATAAATACTAAATTTCAATATCTACTATTTTTACTTTTTAATTTTCTTATTTTTCAGATAGTTATTTATTTTATTTTTTATCTAATATAAATAACCTATTGACGCAAAAATAAAGAAGTTTTAAATTTTTCTTATTGCAAAAACAATCAATTTCGCAATGAGGAATATTTATCATGGCCTACCATCAGGATTCCAACAAAATCATTATTTTTGACACTACCCTTCGCGATGGCGAGCAAGCACTACCTCAAAGCTTAAGTACTCAGCAAAAACTGCAAATCGCTATGGCGCTTGATCAGTTGGGAGTAGATGTAATTGAAACAGGCTTTCCAGTCTCCTCTGAAGGGGACTTCCAATCCGTTCAGACAATTTCCCGCAACCTCAAGCATGCCATTCCCTGTGGGTTGGCCCGCTGTGTTCCCAAAGACGTTGAAGCCTGCGGCAATGCAATGAAGGGTGTTGATCATTTCAGAATTCACACATTTATTGCTACCTCAGACATTCATGTGCAGGATAAGCTAAAGAAAAGCCGTGAAGATATTATGGCCATGGCAGCGTCTTGCGTAAAAATTGCCCGAAACTACACCGATGATGTGGAATTTTCCTGTGAGGATGCGGGCCGCACTCCCATTGACTACTTGTGCAAAATGGTAGAAAACGCCATCAAGGCTGGTGCTACAACTATTAACATTCCCGATACAGTAGGCTATACCTTACCTGAAGAGTTTGGCTCCATTATCACTAATCTCATCAATCGTGTCCCCAATATTGATAAAGCCGTTTTGTCAGTGCATTGTCACAACGATCTCGGTATGGCTACTGCCAACTCTTTAACAGCCATCCGTCACGGTGCTCGACAAATTGAGTGTTGCGTCAATGGTCTGGGTGAAAGAGCCGGCAACTGCTCACTTGAAGAAGTGGTTATGGCCATTAAATTGCGCGAGAAGTTCCTCAACGGTCTTTACACTGACATCGTTGCAAAAAATATCGCTCGCACATCAATGCTGGTTTCAAAGATCTGCAATGAGCCAGTTCCAGCACACAAGGCCATTGTAGGATCAAATGCTTTTGCCCATAGCTCTGGCATCCATCAAGATGGTGTGCTTAAAAATCGTGAAACTTATGAAATCCTCACTCCGCAAAGTGTTGGTTTCAGCGGCAATACCATGCACATGACAGCCCGCTCAGGCAGACACATGATCAGGGCCTGTCTCAGAAACTTGGGCTACGCTGACGAGAGCTACGATTTAAATGAAATCTACGAACGCTTCTTAAAGCTTGCTGATAGAAAAGGGCAGGTATTTGACTACGATCTTGAAGCACTACTCTTTTTCCAACAGCGAGACGAGGCTCAGGAAAATTACTTCAAACTCGATACGATCAATGTCATGTGCGGCGGAGCGCACGGAGCCATTCCTACGGCTAGTGTTCGTTTGAAAGTTGGCAAGCGCACCCGTACGGAATCCAGTATTGGTAACGGTCCCGTTGATGCGGTCTATAACTGCATCACTCGTCTGACAGGCATTCGTTGCAAGTTAACAAGTTATACCATCAAAGCCAATGGTGCCGGGATGGACGCTCTCGGTCAAGTTAATGTCAATGTTGATTACGAAGGACGGATATTCCATGGCATGGGACTTTCAACCGACGTGATTGAATCCTCTGCTTTGGCTTTGATTGATGCCTGCAACAGCATTGAACGAGCCAGAGTTATTGAAAAAGAACGCGAAAAGAAGATCGCTTAAATCTAAGAACCAATTATCAACAAAGGAAAAATACCTATGCCTAAGCATTACCACATTGCAGTGCTTGCCGGTGACGGCATCGGTCCAGAAGTGATGAAAGAAGCACTGAAAGTTTTGACCTCTGTCAGTCAAAAACACGGCTTTACGGTTTCCTATGATGAACGTTTCGTTGGCGGTGCTGCTATTGACCGATTCGGTAAACCTTTACCGCAAGAAACGATTGAGGCTTGTGATAAAGCACAAGCGATTTTATTCGGCAGTGTCGGCGGCCCTAAGTGGGACCATCTGCCTCATAGTGAGCGGCCTGAGGCCGGAGCGCTCTTGCCGCTTAGAAAACGCTATGGTCTTTTCTGTAACTTGCGTCCTGCACGTATTTTCCCCGGATTGAATGCTTTAAGTCCTCTTAGAGCCGACATTTCGGCTCAAGGATTTGATGCGATGGTGGTCAGAGAACTCACGGGCGGCATTTATTTCGGCACACCCAAAGGACGTGAGGGAAGTGGCGATGAAGAACGAGCCTACGACACAGAAATTTATTCTCGCCCAGAAATTGAACGAATTGCCCGTGTGGCCTTTAAAGTCGCAATGGGCAGAAACAAAAAAGTGACTTCGATTGATAAGTCCAACGTGCTTGCAAGTTCTGTACTTTGGCGTGAAATCGTTACTGAAGTGGCCGAAGACTTTCCTGAAGTAACACTTGATCACCTCTATATCGACAACGCAACGATGCAGCTGATTAAAAATCCGGCCCAGTTTGATGTGGTTCTTTGCTCAAATATGTTTGGCGATATTCTGTCCGATGAGTGTGCCATGATCACAGGCTCTATGGGATTGTTAGCCTCTGCCTCACTGGCTTCAGGCACTTTCGGTCTCTATGAACCCGCTGGCGGTTCAGCTCCCGATATCGCTGGTCAGGGAATTGCCAATCCGATTGCTCAAATTCTTTCTATGGCCTTGATGCTCAGACACTCTTTCGGTGAGGTGAAGGCAGCAGAAGACGTTGAAAATGCAGTGGCTCAGGCACTTAAAGATCAAATTGTTACAGCAGATCTTGCGCGAGCGCTGCCTGATGCCACGGTTGTCAATACGGAACAGATGGGTAATGCAATCATTGAGCGTTTAGGAGTTTAAAGATGGGAAAAACACTGTACGAAAAAGTCTATGACGCTCACGTCGTCTATCAGGCTGAAGGCGAATTGCCGCTTCTGTATATTGATCGTCACATTATTCATGAAGTGACAAGCCCTCAAGCTTTCTTTGGTTTGCGAGAAGCCGGACGCAAAATTCGCAGACCAGAACTGATGATGACCACCATGGACCATGATATTTCCACGCAAAAAGCTTCAATCGATGCTTGTTCCTGTGTTGCTAGAACTCAAGTCACAACCCTGATGAAAAATTGTGAAGATTTCGGCGTTAAACTCTTCGGCCTGGGACATCCGAATCAGGGCATCGTTCACATTATCGGACCACAAACAGGATTTACGCTTCCCGGTACCACACTTGTATGCGGTGACTCTCACACAGCTACACACGGAGCCTTTGGTGCATTAGCTTTTGGAATCGGCACAAGCGAAGTTGAACACGTCATGGCAACTCAGACACTAAAACAAGCCAAGCTGAAAACCATGCGCATTAACTGTAACGGCAAGTTGCCCAAAGGGGTTTACGCCAAGGATTTGATTTTAGAAATTGCGCGGGTACTGACCACAGCGGGCGCAACCGGTTATGCCATTGAATTTGCAGGTGACGGCGTCACCTCTTTGAGTATGGAAGCCCGAATGACTTTGTCAAATATGGCCATTGAGGTGGGAGCCAAAGCCGGCATGATCGCTCCTGATGAGATAACCTTTGAATACCTCAAAGATCGCCCCTTTGCTCCAAAAGGAAAAGATTGGGAAGAAGCAGTTCAGTACTGGAAAACTTTATCGTCTGATAAAGATGCCAAATTTGATAAAGAAGTAACGATAGATTCTGGTCATTTGGTTCCGATGGTCACTTGGGGCACTAATCCGGGTCAGGTCTGCCATATCACCGATTGTGTTCCAGATCCTCGAAAAGCACTCGATGAGCAGGAACGCCACGCCATTGAGTCAGCCCTATCTTATATTGAGATTCAACCCGGTCAACCCATTGCAGGGGTTGGCATTGACACGGTTTTTATTGGCTCCTGCACAAACGGTCGTATTGAAGACTTCCGAGAAGCCGCCAAAGTTCTTCAAGGAAGGCATATCGCTCAAGGCATCCGAGCCCTAGCCGTACCGGGATCGATGGCTGTAAAAGCCCAGGCTGAAAAAGAAGGATTAGATCAAATTTTTAAGAATGCAGGATTTGAATGGCGACTGCCTGGCTGCTCAATGTGTTTGGGCATGAATGACGATATTGCTGCTTCAGGCTCTCGCGTCGCTTCAACATCAAATCGAAACTTTGTCGGTCGACAGGGACGAGGTAGTCGTACTCATCTTATGAGTCCAGCAATGGCCGCTGCCGCTGCAGTGGCTGGCAAAATTGTTGATGTTCGCCAGTACATCTAATAGGAGAGTCACCATGCAAAAATTTACTAAACTCACCGCGGTAGCTGCTCCTATGGATGCCTCCAATATCGATACGGATCAAATTATTCCTAAGCAGTTTCTGCTCGCAGTAGATCGAAAAGGATTCGGAAAACACCTTTTTCATACCTGGCGTTATCTCGATGAAGCAGAAACAATGCCAAATCCCGATTTCGTTCTCAATAAGCCGTGCTACAAGGGTGCTCAATTTATCGTTGCCAGAAGCAATTTCGGCAACGGCTCAAGTCGCGAACATGCTCCGTGGGCTTTACTCGATTTCGGGATCCGTGCCATCATCGCTTCATCTTTTGCAGATATCTTCTCCAATAATTCTTTAGGTAACGGTCTGCTGCTTGTCCGTTTGAGCGAAGATGAAATTGAAGAAATTATGCAACAACTTAAAGCCTCTCCCGGAATGTCTGTTACGGTCAATCTTGAAGACTGCTCCGTCACCGTGGGAGAGAAGCGCTACAGTTTCTCAGTTGACCCATTCAGAAGGCACTGCATATTGGAAGGGTTAGATGCAATTTCTCTGACGCTTGAACACGAAGATGCAATTAGTCGCTTTGAGGCCAATCAGGCCAACTGGATTAAAAAAGGCATTTATCAATAACTAAATAATTGCGATAAGGTCCTGCTAACCATTTTTGGTAAGCAGGACCTATCTACTTATCGTTATTTATTAACAAGCTTCTTAAATTCAGCGATGTGGCTACAGGCTTGATCCAGACATTGATTCCAGAAATCCGGCTTTGTCGCATCCAAACCCATGTGTTTAGCAATCAGTCCATCGACTGTCATGCGACCTGTATCTCGTAAAAATTCACGATAAAACCGCGGGAAATCAGCTCCCCGCTTCATTTGTTCACGGCACAAGCCTTGAGACATCAGGTAACCAATCGTATAGGCATAGTTGTAGATATATTGATCGGTCATGTAAAAATGAAGCTTGTAGCACCAAAGATAAGGATCGCTGTCTTCAATCGCATCTCCCATATACTCGCGCCAAACCTCCTGCATCATCGCTTCAGCTTCTGCCTGAGTCACCAGTCCGCTCTGTCGCTTTTCAATGAAACGGGTTTCAAAACCCATTCGAATCGGTAGCTGCAAGCAGAAATTGGCGCAACTCACTAATTCCTGCCACAAAATACCCAGCCGTTCTTCATTACTTTGGCTGTGCTCGGCGCAATAACGTCTGACGTTTGCTTCATTAAAAGTACTGGCCACCTCAGTGAGCGTCATAGGAAATTCTGTTTCATTAGTCGGCATATCACGCATCACCCAATAGTGGAATGCGTGACCTAACTCGTGAGCTTGCTGTAGCACAGAACCAAAGCTTCCCAAATAAGTTGTGAATACTCTGGGTTGCTTCAAACGGTTAAAGCGTGAATAAAATGCTCCTCCTGCCTTCTTAGAGTCCACTCGTGCATCCAGCCAATGTTTTTCAAGCATCATGTCAATAAATGCCGGGATATCGGGATTGACTTCCACTAAAGCCGCTTTTACCGTTTCGATAGCTTGTTTATAAGGGATATAAGGAGCCTTACCGGTACTTTTCACTGGAATAGGTGCAAAGAAGTCACAAGCCTTCATGACTTTGCGTCCAAAGAAGGGAGCTCGAACAGTAATAGCTTCCTGAATTTCAGACTGACGGTTTTTGATAGCATTTAATGCAGCCATCAGTGCTTCTCGGCTAATTCTGTTTTGCTCCAAGCTTGGACGCATCCAATCGTCCAAACCAGCAATACCAAATTGAGTCTTCCTAAAACCGTGAAGCAAATTCAATAAATCTACATAGTAACCGGCATGCTCCTTGTACCATGCGTTAACCGCTGCCTGAGCGCTTTCTCTTAAAAGCGGGTCATCGGCACCTTTGAGCACACCTACACACTGAGAATGTGTTAAATGTACTGTTTCACCGGCACTATTTTTAGCCTCAACAAGCATTGACTTATTGAGGCGTTTATACATTGCATCAACAGGATAAAAATTCGTAGCAGCAAAAGCATTAATAATGGCATTTTGTTGCGTATTAAGCTTGGAACGCCAAGAATTCTTCTTTTCCATGGTGCCGAAACGCCAATGAGAAACGATCGGATCAGTCCAAAACTCATCCTTCTCATCGATCTGACCCAAAGCCGTAAATAAGGGTTTAGCCGTTGCTTCCAACTGGGCCATTAGAGCTTGAGTTTGAGCATAGGCACTGGAGGCGTCAGCGTCGGTAATATCTGCACTGGAAGCACAGTAAGAAAAGGAAATCAGTGAAGAAATACTTTCTGCAGCATCTTCATAAATCGGTATCAGATGCAAAATATCTTCTTTAGAAATTTGCGCCGTTAGAGCTTTGGCCAACTCTTGCATCTTGTCACAAGCATTTTTCAGTTCAGCCTGAAAACGATTATCTTTAACGCTGCCGTATGCGTCATCGAGTGTCCAGGCAGGAAGCATCTGATTTGTATTTTGCTGCATTTTTTCCTCGCTTAAAGAAACAAACGGGGAAAATTTTAAAAAAGAAAAGGAACGGTCGCCCGCTCCTTTTCTCAAATTAGGTGAAAATACTTATGTTAAGCCTGAACGATCTGCACCTCGTCGTCTTCAATCTCAATGCGTTCATCGCCCATGTATTGATTTTCACGACGTCGCTCTTCATCGAGGTACTGCGCAATAGCAGCGACCAGTTCGGGGCAGCCTTCTCGCGTTGCTGCAGAGATGACAAAAACGCGTTCTTCATGAGGCACTTCAAGCGCATCAAGTAAATTCTCAATACGCTCATCCTGCTCTTCCTCGGCAATCAGATCGACTTTATTAAGAACCAGCCAACGAGGTTTATTGTACAAAGCCTCATCGTATTTCTTAAGTTCCTGAACAATTGCCTTGGCCTCAGCCGCGGGGTCAACACTCTCATCAAAAGGTGCCATATCAATAATGTGAAGCAAGAGTTTGGTGCGCGACAAATGCCGCAGGAACAAATGCCCCAAACCCGCTCCTTCAGAAGCACCTTCAATCAATCCCGGAATATCAGCGACGACAAAACTCTGTTCGGGTCCGACTCGCACAACACCCAACTGCGGATGAAGCGTCGTAAACGGATAATCGGCAATTTTCGGTCTGGCATTCGATACCGCAGAAATGAAAGTGGACTTACCGGCATTGGGCATGCCCAATAAACCGACATCGGCCAAAACCTTTAATTCCAAATTCAGGAAACGATGTTCACCTTCTTCTCCGGGCGTGCATTGCCGCGGAGCACGATTGGTACTGGACTTAAAGTGCAGATTGCCTAAGCCGCCCTTGCCGCCTTTGGCAAGCAAATAGCGCTCACCGTGACGGGTGAGGTCTGCCACAAGCTCTCCGGTATCGGCATCGGTAACAAGTGTGCCGACGGGCATACGCAATTCAATATCGTTGCCGGCTGCGCCGTAGCAGTCTGAGCCGCGTCCGTTTTCTCCGTTTTTGGCAAAGTGTTTACGTGCATAGCGGTAATCAATCAGCGTATTGATATTACAGTCTGCCACTGCGTAAACATCTCCTCCGCGGCCGCCGTCGCCACCGTCAGGGCCGCCCTTCGGAATAAACTTTTCCCGACGAAAAGAAGCAACACCATTGCCCCCTTTGCCGCCGGCAACTTCAATACGAGCTTCATCAACAAATTTCATATCGACCTCAAAGCAGCTTCAGTTTTTTTACTGAGCAAACCCCAGATTAGATCTCACTTTAACACAGAAAAAGCCATGTCACCGACATGGCCTTCTCTTTATTTTCGTACTGTGCGGGTGATCAAAAATCACCCGAGTCGTCATCGCTGATTAAGCAGCAGGGATCACCTTAACGAAACGATGATTTTGAGGTCCCTTGACTTCAAACTTCACCGTACCGTCCACCTTGGCAAACAAGGTGTGGTCACGACCCATACCGACGTTGTCGCCGGGATGGAATTGCGTGCCGCGTTGACGAACAATGATGCCGCCGGCGTTAATAGCAGCATCACCGAAAACCTTCACACCAAGACGCTTAGCTTGGGAATCACGACCGTTGCGGGTAGAACCGCCACCCTTTTTATGTGCCATTTTCTTACTCTCTTAGAAAAGTCTAAATTAAGCCGCGATCGATTCGATCTTGAGCTCCGTGTAGTTTTGACGATGACCAGCGCTCTTGATGGAGTGCTTACGACGGCGCATCTTGAAGATGCGAACCTTGTCGTGACGGCCGTGAGAAACTACCGTAGCGGTAACGCTGGCGCCTTCAACGAAGGGAGCACCAACCTTGAGTTCATTGCCATCGGAAACAGCCAAGACTTCAGAAAGGGTCACTTGGGAGCCGACTTCGGCGTTCAAGGTTTCAACCTTGAGCATGTCACCGGCAGCAACGCGATATTGCTTTCCGCCGGTCTTGATAATTGCGTACATTTATTAATACCTCGCCCGTTTCGCTCAGCCAACGCACTGTCTGCGAAACCTTTTTATAGTTAATCGGCAGGACAAAGTCCCACTTACTCATGCGTGGAAATGCGGATTATTTCACAAATCAAAGAGTTATGCAAATCTTTTTATTGCAAATTTCAAAGCCATACTTGACTGGATCAATATTTATCCAGAAATATCCGTCTGGTTCACGTTTTTGTCACATTGTTGTCATAATTTTGTCATAAACTTCGCCCAAACGTTGCAAACAGCGTTGCCAATATTACAAATTCAAGACGGAATTCTCATGGAATATTACTATATAGCGATGCTCGTGTTTCTAGCTGGGCTCGCCTGCTTTGACCTTTTCGTTGGTGTCAGTAACGACGCCGTAAACATCCTAAATTCTGCTATGGGATCCCGCATCGCAAGTTTTCGTACGACGATGTGGGTTGCAACGTTCGGGGTACTACTCGGCGCTACGTTCTCATCCGGCATGATGGAAATTGCACGCTCAGGTATTTTTCATCCGCAAATGTTTAATTTCACCGAAGTGATGATTATATTCTTTGCGGTGATGATCGCTGACGTGATCCTTCTCGACGCTTTCAATTCTCTCGGTCTTCCTACCTCAACAACCGTTTCCATTGTTTTTGAATTATTAGGCAGTGCTATTGCGGCGGCCGCTTTCAAGCTTTATTTGGACGGCGGCTCCATGGAAATGGTTTTTGATTTTATTAATACAAGCAAGTCACTAACAATTATTTCCGGTATTTTGATTTCGGTTGTAGTGGCATTTGTTTCAGGTGCTGTGATTCAATACATCATGCGCCTTATTTTCTCTTTCCACTTTGAAAGAGTTTACCCATACGTCGGCGGTGTTTTCGGCGGACTTTCAATTACTGCTATTGCCTACTTCCTTGTCATGAAGGGAGCTAAAGGCGCGAGCTTCATGCGCCCTGAATGGATTGACTGGATTCAAGTCAATACGCCCATGCTGGTTGTGACGTTGTTTGTCGGTTTCACTGTTCTTTTCCAAATCCTTATTCTCGTCAGCAAATTCAATGTCTTTAAGATTGTCATCTTAGCCGGTACATTCTCTTTGGCTTTTGCTTTTGCTGGCAACGACTTGGTGAACTTTGTCGGTGTTCCTTTGGCCGCTTATGACAGCTTCAAGATTTGGATGGCTTCGGGGGCTCAGCCTGACGATTTAATGATGAAGGGACTGTTGATTTCTACTAAGACAGAGACTTTCTTCCTAGTCGCTTCGGGATTAGTCATGGTTTATACGCTGTGGTTTTCTAAAAAGGCCCACCGCGTTTTACAAACTGCACTGAACTTATCGTCACAGCAAAGCGATCATGAACAGTTCGGTTCGTCCATCCCGGGGCGCGTAATTGTCCGTGCCTCAATGGGTCTTGGCAACATCGTTAATCAATTAATTCCCGGCGTTGTCAAAAAAGGACTCAACTCTCGCTTTAAGCCCAGAAGACTCAAGCGCGGAGAAGTACCCTTACCCTTTGACTATGTCCGCGCTTCAGTGAACCTGGTACTCTCGGCTGCACTGATTTCCTCGGCTACTTCTTTGCAATTGCCTCTGTCGACCACTTACGTGACTTTTATGGTGGCAATGGGATCGTCATTTGCTGACGGCGCTTGGGACCGCGAGACAGCTGTGTATCGTATTTCTGGTGTTTTAACCGTGATCAGCGGCTGGTTCCTCACTGTCTTAACCGCCAGTACATTGGCAGCAATTGTTTGTATCGTAATCTTCTTAGGCGGCGGCTTTATTGCTTTTGTCCTCGCTTTACTTGCTTTCTTCCTGATTGTTCGCAGTAACATGCGTTTTAATCAGCAGGATGCTAACTACAAAGCTGAGCAGGCAATCCGCTATGACGTTGTGAAGATTCGTGAAATTTTGAATCAGCGCGTCGGTGAAAACCTTTTAACAACCGTTACGCTTTACAACAATATCGTTGAGATGTTCCTCAACGACGATGAAAGCGGATTACGCAAATTAAAATTGCAGGCCAATGAAAATTTTGATCAATTAACGCGAGAAAGAGGCGTTTATTACAAAATGGAAAATTCGGCCTATGTCCCGACAAAAGAAGATAACGACGCTCGCTACAGTTACCTCAGAACCTTTACTAATCTGCGTGATGTAGGCCGGTCTCTTCAAGCGCTCTCGCGTGTGGCCAAAGACCACATTGCTAATCGCCATCGCACATTCCAAGGTGAATTGAGCCAAGACTTGGCAGATTTGTCACAGCTTTTGCTTGAAATTGTTGGCAACCATAATGGTAAAGCTGACGTAGCTGCACTGCATGCAAATGCTCAATCACTCTTGAGCCGCATTGAAACAATTCAAGAAAAACTTCTGCGCAATGGCCCCGATAAGGGTTTCTCTGCCAGAGGTTGTGAATTGTTCTTAAGCTTCCTGCTCTTTGCACGCGAATTGATCAATCACTATGAGATCATTGCTATGCTTCAGCAAAAGCTCAATGCACCGGTACCTGAAAAAACCTTGGACAATAAGTCTCAGGCTGCCTAAAAATATGCATCAGTGGGGGAGGTCTTAGACCTCCCCTTTTTGTTTTTCGACAGTCGGTATAATGAGCGCACTATGACTTCAAACTCTTCTTCTCTTAAGCAATCCGTTCAAACCGTTCTAGCTCCTATTGCTGACGATCTGAAAGCGGTCAATGAAATACTTGAGCGTGAATTCGCTCATAGCCAAAGTCCTACGATTACAGAAATTGGCTCATATATCACGCAAGCCGGCGGCAAACGCATGCGGCCTGCTCTTTTGATGCTAATGGCCAAAGCCCTTGGCTACAAAGGAACAGCTCACCGAGAATTAGGCGCAACTATAGAGATGCTTCACACCGCTACACTCATGCACGACGATGTGGTCGACGAAGGCATGATGCGCCGAGGCAGAGCCACTGCCAATGCCCGCTGGGGAAACAGCGTGGCTGTTTTGGTAGGTGACTTTATGTACACGCGTTCATTTGAAATGATGATCCGTATTGGTAATCTGCGGGTCATGGAAGCATTGGCAAGCGCTGCCAATACCTTAAGCGAAGGCGAAGTCATTCAAATGAAAAACGCCCATGATCCCAGTGTGGATGAGCCCCGGTATTTAAAAGTCATCGAACGAAAAACCTCCGTTTTATTTGCCGCAGCAGCCAAAATGGCTTCTGCTCTGGCCGGAGCTTCTGAGGAAGCTGAAAAAGCGCTTGTTGATTACACCATGGCTTTAGGCAATGCCTTTCAGATTGCCGATGATATTCTCGACTATTCCGGCAATCCGAGTGAAAGCGGAAAACAAATCGGTGCTGATTTCGCTGAAGGCAAGGTCACTCTTCCCGTCATCTATGCTATGCAGGCTGTAGGCGCTGAAGATAAGGCTTTTATTGAAGAAGCTATCCGCCATGGACACGGAGACTTTGAGAAAATCTCACACATTATTCAAACAAGCGGTGCTCTGGAAAAGTGCAAACAAAGAGCTGCGTTGGAACTTGAAAAAGGAAAAAAGGCCCTTACACCGATTGCCCCTTCCATTTTCAAAAATTCTCTGATAGAATTGCTGTCCTTCGTTGTTGAGCGAAAGGCTTAATATCGGAAGACAATCGGGGTGTAGCTCAGCCTGGTAGAGTACTACGTTCGGGACGTAGGAGTCGGAGGTTCGAATCCTCTCACCCCGACCAGGATTTCAAAAAAGCGATCGAGTTTTCGGTCGCTTTTTTCTTTTCGCTGAAATTAATCTTTTCTATTTTTTCTTCAGCAACGATGCAGAATGCAGAATCACCAGCACAGAGCCTGCGTTATGAACCAAGGCCCCCAGAACCGGTCCCATCCAGCCCCCCATAGCCAATACAATGGCTACGAAATTAATCGTCATTGCAATGGTTAAATTGATTTTGATGACTGTCATCATTTGCCTGGATAACTTAATCAGAAACGGTATAGCCTCAATTCGATCACTGACCGCTACGATATCGGCAGCTTCTACGGCAATGTCACTGCCGATGCCGCCCATCGCCAACCCTACGTGAGCTCGTTTGAGCGCAGGAGCATCATTAATACCGTCCCCAACCATTAATACTTTTTGCCCTTTTTCACTTTGTTTTTCAATAAAACTCAGTTTAGTTTCGGGCAAACAGCCGGCAATGACCTGACGAATACCTACGTAGGCAGCTACATGCTCAGCAACAGACTTTCGGTCACCGGTTAAAAGAATCGGCTCAATACGCAGTGCAAGAAGCTTTTTGACAACATCGGCAGCAAAAGGTCGTATTTTGTCTTCCAGTGATAAAAATCCACTTAAAACGCCGTCTAAAAAGATAAAAGAAATACTTTGTCCCTCTTGAGCCGCAGCATCTGCAAGCTCAATGAGCCGTTTTTGACCATCATTAAATAATGATTCCTGTTTTTGAAAATTTAAGCTCCCAATCTCAACAACAGTACCCTTCAGAGTAGCTCTCACCCCTTGCCCGGGCAGCATTGTAAATCCGGTCGGTGTCATTAGTTCGGCCGCTTTGTGCCTAGCTAAAAAGCTTTTTGTAATTGCTTTACCCAAGGGGTGCTCACTGAGTTGCTCAACAGAAGCGGCATATGAGAACAATTCTTCTTCTGTTAACTTGCCGTCTGTAACCACTCTGACAACAACCGGTCTGCCTTCGGTTAGTGTTCCGGTTTTATCAAACGCCGTTTGATTGACTTGGGCGAGTCGCTCCAGCGCATCACCGACTCTTACTAAAAATCCTTTGCGCGTTGCATTACCGATAGCCGCCATCACAGCAGTCGGTGTTGCCAAAACCAATGCACAGGGGCAAAAAACCACCAAAATGGTCACCGCCCGAACGACTTCACCTGTGATATACCAAGTCACTGCTGCAGAGGACAAAGCCGCAACAACAATCCAGGTTGCCCAACGGTCGGCCAAACGTACAATTTTTGTTTTGCCGGCATCTGCACTTTCTACCAGTGCAATTAACCGGTTAACCGAGCTGTCTTTACCGACCTTGGTGGCACGCATGACAAAGACGCCGAAACGGTTGATTGTGCCGCTCATCACTGTGTCACCCACGGTCTTATCTACCGGGATAGATTCGCCGGTCATAACCGACTCATCAATAGCAGTGACACCTTCGATGACTACACCATCAGTGGGCACTTTTTCTCCGGGCAAAACCTGAATCAGGTCATTTAAACTGACGTCATCGGCAGCAATCATTTCAGGTTTGCCGTCTCTGAGCACTCGAGCTGTCTCAGGCGACAATTTCACAAGTTCTGCAATCCCCGCCTGTGCCTTTTCAACTGTGAGCTCCTCCAATAGTGAACCGATAGTCATAATCCAGGCGATTTCTCCCGCTGCAAAGGTCTCTCCAATAATCACCGATGCAATCAGCGCTAAAGAAACCAAAACGTCTGCTCTGATATCAAAACGAGTAAAAAGACCCTCTGCAGCTTCTTTAAGAATGGGACAGCCACACAGAATGATGCTGATCCAAGCCGGATCGATGGGGCACAGTCTTTGAGGTAAGAAAAAACTCAATGCCAGTGCAACGCCTGAAATAACAAGAAAAATAACAGTACGCCTGGCTTCGGAATTCATCCATTCAGGCAGCGAAAAAGTCATCATGATCTCCCTTCATACCCATACCCCCATAGGTATTTTGATGAAATCTACTCTTTCGCTCTCCAATTTGTCAATTAACCTGAATCACGACATGCGTGAAAAGTGTTCAATTGCTTTGGCGAAGTCATGAATGGTTTTATCTACATCACCGTGCTCAATACCTTCTCTGACACAGTGTTTAAGATGCCCTTCGAGAATAATTTGCCCGACTTTGTGCAGTGCGCTTTTAGCTGCATTGATCTGCATAAGAATGTCTTCACAAGGGACATCCTCATCGACCATCCGATCAATTGCATTGATTTGCCCGATAATTTTCTTCAATCTTTTATGAAGATTTTCAGCATCCATACATTGACGCACAAAATACTCCTTAAAAAATTATTCCTGATGACCTAAAGGCTTGCGCTCCAGCCAATGGGAAATTTGCTCAAAAGCTTGTGAAATCGCTTTCGGCAACAAACTTTCAATAGGTTGATCATAAGGATTCTGAGCAATTATGTCACCTAAAAAACCTGAATACTCCGCTTTGTGCTTCTCCAACCGCCGCTTAAGCTCTCTCGGTGTCATTGAGGCTAAACGCTCATGCTGCAGGCGCTTGGCTTTCGCTGAGGTATTCGTGGAGGTGTTGCAGCGCTTGAGCGCATCTAAAATTTCTCGCTTCAAACCAGTTTTATAGACAAGCTCTCCTTCCATCGCCAGTCCCGGAGATAAAAAGTACACACCGCTTTGATAGTCTTTTGCAGAACAACGCAAACGTCTTTCCGTTTCACTTAACTGCTTTAAAACAACGCGCTTGGCATCTCCGTCGTTATCACTGATGACACAAAACGGTTTATGCAGACTCAATGCAAGCATAAGAAACGGTGCGTAGCTTTTTCCATCCACTCCGATAATGCTGATTCCGAAAGTACTCGGATCGTCTCCGAAATAGGCTTGAAACATCCCCCGTATTAACTGCTCTTCCGTGACCCCTTCAACAAAGATCAGACCTCGTGCAAAAAGCGTTTCTCCTCTGAAGCGCAAAATGAGCCTTTTGATTGTTCGACTCTCAAGCGCGTCCATGTTTTGCGGCAGCCATCTCACATCAATCACCTGCCCCGATCGCTGCATGCTTCTGAATTCATGGGGCTCAGAAACTGAAGCAATATAAGGAGAATGCGTAGACACTACACATTGGTGAGATAAGGCTTTGATCTGAGCCATTAAAGCGCGTTGAGCATTCGGGTGCAGATGAATTTCAGGCTCTTCGGCTGCAATCAGCATAAAAAACGGTTTACGAGAGAAAGCGGCTTGCTTAGCCAAAAGATCAACCAAAATGATGATGGATAAAATTGCAATGCTCTTTTGGCTGCCTTTGCCCTGCAGCGCGGAGTAAGGAATGAGCTTTTGCGAATCTGATTTCACCAGAGAGAAAAATTCTTTAATGTTATCTGCCGTTAAAGACACATTCTCAGGAAGTTGTGCACCCGGACCTTCCAAATTCTGGCACAAGGAATCCAAAAGTTTTCTCAAGTCATCAATCGGTTTTTGAGCGTAATCAGGATGCAATTCAAGGGCCAAACCAAGTCGCCTGACCATCACACTCACAAAGGAATTTTCGTTTTGCAAATCCTCTCTGAGATTTTCTTCAGCATCAATACTGACAAAGTAAAGTGAAGAGGGAAGCTCTGAGAGCTCTTCGCCTAATCTGGCAGCATCCCAGTGAAGAATTTCATAACGTTTTTTCTCAGTTGAACCGTCAGCCATTGTGCGAAAGACGGTCCTAAAGGCCGCATATTCACGACGATGCTGATCTCTTCTGATCATCCCGCAAAAGACTTTTTGCCAATCATCAGAAAATAAAGACAGGCGCTGGAACTGATCATTAATCGGAACGAAACGAATATCTACAGAAAGCTCGCGACCGAATTGTCCTGTTTCATCGGCGTGAAAATCCTCTTTTCTGACAGCAGTTTCATCGCTTAAAGCCAACTCCAAAGCCTTTAAAACCGTACTCTTACCGCTATTGTTTGTCCCGAGCAAAACAGAAGAACGTCCGAGCGGCATCTGAAGCGTCCGGATACTTCTGAAACCTTTAATTCGTATTCGATCAACAACAATCATGGCGATTAATCCTGTTTTCTTAATATTTTAGCCACTGGATTGTGCGGATATAGAGCTTTGTCCGAGACTCCCATACAATTAAATTATGCAATCAGGAGATTGAGCTATGCGTGAATACACAGAAATTGAAACAATCACTCAACTTTTGGGATTGGTGACCGAACCCGGACACATTGACCATCACGTTTTCCAAAATATTGACTTTACTGATCTTGCGGATTTAGCCGCTCAATCCACCTACACTGATTGTCTCTTTTTGGGCTGTGTTCTGCCGGACAGTTTTTCCAAAAAATTGGATAAAACCAACTTAATTTTTCCCAAGCTTGAGGCACCTTTTGACATTTACCGCAGTTATTTGTACTCATCCAATTCTCTTTATTCAGGCTTTGATCTTCGAGACGAGAGTACGGTAGAGAATACTTACGACAGACGGGTCTATCGCCACTATCTGCAGACCGGTGTTTTTTCCAAAAATATTAAAGAAACGCTCTCGCGCTACCTTCATGATCATTCAATGAGTAACGCAATTAAAGACTTTCTTTCCAACTACAACGCCCGACAAATCGTGGGCATTATGGGCGGACACGATTTGCTGCGAACCGACCCGGTTTACCGCCAAATTGTTCTACTCAGTAAACGTTTAACAGAGATGGGATTTATCATGGTAAGCGGCGGAGGAGCCGGTGCCATGGAGGCTACTCACCTTGGAGCTTGGCTTGCCGAGCGCTCGATTGAAGAAGTTGACGAGGCTCTGGCCATTTTGTCGAAGGCTCCGAGCTGGCAGGATAAAGGCTGGCTCAGTACGGCTTTTATTGTCAAACTGAAAATGAGGCAGACTCATTTCATCAGTTTAGGCATTCCCACCTGGCTTTATGGGCATGAACCCGCCACACCCTTTGCGACACACATAGCCAAATTTTTTGATAACAGTATCCGTGAAGACACGATTTTAAGCATCACACGAGGCGGTTTGATTTACACACCGGGCAGCGCGGGGACAATCCAAGAAATTTTCCAGGCTGCGGTCCCCAATCACTACAAAACTTACGGCTACTCCAGTCTCATGGTATTTTTCGGAACTCAATTCTGGCGCAACGAGCTTCCCGTTTATCCCCTTTTGGAACATTTAATCAAAACGGGTAAATACAACGGTCTTTTGATTTCTTTGACTGACGATATCGAAGAGATCGTACAAACCGTTAAGAATTTCCGTCCTCAAAAAGGTTAGACCTCTTAGTTTCAAGAAAGGGTTTCGTTTTTTTTGCAAAGTAACGAGCTTTTAATCTCGGTGAGGTATTTCTCAACCCGATCGAGTTCTTCGCGTCTTTTTTGAGCTGCAGCCAGATATTCTTCTACTCGATCAAGCAACCATTGACTGCCCAAAGACGGATTATCTTGATATTGCAAAAAGCGCTCAATACATTCCAACTTCATCCCGTTTGCCCGGCAATCCATAACAAAGCGAAGTCTTTCAACGTCTTTTTGTACATAAGCTCTCTGCCCGCTCATGCTGCGGGCAATCTTAGGCAGCACGCCCTTTTGTTCATAAAAACGGATGGTTCCGATCGGACAACCCGTTAACTTTGAAAGTTCACCGATTTTCATTTTCCAAAAAACTTGAAGCTACAGTAGCTTTAGATTTTATACTCCTTTCTATCCAACAAGGAGATCAAATATGCAATTCCAACAAATTCGTAGTGCAACCTCAATTGTAACTTTTGCCGGGAAAAGCTTTTTAATCGATCCTATGCTCTCTCCTGCAAACACTTATCCCGTCGTTCCTGACGCACCGATTTGTGCCAAGGGCAATCCCACTATTGAACTGCCGTGCAGTCCAGAAGAGTTATTTACTGTTGACGCCATTATTGTCACACACTGGCACTTTGACCATTTTGATGAGTTCGCCATGACCCAGCTTCCCAAACACATCCCGCTTTTTGCTCAAAACGAACAGGAGGCTAAAGAAAGTCAGGCTTTGGGCTTCAAAGATGTCAGAATTTTAAAAGAGCAAGGAGTTGTATTTGGAGACATTACACTTTTTAAAACTCCGTGTGACCACGGCAGAAGTGACTTAGTTACTCAACACTTATACAAAGCCATGCAACTGACTGATCAGGCAAGCGGTGTCATTTTTAAAGCTCCTCAGGAGAGTAAGTCTCTCTATTTGGCAGGTGACACCGTTTATTATCAGGGAGTGGTAGAAACTATTGAAAAGTTCAAGCCTGATGTCATAGCAGTTAACGCTGCCGGCGCTCAAGCGCCAGTCGGGCATGCTCTGATCATGAATCAGTACGACATCTTGGCTTTAATGCAGGATTTTCCTCAACTAAAAGTCATTGCTACTCATGTTGAAGGAGTTTCTCATGCGACAGTCACCAGGAAATCCTTAAAAGCGTTTGCTGAAAAGAAAAAACTCGATAAGCTCTTTATTCCCAATGATGGTGAAGTCCTGAGCTTTTAAGAAATTATTTGACAGAATCGTTTAAAGGCAAAAACGCCCCCTTATCACTGCCGCAATTCGGACAGGTGAAGTATTCTGGCAAATCATTAAACGAGGTCTGTTCCGGTATATCCCATTCCTCACAACCTTTTTGAGGATCGTAAATATACCAACAGACCTTACACTGCATTTTAGTATTCGGACCAATACGGTCTCGATTGAGCTTATCTAAGACTTTATCGATACTCTCTTTTGCCATAAGACCTGCACCTTATATTGAACCACGTTTAAGGTCATCTTTAAGCCACCGTAAAATCTCTTCGCAGTGGCGAGCCCCTAAGCGCATTTCTTCAAGGTTTTCTGCAACTTCTGGCGGCAGTTTTGTCACTACATAAGCGTCAAACAGGGCCTTGCCTGCATTATTAAAAATGCGATTTCGCCAGATACCCCTTAAAGATGTGCTTTGAATGTGGGCAGCAGCAAATCCTGAAATACTGATGTCAATCAAACCTTTACCTAATTTTTTTTCAATATAAGATCCGTCAGCAGGCGTTAAGGGTTGTCTGGAAATTTCAACGGTATAAGGCGGCTCAGATGATAAAACATCCAGATTTTCAGTTTTTTGGGCCTGAGAAAGCTCTTGCAGAACCGCATGAGCTGCAAACAAACCTTCGACAGCCTCGTCTAAATCGGGTTTAAGCATTTCAACCGAAAGGTTCTCAAGCAGTACCCTAGGTACTTTTGTTATCTCAAAGCGATCTACTCCTCGCTCCTGAATACGCCAAAGCCCTTCAATTGCGCATTCCTCAAGCTTGATATCCTCTCCCACTGTTGCCCGAACTTCTCCGCTTCCTACCGTTGCGAGAATAAAATCCAAATGCAAAGGATTAAAAGAGGAAAAAGGAATAGTTAGGCATGCGCCATCATCAATAAAATCTTTTTCTGCCAGGGCAAACCGGATTTTTTCTAGAAAGTCAACCGTAGCCAAAGCGGCTTCATGCTCAGTCTGAGCATCCAAACTCACGCGAGCCCAACGACTTGAAGACATAACTGACATTTCTTCTCCCCTATAAACACCTAAGCATCACAGTCTTCATGAGACCGTTCAGGCATGATGGCAATTGTGCGAACCGCAGGCTTATCCTGACGGACAATTTCTGAGAGCAATCTGCAATACTCATCCCAGGGTTTTAGGCCCTGGACTGCCCCTAAAAAGTTCGCGTCAAGAAAAATAGCAACCGCAGGCAGCGATCTCAAACCCCACCGTAGAGCAAGACTTCGAGCTTCTTTAAAGTCAGCCCATGCCGTCAGACTCAGTGTGCCACTAAACGCTTTCTTTAATTCCGGTGCAATGACTGCCATATCCAGTGTTGTTTTGCGTTCATTAGGGTCATCGGCAAAAACCAACATTTTGAGTCCGGAGGCTGCAAGAAAATCCTGAATTCGAACGCAATCCAGTAACGTAAAACCAGCCTCTGCAAAAAGCCGCTTAAAAACCGGATGTTCGCTGATCTCTATGCGGTTGATTTCTGCTGTCACTGCATTAAACGCTTTTGCCATTTGATTACTTCCTTAAATGACTTTTTTGCCCACCAGGTTTTTCAAATGAGGCGGAAGATTGATTGTTTCAGATTCCAAATCTTCGAAAGTTCTGTTAATTTCCTGGCTATCTGTACAGCCTTGCATAACTTTATCCACACAGGCAAGAGCGCGCTCAATCTTTGCTGCTTCTTGCGCATCAATCACTCTTAAAGCATTACCCCTGAAAACAAGCACGTAGTCTCCTGTGGAAACCGACTCCAATAATGAAATATCAACTCTCTCGACTTGCTCGCCGTTCTGTACATCTGCACTCATTCCACTGGCCGTGTCATGTAGTGCAATGACTTTTTTGGGAATCGCGATACACATATTTTATCCTTCACACTCACCGGGATTGTGATTTAACGATAAACCTTAAATCGCCTAAACGGAATGCCTCTTTTTCACTGGGACGGCCTTTTTCATAGCTCAGTCTCTCAAGCGTTTCTTCACCCAGCGGTTCAGCCAACTCATGCTCTTTACGCAGGGTGGGTTCTAACCCCCAGGCAATCATCTCTGTTTTGGCTAACTCAAGGGCTTGATCTATTTTTCCCGCTACTACCTCTGTCAAACTGCCGCCGTAATCATTTAATTCAAGCGGCTGAACACCAATAACACTAATGGCCTGCGGTTCATAGCCCTCAAGAGCAGCCATGACCAAAACATCATTCATCCCTGCCTGATGGGCAGAAATTTTTGTTGATGACCAAAGAGCAATGTCCTCATTTCTCAAAAGCTTCACTGTCCCGGGTTTATCTCTAAAGTCACAGCAATCAAAAATCAAGACTCTTTTAGCATCCATGACTTCATTGATTAGATAAGCACCCAAAGTGCCGCCATCGATCACTCGCACTCTTTGGTCTTCAGAAAATTTTTTGTGATAAGCCTCTACGGCTCTGACACCAAAGCCTTCATCGGCCCACAGAATATTTCCTATTCCTATGACAAGCGCTTCGTATTTTGACATTGCTACTTCCTAGCCACACTTAGCTCAAACACGAAAAAGGCCTGAGAGATCCGACATGACGCCCCCAAGCCTTTTTCACTGACTCTTAATGATGACTTTCTTTAAACATCCTCAATCCGGTAGACATAGAAGAAAGCGTTGTTGCGCCTCCCATCACATCTTCTCTGAAGGACATATAGATGTGCGCAATGGAAAAGAGGATAAACACATACATGCAGGCGTGGTGAATGGTACGAACAGCCTGAGCATCGCCCGCTAAGCTAAAGACCCATCCAAACCAAGCCATCCAGCCCGTATCCCAGCCCCAAGCCTGAGCATAAAGCGCAAAGCCGGTAATGATTACGACGAAACTGCCCAAAACAAACATCGCAAACATCGCCAATTGCGCAAGCGGATTATGACCGGCATACTCCGGCGCACTCTTTTTCAGAAAAAGGTAATAGAGCACCTGAGCCAAAACACCTTTCCACCACTTCAGAGACCAAAGAGGCGGAATGAAAATCATACGGGCATAGCGATTCCCGACGACAGCCCAGAAGATTCGGTAGATAAAAAGCACCGTAAAGATCATGCCGGCGATAAAGTGCGCAAGGCGAATGTAGCCGAAGTCATAAGTGACCCATGTATCGCCCAGGTTAGCCACAAGGGGGGCACCGATCAAAAATCCGGTCACGATCATCACCGCCATGCAAAGAGCCATCAGCCAGTGCCAGATACGCACCGGAGCTTCCCACACATAAATCGGGTGAGTCCCACCGGAGGGGTCGACCTCAAAAGTGACAGGATCAATTCTCATAGCTCTGTCTCCTAACGGACTCGGACACGGCAGAGCTCATGACCCTGCGGGTCCAAAACATGCGTTGCACAAGCCAGACAGGGATCGAAGCTGTGAATCGTACGAATGATTTCCAAGGGCTTTTCTGGATCCGCAACGGGCGTACCGATCAGAGAGGTTTCAAAGGCTCCCTGCTGACCGTCAGGTGAACGCGGCGAAGCATTCCACGTTGTGGGTACAATCGCCTGCCAGTTCTCAATCCGTGTATCTTTAATGACACACCAGTGTCCCAAAGCCCCGCGAGGCGCTTCGCAGAAACCGACTCCGCGGCACTCTTTAGACCACGTCTTCGGTTCCCAAAGTTCCATATTAGCCGCGACTTCATCTCCGGACTTAATGTTGGCAATCAGATCGTCAACATACTGCACCATCTTGTGTGCCGTCCAATCGCATTCAAGCGCACGCGCAGCATGGCGCCCCAAAGTGGAATAGACGGCTTCAAGCGGCAGATTAAGTTCTTTGAGAAGCGCTAAAGCGGGTTCCTTAAAGTGCTTCACGTCCTTGGCAATCGAAACCACAAGGCGCGCAAGCGGTCCCACTTCCATCATGTGACCCTTCCAGCGCGGGCTCTTAATCCAGGAGTACTTCCCTTTATCACCCAACCATTCAAATTTGGTCTTGGTACCCACAGAGCCTTCGGGCAATTCAAACGCCTGATCCGTTACACCTTCCCAAGGATGCAGTCCGGTCTTACCTTCCGGGTACTTGTACCATGAGTGATCAACGTACTCCTGAATTTGGTTCATATCACACAAATCGACTTCCTGCACATGCGCGAGATCACCGCCGATAATGGCGCCGGAAGGCATCTGCAGAGATTTTTCAGACCAGTCGTTGGCGATTTCCGGGAAGTCGCCGTAGCAGAGAACATTATTCTTCACAATGCCGCCGCCATAGGTAAACCATTCCGGATAAAACGACGCGATGGCTTTAATATCGGGCAAATACACATTTTCAACGAATTCGACAGACTGCTTGGCAATATCGCGCATGTAGTTCATCGTCACTTCATTAATCATATTGCCCGCCGCACCGGTCTCATGCATATTGATCGGGCAGGCCACGCCGCCCACCAAATAATTTGGATGAGGATTCTTACCGCCTAAAATAGTGTGGATTTTGATAATTTCTCTTTGGAAGTCCAGCGCCTCAAGGTAATGAGTTACAGCCAATAAATTAACTGCTGGAGGCAATTTCATGGCCGGATGTCCCCAATAACCATTTGCAAATATTCCCAATTGACCAGATGCGACAAACTTTTTCAGACGATTCTGAACGTCGCGGAAGTAGCCGGGAGAGCTCAATGGATGGCGTGGACTGATTTTCTTTTGCAACTCCGACACTTCTCGGGGATCTGCAGACAGAGAGCTCACGACATCGACCCAATCAAGCGCAGACAATTGATAGAAGTGGACGATATGGTCATGCGTGTAAAGCGTTGCATTCATCAAATTACGAATGATGTTGGCATTTTTCGGTATTTTGATGCCGATTGCATCTTCGACACTTCTAACCGCTGCTAAGGCGTGAATCCCAGTGCAAACACCACAAATACGTTCCACAAAGGCCCATGCATCACGCGGATCGCGTCCTTTTAAAATCACTTCTAGGCCGCGCCACATCGTACCCGTACTCTGGGAGTCAGTGATGACGTTGCCGCCATTGCCCAACACCGCTTGAACGCGCAGATGACCTTCAATACGCGTCACCGGATCAACAACAATACGACGATCTGCCATTATTCTTCCCTCCCGAGATCCTTGTTATTTTTTTTCGCTCTGGCTTGAGCAACAGCCGACATTGCAGCATGAGCAATCGCTGCGGCACCTACAACGCCCACAGTTGCCAAGCCGACTTTATCTACCGTGGATTCAATTCCACCAAAGCCTGGCGGCAAAATCGTTGTTTCGTGCTCGTAGAAAGAACCCTTATCGAAGAAATTAGGTTCAGAGCAACCAATACAACCGTGACCAGACTGCACTGGCCATGAAAGTCCTTCATTCCAGCGAATAGTCGAGCAAGCGTTATAGGTGGTGGGACCTTTACAGCCAACTTTATAAAGGCAGTAGCCCAATTTAGCGCCTTCATCATCGAACTTCTCAACAAACTGCCCTGCATCAAAGTGAGCCCGACGATAGCATTTATCATGAATGCGCTGTCCGTAAAACATCTTGGGACGTCCCAGACGATCCAAAGGCGGAATGCGGTCATAAGTCAAAATATAAGTTACGACAGCCGTCATCACTTCAGGAATCGGCGGACAACCCGGTACTAAAACAATCGGTTTATCGGTGATGATTTCCGTAATAGGAACCGCATGAGTGGGATTGGGCTTGGCTGCCTGCACGCAGCCCCAGGCTGCGCAGGAACCCCAGCCGATCACAGCCTTGGCCCCGGCTGCTACGTGCTTAATTTTTGCAAGGAACGTTTCACCTGCCGGGATACAGTTGACCCCGTCATCATTGAGCGGAACATTGCCTTCTACAGCCAAAATATATTGACCTTTATACTTCGTAATCGTCTCTTCCAATGCCGCTTCTGCCTGATGGCCGGCCGCAGCCATAATCGTGTCATCGTAGTCGAGAGAAATCATCGACAGCACCAAGTCTTTAGCGACCGGATGATAAGAACGGATGAAAGACTCCGTGCAGCACGTGCATTCCAAACCATGCAGCCAAACGACAGGCATTCTGGGCTTAGTCTCGATTGCATGAGCAATCTCCTGAGCGCCAGCACTACCCAGTCCTAAACTGGCAGCAGTCAGAGAACAGAATTGCAGAAAACTGCGACGGCTGACACCCTGACGCCGCAGGGCTTCATATTGAGTTTCATGCATAAAAGAAATCTCCTCGGCCTTTTTTTATTTGCTGGGGGCTCAATCCACACAAACAGAGGCTCACAGTTAAACGCTAACGTACACTCAATTAGATTGTATGGCATGAAAAGTCCAAGACTTAGGTGAAAACGAATCCTTTTCTTACACCTAAGAGGTATATTTTGATTATTTTGTTATATCCGCTCTCATCTTTCGCTCTTTTTTTTAAATCTGCTTTAAAAATGTCCAAAACGGTAGTGTTTTAACGACTAAATTCGAGTTATTTCAGAGTACTCTAAAAACATTAAATCAATGAGGTGTGAGTGTGCCAATTCGTTCCCTTTGTCCACAGGCAGCTTTTGAATATGAGTTTGAACAGGTCTTTCAAAAGAAAATGAAAGGCTTGCCGATCTGCCGCAGTGATTTGCGGGTAAGAGCACTTGGATTTCAATCCTACCGTGAACATTGGATCGGGGCATTGGTGACACCTTGGTCCGTTTTAATTGTCTTTGCTAGCGGCAATCAAAAGACATGGCCTACCATACAAGAAGGAAAAATTACGACGGTTAACCTACCCGGAGGACCCTTTAGTTTTTTAGGGATGAGAGGTGAAAGAGTAGGAACTTTTCTTGCCTGCTCGCTCATGAGCCCGATTGAGAGGATGTTTAACCAGCGTAATGTTGAAGACTTTGCTCTCAAGGCGCTCACAATGATGCTGACGCCTTTGTCTGAAGACACTCAAAACAAGTCCGATGCCATACCGAAAAAATTCTCCCGCAGAGATTTTTTCCAACCTTTTAGCCAGGAGATGAAATAAAGTGCCCTATCCAGATGTATCGACTGTTTCCCTGGTGATTGAAGAAAAGGGCTCAGTGCTTGACGTACAGCTACATAACCACCGTACAAGAGATATCGCACTGGCCGCTCAGGTAATCGGTCCTGAGAAAACTAAGGTGATCCTACGGTCCCTTTTGGGACTTTGTCCGGTTGCACAGGTTTGTGCTTTTGACTCGGCCTGGCAAGCCGTAAAAAATCAAACAGCAAACTCAACTGACGAAACCACCCGACAACTCATTACTGCCGAAGCAATTCTTGAAACGATTCGGGTGCTGAGCATGGATCTTCAACCTTATACGATCCACGGCAAGGTCAGTACGGAAACTTTGAAAACTATCGGTGAATTGCGCTCAAGACTTTGTCGTATCACACAAAACGAGACGGTTGACGATGCCGCTGTACAAACACTCATTGAAGACATCCGAGCTTTAGTGATTTTATGGTTTACGCGCGAAAAAATTGCCATTAATGCCATCAAACACACTTTCGAGCGTTTCGATGACATAACGGTCGATGGGAAAGCGTTGCTCTTTCCTGAAGAAATCGGAAATAAAGAAATTTTGAAGCTCTTTGTCCACATACTCACAAAGTATCCAGACTGGGCTTTGTGTCCGCAACTGGCTGGCTCTCGCATCACGGGTGCATTGGCACGGATTCGCAGTCTGCAATATACGGGCAGAAGGCAACCGTTTAGGGTAAAAGACTTGATTCTTGCACGGCTTCAGGAACTGAAATCTTTTGCCTCAGGTCTCATCAGTCCATTTACGGCTCAAAGTTTTTATCTAGATAATGGCTGGGGTGTCGGCCTGGTGGAGACCGCTCGGGGTTCTCTCATGCATTTTCTGACTCTCAAGGACGATACGATGCAGTTTCATATCGTTGCGCCGACTGAATGGGCTTTCCAGGAAGAAAGTCCGATGGTTGAAGTCATGAACACTTACGCCAATCAAAGGATTCACGCGGTGAAGTCCGTTGTCACCGGACTGAATCTTATCGGCTGCGCCTTTGATCCCTGCACGAAAATGACGGTTTCCTGGCCGCAAAGGAATATTTAATGCATGAACTTTCTCTAGCCGAAGGCATCATTGATATCGTTGAGCGGACAGCATTGACCAACAGTGTGCGCCGAGTCAAAAGGGTGCGCATTGCGGTGGGAGAGCTTGCCGGCGTTGACATTGAGAGTTTGGTTTTTGCCTGGCAGTCAGTCAGGCGCGGCGGTTGTGCCGATCAGGCAGAACTTGTGATTGAGCGGCCTGCGGGGCGGGCCTGGTGCATTGATTGCTCAAAAGAGGTCCCCTTAAAACGCTATGGAGATCCGTGTCCGATTTGTTCGGGCTACCATTTAAGCGCCATTGCCGGCACAGAATTAAAAGTGATCGACATCATTGCCGAAGACTGTGATGACGATTTGAATAAATAAGGAGTTTTAATATGTGTACAACATGCGGTTGCGGTGAAAAGCATTCTCACACTCATACGCACAGAGATGAAAACGGCAATCTTGTGACTCATACTCACGAAGAACACGTTCATGAACACGAACCTCAACACACTCACGACAGTGCAATGGCAGCAGAACGCGCAATCAGTATCGAGGAAGATATCCTCTCGAGAAACAATGCCGTAGCCAATGAAAACCGAGCCTTTTTCAGGCAAAAACACATTTTGGCCCTCAACTTTGTCTCCAGTCCCGGTTCCGGTAAAACAGAATTGCTTTGCGCCACAATCAAAGCGGCAGACAATCAATTTACCGTTAGTGTGATTGAAGGAGATCAGCAAACGAGTAACGATGCCGATCGGGTCCGGGCAACAGGCGTGCAGGCCCATCAGATCAATACGGGCAAAGGCTGCCACCTGGATGCGGAAATGGTCCGTCATGCTTTAAGCCACATGGATTTAGCCCAAGGAAGCGTCCTTTTCATCGAAAATGTCGGCAATCTCGTCTGCCCCGCCGAATTTGACTTAGGTGAAGCCCATAAGGTTGTCATTTTGTCTGTTACCGAAGGTGAAGATAAGCCGCTCAAATATCCGGATATGTTCAGAGCAGCTGACGTGATGATTATCAACAAAATCGACTTACTGCCCTATGTGAAATTTGATATTGATACCTGTGAAGAATATGCCCGGCGCGTCAATCCTAAAATACAGACTTTAAGAGTTTCTGCGACCACCTCCGAAGGTTTGGATCGATGGATTACGTGGCTGCAGGCTCAGAAAACATTGGCCACACTCTGATGGACAACTATTATGATCGCTAAGTTTTTCCGTATCAACGGCTTGGTACAGGGTGTGGGCTTTCGTCCGACCGTCTACCGTATTGCTCTTGACTTAGGACTCAAGGGTGAGGTCTTCAATGATGCTGAAGGCGTAGGCGTTTTTCTGGAAGGCGACGAAGCGTCCGTTTTAAAGTTTCCGCAGGTCATGCGGGAACAAAAGCCTCCCTTGGCACGAATTGACTTCATTCGTATGAGCGATGCGGCTCTTAAGGGCTATCAAAACTTTACGATCACCGAAAGTCAGGCCGGTCACGTAAAAACGGCGATCACCGCCGATGCAGCCACCTGCAAAGCTTGCCTTGAGGATATGTTTACACTGGGTAACCGCCGTTACCGCTACGCATTTACCAACTGCACGCACTGCGGACCTCGTTTTACGATCACTCGGCACTTACCCTACGATCGTCCTCAGACAACAATGGCCTGCTTTGCAATGTGTCCGGATTGCATGGCCGAGTACACCGATCCACTGGACAGACGCTTTCACGCCCAGCCCAACGCTTGTCCTATCTGTGGACCGAAGCTCTTTTTTGAAGATTCAAAGGGCTGTGAGCTGCCGGGCGATCCCGTTGATAACGCCGTCGAAAAAATCCGAGCAGGAAAAATTGTTGCCGTTAAAGGACTGGGTGGCTTTCATTTAGTCTGTGATGCAAAAAACGAAGAGGCGGTAAAGCGCTTAAGAAAACTCAAAAGTCGCAGTGAAAAAGCCTTGGCCGTGATGATGGCTAACACAGAAAGTGCAAAACTTTATGCGTACATCAGTGAGGCTGCTCAAAAAACGCTTGAAAGTGTTGCCAGACCCATTGTTCTGCTGCCCAGAAATGATCCCGAGTCTTTACCGGGTATCGCCGACCGTCTGACAGATATCGGCATTATGCTTCCCTACACGCCGGTGCATTGGCTGCTTTTTCATTCCCTCGCAGGTAAACCGGTGGGCTCCCGCTGGACTGAAAACCTCGCTCTCGACGAAGTGCTTGTTATGACTTCCGCCAACTATTCCGGCGAACCTCTCGTAATCAGTAATGATGAGGCAAGGGAAAAACTTAAGCACATTGCCGATTACTTCCTGATGCACAATCGTGAAATTTTAGTGCGCTGCGATGACTCTGTTGTCAGGATGATTGGAGATACTCCGATTTTTATCAGACGATCAAGAGGCTACGCTCCTGATGCAATAAAACTGCCTGAAGCAATACGTCCGACTTTTGCTGCCGGGGCCTATCTGAAAAACACCGCGGCTTTAAGCAGACAGGAAGACATTTTCCTGACTCAACATATCGGAGACTTAGAAAACTCGGGTACCCATCAGGCTTACCGAGATGCGGTAGGGCACCTGTCCACTCTCTATGAAATAAAACCTCAGGCAGTTGCCGCCGACGCTCATCCTGATTTCTATAGTTCAAGGTATGCCGAGGAAGTTGCTCATAAAAACAAGGCACACTTTTTCTCCATCTATCACCATGCTGCCCATATTGCAGTTGCGATGGCCGAACTGAACCGCTCGGCTCCGACCGTAGGACTTGCTTTGGACGGAGTCGGTTTAGGGCCGGGCAATGCAATCTGGGGAGGAGAACTTCTTTGGATTAAGCCTGACGGCTTTGCCCGCCTGGGAAGCCTTTTACCGCTTCCCCTGCCAGGAGCAGACAAAGCGGCGTTGGAGCCCCGTCGCATGGGAGCCTCAGTCTTGACAGTTTTAGGTAAGCCCGATCTTATCGGTGATTTTTTCCCTAATCTGCCTCATGCCGAACATTTCGATCAATTGGTCAATAACCTGTCGCTCTCACCGTTGACTTCTTCGGTGGGCAGGCTTTTTGATGCTCTCAGTGCCCTTTTGGGACTTTGCGAAGTTCAGCACGATGAGGCGCATGCTGCCTCACTGCTTGAGAGTGCAGCCTTCGGACTGAGCCCTGAAGCACACCCTGAATATTTTGAAATTCAAAATAATCGTCTGAGCCTTTTGCCGTTTTTCAACGCATTGGTCAAAGAACATCAGAGGTTGAATTCCGAGACGATCAAACAGTGGGCGGCAGACTTCCACGCCACGCTTGCGCTCGGCTTAGCAACCCTTACGCATCAAGGATGCAGCAAAATTCATTACAGCGGTCCGATTATGTTGACCGGCGGCTGTATGGCCAATCGGATTCTGACCCAGTGCCTGGTCTCGGATTTAGAGCGCATGGGTTTTGAAACTTACTTTCCGCAAAAGGTTCCTGCGGGTGACGCAGGCCTGGCATTAGGACAAATATGGCTAAGCTCCTTGGCATTAAATGCTCATGCGGATGAATACAAATATGAAGGAGACCGATGAATTCGGTTAAAAACGATGTGTCTGGCTGTCCCTGCAAAAATTATTGAATTAACAGATGGTGAAAACGCTTTGTGTGACTTCAACGGCATTACCAAAGAAGTGAACATTGCTTTAATCGACGAGCCCAAAGTCGGCGATTGGGTGATTGTTCACGTGGGCTTTGCTTTAAATAGAATTGATGAAAGTGAGGCACTTCAAACTCAGAAAATCCTCAATTCTTTTGCCTCAAAAGAAGGTTTTGAAGGATAAAAAAGCATGCAGTACATCAGTGAATACCGTGACAAAGAAAAGGCATTAGCCATCAGTGAAGCGATCAATAAGCTTGCCGATCCCCATAAATACTATCGCTTTATGGAGTTTTGCGGCGGTCACACCCATGTACTTTCCCGCTGGGGTTTAACGGATTTGTTGCCCGAACAAGTCAGAATGATTCACGGTCCGGGCTGTCCGATCTGCGTTTTACCGGTGGGCCGCATAGAGATGGCAATTGAACTTGCTCTGCAAAAAGACATTATTCTGTGCACCTATGCCGATACTTTAAGAGTGCCGACTTCTAAAGGTCTGTCTTTATTTAATTGCCGTTCAATGGGTGGAGATGTCCGCATGGTTTACTCTCCCATGGATGCAATCCATATCGCTCAAAAAAATCCTGATAAAGAAGTCGTATTTTTTGCTATCGGCTTTGAAACGACTACGCCTCCGACAGCTATCGCAGTCAAAACTGCCCGAAAACTCAAGCTCAAAAATTTTTCGGTCTTTGTAAACCACGTACTCACACCTGCGGCAATGAACCACATTCTTGAAAGCGGCAGGGAGCATGCTGCAGGGGTTACTTTAGATGGGCTGGTCGGCCCCGCACATGTTTCAACCGTCATCGGTTCTGAGGCCTACGAGCCTTTTGCAAAAGCGTGGCATAAGCCGGTTGTTATCGCAGGCTTTGAACCACTGGATATGCTGCTCGCCATTTATATGCTGATCAAACAGGTCAACGAAGAGCGGGCAGAAGTAGAAAATGAATTCACGCGTGCCGTTACGCCAAAAGGAAACACTACGGCAATAGCGCTTATGAACGAAATTTTTGAATTGCGTGAGAGCTTTGAATGGCGGGGTTTGGGAGCTGTTCCTTTTTCTGCCCTAAGGTTAAAAGAAGTATTTGCTGAGTTTGATGCTGAAAAACGATTCTCGATGCCCAAACGCCACAGTCCGGACAACCGCGCCTGTGCCTGCGGAGCAATTTTGAGGGGCGAAAAGACTCCGACCGAGTGCAAGCTTTTCGGCACAGTCTGTACACCAGCTCATCCGATAGGAGCCTGCATGGTCAGCTCCGAGGGGGCCTGTGCAGCCTATTGGCGCTATGCCCCGAAAACAAGAGCGAGTAAATAAGAGAGATTTTTATGTCGTCAATTAAACCCAATTATGTTCGTCATTTGGACCTTCGCAACGGTCTGATTGAAATGACTCACGGAGCCGGGGGCTTGGCCAGTGCCCAATTGATTGAAGAAGTCTTTGCCAAACACTTTACAAACGAATGGCTCGATGAGGGACACGACGGAGCCGTATTGCCTGCGCTCAGAAAACCTGTTGCCGTCTCCTGCGACTCTCACGTCATCTCTCCCATCTTTTTCCCCGGAGGAGATATCGGACGTCTTGCCGTGTGCGGCACAGTCAATGATGTAGCCATGTGCGGCGCCAAGCCGCTCTATATTGCGGCAAGTTTTATTCTTGAGGAAGGTTTGGCGCTTTCTGACCTGGATAAAATCGTCTCTTCCATGGCTCTTGCAGCTAAAGAAGCCGGTGTTGCCATTGTCACGGGCGATACAAAAGTAGTTGAAAAAGGGCATGGCGACGGAATCTATATTTCGACCGCCGGGATAGGTGAAAAAATCACCGATTGCCGCATTTCCGGTCAGCAAGCCAAACCGGGGGATGCAGTGTTAATTTCCGGCAGCATGGGTGATCACGGAACGGCCATTTTGTCAAAACGCGAAAACATGTCTTTTTTAACTGAAATTCAAAGCGATGTTGCTCCGCTCAACGGCTTGGTTGAAAAGATCCTGAAAGTTGTTCCAGATATCCACGTCCTAAGGGATCCGACCCGAGGAGGACTGGCTGCAACATTAAATGAAATCGCCCACCAAAGCAGTGTCGGCATTTACCTTAGCGAAAACGATATCCCGGTGAAACCCAGCGTAGCGGCAGCCTGTGAATTTTTGGGGCTTGATCCTTTGTTTGTCGCTAACGAAGGTAAACTCATCGTAATCTGCGAGAAAAATCAAGCGCAGGCTGTACTCAATGAGATGAGACAACATCCTCTCGGTCAGGAGGCTGCAATCATCGGCGAAGTGACAGCAGAAAACGCCGGTTGCGTAGAAATGCAGACGCTTTTAGGCGGACGCAGAAGTGTTGACTGGTTAAACGGTGAACAGCTTCCGCGTATCTGCTAACGATTAGTCCAAACAAGTCCTACTCCAAACAAAGAGAAGAGGCTTTGACTCTGAACTGACTCATTGCTGTACGAGACACAAAGAAAAAGTCAGGACCCAGCGACATGAGTGCTATTAAATGAACTAGCGCAATGGGAAAAAAACAAAGACGTCATTGTCGGATTCTCAAAAAAATAGGACGCTAGTTAACTATGGAAAAAGCCAAAAAATAAAGTCCGTAACTACTTGCTCTTGCTTAACGGAAAGAGAAAAAATAGCCGACATCCATGACGCACTTTTTAAAGAACGTATAATTTCACGAATCAATCAATATTTTATGAAAAGGCTTCTCATGACATGGATTGTCGGCCTAACCGGCGGAATCGGCTCCGGAAAAACACAGGCCAGTAACGCTTTTGAGGCATTGGGGGTTCCGGTGATTGACACCGACCTCATCAGTCATGCTATCACTGCCCCTAACGGTTTAGCCATTACGGCAATCCGTGAGGCTTTCGGCGATAAGTTGATCAGTCCGTCGGGGGGATTGGATCGCAAGGCTATGCGGGAGCTCGTTTTCCAAAATCCCGATGCCAGGCATAAACTTGAAGCGATTTTGCACTCCTTGATCGCCAACGTCACAATGGCGTCTATCGCACAGCACACCGATGCTCCCTACGTGGTTTTGGTTGTGCCTCTCTTGGCTGAAAGTCCTCAATGGCTTAAGCGCTGCGATCGCGTTTTAGTGATTGATTGTGAGGTGGAAACTCAAATTGAACGTGTCATGGCTCGCTCACATCTTACTCGGGAAGCTGTAATGGCTATTATTGCTACGCAGGCAACGCGCGATGCAAGAAAAGCCATTGCAAACGAAGTAATTGTGAATGAGTCCACTGTGGAAGCTTTAACTCAGCAGGTGCGACGTCTTCACGATTTCTACCTCAATATGGCTCGTCAGTCACCCAAAGCGGGAGAACCCGTATGATTGTCAAGTGTCCGATTTGCAAAAAGCCGGTTGAGTGGTCCGATAAGAATCCCTGGAGACCCTTTTGCTCGGAGCGCTGCAAGTTAATTGATTTGGGCGAGTGGGCAAGTGACGCCTACGTGATTCACGGTAATGCCTACGCCCAAACCAATGAATCGGAAGCCGACAAACTCGCCCAAGAGCTTTTTTCTCATCTGCAGGAAGAGAAAAAAGACAATTCTGAAACTAAATAGTTTCTATCCAGCCGTTTGCCCCGTGCGGTCTAAGTAGCTTGTCATTCGTAATTTTTACGTTTGTGAGATAAAGCGGCACGGGGTTGTCGCTCATCAATCTGAGCCACGCGCTCGATGCCACACGAACTGTCGGATCAACCCAGGCAAAAAGTGCACCGCTTGCAGCGATCTCGCTCCAGCAACTGGGATCTGCTTTCAAAGCAAAGCGTTTATTGGACACCTTTTGACCGTCCTGACCGTCATCAACAAAGACACCGTCGGCTTTTTGTTGGAAAGATTCATGAGCCAGAGCATCAACCCAAACCTCCTTCACGCCGAGTGTTTTAAGTGTTTCTTTCCACTGATCAATATCCTTTGCGTGTTGTCCGCAAAGAATGACTCCTTCCGGCTTTCTTTGTTTTAAGACTTCTAAATCAATCGCTTCAGATTTTAGTTTGAGCCAATACTTGGGCATATTGAGCCATTGCTGAATCGGTTGGCTCGCTTCAAGCACCGGACTAGGCCAAGATTCAGGGGCAAAAAATCCGAAAGAGTCCTGTTTTTCCAAAGCTTTTGGCGTACCGGACCAGTTCCAGGAACGGACAAAATGAAGACGAACCTTAGCGTGAGGATAATCAAAAACAATGGTGACCCAGGGAGCGCAATCATGCATATCAATCCCCAGCTCCTCTTTGATTTCACGCTTTGCCGCTTCCTCTACGGTTTCCATTGCTTCAAGTTTGCCGCCGGGAAATTCCCACCAACCGGCATAAACCTTGCCTTGAGGTCTGGAACTTAAGAGACTGCGACCCTCTTCGTCCATCAATACTGTGCAAGCTACGATTGTTTCAGTTCGCTCTGACATTTTTCGCCTTTTAACGAAAAAGCGCCCGTCTGAGAGCGCTTTTTGCATTGAGTCAATATGTTTTAGTCAATGTGTCCGTGACAGTTTTTGAACTTTTTGCCCGAACCGCAGGGACACAGATCATTGCGGGAGACTCCTCGCCAGTCAACCTTATCAAGATCCACTCCTGCCGGAGAAATACCCGTAAATGAAAGCTCTCTGCCTTCATCATCGTGCACCACCTTTTGTTTGGCTTCCTGTTGAGCTTTTGCCTGAGCCTGTGCCTGAGCTTGAGCTAAGGCTTGAGCTCTTTGAAGGGCCTCTTCCTGAGCACGCTGCTGTTCAGCCATCACTTCTTCGCGAGTTTGAATACGAACGGTCATCAGGACACGCATGACATTTTCGCGTACGCGGTCAAGCAATGTTTCAAACATCGAGAAGGCTTCACGCTTATATTCCTGCTTCGGCTGCTTTTGAGCGTAACCTCTCAGGTAAATACCCTGGCGAAGCGCATCCAAAGCGGTAATGTGAGCACGCCAAATGCTGTCCAACACCTGAAGCGTAACTTGCTTGGCAAAATTGTGCATCGCTTCGGGACCCGCCAACTCAATCTTTTCGTTGTAGATCCGATCGGCTTCATCGATCAAGGCCTTAAGCAAATCCTCGTCCGTGGTGGAGTTGCTCTTTTCAAGCATTCCGGCAAAATCCAACTCGATACCCCATTCGCTCTTGAGAATAGTGGTCAAAGTGTTCAGATCCCACTGCTCTTCGACCGTATCGACCGGAACGTATGTTCTGAACAGATCCGTGAAATAGCCGTGACGCAGATTAGTCACCATTTCACTTAAGTCATTGCTTTCCAAAATCTCGTTGCGCAAGCGGTAGATTTCGCGGCGTTGGTCATTTTGAACGTCATCGAACTCAAGCAACTGCTTGCGGATATCGTAGTTGCGACCTTCGACCTTACGTTGTGCACTTTCAATCATGCGGCTAAGCATGTTGGATTCAATGGCCACACCCTCTTCGAGCTTTAACTTATCGGCAATGGCTCTCATGCGGTCGCCGCCGAAAATACGAAGCAACGGGTCTTCCATTGACAGATAAAAACACGAAGAACCCGGGTCACCCTGACGACCGGCACGACCGCGAAGCTGGTTGTCGATACGGCGGGATTCATGACGTTCACTGCCGATAATACGAAGACCGCCAGCCGCAACTACCTTATCGTGTTCAACCTGCCATTCGGCTTTGATTTTTTCAATCTGAGCCTGCTTTTCTTCTTCAGTCAGATCAGGATTCGTTTTGACATCATCAATGTGCTTATTGATGCCGCCGCCCAAAACGATATCGGTGCCGCGACCGGCCATATTGGTGGCAATCGTCACTACACCGGGGCGGCCCGCTTCCAACACAATCTGAGCTTCGCGTTCATGCTGCTTAGCATTCAACACATTGTGTTTGATGCCTTCCTTATCGAGCAGCTGACTTAAAGCTTCAGAATTTTCAATGGAAGTCGTACCCAACAAAACAGGCTGCTGACGCTTGTTGCACTCTTTGATGTCTTCGATAATTGCACGATACTTTTCATCAACAGTACGGAAAACCTTATCCTGTTGATCATCGCGAATCATCTTCTTGTGTGTCGGAATAACAACCGTTTCCAATCCGTAAATATCCTGGAATTCGTAGGCTTCGGTATCTGCTGTACCGGTCATGCCTGCAAGCTTGTCATACATACGGAAGTAGTTCTGGAATGTAATAGAAGCAAAGGTTTGATTTTCCTGATTGATCTTCACCCCTTCTTTTGCTTCAACAGCCTGGTGCAACCCTTCGGACCAGCGGCGGCCCGGCATCAGGCGACCGGTGAATTCGTCAACGATCACAATTTCACCGTTTTGAACCACATAGTGCTGATCACGCTTAAAGAGCGTGTGCGCTCTCAGTGAGGCCATCAAGTGGTGCATCAATATGATGTTTTGAGCCGAATAAAGGCTTTGACCCTGAGGAATCAAACCGCGTTGAGTGAGAATTTCCTCAATATGCTCATGGCCTTGCTCAGAAATATAAACCTGACGGGCTTTTTCATCGACCCAGTAGTCGCCTTCGCCCTTTTCTGTTGCCTGGCGAGTCAAAAGCGGCGGAATATCGTTGATCTTGGCATAAAGCTCGGTGTTGTCATCTGCAGGACCGGAAATAATCAAGGGCGTACGGGCTTCGTCGATCAAAATAGAGTCCACTTCGTCAACGATTGCGTAGTGCAGACCGCGCTGACGACGATGATTAATGTCGTACTCCATGTTGTCACGCAGGTAGTCAAAACCAAACTCATTGTTGGTACCGTACGTGATATCTGCGGCATAAGCCTGAACTTTTTCTTCATTGGGCTGTTGGCTGTAAATGGTGCCGACAGATAAGCCCAGGAAGTTGTAGACCCGTCCCATCCATTCTGCATCGCGCTTGGCCAAATAGTCGTTGACAGTCACAACGTGCACACCCTTTGCAGGCAATGCATTTAAATAAACTGCGAGTGTAGCCGTCAGGGTTTTACCTTCACCGGTTCTCATTTCGGCGATCTTGCCGTCATTGAGAACCATGCCGCCGATGAGCTGCACATCAAAATGCCGCATACCCAGTACACGGGAGCTCGCTTCACGAACTACAGCAAAAGCTTCGGGTAAAAGAGATTCCAGCGTTTCGCCCTTGGCAAGACGGTCACGAAATTCTTGAGTTTTAGCCTTAAGTTCATCATCACTTAAGGCTTTAATAGAAGGTTCTAATTTATTGATTACAGCGCACTGACGACGGTACTGTTTAATCAAGCGGTCATTGCGACTGCCAAATACTTTCGTTAAAAGCTCAGAAAACATCTTTTGATACCCTGCGTGCATGTGCCCTTAGCACTGCACTTTTTGTTAAATTGAGACGACAAAAATCAGTCGGTTCGAATAAACCACAGCTCGGAATTATCGCATATTGAAAGAGTGATTTCTCATTGAAATTTCTTTGTTTTTTGAGTTTTCGTCTGTTTTTTGTAACTTTTTTAACTCTTTTCTCTTTTGCGCTGCATCCATGAGAAAATACGCCGGTGAGGATAGCAAATGAACGGATTGGAAAATATTAACAAGCTCTTAAACTCTCTGAATTCTGACAGCATCATAGCCCGCCAGATGCTAAGCGTGAGAGTGACCGAAGTACTGAAACGAGCCTGTCTGAAAAGGCACTTAAATATTGACTTTCAACACTGTGTCCATGTGGAGTGCTCTACTACAGGCATAATCATCAATACAACCACACCGACTCTTGCCAATCGTCTCAAACAGATTCAACCTACGCTGGAAAAAGCCCTTTTTGACAGCGGGTTAAACTTTCCGATTCAAGGAATTCTGGCCGGCAAAATTCTTCCGCTTGCCGATTTAGAGCCCTATCCGTTGGATCCGCCGAGAGTGGCCCAACCGGGTGCCTCTGAGGCCGTTCGCGCCTGTGCCAAGCGAGCAGAAGATGAAGATATCAGAAAAAGTTTGGAAAGGTTAGCCGATGCCCTGGAGCAAAGAGGCTAGACAAAATTCCACAGAGCAAAGCCCAGGACTAAAAACCCGATCGCAAAAAATACACAGGCAGTAGCCCGATTGATTAATTGAGATCCGCGGGGACCGGTGAAGAACCGCCGGGCTTTTTCAGCCAGAACCGAATACATCACCAAATTGGCAAAAACCAAAACTGAATAAACAGAAATCATCAGCACAGCTTGAGCAACATAGGGCTGAGCAGGATCAACGAACTGAGGCAGTACACTGATACCGAAAATAATCGGCTGAGGGTTGCACAGAGAGATCACAACGCCTTTACTCAAGTTGGAAAAACCGTCTTTAGGAACCCCTTTTGCCTTGAGATCCGGATGTGTTGGCTCATCTTTTTGAAAGTGCATGGCCGGTTTATGCCAGCTTCTCCAGCCAAGATAAAGAATAAAGAATGCACCGGCAATTTTGATGGCGTTAAACAGCGTCGGGCTGGAAGCCAATATCACCCCCATACCCGACATCGCTGCCGTAAATAAAATGGCAATGCCGATTGCCTGACCGAGCGCAAAAAAAGCTGTTTTGCGCCAACCCTGCTGAAGAGACAAAACAATGGCAAATATCACCCCCATCCCGGGAGACAGGATATTTGCCAAAGAAGTGATCAAAAACAGGGAAAAAAGCGACATCAGCATCAACCCGTGAAATAACACGATCAATGCTACGCTTTTTTCTCAAAAGCATTCAAGCTTTAAGGAATTTGTTTGAAAAGAATCAAAGAGCTTTGACTCTTTCAAATGAGAAGTCTTTCGGAGCCTGAGCTTTTTCAAAAGTCGCCCACTCCCAAGCTGAAGAATCAGCCAGCAGAGCGCGCAACAATTGATTGTTTAACCCATGTCCGGACTTATAAGCACTGTAACGGGCTAAAAGGGGATGCCCCAATACATAAAGGTCACCCATAGCATCCAGTATCTTGTGCTTCACAAACTCATCCTGACTTCTGAGTCCCTCCGGATTCAGAACCCGATACTCATCCATAACCACGGCATTTTCAAGCGTGCCGCCTTGAGCCAAGCCGATTGATCGAAGCATCTCTACGTCTTGCACAAACCCGAAAGTGCGCGCTCGGCTTACGGCATGAGCATAGTCGACCTTGGACAGATCAACCTCGGTAAATTGAGAAGTACTGTCGATTGCCGGATGACCGAACTTAATCGAAAAAGCCAATGAAAAGCCTTCATGAGGCTCAAGCTGCGCCCATTTGTCTCCGTCGGTGACTCGTACCGTTTTCGTCACCCGCACAAAACGCTTCGGCGCAAACTGCTCAACAATGCCAGCGGCTTGAATTAAGAAAACAAAACTGGCTCCGGAGCCATCCATAATCGGAATTTCAGGTGCATCGACATCAACGTAGCAGTTATCGATTCCAAGGCCGTTAAAAGCACTCATCAGATGCTCAATAGTGGAAATCTTAACGGGACCTTCGTTGAGCGTTGTCGCCATCCGAGTGTCGTTGACACGAGTGGCTTCAGCGGGCATTGTCACGGGCGGATCTAGGTCAACACGGGTATACACAATACCGGTATCGGGATCAGCAGGACGCAAAGTCAAATGCACCTTGCGTCCCGAGTGCAGTCCAATACCCACCGTACGGACGACTTTTTTGAGCGTTCGTTGTTTCAGCATAAAAAAGGCTCAGCTTACTTCGTATCGTGACGAATGGACCACCAGCCCGTTTCCCACTCATCGGCCGCTTTTTCTTCCTTCGGGGCTTCAGTCTGCGTTGACTCAGGTGCTGCAGCAGTTTGTGTGGTCACATCAGGAGCAACCGGTTCAGAGGACTTCTGCGCAGCAGGTTCCGAAGCAGGCTGTGCTGCAGGCTGAGAAATCGTCTGGGCCTGAGCACTCTGGCGCGGGCTCCAGGGATCCGTTTGCTGCTGAGGTTCAGCAAAAGCTCGACTGTTGCGTTCCCAAACATCGCGCTTTTCATCGGGCTTATCAATCGGAGCAACCTCCTTATCTTTGCCGCCGTCCAGCCCCGTTGCAACAACCGTCACACGCATGGAGTCACCCATACTGTCATCGTAGGCAGAACCGTAAATAACCTGAGCGCCCTTGGCGGTGAAGTTCGTAATGATGTTCATCACCGTCTTGGTTTCTTTCATCTTCATCGTTTCTTCGCTGGCGGTGATATAAACCAAAACGCCTCTGGCACCGTTAAGTGTCACACCCTCAAGAAGCGGGCAGGCAACGGCATTTTCTGCTGCAATACGTGCGCGATCTGGCCCTGAAGCAATAGCCGAACCCATCATTGCTGTACCGCGTTCGCTCATCACAGTGCGCAAATCTTCAAAATCTACGCCAATTAAGCCCGGAGTTTGAATAATTTCGGTGATACCGGCACAAGCCTTAAAGAGCACATCATCGGCTGCAGCGAAACATTCGCTCACAGAAGCATCTTCACCCAACTCGTCTTCGAGCTTATCGTTCAAAATAACGATCTGACTGTCAACGCACTGCTTGAGTTTAACCAACCCTTCCTCTGCTCTTTGCATACGCAAAGCGCCTTCGTAACTAAAGGGTTTTGTCACAACTGCAACCGTCAGAATGCCCATTTCGCGGGCAATTTGAGCAACCACCGGCGCTGCTCCCGTACCGGTGCCGCCTCCCATACCGGCGGTAATGAAAACAAGGTTGGCTCCCTGAAGAAGTTCCCGAATGCGATCCTTTGCTTCAATAGCGGCCTGTTCACCTACTTCGGGACGGGCACCGGCTCCCAGACCGGTCTTACCGATCTGCAATGTGGCGTGTGCACGAGAATGCGACAGGGCCGTGTAATCAGTATTAATTGCAATAAATTCAATACCTTGAGCACCGCGCTCAATCATATGTTCGACAGCGTTTCCACCGCCGCCGCCCACACCGACGACCTTGATAACCGTTTGGCGGGGATCATTATCACTGAGTACTTCAAACATGGGAATAGGCCTCCAAAACCAATCCTCTAATTATGTATGAACATAGCGCTTTTTGCTTAAAAATTGAAAAAGATTTTTTCAATGTTTTCAAGAAATTCTTTCAGACAGAAGCTCTGGGCCAGCAATTGCAGCAGACAAGGACAAAATCAGTACTGCCCGATAAAAAATTCTGTCACGAAGCGCTTTAACTTTGACCAGCGGGAATCATCAGAGGCAGTCTGTTCACCCTCATCTTCAGCCCCCTCTTTAAATCTCAGGGCTTCATAAGCTATCAAACCCATCACAGCGCTTTCTTTTGGAGAATTTAATCCGATACAGGCGTCCCCCGTATAGTGTGAACATCCCAATCGGGCACTGAATGTATAGGCCATGGGACCCGGCATATCAGAAAAAAGCTCCGGCATCCCCACTAAAAGTGAAGTTCCCCCCGTCAACACTATGCCGCCGGTCAAGGTGTTGCAAGGTGCTCCGTTTTGGCTGGTGTACCAACCCTCTTCAAAGAGTTTTTGACCAATCGTCATATTGAGGTTACGGATTTCGCGGTAAACCAGCTTGGAAATATCCAACTTTGAATATTTCCGATTGCCTTCCTCTATGGGGGATCGGTACAAAATGACTTCTGAATCTTCAGCCCGACACCTCAGATCCAATTTGACTTTGATCTGTTCGGCTTCCTGCATCGAACAATGCAAATAGCCACTGATGCGCTGCGTGATCTTATGGCCGCCATAGTTAATGGTATAAGTAAAACGAGGATGACCGGCATAAAACACTGCCACATCCGTTGTCCCCTCACCGATATCAATCACTACAGCCCCATTTTGTATTTCGTCCGGGCTTAAAACGGCATAACCGCTTGCCCATGCTTCGGGCAAAATCTGCGAGACATCCATGCCGCTGCGCCTAATCAGATTGACTCGGTTTAAAGCACAGGCGGAATTGGCAACAGCCGAGTGCATGTGAGCTGAAATTCTTGAACTTTTGGCATCCAAAGGATTTTGCCCGATGAATTCATCTTCCTGATTATCGAGCATGTAGTAAAGCAGCTCCGACTTAATCAGTTGCTGACCGTCTTTAAGTTCAAGCGCATACTGGGCCATATTCTGGACTTTTTTCATGTCCATTAAATTGACCGTACGACCTCGTAAAGGCATCTCTGCGCTTGAATCTTTTCCTTCGACAGACTTGCCTGAAATGTTTGTGCAAACCTGAAGACTGGGCATTTTCCCGGCAATACCGAAAGCTTCCACCAAAGCAGCTTTAACCCGAGGCATAGCCTCTTCGATACTCACAACGTTACCTTCTCGCACGCCTTCAGAGTCGGTTCGTCCCTGAGCTAAGACCCGGAACGTGCCGTCCTTATAAATTTCGGCTACAACGGCAAGAATCTTGCTTGACCCGATATCCAGTGCAGTGATTACTTTCTTCGTTTCTTTCATCTGGCGCTATTTTGCCTATTGGCTTCCGCGATCGATTCTGCAGCCTGCCGACGTCCGTCCTGAGAACGGTATCTCTTTAAGCTTTTTTCAGGCAGTGTGGCCGAAAAAGCTAATTCATATCTCGCATCAATACTCGAAGGCGGTCCATTCATTAATTTCACAACATCTGGATATTGTACGATAACCACACCGAAACGATCCTCAAGCGTCCAATCTTCGTGTTCTACTCCGAGCTCAATCCGGGTTGGAGGAATCGTATCCGAAGCAATTGCCAAAGCCCAACTGTCACGATCATTAACGCTCACTTCGGTGACTCTGGCCTTTGGCATGACAACCTGCAGCATCTTATTGAATCGCTTGTAACGGCGAGTGACTTCCTGAACCATCTCAGCGCGACCGAAAAATTCCGGTAACGCCATCGGATTGTCTGCCTCTTCGGGATTAGCGGCAAAAAGCTCGCCGTTTACCGAAACCAACCTGCCGTCTTCCCACAATGCAAGCGCTTTATACTCAGAAATTTCAATATTGATTTTATTGGGCCAAACCCGTCGGACATTAACCGACTTCACCCACGGCGCTTTGAGAGCAGCTTGACGAACTGCATCTAAATCAACGTTAAAAAAAGTGCCTGTTGTCGTAGTTCCTAAAGCTCGCCTAAAGTGAACAGCGGAAATGTGATCTATCTCACCGGTCAACTCCACCGCCCGAATCGTAAAAAAAGACTCTGCATAACGCGGAAAGCTGCTTACCGCAACTGCAGCAAGCAGCAATACCAACGCGAGAAAAATTAAAGCAGTCTTTAAAAAACGCTTCATAGTGACCGGTTAAAGGTCATGAATTACGGCTTGGGAAAATCTAGCTTGGCTTCCGATAAAACCTGAAGAACCAGATCTTTGTAGCTCATACCGGCATTTTTAGCCGCAAGCGGAACCAAAGAGTGAGCTGTCATACCGGGAGAAGTATTCATTTCCAAAAGGCTGAATGATCCGTCTTCGGCCAAAATCAAATCGATTCGGCTCCAGCCCCTTGCCCCCAGTGCCCTGTAAGCACTCAAACAAGCTCTGCTGATGTCTTCACGAACGTCATCTGACAATTTAGCCGGGCACTCATAGCGCACATCGTTGGTGAAATATTTATTTTGGTAGTCATAATCACCGTTAGGAGCAATGATTTCGATAATCGGCAAAACCTTCGCATCCTGCCCGGCTCCCATCACGGCAACTGTCAATTCACGACCGAATATACGTTCCTCAACCAACACGTGATTGTCTAATTCGCTTGCCTTAACAATAGCATCGCGCAACTCTTCGACAGTCGCGTCTTTTAATTTCGTCAAACCGATACTGGAGCCTTCTCGGGCAGGTTTAACAACCAAATCGCGGCCCAACTCCTGCATAACATAGTGAAGATCGCTGTCGGCAGAGACCAACATGCCCTTAGGCGTGGGAATTTGTCTTTCGCGCCAAATCTGTTTGGTTAAGTTTTTGTCAATAGAAATCGCACTGGTTTTAACACCGGGACCGGTATAGGGAACGCCTAAATATTCGAGCACGCCCTGAATCGTACCGTCTTCTCCGTAACGTCCGTGAAGAGCAATAAAGGCTCGGTCGTAAGCGCCTTTTTCCAATTCAGACACACTTTGCTCTTTCGGATCAAAACGCGTGACATCAACACCTGCTTCGGTTAAAGCATCAAAGACTCCCTTGCCGCTCATGAGCGAAACTTCTCGCTCGCTAGACATCCCGCCTAAGAGCAAAACAACCTTGCCTAACTTTTCAGGCTTAATTTCTTTTTTTGTCTCTTGCATTTACCTATTCCTTATTACTTTGAAAGTCCGGCTCTTGCCTTGAGGCGCCCCGGCACACCTCCTACGCTGCCGGCCCCCATGGTCACCACGACATCTCCGTCTCGAGCGAGTTTCATAATGGCATCGTCCATTTCAGCAGGCGTGTCAACAAAAATGAGCTCCGTTTGACCGACGATACGAATAGCCCGCGCCAATGAACGTCCGTCAGCTCCGACAATCGGGGTTTCACCTGCCGGGTAAACATCAGCGAGAACCAAAGCTTCAACACCGCTTAAAACTTTAACAAAGTCCTCGAAACAATCACGGGTTCTTGTGTAGCGATGGGGCTGGAAAGCCACCAAAACGCGTCTGCCCGGATAAGCTCCCCGAACCGCTTCAAGAGTTGCCATCATTTCGTGAGGGTGATGCCCGTAGTCATCGATAAGCGTAAAGGAGCCTCCGCCCGGCAATGCAATCTCTCCGTAGCGGCTGAATCTGCGACCCACTCCGGTGAAATTTGCCAATGCGGTTTTAATACTTTCATCGCTGACATCCACCATGGTGGCAATCGCGATAGCTGCCAGACTGTTTCTGACGTTATGCAGCCCCGGCAAATTCAGTCTCACATCAAGCGGCTCACGGCCTTCCCGCAGCACGGTAAAGCACATCTGCGTGCCTTCGGCTCGGATATTAATTGCACGAACATCGGCTTTTTCATCCAAACCGTAAGTAACAACGGAACGGGGCACCCGAGCAATAATGGAGCGCACATTTTCATCGTCAAGACAAAGCACAGCTTTGCCGTAAAAGGGTAGCCGAGTTAAAAAATCAATGAAAGCCTGCTTGAGCTTATCGAAGTTGTGACCGTAAGTGTCCATATGGTCAGCATCAATATTGGTCACTGCAGCGATCACAGGCGACAGATACAAAAACGATGCATCCGACTCATCGGCCTCTGCCACGAGAAATTCTCCGCGACCCAAACGGGCATTGGCTCCGGCAGAATTAAGCCGCCCCCCGATCACAAAAGTCGGATCGAGACCTCCTGCGGCAAGTAAGCTTGCCACTAAAGAAGTCGTCGTAGTTTTTCCATGAGCGCCTGCAATGGCAATGCCGCTTCTGAAACGCATGAGTTCGGCGAGCATGACAGCACGAGGAACCACGGGGATTCTGAGCTCCCTGGCAGCAACTACCTCGGGATTATCCGGTTTGATGGCCGAAGAGATGACAACAACGTCGGCTCCTTTGACATTTTCGGCTGAATGTTCATGAAAAATCTCAACGCCCAAGCCGCTTAAACGCTCTGTTGCGGCATTGGTAGCCATGTCGGAGCCCGTTACCTTATAGCCCAGCGTCACCAGCACTTCGGCAATCCCATTCATACCGGTTCCGCCGATACCCACAAAATGGATTTTATTGACTGCAAATCGCATTATTTTTGCCTTAAAAAGCACGAATCTGAAACTGCTATTTTGCCAAACGTTCGATCGTATCGGCTACTGTTTTTGCCGCTGCCCGTTTTGCAAGGCTTCTGGCCCGGGTGGCGATTGCGATCAACTCATCTCGAGACAGAGAACTGAGCTTTTCATAGAGCACTTCAGGGGTTAAGCTCTTTTGCTCGAGCAAAATCCCCGCTCCTTCATCCTGCATATACTGAGCGTTACCCAATTGATGCTGAGTTGTAGACACAACAAAGGGCACTAAAATCGCGGGAATGCCCCCGGCCGTCAATTCGCTGACGGTTGTAGCTCCTGCGCGGCAAACAACCACATCAGCCTCACGGTAAGCAGAGGCCATATCATCAATAAAACTCACCACGTTGGCCTCTACAGCCCATTTTGCGTAAAGCGCCTTGACTTCATCAACAGCATTTTTCCCACACTGGTGTGTCACAACAGGACGCATTTGCGGCGTAAATTTTGCCAAAGCCTCAGGAAGCGTTTCATTTAAAACCTTTGCCCCCAAGGATCCCCCGAAAACCAATAGATGAAGCCTGCCTTCGCGCCCCTTATAACGCTCGGCGGGTTCCGGCAAAGCCAAAATGTCTTCTCTTACCGGGTTGCCGGAAACGATCGCTTTAGATCCTGCACGATGGGCACATTCTCCGTCAAAGCCGCACATCACTGCCTGAGCCCAAGGCATCACTGCTCTTACACTCATGAGACTGCCCGCATCACAATTCATCATAATGAGCGGTTTATTCTTACTTCTGGCACCGAACGCTGCCGGAACCGCAATGTAGCCGCCTGTGGAAAACATGGCGCTTGCCTGTCTTTGCTCAACAATCTTTTTAGCGGCAAAGCATGCCTTAATCAGTTTAACTGCGCCTGCAATCATGTGCTTTAGACCCTTGCCTCTCATTCCGGTAAAGTTAAGCGCATCAAATTCAATATGACGCTGCCCCACCAGACGGGATTCCATGCCGACAGGCGTGCCGATCCAGGAGACGGTCCAACCGCGTTTTTTCATTTCTTCTGCCACGGCCAAACCGGGCATCACGTGTCCTCCGGTTCCGGCTGCCGCAATAATCAGGTGCTTGTTTTGCATCTATCGTCTCCTTTTTCCCCTCATTAAGAGGCGATTTTCATAATCGACCCGTAAAAGCAACCCCAAAGCGCATAAGGTCACCACAATGGAGGAGCCGCCGTAACTCACTAACGGCAATGTCAAACCTTTTGTAGGAAATACTCCGATCGCCACCCCGATATTGATCAGGGCCTGCACACCGATCCATAAGCCTACCCCCTGGGCCACAAGCCCCGAGTAGACTGACTCGAGTCTAACGGCTTGACGACCGATTTCAAATGCTCGGCGAACAAGCCAATAAAAAAGTAACAGCACAAAAGTAAATCCAACCAGCCCCAACTCTTCACCGATCACAGCCAAAATAAAGTCCGTATGAGCTTCCGGCAGGTAGTGCATTTTTTCAACACTTGCCCCTAAGCCGACACCGAAAAGTTCACCTCGGCCGAAAGCAATTAATGAGTGAGTGAGCTGATAGGCCTTACCCAATTGATTTTCAATGTCCCAGGGATTGAGGTAAGCAAACACACGGGCAGTTCGCCAGGGAGACAAGGCAATAGAGAGAACAATCACAGCGAAAATCACAATTCCGAACGGAACAATAATTCGCCAGCTCAGGCCTCCCAGAAAAACAACGCCCAGCACAATGGCACTGATCACAACGGTTGCCCCCAAGTCAGGCTGCAATGACAGAAGCATTGCCACCATGCCGATATAAAGCATGACAGGGATAAGCCCTCGGGTATATGAGTGCATGTATGCCTGACGGGTGACGACAAAATGCGAAATCACTAAAACGGAGACAAACTTCACCACTTCAGAGACTTGCAGATTAATGGGACCGAATCCGATCCAACGGGTTGAACCGTTAACTTCGTGCCCCAGACCAGGCACGAAAACGGAAACAAGCAATAAAATCCCTAAAAGTCCCAGTGGGTAACTTAATAAGTACCAGCGATAAAGAGAGACTTTAAAGACAAAAAAAGCCGCCATCAGGCCAATGACAATATAGATTGCATGCCGGACGGCAAAGTAACCTTCAGAGGTTTGATATTTCGGTGAGTCCCCGAGCGAAATTGATGCTGAATACACCATCACCAGCCCGAGGACCAAAAGCGCAGCAATGGTTGCAATGACGCTGTAGTCAATCGAAGAAATGGTCGCAAAAGCACTCTTTGAGGTCCAATCCTCCTGCTTGGCTTCCTTTTTCTCAAAAAATGACTTCAGGCTGATCATTACTTTGCATTACCGGCTAATGCTTTGGCACTGGCAATAAAGATGGCAGAACGTTCGGCATAGTCTTTAAACATATCCCAGCTTGCGCAGGCAGGAGAAAGCAGTACGGCGTCATGGGGCTTGGCCAATTGACTGGCTTTCAATACCGCCTGAGGCATATCCTCAGCGTGCACAATCGGGAAGCTTGCTCCGGATAAAGCCTTCTCGATCAAAGGAGCGTCTCTTCCGATCAAAACTGCTGCCCGTGCGTGGCGTGACATAGACTGAGCAATGGGACTGAAATCCTGTCCTTTGCCGTCGCCTCCTAAAATCACTACGAGTTTGGTACCGTTGGCACCGAGCCCTTCGAGCGCAGCAACCGTCGCTCCGACATTGGTTCCTTTACTGTCATCGATGTAGTCGACGCCATTGACAGTCATGACGTATTCAACGCGGTGAGGCTCTCCCTTGTACTCTGCCAAAGCTCTCAAAGCATCACTTAAGGACAGGCGGGCCGCATAAATCAAAGCTAAGGCCGCCAGTGCGTTCATACCGTTATGACGCCCCCGGATATGCAAAGCCTCTTCAGGAATCAAACGCTGTAAAACATGCCCCTCGAGCACTTTGCGCTTTGTCAGTTGGACAGAATCGTCTTCATTAAACGCCAACCAGGTAATTCCGTCACTCTCAACCAAGCCCCATTCATTGGCCTGTTTTGGCTCTCCCGCACCGAAAGTCAACACTTTACGATCCGGAGCAGCAAAATTCATCACCGTTGAGTCGTCACGATTGAGAATTCGAGCTGTTTTTTCATGTGCAAAGATTTTAGCTTTCGCAGCAACATACTCATTCATACCGCCATGCCAATCCAAGTGATCCTGAGTAATATTTAAGAGCGCCGCCGCATCAGGTGCAAGCGTAGACGTCGTTTCCAATTGGAAACTGGACAATTCCAACACCCAGACATCCGGCAAATCGTCGGCCTCTAAATAGCGATCCAGTTCTTTCACTGCATTAGGACCGATGTTGCCGGCAACAACGGCTTTTAAGCCGCCTGCAGCGGCCATTTTCGTTGTCAGAGCCGTGGTCGTTGTCTTTCCGTTCGTTCCGGTAATTGCGATAACCTTGGGTTTGTAGCCCCTCTGTTTTTCAAGCCGATTGAGTTCGCGAGCAAAAAGTTCAATCTCTCCCACCATCTCAATTCCCATCGAGAGCGCTTTTTGCACAAGAGGCGTCACAGCAGAGTGCCAGGGGCTGATGCCGGGAGACATCACTAAAAGTTCAACACCGTCGAGTTGATTGAGCGCTTCATCAAGACAGAAGAACTCAAAATCCTGAAGTTCTTGAAGTCGAGACAAAGCAGGCGGTGTCTGACGAGTATCGGTAGCAATCACCGACCAATCACGCTTTAGTAAAAAACGAGCACAAGCTTCTCCGGAAGCTCCCAAACCGACAACTAAAGCTTTCTGTTTCATGATGTTAGACCCTTAGCGAATCTTTAAAGTAGACAAACCGATCAGAACCAAAATAAAGGTAATGATCCAGAAGCGGGTAACGACCTGCGTTTCTTTCCAGCCCTTTAATTCAAAGTGATGGTGAATAGGTGCCATCAGGAAAATGCGTTTGCCGCCCGAGAGGCGAAAGTATGTCGTCTGAATCATCACTGAAAGTGTTTCAACGACAAAGATACCGCCCATGATGGCAAGCACGAGTTCCTGGCGCGTAATCACGGCAACCGTCCCTAAAGTACCGCCCAAGGCAAGGGCCCCGACGTCACCCATAAAGACTTGTGCCGGATGAGCGTTAAACCAAAGGAAAGCCAATCCTGCCCCTGCCAGAGCGGCGCAAACCACAACTAATTCTCCCGCACCCGGGATGTACGGGAAAAGCAGGTAGTGAGCAAAGTCCGTTCTGCCTTCTACGTAAGCAAAAATGCCCAACGCACTGCCGACCATCGCTGCAGGCAAAATAGCCAATCCGTCCAAGCCATCGGTGAGATTGACGGCGTTACTTGTTCCGACAATCACAATAAAGGTCAGAACAATAAATCCGAATATGCCCAAGGGATAGGCAAAATGTTTGAAAAACGGAATGATTAAATCTGCGTGCGATGGCATCTGCATCGGAAAACCTGACTCAATCCAGCCCACAATCATGTGCACGACATGAATATCATTGGGCGCACTGATAGCAAAAGCCAAATAGACCGAGGCAATCAATCCGATTAAAGACTGCCAGCCGAACTTCTCTTTTGCACTCATGCCTTTGGGATCGTGATGCACTACTTTTCTGTAGTCATCGACCCAACCGATCCAACCGAAACCAAGCGTGACGAATAAAACAACCCACACGAAACGGTTACTTAAGTCCATCCACAAAAGTGTTGAAAGACCGATGGAAATCAAAATTAAAACCCCGCCCATTGTCGGCGTGCCGTCTTTCACAATATGCGTTTTAGGACCATTGGTTCTAACCGCCTGGCCCATTTTCATCGCTTTGAGGTAACGGATAGTGGCCGGTCCTGCCATAAATCCGATTGCCAACGCCGTCAAGGCAGCCAACACCGCCCGAAGACTGAGATAGTTGAAAACCTGAAAAGCCCGAATATCTTCCCCGAGCCAACGGAATAATTCCAGCAGCATCCCTATTCCTTCTTATCCTTTGCCGCTTGCGCTTCAACAAGCGCCTTTACCACTGCAGACAGTTTCATAAAATTGGAAGCTTTAACGCTCACAGTCCGATAATTTTGACTTTCTTTGAGCACTGCTTCAGTAAATTTTTCACGGTCTTGAACCCAAAGCGAACGGGCCTTGGGAGCAAAAGCGCTGAATTTCTTGACAGCATACCTCATATGGTCACCGGTCGCCCAGAAGCCGTCAATATGCTTTTTGGCTGCATATTCACCGATTTCCTCATGGTACGTGATGCTTCTGGCCCCTAACTCTCCCATGTCTCCGACCACAAGCAGTCTCGGACCGGGATAACTTGTCAACAGGTCAATCGCCGCCTTCATGCTGTCGGGGTTGGCATTATAGGCATCGTCAATCACGGTGAGCGATCCGACGGTATGAACCTGACCGCGTCCTTTAATCGCTTCAAAGGATTCCAAGCCTTCTTTGATCAAGTCCAAAGGAATATTAAAGGCCAGACAGACCGCAGTTGCAGCTAGGGCATTTTTAAAGTTATGTTCCCCCCTAACCTTCATACGAGCTTCAAAAGAACCTAAAGGTGTCTTAATTAGTGCCGTCATGCCATGATTGTCTGTTTTCATGCAGCCGTTAACATCAGCCGTAGCATCAATACCAAAAGTCATGACATTGGCTTGCTGAGCCATTTCCAACCAAATTGAACGGCAAGGGTCATCAGTAGGAATGACAGCGGTGCCGCTTGAAGGTAAAACTCTAAAAATTTCACCGTTTTCACGGGCTGTCGCCTCAACCGATTGTAAAAATTCCTGGTGCTCACGCTGCGCGTTAGTAACAACGGCTATGGTCGGCTGAACCAAACCGCTTAAATAACGCATTTCTCCCACGTGATTCATGCCGGTTTCAATAACTGCCGCTTCATGTGTGTCACGTAGTTGCCAAAGCATGATGGGAACACCGATATCATTGTTGAGGTTACCCTCAGTGGCCAATGTATGTTCGCCATAACGACGTTTTAAAATCGTCGCAATCATTTGCGTCGTGGTGGTTTTCCCGTTACTGCCGGCTACAGCTGCCAAAGGAAGAGCGCGTCCTCTCCTCCAATATGCGGAAGTGACGCCAAGCGCCAACTTAACGTCTTTAACCACAATTTGCGGCAAAGGACAGTAGACTTCGTGATCGACAACTACTGCTGCAGCTCCGGCCTGCATAGCTTGCGTAACAAACGCGTGTCCATCAAAACGCTCGCCTTTAAGAGCAAAAAAGAGCGCACCTTCTTTTACCTGACGAGTATCGGTACAGACACTTGTAAAAGGTACGTCGCTACCAACTAAATAAGAACCCGGTAAAAGCTTCGAGAGAGACTTCACATTCAAAAGCGTATCAGCAGGCGGATTTTTTAATTTTTGGGCATTTCTTGCTTCGATCACATCGCTAAACGGGTGCTTGACGCCATTGATTTCCTGATAGGTTTCATGACCTTTACCGGCAATGAGTACAACATCTTCCGGTTGTGCTTCTTTAATAGCAACATGAATCGCCTCACGTCTATCCACAATGACTCTTTGCTCAGAGGTCAATCCCGTTTGCATTTGACGCAAAATTTCAGCTGGATCCTCCGTTCTCGGATTGTCACTGGTCAGAATAACACTATCGGCGAGCTCTTCGGCCACGTGAGCCATGATAGGACGCTTGCCAGTATCACGATCACCGCCTGCTCCCAAAACCACCCACAGACGCCCCTTTCGAACTTTGGCAATGCCCTTTAAAGCTTCAAGAGCTTTCTGAACTGCGTCTGGCGTATGACTGTAATCAATAACGGCTAAAGCGGCGCCCTTATAGGGCACTTTTTGCATGCGACCTGCAGGAGCCGCTAAAGAGGCAAGCTGAGCGACAATTTCTGCCAAACCGAATCCTTTACAAAGTGCAGCGCCAACAACACCCAGCAAGTTGGAGATATTAAAGGTCCCGAAAATCGGCATCTGAACGGTATGTCTTTGCTTCTGGAAAACAATGTCAAACTGCATTCCCTCATGCAACGGGCGGACATTTTCAGCAGCTAAAAGTTGCGTTCCAGGCAGAGCAATGGCCCCCTTCATCGTGGTCACAATGGTATGAATCTTGCGATGAGCACAGCGCTCGGTCATTCGAACACCGGCTTCATCGTCAATGTTAATCACCGCGTGCTTTAAGCCAGGCCAATCAAAAAGAATTGTCTTAGCCCGCTCATAACTTTGCATATCATGGTGATAATCTAAGTGGTCGCGGGTTAAATTTGTAAATACCGCTACATCAAAATGCGTTGCCTGAAGTCTGCCCTGTTGCAAACCGATGGAACTAGCTTCAATTGCAAATGCCCGAGCGCCTGCTTTCTGTAGCCTTTTATAGAGATCTTGAAGCGTGACAGCATCGGGTGTTGTCAGACTCGCTGTTTCAAAAGCCTTACCCTGCATAAAGCAACCAATCGTACCGATGGCGGCGCAAGGTTCGCCTAAGAGCGTAAACAGCTGAGACAACCAGTGCGAAGTGGTCGTCTTTCCGTTTGTTCCGGTAATGCCAACAGAAAATAAAGAAGAGCTTGGATCACGGTAAAAACCGCTTGCAAACTCACCCAAGTGTTTTCCCAATGAAGGCACTGCAATGGCAGGGACAGAAAATGTTCTGCGTATACCATCATCCTCATAAACCAAAGCACTCGCTTTTTGAGCCGCTTGCTCCAAAAAGTCTCTGCCGTCGTGGTGAATACCTGGCACTGCGATAAATACATCTCCTTCGCGCAGGTTTCGAGAGTCCAGAGTTAAGCGCGAAGCCTGGGGAGACAAGCGCCGTAATAAGCTCACATAAGATTGGATGTTATCGATCATAGGAAAATTGCAGTTTTGAATTTTGCAGTCAATGCCGTATATCTTATTCTGATTATCAGCAGTCTATCAACGAGATGTTCTGGCCAGTAAGCCACCCCCTGCAACCATCATCGGATCATCAGGATTGACCAACATCGTACGCAAAGCAGCTTCCACCACTTCACCGAACACGGGCGCCGCGACCACACCGCCCACGTGACCGGAATCCTTCGGTTCATCAATCATGACCGCGACCACCAAACGAGGCTGCGTTGCCGGGGCCACCCCGACAAAAGATGCAACATAATCTTTTACATACTCACCGTTTTTCACCTTGTAGACGGTTCCAGTCTTGCCTGCGACGGTATAACCGGTCACTTTAAGCCGAGAAGCCGTTCCTCCACGGTGCACGGTTGTCATCATCATCGCCCGCATCTGACGGGCCACTTCAGGCCGATAAATCTGTTCACCCACAGCAGGATGATCCTGCTTCATAAGCGTTAGGGGAATGACATCGCCGTTACGGGCAAAAACGGTATAGGCCTGAGCAATTTGCATAAGCGAGGTGGAAAGCCCGTAGCCATAGGAAATGGTTGCCTGCTCCACCGGCCCCCAGGTCTTTGCAGGACGCAGGCGCCCTGCCACTGCTCCCGGGAATCCAACCTGAGGCGCCTGACCGAAACCCAAACGACTGTAAGTTTCCCAAAGCGTCTGAGCAGGGATCTGCATGGCAATCTTTACCGTGCCGACGTTGGAGGATTTGGCAATGACCTGTGAAACCGTAAGCAGTCCGAAGTCTCTTGTATCACTGATCTTTCTGTCTGCCACGCGGATACTGCCGGGCGCCGTCTGAATCAGACTGTCCGGACGGACAATTCCCATATCCAAAGCTTTCGCAATGGCAAAAGGCTTCATGATTGAACCGGGTTCATAGGTATCGGTCACAACCCGATTGCGGATTTTTTCAAATGCAAACGTGCTTCTGTCATTGGGATCAAAACCCGGCCAACTCACAAGCGCCAGAATTTCTCCGGTAATGGAGTCGGCGACGACTACAGCTCCGGCCTTAGCCTGATGCTTTTCGACAGCATTTCTGACTGCACTGTAGGCGATGTATTGAATGCGAGAGTCAATGGACAGATGTAAATCCTGACCCGGAACGGGTTCCTGAGTCCACATTTCTTCAATGACGTGGCCCAATCGGTCACGAATCACACGTCTGGCACCGTTCTGACCGGTCAGAGTTTTATCGTTGGCGAGTTCCACACCTTCCTGACCGTGATCTTCGCGATTGTTAAACCCGACGATATGGGCGGAAACTTCGCCTCCCGGATAATGGCGTTTCACGTCAGGCGAAAATGTCAGACCTTCGAGATGCATCGCCTGAACCTGACGAACGACATCCATGTCAACCTGACGCGCTAAGTTCACAAACGCATCTTTTCTCGCCAGTCTCTTTTGCAGCGTTCTTTCAGAAACACCCAAAAGGTCAGAGAGCTGACTGATCTGCTGAGGAGTCGCTGTGACCAGATTGGTGGTCGCCCAAATACTGCGGGCAGGCAGCGAGGCAGCCAGCACGACGCCGTTTCGGTCATAGATTTGTCCGCGGCCGGCTGCGATTTCAAGCGTTCTTGCGTAACGCACCTCACCTTGCTTTTGCAAAAACTCCGTATTAAAGCACTGCAGGTAACCTGCCCGTAAAAAGCAAACCACAAAAATCCCGACCAGGGCGCCGAGTACCATGTGTGAGCGCTTCTGCGAGATTTCGAGCGCTCGCCACTCTTTATCACGTTCCTTGGAGCGCTTTGGCATGCGAGGAGCCGTATCTTCATTCCAAAACTCTTGGAATCGATTTTTCAGGAAATTGAAGAAGCGCGTCCAAAGGGAATCTCTCATCATGATCGATCCCCTTCTTTACGAGTGACAAAACGCGGTACGGGCTTGGGCTGCAAAAGCACCGTATTTTCATTGCGCGCTGCTTCCAGTCCCATTTCGTGAGCACCGGAAGCGATATAGCCCGGCAGAGTGACTTTTGCCAACTCAATGTTGATTTCGCGCTGCTCATCGAGCAGTCGTCTGGAGACTTCCTGCTCCTGCTCTATTTCAGAAATGAGTGCACGAACCTTGTACTGATTATTTACGATGAGTAAGGCCACCCACACTACTGCAATAAGCAGTGCAGCAATGGCTATAACATTGGCGTTCTGACGAATACGGCTCACGAACTCAAAGCGACTCATAAGCTCCTCCGTGAGCGTACTCGAGTCGCAACCCGCAATATCGCACTTCGTGCGCGAGGATTGGATTGACACTCCTCATCGCTTGGCAATACACGTCTGATGTCCGTCAGTTCAGGCGGCGGCAATTCACTTGCCCTCAAGGGCAAACGGGAATCGAACTGCTTTTCCGGATGGGCTTTCTCATCAAAAAAGCGCTTAACAATCCTGTCTTCCAACGAATGAAATGTGATGACGGCGATTCTTCCTTCATCATCGACCAATTCCATCGCGGCTTCCAGAGCCTGAGACAACTCATCGAGTTCACTGTTGATGTGAATGCGAATGGCCTGAAAAGTCCGAGTGGCGGGATTCTGAGAAGGATCCTTTTTATTGGCCGGAACCACCTGGGCCACGAGTTTTGCCAGCTGCTGAGTTGTTTCAATGGCCCGGTCTTTGCGTGTCTGCACTATGGCATGGGCGATTTTTTTAGCAAATCTCTCTTCACCCAAAGTGTGAATCACACGGGTAATTTCCGTTTCCGGGGCTTCTGAAAGCCACTGAGCTGCTGTTTGACCGCATGTTGTATCCATGCGCATATCCAAAGGACCGTCCATACGGAAAGAAAAACCTCTGGCAGCATCGTCGATTTGAGGACTGGAAACACCGATATCCATGAAGACACCGGCAACATGTTCCACTCCCCGCGCTAAGAGCTCTTCTCTCATTCGGGAGAAGGGCGCGTGAATGGCAACAAAACGAGGGTCTTGAATTTCTTTTGATGATTCAATAGCTTGCGGATCTCTATCAAACGCAAAGAGTCTACCTTCTTGGGACAGGAGCGAAAGTATGCGACGCGAATGCCCGCCTCGACCGAATGTCGCATCAACATACGTTGCATTCGGATCCGTTACCACCAAAGGCGGAGCCACCTCAGCCATCACGGAGAGGTGAGCGAATCGCTTATCCATTCACTCTCTCCTAAAGCACTAAATCAAACACTTCTTGCGGCAATCCCTTCTGTAATTGCGCCTGTTCAAACTGCATGTACTGGGCCTGATCCCACAGTTCAAAGTGGCTGCCCATTCCGATCAAAGTCACTTCCCGATTCAAACCGCACAGACTGCGCAAATCACTCGGAACAAGTAATCGTCCCGCAGCATCTGCCGTGATGTCTTGTGCACTGCCCAGCATGACGCGTTGCAGCGCACAGGCTGAATAAGGCAATGCCACCAATTTGTCGCGCAGTTCAATCCAGTCTGCCCTGGGGTAGATCAACACACAGCCGTCCGGATGCCGGGTAAGCGTTACCTCACCCTGACAGGGTGCAAGAAGCTCCTCCCGATACTTCGACGGTAACGAGAGACGACCTTTTGCATCGAGCACCAATAACGATGTGCCTTGAAACATCCGTCCACCCAAGACAATTCACACAGATATAAAAAGCAGTTTGCACCTTTGTGGCACAAACTTCCACTTTTTCCCACTTTCTTACACTGAAATTTAAAAGGAACTGATAACTAAGTCAAGGAATTTCAAATATTTTTTATCAGCCAGGATCTCTCAGACAAAATACACAGTCAGTGATACATACACGATCTAGTTGCCAACGTTAGGAAATAAACTATAAGTGGCACTAATATTTATTTTGTTATGCATCAGATGATTTTTTTGGCGCCATTGCGGCGCCAAAAAGTTTCAGAGCTTAAAGTTTTTGCAAATCAACTTTAATACGTCCGTCTACTGCGATCCCTTCACCGCTTTTCTCACTGATAATCAACGGGTTGATATCGAGTTCAGTGATCGCCGGGAAATCCTGAACCAATTGAGAAATTCTCAACAGGCACTCCCGGAGCTGATCCAATTGTGCAGGCGTCGTCCCACGGGCTCCTTGGAGCAACTGATAGGCTTTGACGCCCCGGATCATTTCATCGGCATCAATATCTGTCAGAGGTGCCATGCGGAACGTGACGTCTTTCATCACTTCGATGAATACGCCGCCCAAACCGAACATCACCATCGGACCGTATTGAGCATCGGTGGCTACACCGCAAACCATTTCACGCGAGCCCTTTACCATTTCCTGAATGATGACCCCTTCAAGACCATCGAGCAGATCTTTTTGTTTGAGCTTTTCGATAAGGTCGCGATACTCGGCGCGCAATTGATCGGCATTTTGAATGTTGACCCGAACGCCACCGACGTCTGTCTTATGCGACGTTGTCTTTGAAGTCATCTTCATAACAACGGGATAGCCCACTTTCTCGGCAACCGACACAGCCTCTTCTTCATTGAGAGCAAAGCCTGAACGGCAGACGCGGATTCCGTAAGCATCCAACACATCGATGCTTTCTCGTGTCGTGAGCTGCTCGCGGCCCTGCGAAGCGCTTTGCATCATGATTTCACGGGCACGTTCACGGTCAACCTCAAACTTCGGGAAACTGCCCACAGGCTTTTCAGTCCAGATGCGCTGCTGATTGAGGCGATTTAAACCGTCAGCGGCCTGTTCCGCGTACATAAAGAACGGAACATTGACCTTCATGTCTGACAACTGAGAGAAAAATTCGCTCTTAGTCATAAAGACGCCGATGATGGGCTTTTCAGGGTGCTTAGCCTTGATTTCCATAACCGCCTGAGCCACATCAATATCCTTTAGTCCCAAGAACGGCAGATAAATCACGATGACCATATCAACGTTTTCATCTGCTAAAACGGTCTCCAATGTTTGCTTGTAATGTTCAATCGGGGCCGATGCAATCATGTCAACCGGATTTTTAACGGAGGCCGCTGGCGGCAGGAAAGAGCGAAGTTTTTCTTTCGTAGCCTCTGTTAACGGAGCCATTTTCATTCCGTATTCACAGACAGCATCGGTTGCCATAATGCCCGGACCGCCTGAGTTCGTGATAATCGCCACTCGATCACCCTTAGGAATCGGGCAGTTATCGAAAACTTTTGCGGTCGCAAAAAGATTTTCAAGAGAGTACTCGCGAATAACTCCGGACTGAGTCAAAAGAGCATGCGCGGCTTTATCAGCCCCGGCTAAAGATCCGGTATGAGAAGAGGCGGCGCTTGCCCCTGCGGCACTGCGGCCGGCCTTTAATGCCAAAATCGGTTTTTTCTTCGACACTCGCGTAGCCAACTGTCTGAAATTGGCCGGATTCTGAATGGATTCCATGTAAAGCAGAATTTGCTTCACATCGTCTTCGTTTTCCCAATATTCAATGGCGGTTTCTGCATTGACATCAGCTTGGTTACCAATAGAAATAAATTGAGCGAAACCCAAATTTAAGTCTTTGAGAATATTAAGAATACCGCCGCCCAAAGCACCCGACTGAGATACAAAGCCGATTCCGCCTCGTTCAGGTAGGCTTTCAGCAAAGCAACCGTCCATTCTGACATCAGGATGAGTATTTACAACACCTAAGCAATTGGGGCCTACACAACGCATTCCATAGGCTCTCACTTTTTCCAGTAAAGCTTTTTCAAGTTCAGCTCCTGCAGCCCCAGTTTCCTTGAAGCCCGCACTAATTACACACAGTCCGCCCACTCCTTTTTCATGACACTGATCAATCGTTGACAAGACAAATTTAGCATTGACAACAATAATCGCTAGATCTACTTCGCCAGGAACATCCAAAATTGTCGGGTAGGCTTGTAGCCCTTCAATGACACCACCTTTGGGATTGACCGGATAAATCGGTCCTTTGAAGCCATACTCCTGCAATCTCTTCATAATATCCGAGCCAATCGTATGCGCTTTCGTAGATGCACCGATTACGGCAATTGCACGGGGTTTCATGATTTTGTCTAGGTTTTGCATGTCAAATCCTTTAGCAAGCTATAGCGCAGAAAATTCCCTCATATCATACAGAGAGCAAATTAAAAAATTAACCCTATTTTTGTATCCATTTGAGCAGAGTTTTTGATGGGAAAACAATATGTTTCAAAAACTTTTCATGCCAAAGCTTGAATTAATTTCGCTCAACGCTAGACTTGTTAGACATGATCTTTAAAGGCAGACCTATGACGGAATCAACTAACTGGACCTATTTGACAGAGCTATTTCAAAACGCCGCCGAGACGGTTGTTTTCGAGGTTTCTCAAAACGCTTTTTGGTATCAGGTTCTTGCTATTGTGAGCGCAGTCATTTTGTCGCTCATTGTCTCCAAAGTACTGGGAAAGAAGTTACAGACGTGGGAAGAGTATTTTTCGAAAGAAAAGCTTTCACACAAGCTTGGAAAATTTTCTCTGCAGTTAATGAGACGGCTTTTCTTTTCTGTTTTTGCAGCGTTATTCCTATCGTTAGGCGCCTCGGTTATAGCTGATCAGAATTTATTATCTGAAAAGAGCTTTAACCTTATTGATTTGGGCTACCAAATTTTCTATGCATGGGCCCTTCTAGTTCTGCTTGTCCAGATTTTCATTGTTTTTGTCGGTTCCAAGAGCGTACTGCAGCAAATTAAAAAGCCGCTCTACATCGTTTTCTGGATTTTGGCTATTTTGGAAATCGTCGGCATTTTGCCGAAGTTTATCCTAGCCATGCGGGCGATCAACTTACCGATCGGCACAGACTCTCTAACCTTATGGACGCTTTTTGTCGGAATCATTACTGTCGTACTATCTTTATTGATTGCACACTGGGTTTCAAACCTTTGCGACAGTGCCCTTCAGGCAGCAAAAGACATTGACAATAACCTCAAAATTGTTCTGTCTCGCCTGATTCATATTTCTTTTATGGCAATAGCCGTTTTAATTTCGCTATCAGCCATGGGACTTGATCTTACCGTTTTAAGTGTTTTTGGCGGTGCAATCGGCGTCGGTTTAGGCTTCGGGTTACAAAAAATTGCCTCGAACTATATCTCTGGATTCATCATCTTATTTGATCACTCTGTCAAAATCGGCGATACAGTTGAAGTGGGAGGATTTAATGGAAAAATCACGCAGATTAAAACCCGTTATTCAGTCATTCGCAATTTTTCCGGCGAAGAAATGATTATTCCAAACGAAACCTTCGTCACTCAAAACGTCAAAAATTTCACTTTCACAGATCGGGCTTCTGTTGCCACGGTTGAAACCAGTATCGGTTATGAGTGTGATGTCAATCGTGCATTGGCTATTCTTGTTGATATCGCAAAAAGACAGGCAAGAATCCTATCGAGTCCGGCTCCCTGGGCTGTTGTTTCGGGATTTGGTAATGACGGGATCAATCTGAAACTGAGCTTTTGGGTAAAAGATCCGGAAAACGGTACTTCGGTTTTGCGCTCAACCATTATGAAAGAGGTGTTGGAGCGCTTTAATGCCGAAAATATCTCTATTCCGTACACCATCCGCGATGTTACTTTGAAAGGTGAATTAAAAATTAAGGCGGCTAACGATTCAGCCTCCTGAAGCAAAACCGCACTGCATAGACTCACTCAGCAGTGCGGTTTTTCTATCCGAAAAGGACTTTTTTAGAAGTTGTGCACAATACCGATGCCGGCCTGAACACTGTCTTGCTCAAAGTGACCTTTTTCGCCATCGATGTCCTTGCTGTCGAACTCTTGGCGATCATAGCCGATACCTGCGTAAAGGCTCGTACGCTTGCTGAGTTCATAGTTATGGAACAGAGCAATACCGTAGCGCTTGGTGTCTAATTTGACAGAAGAGTCGCCCTCGAGACTGTAGCCGTAGGCATCACCGTCGCCGTCAGCGTAGTAGGCAGACACCTGCAGTTCGCCGCCCCAAAGCGCAAAGGCAGAACCGACAGCCACTGCATAACCGTCCAAGTCACCGACGTAGTCCACGCCTTCGTCCAATTCAAAAGCAGGCACGCCGCCGATCATTTGTTCGTGCTGACCGTATTGAACACCGATAAAGGGCTTCATGAAGCCCAAGTCATAGTTGGCACCAAAGCTGAAAGCCATGGCATCATCGATTTCGCTGTCGTAGCCGCTTACAACCTGACGGTTCTTCATGACGGTATCAACCACTGCGACTAAAGAGAGATTGCCGGCAGTATAAGTAGCACCCAAAGCGGCATAACGTTCTTTATCGCGAGAGGGCACCATGTCGTCACCGGAAGTACCGAAAGAGTACTGGGCAAAAGCCGTGAAACCGCCAAATTCCGGCGTTTGATAGCTCACCATGTTGTCATAGATGCCGCGATCCATCCAGTAGCCTGCGCCGATATAGTCAGCGTAGCCGCCGTCCATCGCATCGCCGTTGGCCATGAAGATATCATAGGTACCTTCGCCGGCGGTCAGTGCACCCATGCGGCCCATGCTGAGAGTACCGAACGTGGAAGACACAGAAAGTTGAGCTTCCTTATCAAAGAAAATACCCTGTTCACTCCAGCTGCCGTCGTCAGAATTGAAGCTATTTTCCAAAACGAAACTCACAGTGAGATTTTCATTGATTTCTTCAGAGCCTCTTAAACCGAAGACGCTCGCCGTGTTGGTGCCGCTTGCCAAGCCCCAGCTGTGGTTGCTTTCATGAGACTTTTCTCCCAGGTAGTGCTCATCGATTGACTCGTGGGTGTAGAGCAAACCCGTATCAACGGTACCGTAGACTTCAACAGAAGCGGCCTGTGAAGAACCAGCTGCGAGCAAAAGTGCTGCAGCCAAAGAAGAGAATTTGAAGGATTTCATTTTGATTCCTTAATGAGATTAATTCTTGTTTGCGAAATTTAAACCTATTATTCTCAATTTTCAATAGAGCAAATTCTCAAAACATAAAAATAATCGGTTGATTAATAGGGAAAATAAGCACCTTTACTTATTAATTTATTAAAAATTTTATGTTTTAAATCAAGATATTAATTCTTATTTATTTTTACTTTCAACACTTGCTTTATTACTTATCCTATTGTTTTCATTATTATTTTTCACTTGTACATTTAGATAATAAATTAACTCATCCTTATTCTCAGCTTTTTACTTCTCTTGATATTGATAACAATTCCTATTACGATTGCGCTTAATTCCAGCGTTCATCCTGATCGTTGGTCCTTGTTATGAAGAAAACTATGTCACAAATTCGTCCTCTTACTGAATCTGAATTAATGGCAGAAGTCACTGTCGTTCAGATGAAACTCGATGCGTCCGAACAAGAAAAACTATCTCAACTGGGCTTGCACCGAGGAGGAACCGTCCGCGTTTTACAACGCGCAATGAACGAACCCCTGCTTTTGGCAATCGGCGATGCCCGCATCGGCGTGAATTACCAAGTAGCACAAAAGATTTTTGTTTTTTAAACAAAGGAATCTCTCTTATGCAACTCAAAGACATGGCTATCGGGAGCAAAGGTCGTGTGAAGTCTATGAATACTTCCACTCCCGAGTACCGCAGACGTCTGCTGATGCTGGGTGTCACCCCCGGCTCGACTCTTGAAGTGATCCGCGTCGCCCCACTGGGCGATCCTATTGAACTGCGCATTCGCGGCTGTCTCATCACTGTTCGCAAGGATGAAGCCGAAATCCTTGATATCGAACCCATCGGTCAATAGGGAGAATTGCAATGAGTCAACATATCATCAGCCTTATCGGCAATCCTAACTGCGGTAAAACAACAGTGTTTAATGCACTGACCGGTTCGCGCCAACGCGTCGGCAACTGGCCGGGTGTGACGGTCGATAAAAAGACCGGCAACTTCTCCTACGATGGTCACGATATCGAAGTCGTGGACCTCCCCGGTATTTACTCGGTGACGCCCACCTCTGTTTCCGGTGAAGATGAAGTTGTTGCCCGCAACTATTTGTTAAGCGGCGAAGCTCAGGTCGTTGTCAACATCATTGATGCTTCCAACCTCGAACGCAACCTCTATCTCACGAGCCAATTAATCGAGATGGGCGTTCCCGTGCTTGTGGTCGTCAACATGCTTGATATCGCCAAGCAGCATAAGATTAAGCTTGACCTCAAGGCCCTTGAAAACCAATTGGGCTGCCCGGTAGTCGGTCTTATTGCCAACCGCAATAAGGGCGTTGACGAACTCAAAAAAGCTTTGGTTAGTTTCTTAGACAAACCTGTCATGACCAAAGTGTCGGTTCACTACAACGAAGTGATCGAAAAGGCTGTCGCAGAGATTTCCGCCAAGTTATCACTCGGCGAAAAGAGCCGCTGGTTTGCCGTGCAGTTACTTGAACACACCCCCGGCATTGAAAGTCTCTTTGAAGAGGAAAAACTCAAAGATGTCTTAAAGATCGTTGAGGAAACTGACAAGCACTTTGAAGGCAATACCGATATTGAAATTACCAATGCCCGCTATCAGTTGGTCTCTGACATCGCCGAAAAAGTGATTGTCCGCGAAGGCAGCGTCGGTGCCACATTAACCGACCGCATTGACCGCATCATTCTGAATCGCTGGATGGGTCTGCCGATCTTCCTGCTGATTATGTATGTCACGTTCCTCTTTACACAAAATTTCGGTGCAGTCTTTATTGACTTCTTCGATATTTTAGTGGGCGGAATTTTTGTCGATGGTTTGGGTCAGTTGCTTGCCTCCTGGGGTACGCCCGAGTGGCTCACCGTGTTCCTTTCCAACGGTATTGGCGGAGGTCTGCAGACGATTTCAACCTTTATTCCGGTTGTCTTCTTCATGTTCCTCTTCCTGGCTATTTTGGAAGAATCCGGCTACATGGCCCGTGCCGCTTTCGTGATGGACCGTCTGATGCGTGCCTTGGGCTTGCCCGGTAAAGCATTCGTGCCGTTACTGGTCGGCTTCGGCTGCAACGTGCCGGCCATTATGGCTACGCGCACGATGGATCGTGCAAGTGACCGTATCATCACCGTGATGATGACGCCCTTTATGAGCTGCGGCGCACGTCTGCCGGTTTACGTTTTGTTTGCAACGGCTTTCTGGCCGACAAACGGTCAGAACCTGGTGTTCGGTCTTTACCTCATCGGTATTGCCGCTGCAATCCTGACGGGCTACCTCTTAAAACGCACAGCTTTGCCGGGTGCTGCGGGCGCTTTCGTGATGGAAATGCCTCCGTATCACATCCCGACATTAAAAGGCGTGATGATTCGCACGTGGGATCGTGTCCGCACGTTTATGTTCCGCGCAGGTAAAGTGATTGTGGTGATTGTTGCCTGCCTGGCTTTCTTAAACTCCATGGGCACGGACGGCACATTCGGTAACGAAGACAGCGAAAAGTCTGTTTTGTCTGAAATCGGTAAGACGATTGTTCCCGTGTTTGAACCGATGGGTATTCAGGAAGAAAACTGGCCTGCCGCTGTCGGCGTCTTTACGGGTATTTTCGCTAAAGAAGCTGTTGTCGGTACGCTCAATTCTCTGTATGACACCTTAAGCGTTGATAAGGCTCAAGAGGCTGCTGCTGCCGCTGCTGAAGAACCCGAAGGAGAAAGCTCCTTCTCCTTATCGGATACCTTCTCTGAAGCAGTAGGCACCATCGGTGAAAACTTTGCCGGTTTGGCCGGTGCTTTCTCCGATCCGTTAGGCATCAGCGTCGGTGACTTGTCCGATGAAGCTGCCGCAGCTGAAGAGCAAGGCGTCTCGCTCGGCACCATTGACACGATTAAGACTTTGTTCGGTTCTACTTCTGGCGTTTTTGCTTACCTCTTGATGGTTCTGCTTTATGTGCCCTGTGTGGCAGCTGTCGCAGCTATCTACCGCGAAGTAGGCACCAAGTGGACGATCTTTGCCTGTGCGTGGACCTTAGCTCTCGGCTACTCTGCTGCAACGATTTTCTATCGCGTAGCTAACTTTGCTGCGGCTCCGGTTTACTCCATCGTCTGCATCGTCATTGCTTTGGCTATCCTCTACGGTATGTACTGCTGGATGAAGAGCATGGCTAAGAAAGATGCCGGCAAGGGTCCGAAGATTATTCCGATTATCCCTGTAGCTTAAAGTTTATTTTCTTTCTCTGAACTTGGCGAAGATGGGCACCTCTTCGCCACCTTGCCCCGGAAGATTTAAACCTTTCGGGGATTTTTTATGCGTTAAAAGACAGAAAAAGATAAGAATTCAGTTGAATCACATAAAAAATCACCCATATTTAAAAGGACAATATAAGTACCCGTGAATCTGCTCAAATTACTTAATATTTGGAGTTCTTCATGCTGACCCGTAAAGAATTTCTTAAAGCACTGCTCATTTCTGCGCTCGGCGCAGGTTACTCAATTGCTCACGCACAAGCGGCAGGAAACAAAAGCTTAATTGTGTACTACTCCTGGTCCGGCAATACCCGCGAGATTGCTCAGGCAATCGCCAAAGAATTAAAAGTGGACATTTATGAAATTCGTCCCGTGACACCTTACCCGAGTAACTACAGCAAAACAGTTGACCTTGCCAAAGAAGAGCTCGAAAAAGGAGCACGACCGGCTATCGTAAACGATGCTCCGGATCTCTCGCAATATTCCACTATTTTATTGGGCTCACCCAACTGGTGGAGTCACGTGAGTATGCCGGTCTTCACTTTTATGGATCAGCATGATTTAAGCGGTAAGGTCGTTATGCCTTTTATCACTCACGGTGGCGGCGGTCTGTCTCAATGCGAACGTGACATCCGCCAAAAGTATCCTAATGCTGATGTCCGCGAAGCCTATGTCTGCTATGGCGACTCTTATTCAGCTGAAGACATTCGACAATGGCTCAAAGACAATAAGCTTCTTTAACTTTTAGTTGCTCAGAGCGTCTTGATCACATAGAAAAAACGCGGATGAAAGCATTGACCGATACCTTCATCCGCGTGCGACCTAACGAGAGATCGTTGATCTTTACAAATTTGTAGTTTGAAAATTTTTTCTTTTAACTGAGCAATCCTACTCCGCGACGGTCAAGCTGGCGAAAAAGAATCTATCATTATTTAGCAAAAGGCAAAAACAAAGCATTGTGATTCATTTAACAGCAACAAGAAAAAATCCAAATGGATTCTCGAGTTAATGGAGTTTTAGGCATTTTCTCGGCAGATTTAATCCAACCTTTTTAAGACAAGAGCGATACGATTAATCTGATTGAATTATCTATTCAGAGGTGCATTATGGAATATACGACTATAGGAAAAACCGGCATTACTGTTTCTAAAGTTTGTTTGGGCTGCATGAGCTTTGGCACTCGCGGACTGATGCATGACTGGACGTTAAGCGAAACGGAAAGCGAGAAAATCATCAGCCACGCGTTTGATTGCGGGATTAATTTTTTCGATACGGCAAACGGCTACTCTGCCGGTACGAGCGAAGAATTTTTAGGCCGTATTCTCAAACGTCATACAACACGAGACAAAGTGGTTATTGCTTCCAAAGTTTATTTCAATCCCGGAAGGCTCTCCCGTCAGGCCATTCTTCGGGAAATCGACGGCACGCTTAAGCGTCTCGAAACCGACTATCTTGACCTCTACATCATTCATCGTTTTGACTACAACACGCCCATTGAAGAGACGATGCAGACTTTGGATGAACTGGTTAAAGCCGGCAAAGTCCGTGCGCTCGGAGCTTCAGCTATGTACGGCTATCAGTTTTTTAACATGCAGCTTGCCGCCAGAGACCATGGATGGACAGCTTTTTCTACGATGGAAAATCATTACAACCTGCTCTACCGAGAAGACGAGCGAGAACTCATTCCTATCTGCAAGCAAATGGGCGTTATGCTGATGCCTTACAGTCCTTTGGCAGGAGGACATCTGACAAGACCCACTTGGGAGGGCTCGAGCCTGAGAGGCCAAACCGACAAAGTCGTCAGAGGCAAGTACGATCGTATGCAAAAAGCCGATATTAAGATTATTGATAGAGTTGCAGAGCTGGCAGCTCAAAAAGGCTGCACCATGTCACAAATTGCCTTAGCTTGGCTCTGGGCTAAGGGAGTCGAGTCACCTATTATCGGAGCAACCAAAACCCGATACATTGACGATGCCCTACAGGCTTTAAAAATCACACTGACGACCGATGAAATTGCCTGCCTTGAAGAGTTTTATGAACCGCATCCGATTGTCGGCGCTATCAACGCCAATCCGCCTGAAGGCGTGATGGTGCTTCACGAGAAAAAATAGAATTCTCAGCCCTGTTACCAAAAACTGAGTCTGCCCGAACGATCCATACTGTTCGGGCAGATATTTTTGAATAGAAAGCAAAGCCCGCCGATAAGCCGGATTATGTTCTGAAAGATTCTTTCAGCCGACGACCATTCATCTAGAACAAGACTCACGCCTTGTCTCAAGCCATCTACCCGCAACCTCCCCGAGCAGGATCGACAGTTGCCTATTTGATGTTGCTCCCCGTAGAGATTGCCCGTTTCACCCGACCCTAACGTCGGCTCGTCTCTGTTGCTCTGATCCGTACCTTGCGGCAGACAGCCGTTAGCTGCTACGGTGCTCTGTGGAGTCCGGACTTTCCTCGTGGACAAACTGTCCCCGCGATCGCCGTGGCGAACTTTGCCGGGGCTCATTGTATCAGTATTGACTGGAAACAACCTCTCAACAGGTCCAAAATTTTCGGTATTGATTCCGAAAAATAAATGTCAAAAAACTTGACCCAAAAGAAAATTCTTTCATTGAGCAAAGCACTTAAACCGAAGAAGTTTCAATCCGTTGGAGAAAGCTTTTAAAACATGAAATAATTGTGACTTTTCCAGTAGTTAATGGATTTATAAGGATTTGACAGTGTCCTCATTTAAAAAGTTTGCTTTGGCTGCTTCGCTCCTGTCAGCTACCTTGGTAGCTCAGGCCAGTATCGTGGATCGATTTGTCGAAACGCTGCCCGGAGCAGTCTCCCCTTATCCCGACGCAGGATTTGTCGGGAACCAATTAAACGGTATGCACGATATTATCGAGCGAGGTCGCACCGGTCTTCTCGTTCCTGCCTATACCAATCACCCTCGTTGGGATTATGACAACCGTGATGAGGAAAACGCTTATCCGTTCGGTGCGGGTCTGTCACGAGGCATTATCGATGAACGCGGAAATGAACGCCTGGTGTATATGATGTTTTTCCGTGATTCGCACTATGAAATTGAGCCGATTCTGGGCTACGCCTGGATTGCACGCTACCCGATTGCCAACACCGGTCTTCATTTAGGCGCCGGTTACACTGCGGGCTTAACATTCCGCCAGGATTACAATTGGCTGCCGATCCCTGTTCCGCTTCCTTTAGTGAGTGCCGGCACCGATTGGTTTAATGTTTACGCTACCTACATCCCGGTCTCCAACGTCTTTTTCTTCTTCTCAAAAATTGAATTTGATGATCAGGCAAGACGTTTTGCCCCGTGGCCTGAAAGCTCCGCTTCAGCATGGTCCAACACCACTGAAATCTATGCTCAGGGTTCTTGGGTGAAGACTGACCTTTCGAGCGGCAACGGTGATTTCCACGGCAGCTATACGCTCAGTTCCGATGCGGGCTTTAAGATCGGTCTGCGCCACTTCATGGATCGCCACTGGGCTTGGGATTTAAGCTATCAGCAAAGCGAACACGACTTAAAGTCTTCAGGCGATACGGTTAATGACTATCGGCTCACCAACACTAACCTCATGCTTCAGTACCACTTTGAAGTGGCTGATACGACACGAGTTCACGTCGGGGCCGGTGCTGCCTATTCGCAACTGGAATCTCGCGGTGAGGCAAGCTACAAAGAACACAACATTAATCCGGTCGTTCAGACAGGCTTTACCTGGGCTGTTACGGATCATTTACGCCTGATGGGTGACATGACCGTCAACTTCCCCTTCTTCCGTGATGTGAAGTATGGCGAAAACGGCGAATTAGACGGCCGCTTCAAACCGGCCAATACCAGCTTTAACCTTGGCGTTGGTTACGCCTTCTAAGAGAAAAGAAAATGGATATTAATGATTATTTATTTGAGCGGGCCCGCCAAAGCATTCCGGGCGGCGTCAATTCCCCCGTCCGTGCATTCGGTTCAGTGGGCGGTGCGCCACGCTTTATGAAAAAAGCCCAGGGTCCTTATATGTGGGATGAGGACGGCAAGCGCTATATTGATTACATCGGCTCTTGGGGTCCGATGATTTTAGGCCACAACCATCCCGAAGTAATCAAAGCCGTGCATGAAGCGGTTGATATGGGATTGACCTTCGGCTGCGCCACCCAAAGAGAAATTCTCATTGCTGAAGAAATTAAGAAATTAATTCCCTCAATCGAAGAAGTCCGCCTGGTGAGTTCCGGCACAGAAGCCGGCATGAGCGCCATCCGCCTGGCTCGCGGCTTTACCGGACGCAATAAGATCATTAAATTTGAAGGATGCTACCACGGCCACAGTGACAGCTTATTGGTGAAAGCAGGTTCGGGCATGCTCACGTTCGGTAACCCGAGCTCCGCAGGTGTTCCTGCAGGTGTCACCGAACACACGCTCGTACTTGAATACAACAACTGCGAACAGCTTGAAGATGCTTTCAAGCGCTATGGTGACGATATTGCCTGCGTGATTGTTGAAGCCGTTGCAGGAAACATGAATATGGTTCCGGGCAAACCGGAATTTATCCGTGCGATGCGCGAACTCTGCACTCGGTACGGAGCCCTTTTAATTGTTGATGAAGTGATGACGGGCTTTCGTGTTGCTTTAGGTGGCGCTCAGAGCCTCTATCACGTCACACCCGACATTACGATGTTCGGCAAGGTGATCGGCGGCGGAATGCCCGTTGCAGCTTTCGGCGGCAGACGTGATGTGATGGAAAAGATTGCTCCCTGCGGTCCGGTCTATCAAGCCGGGACCCTATCCGGTAACCCCGTAGCCGTTGCCTGCGGTCTGACCACTTTAAAGTTAATTCAGGAGCCGGGCTTTTACGAAAAATTAACCGAACAAACGCAAAAGCTCACTCAAGGTCTCACTCAAGCGGCAAAAGACGCCGGTGTAGCCTTCTGTGCACAAAGCGTAGGCGGCATGTTCGGTCTTTACTTCTTGGAAAAATGCCCGCAAGGCTTCAACGATGTCATGAAGTCTGATACGAAGCGCTTTAATGTTTTCTTCCACTCCATGCTTGACCAAGGAGTTTATTTTGCGCCTTCAGTCTTTGAAGCAGGATTTGTCTCCATCGCTCACACCGATGAAGTAATTCAAGAAACGATTGAGGCTGCAAAGAAAGCTTTTGCCAAAGTGGCTCAAATGTAGCCAATCACTCAAGAGTATGAGTTTTTCGACGGACCGGGAAGTGACCTTTTCCCGGTCTTTTTCTATATACCGATTCTGAACAGATTGGCGTAAGCTCAAAAATGAAGCACGGAGTCAAAATTCTATGAGAAAACCTCTTTTACTGTTAATCAGCCTTTTTAGCCTTCTATTTACAGGGGTGGTCCATGCGCACGGCCATCACTATTACCATCATGACGGCCGCTACTATGATCGCAGCGGTGTCTATGAAGGTCGTATGGATAACGGTCGGATCTACGATCAATCAGGCCGCTATCAGGGACGGATGGACAACCAGGGGCGCCGCTACGACAGTTCCGGCCGTTATCAGGGCCGAATGGATGACTCAGGTCGAATGTATGATCAGTCCGGTCGCTATTTGGGTCGAATTGATGCTGACGGCAGACACTATGACCGATCGGGTCGTTACACGGGACGAGAAGATTCAAACGGACGTTTCTACGACAACACCGGTCGCTACCAAGGTCAGGTTCGTTAATTTAACGATTGAGACACCCTAAGAGTGCCTCTTTTTTAAGCAACAGGTTAACTCCCTGTTCCATTTAGGTTTTCTTACAAAATTGTTAAAGTTATTCACAATTTCTGTGGATAAGTCTGAACAACTTCTACCCAAAAGTGGGAAAGAGCCTTCAGAACTTTCCCAATAAGAGGCAATTTTTTCACTTTTTCTTTTATTTTTTGGGCTTTTAGTGGGAATTATTCTACTTTAGGTAGTGGTTCAAGATAGCCCCCTGTACCATAAAGAGGAATAGCAGAAAGGGAGTGATGAAAGCTTCCGCTTGTCTCCTTCGTTGAGTAGGCCACATACAGGAGCGTTTGAGCCTCTGCGTCATAAATTCGTCGAATTTTCATATTTTTCAGTAAAACGCTCTTTGAACGGGTGAAAATCACTTCTCCTGATTTACTCTTATCGATTGCTTCAATCATTTGGCGGGTAATCGGTCCTGTTCGATGACACTCAATAGAATTATTTGAGGGATCGCTTAAAGCCAAATTGGCTTCAATGCTTGCTACGTGGCAAGTTACGCCCGTGACAACCGGATCCACGAACCGGTTAATCTTAATATCCTGCAGCGTAAAAATTCCTAAAGAAACGTCCCCGACGTCTTCCTCGCCGCAGCCGCTCAATCCCAACATAGCCGACAAAATTAACAAACCTGTTTTAAATCTCGAACTGCTCATCGCTTATCTCCATGATTATTTGTCTCTGAATATAGTACTGGAAAATGTGACCGCTACCAAAAAAGCTGCCAACATCAAAAAGGCTGTCGACAGACTCGTCGCCTTCGCAATAAAACCGATTAAAGCAGGACCTGCGAGCTGACCGGTATAGCCCAAAGTGGTTACGGCTGCCAGCGCCAGACTCATCGGCATTTCATTTTGATCTGCCGTGCTTGCAAAGGCAATCGGCACAATATTGGCTAAGCCAATACCCAACACAAAAAATAAACCGATCACAATCCAGGGTTCAGAGAAAAAGACACAACCCACCAGCATCAAAGCGCCCAAAAGGGAGCCATAGCGCACGCAGTTTCTGGGCCCCGCGGAAGCGATAAGTTTATCGCCTAAGAGGCGCATCATTGTCATAGCGGTAGAAAATGCCGCAAAGGCTAAACCTGCATTTTCAATAGCCGCCTGCTTTTCTTCCACTAAAAAGACGCCGCCCCAATCTAACACTGCCCCTTCAATCATAAAAAGCAGCAGACAGATAAGCCCCAGCCAAAGTACAAATCCTTTTGGTATCACAAATGATTTGGTTGTCCCTTCTGCCTTTCCGGCATCAACCAGTAAATAAGACGAGGTTGACAGCCAAAGCAAAAGACAAAAAATCAATAGAGCGCCCACTGCATAGATGAGATTCACTGAAGCATTTAAAAGAGCAGCCATGCCCAGTGCGCCAACGACACTGCCTAAGGAGTAGAGCGCATGGAAACCCGCAATCAGACGCTTTTCGCTTCGGTGATCAACTTCTACGGCGTGCACATTCATCGAAACATCTACTGAGCCAAAGACCATCCCGAAGAGAAATAAAAGAGCTGCGGTTAAGAAAACATTTTCAGAGAAATTGACTGCAAACAAAATAAAGGGGATAACAAAAAGCGCTTTTCTGAGTAAAAACTTTGCTCCGTGCTTAGCCACAATACCGCCGCAAAAAGGCATCACTACCAAAGCGCCCAGCCCGACACAAAGCAGCAGCCCTCCCAAGTGAGCCTCATCTAATGCGAGATTAATTTTGACAAAAGGCATCATGGAAGCCCACAAAGCCATAATGAAGCCAGCCAGGAAAAAGGAGGCGCGGGTAGCAGTATTTTCAGGGGGAATAGAGGCCAGATATTGACGGATGGTTTTACTGTGCGTCATGGCAGAAATCCTTTCAGCAGAAACGAATCTCATTGAATCAGCAAAGTCGCATTTTCTCTGATTTTTAAATGATTTTCAACAAAAAAGGGGCCTGAGGCCCCAAACCGATTGAGCAGAATTATTTTAACCAAGAAGGTTTGATAAAGTCCTCTGAAATTACGGCATCTGCCGCTGTAAATCCCTCTAAACTTCCTGCCTTTGCCTGAATACAAAGATAGCGAAGACTGCTGTCTTCAGCTGCTTTAAGGCAACGTTGGGCTTTAGGATCGACTCTGATGCAATCGCCTTGAGAAACAGCAAATTCATCACCGTCAACAAAGAAAAAGCCTTTGCCTTCCAACACAATGTAGAGCTCTTCATTATGAGTGTGAGCATGTACAAAAGGAATGCTGATGCCTGCAGGCAAATTGTTTAAAGAAACCTCGTTGGCGGTTAATGCCAATGCATCATGTAATTCCGTACGGTTAGCCGTAACGTCAATATGCAACGTTTGATAGTGACTCATTTTTTACTCCATTTGTTCGATATCGAACTATTTAATTAAAAAATTGAAACACTGAAAAAATGTTTCAAAGCCTTTTTTCAATTAACACACTTACGAAGCAGTCTATCTAAAACTGCTGCTTCTTCAGCACTTAATTTTTTAGAAACTAAACCAACCAATCCGTCGGAGATGTCCTCAAAAACAGGCCTTAATGCCAAACCTTTTTCTGTTAATTGCACTAAGACACCTCGGCTATCGGACTCATTGGGTACCCGGCAGATATACCCCTCTCTTTCGAGCTTTTCAACCAACACCGTTACCGTTGATTTCGTTCGACCGATTGAACGGGCAAGCTCCGTCATGCTGCAAACTTTCTTATCGAAAAGCTGCTTTAAAACGTCCCCATGACTGGGAACAATCCCTTTGAGACCCGCTTTCTCAAGCGAGTCCACCACGAAGGCGTTACCCAAAGCACGAAGCTTGGCGGCATTGGAGAAAATAGATAAGGTTGCTGTCATTTTTCGATCATTTAATTCGATGTCGAACTATATTACGAAAACAACTATATGTCAAAAACTAATAGGCCCGCTCCTGGATTGTGATCTTTCAACTTCAGCGGGCCGGATAAAACTACTTTTTAACAATCGGTGTAATACTCGGTTCTTCGCCTTGCTCAAATACAATGTTTGCCCGACCGACAATGAGCGGATCAACGGGACCGATTGCCTTTTCGTTTTTGTTGGCATAGGGCAGAAGATGCAAAACGTATCGCATAGCGTTCAGTCGTGCTCTTTTTTTGTCGTCACTTTTAACGACAATCCAGGGGCATTCCACGGTATCGGTATTTAAAAACATCATTTCCTTTGCCCGTGTGTAGTCGTCCCATTTTGATAGTGATGCAACGTCGATCGGAGAAAGTTTCCAGCGCTTAAGCGGATGGATTTTCCGTTCTTTAAAACGGCGGCGCTGCTCATCGCGGCTCACAGAGAACCAAAACTTAATGATGTAAATGCCGTTATGAACTAAATTACGCTCAAATTCGGGGCACTCTTCCATGAAGCGTTCATACTGCTGCTGATCGCAAAAACCCATGACGCGCTCAACACCGGCTCGGTTGTACCAGGAACGGTCAAAGAGCACCATTTCACCCCGTGTGGGTAAATGCTCGACATAGCGCTGAAAGTACCACTGTCCCAATTCGCGCTCATTGGGCTTTTCCAATGCAACCACCCGTGCTCCGCGAGGATTGAGATGTTCCATAAAGCGCTTGATGGTGCCGCCCTTACCTGCAGCATCTCTTCCTTCAAAAAGGATAACCACGCGCTGCCCGGTTTCTTTCACCCAGGCCTGAAGCTTTAAGAGTTCAACCTGAAGAGCAAACTTTTCTTTCTCATAAGTCTTTCGGCTCAGGCGATTTTTGTACGGGTAGACGCCCGTGCGCCAGTCCTTCACCAAAATATCGTCAGGATTGTCATCGCGCGAACTGATTGCCGCGTAATTTAAACGCTCCTGACGCAGTAAAAGCCGCAAGAGACGAATACGATCGGCAGGGGCTTCGCCCTTTAAAATCGTACCGAGTGCCTCAAGTTCTTTCTGATCGGCCGCCTGCGTTGTTTCGTCGGTAACGATGTCCTGGACATCTTCGGTAACACGTGCATGAGAAACATCACCGCGAGAAACCAATTGGCTGCGGTAAGGGCCTCGTTTTTTATTTTGATCGGTATTTTTGGTGTTATCGGTCATGAGAGAATTCCGTCCTAAAATTAGAGAGTGTATCTATTTATTGTGCTACCAATTTCTTCCATCATCAATACATAGTATCCATGAGAAAAAAGAGCTCGAAGCAATTGAGTTAAAAGCATCGAGTCTTTAAGATTCGTTCAATACAAAATTGAAACTCAGGAAACAAAATGTCTCAAAAAGTTTATATCGGCATGGCAGGCTTCGGAACCGTCGGTCAAGGGGTTTATCGCGTCTTGGAACGTAATGCAGAAGTCATTTGCCGTCGATGCGTCAAAAGCCCCGAAATTAAGACGATTGTCTGCAGACATACCGATCGTGCACGCAAGCTGCTGCCAAACTCGGTTTTCGTTTCTGATGATCCGATAGTGATCGCCAAAGATCCTGAGATTTCAATTGCCATTGAAGTAATGGGCGGAATTGAACCCGCACGTTCCTTTATTTTGGAAGCGCTCAAAAATGGTAAAGATGTTGTTACAGCCAATAAAGCGCTCTTAGCCTCGCATGGCGAAGAAATTTTTGAAGCTGCACGCTACCACGGGCGATCGGTCTTTTTTGAAGCTGCTGTTGCTGGCGGCATTCCGATTATTAAGGCTATTCGAGAAGGGCTCTCTGCCAATAAAATTTTAAAAGTCCAGGGGATACTAAACGGCACTTGCAACTACATTTTATCGTCCATGCATCAGTCGCCCGTCTCATTTGCTGAAGCCTTGTCTACAGCCCAAAAGCTTGGTTTTGCAGAAGCCGATCCAACCTTTGACATTGAAGGATTGGATACAGCACATAAATTAACAATTCTTACTTCTCTTGCTTTTGGAGTAGCTCTGAATTTTGAGCCCAAGCTAGTTTCTGGCATCACGTCCGTCACGGCTGACGATATTGCCATTGTTAAAAAACTCGGGTTTGTCATTAAATTGCTGGCAGAGACCGAATTAAAAGGTTCAACTATTCACTATCGTGTAGCTCCAACGCTAATTAAAAATTCGTCTCTTTTAGCTATGGTTTCTGGTGCAATGAATGCAGTTGAAGTAGAAAGTGATGCCGTTGGGAAAACTTTTTATTATGGCGCCGGCGCTGGAGGAGATGCCACTGCAAGCGCAGTTTTAGCTGATGTGATTGACTGTTTAAGAGGGCACCAATCTCAGTTTGTTTCGAATCCGTCAAAAGAGGCACTTTCTTTTACCCCTCTTTCGGAACAGACGAGCCGCTTTTATGTGCGGGTGCAATCAACGGTAATAGAACAATACTTAAAGGAAATCGAGTCCGTATTTAAACATAACGGAATCACAACCGATGAGGTTTATACCGATGAGCAAACCGCTGTCTTTTTCACTCATCCGTGCAAAAAAGGTGAACTTGATCAAGCGCTCGAACAAATCTCCCAGTTGAATTCAACTGAAATCACAATCCGCACCTTCTTTATTGCAGATTAACGCAACTTTATTTGCAAAATGCCGGTTGAATTGAACCGGCATTTTGCTGTTAAAGAACTTCGTAGATTAGATGGACAGCACCGTCTTCGTAGGCTTTCACACTCTTGAGCTTTAACTGAGTCGGAAGCCTATCCATGGGCAATCCGTCAAAAACGGCAGCCATCGATCCCCGACCGTCAATGCCGGGACCGATTAAAAGGCTGACTTCATCCAAAAGGCCGGCTTCTAAAAAGCCCGCATTAATATGACCGCCGCCCACGATTGCCATGCGCTTCACGGCGAATTCTTCTGCAAGGATTTCGCAGGCACGAATCAAATCAATACGCTCTGCCCCTGTTGCTATCCAAGAAATATTTTCCGAATCTAAATAGTCCAAATAGGCTTTCGTCACTTTTTCACTCGTGACCACAATCAGAGGCAAATTCAATTCTTTGGGCTGACTCCAAAGAAGCGTTCCTTTTGTATCTACAACGACGCTATAACCTTCTGCCGCTACTTTCTTAGAAAAAGCTTCTTTTCCGAAAATTTCACAATCGCCTGACTGAAACTCTCCCTCCTGAGCCAATTCCAACTGAGCAGTGACTCTGCCGCTCACGGTTGTCGGCGTATCAAGCGCCTTTAATGTTTCATAGTACTCATTGACACCTTGGATCTTTTCCGTCATTCGGCAATCAATTCGACCGTCAACAGAAGTCATCATATGGCATACGATGTATGGTTTTTTCATTATTTATCTCTTCAGATCTGATTGTTTTTGAGAATAGCTCAAAGAAATTGAATTAACCGCTTTAAAAAGAAAGATTTCTTGCCCATTCTTCTCTTGCATTTAAATGAAAAAAGCGTTACTCTATTTCCGACATATGTCGGATATTGTAAAAAAGGAAACAATTATGCCCAGACCGAGCCGCTGTCGTCGAGTTTGTGCGGAACCCGTCTTCCGAGCGTTTAATGTCGATGAAAACGAAAAAGAGCCCATCACGCTTTTTGTCGATGAATTTGAAGTGATTCGACTCGTGGATTTTGAAAAAAGAACACATGAGCAGTGTGCCCGGCAAATGTTGATTTCCCGAACGACTGTCACTGAAATTTACGAAAAAGCTCGCTACAAAATTGCAGATGCTTTAGTAAACGGTAAACCATTGTTGATTGCAGGCGGACATTACCAGGTCTGCCGAGGTGAAGGAGCTCAAAACTGTCCCGGCCACGGTCGTTGCCAACGCCGCAATCAATCCCGCATGAACTTAACTATCGAAGGAAATACCATGAAAATTGCAGTACCTGTCAAAAACGAAAATATTTACCAACACTTCGGCATGGCTGCCGCCTTTAAGCTCTATACGATTGAAAATCAGGCAATCGTCGCCACGGAAGTCGTTGAAACAAACGGTCGCGGTCACGGTGCCATGTTGGACCTGCTCTTAAATCACCAGGTCAACTGTGTGATTTGCGGCGGCATTGGAGAAGGTGCCATCGCCAATTTAAAACAAGTCGGCATTGAACTTGTAGCAGGTATTAATGGTGAAAGTGACGAGGCTGTAAAAGCCTACTTAGCCGGAAACTTACAAAGTAACCTGCAGGCAGCATGTGACAAATCCTTGCATCACGGTCACGGACACGGTCATTGTGGTGACCAATGCGGCTCCGATTGCGACTGCCAAGGTCACGCTCATCAACACTGCCACTGCCAAAATCATTAATTCGGCTTAAATCCGGGCGGCGAAAGAAACACTTCGCCGCCTTATTTTTTCTTTTTCCTAACTATCGCATCAATAGATTTTGATCACAATTTCTTTAAAAAACAAAAAGATATCCTTTCGGACAATTTTTTATTCTATTTTTGAACCTTATATTTAAAGTAAATATTTTGATTATTTATTTGGAGGTCCGGTATGAGTTTTGTGTTTGAAAAAGAATATGGTCTTTTAATTGACGGGCAATGGGTAAGTGCAGAAAATCATGCTACCTTTGAGACACATAATCCTGCCAACAATGAATTATTGGCCATGTGCGCAGATGCTTCCGCTCTCGATGTTGATAAAGCGGTGAAAGCTGCACAAAAAGCATTCCAGTCCTGGTCTAAAACTAGTCCTCAGCAACGTGCTGAATTACTTCTAAAAGCGGCTGATCTGATTGATGCAAATGCGGCGGAACTGGCAGAAATTGAAACTCGTGATAACGGGAAACCTTTGCGTGAAACCACACTTGTTGACGTCCCCCTTTCTTCAGATCACTTCCGCTATTTTGCTGGTTGCCTCAGAGCAGAAGAAGGTTCTGCAGTGATGATTGATGACAATACGCTCTCGATTGTTCTTCATGAACCGATCGGTGTTGTGGGACAAATTATTCCCTGGAATTTCCCGTTATTAATGGCGGCTTGGAAAATTGCCCCAGCGCTTGCTGGAGGCAATACCCTTGTCATTAAACCCTCCTCCACCACCCCATTATCAATCCTTTATTTGGGTAAATTATTAAATCAAATTTTGCCGCCTGGAGTAGTTAACGTTGTGACTGGTCGTGGTGCTCAAAGTGGTCAGGCGATGCTTGATCATCCGGGTTTTGCAAAACTAGCCTTCACAGGTTCTACAGAAGTGGGTTACAGCGTAGCAAAGGCTGCTGCCAATCGACTAATTCCTGCAACGCTTGAATTGGGCGGGAAGTCAGCCAACATCTATTTTGATGATTGCCAGATGGATAAGGCTATTGAGGGGGCACAAATCGGCATTCTTTTCAATCAGGGACAGGTTTGCTGCGCAGGTTCTCGCATCTTTGTGCAAGAAGGCATATATGACGAATTTGTCGAAAAGCTCGCTCAAGCCTTCCGAAAAGTTAAAGTCGGAGATCCTATGTCTATGCAAACTCAAATGGGATCTCAAATTAACCAAAAACAACTTCAGAAGATACTGAAGTATGTTGAAATTGGAAAATCTGAAGGAGCTCGAGTCCTCACGGGCGGTGAAGTTGCCAAGGTTGAAGGTTGTGAGGGTGGCGCCTTTATGCAACCAACCCTTTTGGTTGACGTCACCAATGATATGCGCGTAGCTCAAGAAGAAATCTTTGGACCGGTTGCTGTCGTTATTAAATTTAAGAGCGAAAATGAAGTCATCGCCATGGCGAACGATAGCGAATATGGTCTGGGCGGAGCGGTTTGGACGCGCGACATCAACCGCGCATTGCGTGTTGCCAAGTCCGTGAGAACCGGCAGAATGTGGGTCAATACCTACAATGAACTGCCTGCTCATACGCCGTTTGGCGGATATAAGAAGTCCGGCATTGGTCGTGAAACCCACAAGATGATGTTGGCTCATTACAGCCAAACGAAGAATATTTACATTTCTATTTCTGAAGCAAAACGCGGCTTCTTCTAATGCACTTCAATTAGACCGAACAGTTTTTTCAAGCTGTTCGGTCTTTTTTTCTCCTCAATTAAAGTATCCGGTGAGACAATGTGTTCATGCAAAACTCATTTATTGAGGAGTTATTATGGGAAAAGACTTTGACAGCGATATTGTTGAAACTATTGAAAAGCTACGCTCCTGCGAGGACGTTCAAAAAGCGCTTCAATTGGTGCAGCAACAATTGCCTGACATCATCGAAATTCAAAAAGAACTCGCACTCATTGAAGCACCGACTTTTCACGAAGAAAACAAAGCTCGGCGTTATGCTCAACTTTTAGTCGAAGCCGGTCTTGAGGAAGTCAAAATCGATGAGCACTTTAATGTCTGGGGACGTTGGCCGGGAATCGGCAAAACAGGAAAATCCGTTTTGTTGGAAGGTCACTTGGATACGGTCTTTTCTTTCGGTGACGTTAAAGAACTCAAAGTGGATGATGAAGGACGAATTCATTGCCCCGGTATTTGCGACGATACGAGAGCGATTGCGGCCAACTTATCTGTGCTGAAAGCCTTCAAGACACTGGGCATTCGTCCTTATCACGATATTATTTTTGCTGCGACCGTGTGCGAAGAGGGGCTTGGCGCGATGCTCGGCATGAAAACGCTTCTGCAGGGACTTGAAGAACAGACAAAAGTTCTCGCTGCTATTTCCATTGACGGCCCGAGCAACAATGTTTTTTACGCTAATGCAACCGGCATGGTTGACTGGTCGGTGACTTTCAAGGGACCGGGCGGACACGCGTGGACCGCCTCTGACATGCCCAGTGCCTTGCACGCTGCCTGTCGGGCCGCCTCTATTATTGCGGACTTTAAACTTCCGACTTCGCCCAAAACAATCGTCACCGTGAGCCTCATTGAAGGCGGGCAAGCTATTCACGGGATTGCGCAGCAATGCACGATGAAGATTAATGCTCGCTCCAACAGCCAGGAAGAATTGGTAAAACTCAATACTCAGATGATTGAGGCTTTTGAAAAAGGTGCCGAGCTGGAAAATTCATACAAAGGAACACCTGGATTGATTCAAGTGTGCTACGAAAAGCTTCTGGATATTCCGGCAGGAAGTCAAAATGAAGACTGCCGCATGATTCAGGCAACAAAGGCTGTCACTGAATCGCTTGGTATTGAGCCTTGCCTAAAACCCGGAGGCTGCACAAACACCAATATGGCAATTGCCAGAAAAATTCCGGGAGTCTGTCTTGGTCGTGGCGGCAAAGAATACGGCACGCACACATTAAACGAGTGGTTTGATCCGAAAGGCGTTGAAGCCTGCGAACAAAAATCTATTCTTTTGCTTTTAACCTTAGCAGGGCTAGATGACAGAATTAAAGCGTTGGGCGAAACACTTTAAAAAATCTATGACGCAGGCCACGTCAAGCACGATGTGGCCTATCTCTTTTCCTCTTCAGGCTTCCACAAGGCGTGCCTGTGCTTAGCGTAATCTGCGTCCACAAAACCCGAAAACATAGCCGGAATCAAATGGCGGTTGGCTTTGAAAATAAAAGCGGCCATATGCCCGAAAAACAAAAGGATCGCCAGCACCATGCCGGCATTATGCAGCTGAGCTAACCAAAAAAGAATCGGGTCAGGCAGATCAAAACCAGTCAAATTTTTCAGTGTCTTTAGCCACCCGGTCACAATGAGAAGTGCAAACGCGGCAACAAAGGCTGCCCATGCGAGGCGCTGCTCAGGTAAATACTTTTCTGAAGGTGGTTCTTTACCCCCGGTTAAAAGCGCTTGAATGATTTTCACACTTTTACCGAAATCCCCCTTTTTCGGAACGATATCAAACGAGCCCTCAAAGGCATGCACTGTGATGTGAAAGACGCAAAGCACAGTGAAAACAACTGCAAAGGCGTAGTGCCACGGCAAAGTGATAAAAAAGTCTGCCGTGGATGGGAAAACTGCCGTAATACCATAGCGCTTGGCAACCGGCATCTGAAGAATGCCCGTCACAATTAATCCAAAACAAGAAAAAGCAATTCCCTAGTGAACTAAGCGGTTACGAAGGCTCTGTCGAAAAACTCTACTCACCGATCTTCTCCTTCATTTTGGGCGAGACCATCTTTTTACGCCGGGCAACGACATAACCCAAAGCAACTGCAACAAAAGGCGCGGCAAGCGTCGTAACAGCCCAACCAGAGGATTGATCAAGCTCTGCAATTACCTTTTGAAAACCCGGCCGACCGTCATTGCCTTTTGACGGTTTACTTTTCATCAATGCTGCATGGATCATTTCAAAAGAATGTGATGAAACATACCAGGTTGCAGTCCCGCCGTTTTCATTAAACCCATAAATCTGGCGATTCTTTGCAATTAAACGAATCTTTTTTAACGCCTCGGACAAAGGCATAAAAATCATTGCCTTATGAGGACAAGCCTGTGCACAAAGGGGAACCTGTCCAGCCTGAAGGCTGTCAGCGCAAAAGTCGCACTTATACATGACCCCACCTCCGGCAAATTTCGGAGCAACATCCAAATAAAGACCAACTCCAGCTTGCCGCTGAGGGATTCCCCACGGACAAACATCTCGGCATTTTGCACCACCGAAACAGACATCCGGATCAATTTGAACTGCCCCCTGTTCACTTTTGTCAATGGCACCGAAAGGACAAATTTTCCGACAAGGCGCGTCAAAACAGTGCATGCAGCGCCTCGGTGCAAAAACCGTTTCTCCGTTATCCAAGCGGATTTTTTCGACAAAAATCCAGTTATAAGGCGTCAATCGATTAATCAAGTCCTGTTTATCAGAAAAGTCTTCGTAAGACTTTTGAGGCCAATAAGGTTTTAGTGGCTTTATCGGATTGGGAAATCTTTGAAAATTCTTTTGTCTGCAGGCTTGCACGCAGGCTGGGATCTCTGAGTTTTTGCATCCGTCACAGCGATCCAAATCAATAATGCTTACCCACTGTTCTGGAGCGAGGGTTTGTTCAGAGGCCTGGCTCTGAGCGGCACCTAAAGCCACTGCTGAAAGCAACGATTTTTTTAAAAACGATCGACGATTGGACATGGAGAAAAAAATTGATATAGCTTTTTTGAAACTCTAATAAAAAATTCCAATCGAGACAACGAGTTTTTTCGATTCAAAATGATAAATTAAACTAACTGGGCGAAAAACATTAGTCTTATCTAAAAAATTTAAACAGTTACACTAAGTTCTGAAATTTGGATAAAAACTTTAAAGCAAGGCAACTTTAGTTTATTAGAAGCATGCAATATCCAGCTAACGGTAACACACAATGAACATTAAGTCATCATGATGTACGTAAGAGAGCCTATCAGATGCATTAACTCCCAATGTTTTGACAAATTTTAATTTACAAGGGCAAGGCTGAGGATTTTTGTAATGGTTTTTGCTGTAACGGACTATGAACTAATCAGCTGAAGCATTTGATAGGCAATAAAAAACCGTACGGTAACAAACACGTACGGACTACATTATGGTGCCCGGGGAGAGACTCGAACTCTCACGGCTCATCACCGGTGGATTTTGAATCCACTGCGTCTACCATTCCGCCACCCGGGCAACTAACTGATTGTCAACTCTCTTACTGGTGCGCGATACAGGGTTCGAACCTGTGACCCCTGCCGTGTGAAGGCAGTGCTCTACCGCTGAGCTAACCGCGCGCTTTCGCAAGCGAGGATTGGAATTATACCGAAGTTCTTAGACTTGTCAAATATTTTGTTTGAATTTTTCAAGATAGATGACTTTTACTTCTAATTACACTTATTTTCTGCTAACAAACGCTTAAATTTTCTCATCTTTCTTTATTTTATTTTTTGAATGCCTTGTCCTTTTACTTTGTCCAAAAAATCTTCTGCCCATCCTTTTCCAGGAATAAATGTATGTGAACTAATTTCACAAAGTGGGACTAAAACAAACGCTCTTTCATGCATTCTGGGATGCGGCAAAGTTAAAAAATCAGTTTGACAGACTTCCTGGCCATACAGGAGCAAATCCAAATCCATCGTACGAGGTGCATTATGAACACCGAGTGGTCTCTGACGGCCAAATTCTTTTTCAATATCTAAAAGCGTTTGCAACAGCTCTGGAGCATTTAAAGAGGTTTGCACTTCCACCACAGCATTTACGTAATCCGGCCCACTGGAATCAATAGGGTCCGTTCGATAAAAAGACGAACACTTCCTGACCTCTATCTCTTTTATCTGATTTAAACGAACGACTGCCTCAGATAGAGCCTCTCTTGCATTACCTAAGTTTGCTCCGAGCGCAACAAAAGCTTTCTGCATCGTTAATCCTCAATCTTGATTTTCTTTCGGCGAATAGGTGCTCGGCGTCGTCTGGGGCGAGGCGTCGGTTGAGCGAAAACCTCGTCATCATCAATTAAGTTAACTGTTGAGTCTTCTCCGGCGGGCGCGCTCAAATCGCGAACAAGCTGCCAACTGTCGGCTTCTAGCAACAATTGTTTCTTAATTTGAGCTTTTGACGGCTTCTTAAGCTCTCCCTTTTTAGGTTTTCTAGCTTGAGCGTTTGCTGCCGCTTGTTCCCGGATCATATTCAAACGAGTCTCTTCATCAACTTCCTGAAATTTTGTCCACCACTGAACAATGCTTGGGTCAACAAATTCCAATTGACTTCTTAAAAGCATAAAGTCGTAGCCGGCTCTAAACTTTGGAATGTTCAAAAGACCCATCGCCGACTTTGTTCCGCGACGCAGAAGTTTAATTTGTAAAACCCATATCGTGAGAATATCTTCAACAAAGCGTTTTTGAATAGCAAGCTTCTCGCATTGTCTGTCCAGCACGTGCCGACCGGCCTCGATCATTGCCTGAATCTGGCTCTCACCTCGAGAAATCCGCTCTTCAAAATGACGATAGGTCAAAGGCCATAGAAGTGTGGCAAACAAAAAGGACGGGGAAACTTTTTTGCCTATAGCAATACGCTCATCGGTGCGCCTCATAGCTAACATCAAAAAACGCTCGCCCTTTTGTTCTTTAAGAGCCACTTCCAAAAGCGGAATCACATTGCGGTAAAGCCCTAATTGACGCAGTTGCTCCATACAGTCAATTGCCCGACCACACGTTAATAGTTTGACCGCTTCATCAAACAGCCGAGCCTCAGGAACGTTAGCAAGCAACGGCGCCAAGCGGCTGATAGGCGCTAGGGTTGCCTCATCGATTTTAAATTGAAGCTTCGAAGCTATTCTTATCGCACGAAGCATTCTTACCGGATCCTCTCGATAACGCTCTTCTGGATCACCAATCATTCTAACGACGCCATCCAGAATATCCTGCATACCGTTGTGATAATCAATAAGTTCTTCAGTGGTAGGATTGTAGTAGAGAGCATTGATCGTAAAATCACGTCTAGCTGCATCTTCCCACATTTCACCAAATACGTTATCGGAAATCACCCGACCGAATCGGTCTTTTCTTACGCCGGCTCCCTCCAAAGCGCGAAAAGTCGAGCATTCAATTTTTTCTCGACCGAACATCACGTGAACCAAACGAAACCGCTTACCGATGATAATGGCTCGTTTTTGGCAGCGTTTAACTTCTTCTGGTGTTGCATCAGTCACAACATCAAAATCTTTCGGCGTCACTCCCAACAGAAGGTCGCGCACTGCCCCACCGACCACATAGGCTTCAAAACCGGCGCGCTGGAGATTTTTTACCGTGCGCATCGCTTCAAGACTCACTAAGCGACGATCAATTCCGTGTTCATCTCTTTGAATAACCCGAGGCGTCTTAACGTAATGAGCCGGCAGAGTCTGTGTTTTAGAAGAAAATAATTCCTTTGTATAGGCAATAATGTTTTTAAACATTGTCCATCCTTGAAGGCCGACCACTATCCGAAATCAAAGGACTCATGCTCTGTCAAAGAGCTTCAGGAGAGTCCAACCGCTTTTTTGCGCTTGTTCTTTTAATTGGGGATCCGGATTGGTCGCGACCACATGACCATGAAATGATTCGACGAATTGTAGCAAGGGCAAGTCAGTAATGGAGTCGGTGTACGTTACACTTTCCGATAACTCTGAAAGCGCAATTTGCTGCTTTGCACAAAATTCTTTCAATCGGTCAATTTTATGCACGCCGTAGCAAAAGCCTCCGGTGAATTCTCCCGTAAATTCCCCTCTGATATCTTCAACAGGGCGTGTTGCCAGCAGGTGCTCAATACCGAAGGCTTTCGCAACCGTCTCCGAAATATAAGACTGTGTACCGGTTGCCATCACAGGCGTATAGCCGTCTTCTTTCATTGCGGCAACCAAACTTTTCGCTGAAGAAGTGACATTGGGATTAACGACTTCTTTGACAAACTGTTCTCTTAACCGATCAAGATTTTGGCGGGAAAAGCGTTTCAGCAGTCCCATATGAAAGTGCATAAAGGGCTCAACCTGAAAGCGTCCGCAATAATAGTCATCGAAAAACTTTTGCTTTAAAACCAACGCATCTGACAAATCGGCTCCGCTTCTTTGAGCGAGAAAATCTACCCACACGACACCGACATCAATCGGCATCAATGTTCCGTCCATGTCAAAAATTGCAAGCTTCAAAGTTGCTCTCCGTGTTTATTAAGCCATGCCTTAAGAGCGGGAACCGTCACTGCCGCTTTTTTCTTAGCCAAGAGCTCCCGATCCATTTCGCTTAACAGATGAGAGAGCGTTTTAATGTTTCTGGGCAGGTAATTTTTCATCCAATTTTCTGCCTCAGGCGTCACCTCTATGCCTCGGGCTCTGGCTTGAGCTGAGAGCGCCAGCCACATCTCCCCTTCCAAAGCACGGATGTGAAAAACGGCACCCCAAGTCAGTCGGGTACAGATATCCGGTCGGACGAACTTCTCAGCAGGTGACTTTTTTCCCGTCATCACTAAAGTCGCACCGGGATGAATTCTCACTTCATTGATCAAGGCAAAAAGCCGATCCAAGCCGTCTTCGGTTAAAGTGTCAATATCGTCGACTGCATAGCGCAGACGATCAGCAGTAAATGTCGGAACGTCAGAGTCTTTGAGTCCCATTGCCAATGCCAAATGAGTTTTCCCTACGCCCGACTCTCCCCATAGATACACGAGCTGAGGCTCACCTGTCTCAAGCATTTGTCTCAGGCAGGTAAGCGCACTTCCGTTCTCGCCAACCACAAAATTATCCAGCGTGGCGGCGGGTTCCATGGCGATGTCTAACGGCAACTGCTCAAATAACATAGATAGCTTTACGTGAAGGTTTTGATCCCTTGCTACAATGATTAGATTAATGCGGATACGCAAGTGTACCGCCACCTTCACTTTTTTGGGCAATTACCATGACTCAACTTTCTTACGCTGCCGCCGGTGTGGATATTGACGCCGGTGATGAACTCGTTGAACGCATCAAACCGCTCGCAAAGCGCACCATGATTCCCGGTGTTTTAGCCAGTGTCGGCGGTTTCGGCGCGATGTTTGAAATTTCAAAAGAATATAAAAATCCCGTCTTGGTCACTGGAACCGACGGCGTGGGCACGAAGTTAAAGCTTGCCTTTACTCTCGGCCGGCACGATACCGTGGGACAGGACTTGGTCGGCATGAGTGTCAACGACATCCTTGTGCAAGGCGCCAAGAGCCTCTTTTTCCTTGACTATTACGCTTGCGGCAAACTTGATGTTGATGTAGCAGAACGTGTCGTGGCCGGTGTTGCTAAGGGGTGCGAATTAGCCGGTTGCGCCTTAATCGGCGGTGAAACGGCTGAAATGCCCGGTATGTACCCGGAAGGCGAATATGACTTAGCTGGCTTTGCAGTTGGCATCGTTGAAAAAGATGAAGCGATTGATGGCAAATCTATAAAAGCCGGTGATGTTATCTTGGGTCTTGCCTCAAGCGGCCCCCACTCTAACGGTTTTTCTTTGATCAGAAAAGTGGTTGAAGTAACAAACACTCCCTGGGACATGCCCCTTGACGGTCGCACATTAGCCGATTGCGTGATGGAACCTACTCGCATTTACGTCAAGCAAGTTTTGAATGTCATGAAGACCGTGAAGATCAAAGGAATGGCTCATATCACGGGCGGCGGACTCATTGAAAATGTGCCCCGCGTCTTGCCTGAAAATACTCAAGCAGTCATTCACGCTGACAGTTGGACTCGTCCCGCAGTTTTTGATTGGTTGCAAAAAGCCGGCAATATTGATTCCCACGAAATGCACCGTGTATTTAATAATGGTATCGGCATGGTGGTCATTGTCGACGCAGCTGATGCTGATCGTGCCGTCGAAGCTTTTAAAACCGAAGGCGAAAAAGTCTTCCGTTTAGGCGAAATTGTCGAACGCCCTGAAGGCGCGCCCGGCTGCGTCGTCATCTAGGACTTGATCCTTTTATAATTTGGAGGCGGTGTTTTCACCGCCTCTTTTAGTTTTTTCGGAGATTGATTCATGCGTAAAGACAACCCAGCTTTTGTTCCAGATTCACCCTTTGCCCGTCCTATGACAGAAGAGCACATGAAATTTTTCAGTGCAATTCCTAAGACCGAATTGCACTGCCACCTGTTAGGAACGACTCAAAAAAGCACTTTTGAAGACTTGGTCAGAGAGTCTGGAGCTCCCGTCACGCAAGAAGAAATCGACGGCTTCTTTACTCGCGGAGATAAGCCTGTTGGCGTATTGCGTATTTTCCGTGCGCTTGAAGAGCATATTTTGATTAAACCCGAAATGCTCAAACGCATCACTTATGAATATTTAGCTGACTGCAAAAAGCACGGCATCCGTTACACAGAGTTTTTCTGGAATTACACCGGGCTTGCACGTCATTACAGCTACGCCGAAGCACAAGCTGCCATTATTGAGGGTATTCACGAGGGCGAGCGTGATTTCGGCGTCATCGGTCGATTAATTCCCTCAATTGACCGTGAGGATTCCCCCGAAGCGGCTGTAGAATTGGCTCGTCAAATGATTGCGCACCGCGCTCTGGAAACCATCGGTATCGGCATCGACTACCGCGAAAATGATCATGAACCAGAAAATTTCTGGAAGGCCTTTTTTATGGCCAAAGAAGCGGGCTTTAAGGTCACTATTCACGCTGGTGAATTCGGTTGCCACTGGCGAAACATTGAAACTGCCATGAAGCTTTTAAAAGCCGATCGTTTAGACCATTGCTACACGATTATCGACAATCCTAAACTTGTCGAAGAAGTGAAAAAAGCGGGGTTAATCATTACTGTGGTCCCGACTAATTCTTACTATTTACGCACCTTTAGTGATGAAGAGTGGGCACTAAAGCAACCTATCCGCAAAATGGTCCCAATGGGACTTCGTGTGCATCCGAACACGGACGATCCCACAATGCACCATGTCAACGCTACTCAAACATGGATGTTGATGTATAACTTTCTGAATTTCACCGTTGCTGATCTCAAAAACTTCATGATTAACGGCATTGATGGCGCCTGGATTGATGAAGAAACAAAAGAAAAATGGAAGCATGAATGGAGTGAGGAATTTGATCGATTGGCAGAAAAATTCCCCGGCTAAAAGATAAATCTTTGCTCTTTTTTAAGACGCTCACCGACTGTGCTGATGAGCGTCTTTTTCTTTCTTTTGAACGACAAAGTCCTTTTTCCCCTCTAGTTAAAAAGGACTAGAGAATAGAAAATTTTTTTCCTCATACTGCTGCAGTCCTGCTAGAGTGTTAGCAAGTTCGGTAAAAATTTTGCCGTTCGAGTTTTTAGGAGAGTCATCATGCTAGTACGTATAGCGCGATTAAATGCCTTACTGCACTGTTACAAACCTTTGCCCAATTTTGCGTTGGTTTTGACCTCCTCCTCATCCTCTACAACTACCTCCACTACATCAACGGGTTCATCTCTCTAAGGTGCCCGTCTGACAAAGGCTTCGTGATAGCCCACTCTCACAAAGAGTCAAACATCACAATATCCAACATTTAACAATTTACGTTTTTCAAGACATTGAAGTCTTTTTTGAGGTTTTGCATTCATGCCTCTGAAAGTTTCTTCATCTGCCGCCCTACAGGGATTTTGTATGGGTCGGTGTCTTGGAAAATCCGCATAGGTCTTTTTACAAGAAGAACCCTGCGATAGATGAAAGGAAACATCATGCAAAAAATCGCAAACCTCAAACTGCACCTATTGGCACTAATCGTTGTGGTTATTGCAGAGGCTATCGGCACTCAAAAGTTTGGGCTAGTTGTCATGCTGCCGCTTTTGTTTGCACTTGTTATCGGCGGTATTCTCAGTCTGCCCAGGCTTCACATCCTCAATACCTCTCAGATGGACCGTGCTGCAAAATTCATGCCGATTGCCATGCTGGTTTTAATTGCAAAAATCGGTCTAGATATCGGACCTAACCTGGAAATTTTGCTCAATTCCGGTTGGGCACTCATCATGCAGGAATTTGGGCATTTCTTCGGAACTTTGATCTTCGGTTTACCGGTTGCGCTGCTACTGAAAATGAAACGCGAAGCTATCGGGGCTTGCTACTCGATTGACCGTGAAGCCAATGTCGCCATTATCGGTGAAAAGTTTGGTTTGGATAGCGCAGAAGGACGTGGAGTGATGGGTATGTACATTTGCGGTACGGTCTTCGGAGCGCTTTGGATTTCGCTATTAGCCGGTGTAATTGCTCAGCTTGACTGGTTTCATCCGCATGCCCTGGCAATGGGTGCAGGAATTGGTTCTGCAAGCATGATGGCCGCAGGCGTGGGATCGATCGTAGCCTCCTACCCGCATGAAGCTCAATTAATTCAAGCTTATGCAGCAGCAGCCAATTTAATGACCTCGATTCTCGGTATTTATTTTGCGCTGTTTGTTTCGCTTCCCGTTACGATCAAAATCTATGAATTCTTTACCGGGGATAAACGTCGAGAAGATCCCCACGGGGCCGTATTGAATTAGAGAAATCAACAAAACAAATTTTGAAAGGAAAAAATTATGTTGACTTATTTAGAAAAAATGAAAGACATCCTCTTCATTTTGGTTGTCACGGCAGTTTATTCGGTCATTGCTCACTTTGTGGGCAGTAACGGAGGTCTTGCTGCGGGTTCTATTGGTGCATTGGTCTTAGTCATGATTACGGTTGTCGGCATTGTCATCAGTTGGCTACCTGGATTCAAACTTTTACCAATGGTCTTTTGGGTATCGATCGTTGCTGTGGTGGTTTCCATGCCCCAATTCCCGTTAAGCGACTGGATCCTTGCCCAAACGAAAAATGTTGGCTTCCTCTCTATCACGACGCCCATTCTTGCTTACGGCGGCTTATGCTTAGGTAAAGACTTGCAAGCGTTTAAGCAGCTCTCCTGGCGAATTGTCCCCGTAGCATTGGCGGTTGCAGCCGGCAGTTTTATCTGCGCAACGGCTTTAGCTGAAATCATGCTGCACTTGGAAGGTATTTTTTAAAGTTTCTTTTTTAAAGGCAAAGAAGATGAATAAAGCACAATTAAAAGAACTCGTCTGTCAGGCAATTGACGCTCGTTATGACGATATCGAAAAAGTCGCTATGGATATTTTTGCAGAACCTGAACTTGGATTTAAAGAACAGAAGACGTCTGCAAAAGTTAAAGCGGTTTTCGATCAACTTGGAATGAATTACTCCGACGGTTGGGGTATCACCGGAGTCAAGGCTAGAGTAAAAGGTCGTCAGTCGAAGAAAACCATTGCATTACTTGGCGAATTAGACGCTATTATCTGCCGCGACCATCCCAACTGCGATCCGATAACGGGTGCAGCGCATTGCTGCGGTCACAATGTACAAATCGGTAATTTGTTGGCTGTGGCCATGGCCTTTAAGGATACCGGCATTATGCAGTATCTCGATGGTGATGTAGTCTTTTTTGCTGTACCTGCAGAAGAATACGTGGAAATTGATTACCGCAACAGCCTTCGCGAAAAAGGGAAATTACGCTACTTGGGCGGCAAGGCAGAAATCATCGCTCAAGGAGGCTTTGATGACATTGATATGGCCATGCAAATGCACGTCGATCGGACAGACAATCCCAATGGTGAATTTCAAGTCGGAGCAAGCTGTAACGGCTTTATCGGTAAATTAATCGAATACCGCGGAAAGGCTGCTCACGCAGCTGGCGCCCCCGACAAAGGGATTAATGCATTAAATGCCGCCATGATGGGCGTAATGGGCGTCAATGCTATCCGTGAAACTTTCCGAGACGATGACTGCGTGCGTTTTCACCCAATCATTAATGCAGGGGGAGATCTCGTCAATGTGATTCCTGATCGTGTCAAAATGGAAAGCTATGTACGTGCTGCGCGCCTTGAAGCCCTCACTGGTTACAATAAGGCCATCAACCGGGCTCTAAAAGCCGGAGCCGATGCTATTGGCGCAACCTGTGAAATTAAGGACTTACCGGGTTATCTTCCGCTTCGCCCAGATGAAAATTTCCGTGATGTGCTTGGCGAAAATGCTAAAGCGGTTTTTGGAGCGGAAAATGTCGTTGAAGGCGTCCATTCAGCAGGTTCCACTGATATGGGAGACGTCTCTCACTTAATGCCCGTGGTTCATCCCTGGGTTGGCTGCGTCAAGGGTGTATTGCACGGTGCAAGCTACAACTTTGACAATAAGGAAGCTGGATTAAAGAAAACAGCAAAAGTGCTGGCAATGACAATTATTGACTTGTTGGCAGATGAGGCTCAGGAAGCTCAACGTATTTGCGATCATTTCAAACCGGTTCTTACCAAAGAAACGTATTGCAAATACATGGACTCTATCTCTGCCCAATAGCCGCAGATAGCGATAGGCCGACAGACTTACGTCTGCCGGCCCTTTAGCTTTGTGAATTAGAACAAATAACTGAAGCGACCAGACATCAGCCAAGTGTCTTCCGTTTTTCCTCCGGCAACCTTTTCAACGTCTAACTGCAAGCCTAAACGGTTTTTCCAAACCCAAGAGGTACCTACACCAAATGAAGCCCAGGTGTCCGTATCGCCCCAATTCACATCTAGGCGATGACCTTGCTGGTCACGGAAAACAGCATCCTGCCCGTCAGTAAATTGGTGATAAACATCCGCCCTAGCGTAGAAAGACCCGTTAGAACTTGAAGTCGTGATTTCTCGACCGGCTCGAAGTCCTGCTCTGCCAATCACACTTGTTTCACCATCGACATCTACTTGCATACCGCGTTGACTGTCGTAGTCATAACCATCAACGTAAGCCACCTGTACTTGCAATTGCGGTTCTATGAAAACGCCGTTAGTATCGAGCAACTGATATCCGTACTCAGCAGAAACAGCTGCATAATCTTGATCAAAGTCTCCGGAAGTACTGTAACTTTGATTACCGACGTTAAAGTCACTGGAAACGCGGCCTAAACGACCAACAAAATCGAAATAGTGCTGTCCCAACTGCAAGGTATCAAACACAGCCAATTCGTAGCGCTTCATGTCACCGTCACCGCGGACATCTAAAAACTCTGTGTCTCCTTGCGTGTAAGTAAAATACGCACCTAAACGGTTGTTACTAGTGATTTGACGATCAATACCGACGGTTGCCCCGGTGCGATCCCAACGATATTGGTTCTCTGCCCCGCTTCTGCCATGATGCACACGAACCCAAAGACCATTATCTGAATTTTCTATATCGCGAACTTGCTCAGCTAAACGACGATCTCGCCTATCCATTTCGATCGCAGCGTCGTAGCTCGCATAACCAGCACCGGTCATACCGACAGCGGCAGCAGATTCTTTGAGTGTTACTCTTCTGATAAACCAATTGGTACCATCCAAGAATTCATTCATATCGATTTTTCTAGCCAACTCTGCCTGATCTGCAGTCGTTGCATCAATATTGGCTGTTTTATCCCAATAGGCATTGTCGGGATTGTTCAAATCCTCTTTAGTAATTCCTTCTTTTTTAGCTATTTCCAATTCGTAATCAACAAGCGCTTGACCATAAATGTTTTGCTTATCCCTGAATTGAACAGAGCTACCTTTGGCCACTAAAGCAAATGTCAGAGTATTTTCAGGTGTGATAGATTCAAGCAACTGGAGGTTATAAGGCTCAAAGTAGTGCGTACCTTCACCAGATTCAATGTAGACCATGTCACTTTGTGTTTTATCGTCGCCATTGAGATCCAAGCGGAAAATACCTCCGTTACCCTTTAAATGACCGATGCGGACGTAATCATGTTTACCTTCGACATTCATGTCGAAGGCTTCATTCTGAATCAAATCCCAAATGCCCAACTCTTTCCAATATCGTTCGACATCAGCATCGTACAGATTAATAATCCCACCATTTAATTCAATGGAACTGATGCGTTTTGGAATTGTGTATTGCCAACCATCTTTATCACGATTACTTTGTATACCGAAATAAGTCCATTCAGCGCCATCCTCAAACTTCAGATTAAAGGTATCCTGTATCCAATCATCATAGGAAACTTTTGAAGTATTATTTTTCTCCCAATCTGAATTCATCCAAGTTTTCTCATCCCCAAACCAATACGACCCTACTCCGGAAAATGTAATTTCTATTGAACCTGGATTATTCAAAGTTCTATCATCCATCATGTCCAAAGTTCCAACCAATTTATTTTGAGTCGAATTAAACTTGATTGTGCTGCCATTCTTAGCGCTCAGTAAATCTGGACTTCTGGCAATTGTCCACATCTGTACAACCGAATCTGGTTTACCCACTTCAGCGTAAGAACCGTTATTCGCATAAAGTAAGTTTGCACCAACTTCTTCTGGACCACCTGGTTGTTCAATTTTGGCAACAACATCACCCGAAAATTTCAAAGTTGATCCATCGAGATAAAAAAGATGATTACCAGATCCGTAGATACCTATAAATTCAGTCCCATAAAGACTTGCAGAGGTCTCACCATTAACATTTAATTCACGATCAACGAGATTAACAGTGAATTGACTTTGAAACATAGGAGAGTGATAGTCAATTTCGAGCCCTGAGTAATTATGTACAGAGCTACTATTCAGTAAGTCATTTAGAGGCTGAATCTGGGCTTTGCTACTATCCTCAGCAAAACCCTTCAAACTCAATACTCCTCCGTCTGTTGAAATGATGGGAGCTGTATAAGAAACCGATGAAAATAATGAAAGGACAATTAAAGCAACAAGTTTCAGAGAATTTGGATTCTTTGCTTTTTTTCTAATGATAAAGTGTCCTCGGGGGAGGGCAATTTGAATCATGATTACTCCTTTTTTTAATACTATTAAGAGGTTTTACGATATTTTAATTTAAGACAGTTGATCAAATAAACTTTTCAGTATTTTCACCAACTAGCAGATTTTTTGAAATTCAAGTTCTTATGGGGCATCCGCTAAAACTAATCAAAATCACTTAAGAATTAGGGTTATTGATCATTCACAGCTAATAAAGATTGAGTCAAGATAATTTACATTGGAACGTGTGTGCCACGTTTACTTCTTTTCTCCGCTTCTCAATAGGAGTTTCGCGATGACCGGTATTGTTATCGTTATTATTTCCGTTGTGGCAGCGGCATACCTCATCGTTAAGAAATACTACGCTCCGGGTGCCCTGCTGTTTGTTGGCCTCATCACACTGGCTGTGGTGGCGCTCATTTCCCCCGACCCGATTCTTACGGGTAAAAAAGCTACTCATTTAGAAGGCTTAGACGTCATCCAGATCATGACTAACCTCTTGCAAAGCCGCGCAGCAGGCTTAGGCATGAACATCATGATCATTGGCGGCTTTGCTTCCTACATGGACCGCATCGGTGCTGCCGGAGCTTTGGTTCGCTTGAGTGTTAAACCTCTGTCTTATCTACGCTCACCCTACATCATCATGGTGTTGGGTACCATGATCAGCATTGCATTAAACGTGTTCATTCCGTCTGCTGCAGGCCTGGCTTTGTTGCTTATGGTTTCCATGTACCCGATCCTTTTAGCTGGTGGTGTTTCCCGTCAATCGGCTGCTGCCAGTATTGTGATGAGTGGCTGCGTGTGCTTGGGACCGTCCGGGGCCAACAACCTCTTAGGTTCTGAATTAACCAATATGCACGTGATGGATTTCTTCTTAAATGTGCAATGGATCATTGCTTGGCCCGCTTTGATTGTGCTCTTCATTTCCCACTACTTCATCCAACAATGGTTTGATAAGCGTGATTTAGCTAGTGGCAAGATCACCAAAGAAGACTTCCTGGCAACGGCTACACAAGCAGAAAACAAGCAACCCGATGCTCCGGCTTTCTATGCTTTGTTCCCGTTGATTCCCGTGATTATGCTCTTTGTCTTCTCGCCTCTCATGTACAAAGGCATTCGCATGGAAGTCGTTACGGCACTTATCTGCTCAACGCTTTTTGCGCTCGTCATCCACGGTATCCGCACCCGTAGCCTCAAGGAATGTCTAGCATCTCTTAAGTCTTTTGCTCAAGGCATGGGTAAAGTCTTTACCTCTACCGTGTTCCTGATCGTGTGCGCTGAAGTGTTTGCTCAGGGCTTGACGAAGTCTGGCGGCATTGACACGATTATTCAGGCGGTTTCTAGTATGGACGCCGGTGCGATTGCCCTTTACACCGCTATGGTTGTAATCGTTGCTTTGGCAGCATTTGTAACTGGTTCGGGCAACGCCTCGTTCTTCAGTTTCGCACCGATGATTCCGGATGCAGCACTGACCGTTGGCGCTAACGCTGCGTTCATGATTTCTCCGCTTCAATTAATTAGCGGCATCATGCGCTCCTCCAGCCCCGTGGCCGGTGTTACGATTGCTGTCTCCGGTTTAAGCGGTCTAGATCCGTTCGTGGTAGTGCGCCGTTCAATCCCCGTCATGTTCCTGACCGGTATTGCGGTTTACTTCAGCGCCATGATTCACATCTAATGGATTGTCAATTTATGTGAAACAAACTCACCACCCGGAAACCATGTTCTCGGGTGGTGTTTTTATTTCAGCCAACTCAATAGGACATAAAAATGGATAAAGCGATTTTTGACGAAATGATTGCAACGCGCCGTCACTTGCATACCATTCCAGAAGAAGGATGGACTGAATTTCAAACAACTTATTTGGTTGCTCAGCGACTCAAAGAATTAGGCTACACAGATATCCGTTTAGGCACTCAGATTATTAATCCAAAGGCGGTTTTGGGACGTAACGCTGAAACCGTGCAAAAAGCTATTAATCGTGCAGAAGCTGCCGGTGTTCCTCACGAATTTATTGAAAAAATTGAAGGTTACACGGGCTGTGTTGCCGTTTTTAATACTGGTCGTCCAGGCCCTGTCACCGCTTTTCGATTTGACATGGACTGCAACCCTGTTGAAGAAACCGATGACCCAGATCATGCTCCGAACCGTCAGGGATTCCGTTCGACACACCCCGGCATGATGCACGCTTGTGGTCATGATGCTCACACAGCCTTGGGCTTAGCCGTTGCACGCTGGATTATGGAACATAAAGATGAACTTAAGGGAACCTTTAAGCTTGTCTATCAACCGGCAGAAGAAGGAGTTCGCGGTGCTGTTGCTATTGTCGCTTCGGGCATTCTCGATGACGTCGACATCATTGTCGGATCTCACTGCGGCGGCAAGGTGAAATTAGGTGAAGTAGGGCTCATTCACAAAGGCATCTTAGCCAGTACAAAATTTGATATCTACTTCAAAGGCACACCCTCTCATGCTGGAAATAATCCCCACAAAGGCCACAGTGCATTGCTTGCCGCCAGTGCCACCGCTATGATGATTGTCGGCATCCCCCGTCACGGTGACGGCGCTTCCCGTGTGGCGGTAGGCAAACTCATTGCAGGCGAAGGGCGCAACGTCACACCGGTTCATGCCTATATGCAAACGGAAGTTCGAGGAGAGACTGCTGAAATCAATGATTACCTGTGCCAAAAGATTGAGCACATCGTCAAAGGCAATTCCGAATCCTACGAAGTGGAAGGTCGCATTGAAAAAGTGGGCGAAGCTACAACGATTATTGAGTGCCCGGAAGTTTTAAACGATTTGAAAGAAATCGCTGAAAATATTCCTGAAGTCACCAAAGTTGTCGATCTTTGTTCGCCCGCAGGCAGCGAAGACTTCACCATGATGCTGCGCCGCGTGGTCGAAAGAGGCGGCACAGGCGGCATGTTCCGCTGGGGCTGCAACCATCACGGACACCACCGTTCGGACTTTGATCTGCAGGATACGCAGTCGATGCCGATCGGTTTTGAAATCTTCACGCAATATGCAAAGAAGGTAAATGGACTTTAATCGTTTGCCTTTTTTCTGAAGCCTTTTTCGGCATTGAAAAGTCTTCGGGCAATAAAAACGCCGGTCCAACAAATGATCGGCGTTTTTTATGTAAAGTTGTTACTTTCTTTTAGAGTCTTTGTCATCCAAGTGGCATTTGCTTTCCACGAAACACTTACGTTCGTAAAACTCTCCTTTTTTACCTGTATTAAAAGATGACACCGGGCGATGGTAACCCATTACTCGAGTCCATACTTCACAGGGTTGCCGTTCACTGTCCTTCAGTTGTACTTGTTCAGCCATCTCCGCCTCCACAAAATTCAATCCTACGGTCAGATCAATATATCACAATAGATAGTGTTTTGTTTAATACTTTTTATCAATATATTCGACAGTCAAAAGTCTAATCCTTTAAAGAAGAAAAAATTTTTCATCTGTTTTTTTCTTTTTAAGTCAAAATCATTGCGAAATTCTTACTTCAATAAATATGACGATATACAATAACGATATTCACGGTGCCGCTCGGTCTCCTCGGTCGGTCTTTTTCTTCTTTTTTCTCGGATGAACCATGAAATATTTTGATTTCGAGCTCTTGGGCATTAAACGCAAGCTTCCTTTTGTAAAAGTTAAAGGCCGTTTGTCACTGGCCAGTTTTGTTGTGATTTCTGATACTGAGCTTGTTCAAGCAGCTGCCCCAGAATTGGTCAAACGCCTGCCTGAAGTCGACCTTTTAATGACGGCAGAAGCCAAAGGTATCATTCTCGCTTATGAAATGAGCCGCATTATGGGAATGAAAGACTTTATTGTTGCTCGCAAAAGCTATAAGCCCTACATGCAAAACGCGCTCTCTCATACGCTTAATTCCGTAACAACACAAAAACAACAAACCCTTTGGTTAGACGGGCATGATGCCGAACGCATCAAGGGTAAACGCATCGCTCTAATTGATGATGTGTTTGCTACGGGTGAATCGCTTGCTGCCATCGAGGCTCTAGCAACAGCTGCTGGTGCTAAGGTGGTTGCACGTGCTGCAATTCTCGCTGAGCTTGAGTCAGTGGGACGTCCTGATCTGATTTATCTCAAGGAACACTATGTCTTTAGGGCTGAAGATGATGGCACATTTACGCCGATTAAAACGCTCAAAGATATGGAAGAAGCCAAAAACGCCGAATAACACTTAAAATTGGTCCCGATTCTAAGCTTTCGGGACCAACTTTTTGCCTCTCAACTATTTAAGATAAGTCTTATAAAAGTTTTCGATCTTATCAAAGGGAACCTTTTTATCGTATAAATCCGTGTGATTAGCACCTGGAATAATCATCAGCTCCTTATTGTCCCCTTTCAATTTCTTGAAAGCGTCTTCACTAAAGTAGCGGGAGTGAGCTTTTTCGCCGTGAATCACCAAAACAGCGCTTCGGATTTCGTCCGTGAAACTCAATAGGGGCATGTTGATAAAGGACAAAGATGAAGTCTTATTCCAGCCGCCGTTTGAGTTAAGTGAACGTTTGTGATATCCGCGTTCAGTCTTGTAGTAGGCATAGTAGTCTTTCACAAACTGAGGAGCGTCTGCCGGCAAAACATCCGGTACACCGCCGGCTAACTCATAGGAACCGTTTTTATAGTCCTGAGTGCGCTGGGCATTCAACTCTTCTTTGAGCTTATAACGTGCATCAGCGTCCATGGAATCAAAGTAGCCTTTCGCATTGACCCGGCTCATGTCATACATGGTTGAGGCCACAGTCGCTTTAATGCGCGTATCCATGGCTGCAGCGTTAAGAGCCATGCCGCCCCAGCCGCAGATGCCCAGAATACCGATGCGGCTTGGATCCACATTGTCCTGAACAGACAGAAAATCTACGGCAGCACTGAAGTCTTCCGTATTGATATCGGGTGAAGCGACATAGCGGGGAGAACCGGCGCTTTCTCCGGTAAAGGAAGGATCAAATGCAATCGTTAAAAATCCGCGCTCGGCAAGCGTTTGTGCATAAAGCCCCGAAGATTGTTCTTTAACCGCTCCGAAGGGGCCGCTGACGGCAATGGCCGCAAGTTTTCCTTGAGCATTTTTCGGAACATACATATCAGCTGCAAGCGTGATGCCGTAGCGATTTACAAAAGTAACTTTTTTGTGCGTTACTTTGTCGCTTTGGGCAAAAGCTTTATCCCATTCATTAACCATCGTTAATTTTGCTGTCTCCATAGGACTTCCTTTAATAGGGGCGGCATAAGCCGATGCAGAAAATACAGAACAGGCCAAAACTGCAACACACATTGCTTTCAAGGATTGTTTCATGAAACCTTAACCTCTCAACTCTAGTCTGTTTAAAAACCATTTATTGTCAAAGGCTTACCTTTGTTTTAATGACAGTTTATGAACTCACTCATCCAATAGCAAATACTTAATTTCAATGGGTAGTCATGCTTTTTATGCATAGATTACACACAAAATCGGGCAACCCCCTCTAGAGTTGCCCAATTGAATACTTAGCTGATTTTAAATATTAATGCTCTCTGGCTTCTTTGTGACGCAAATGGCGCTGTAAGCCTTCTGGCGTATGCTTGGCTTCTTCGAGGGCTTTTTGCTTTTCCTGACGTGTAAAGTAACTGGCTAGAATACCAGCCACAACAATCATAACCATGCCGCCGATCACAGCAGTACTGACACTGTCTCCAAATACGAAAACCCCCATCAGTGTGGAAAATAAAATAACTGTGTATTGCAGGGCGCCGCTTAAAACCAAATTTCCCCGGCTAAACGCCCGAGTCAAGAAGAATTGAGCGCAGGTCGAGCAAATGACAAATCCGGCAATCGCAGCAGCCGCCACCCATGTCGGCATGGTAAAGCCGCCATTGAGAAGCGCGCCGACAAAGCCGCAAAGCGTTCCAACCAATACGAAATAGAAAAGAATTCTTAATTCAGGCTCTTTCATTAAGCCCAACCGCTTAACATAAGTCGTTGCCACTGCAGTACAAAAGCCTGCAGCTAAACCGACTGCGGCTGCGAAATATTCGTCGGGCGTAATGGTCGGTGAAAGCATGATGACCACACCCAAAAAACCGAGCAACAAAGTCGAGAGCAACTTCCAATTAATACCCTTGTGCTGAGACATCATGATGCCGATCGTGAAACACCCAATAAACAAAGGCGAGGTGTAGTTAAGGGTCATGGCCAATCCCACATTTAAGTGAGAAATCGAATAAATCCCGGCCATCACAGCGCCTGCACCGACAAAGGAACGAATCAAATGATCAATCGGATGAGTTGTATGCACAGTAATATGCTGCATACGCATCATTGTGTAGAAAATAATCAGCCCGAAAAAGGAACGGTAGAAAAGAACCTCAAAAGATCCAATGCCTTCCATACTGGCAAACTTAATGCAAACGGCATAGAGGGCAAAAAACATGGCCGCAACGACCATCCACAATGACTGCATAATTAGACTATTACGTAAGGGTTAACGATCACTAAAGTTTAGTCCTAAAAAAAAGGGCTCTCAAGCCCCCTTTTTTAATCCAAAGCAAGAAATCTTTAGCGAATTTCACGCTCAATGACTTCGTCACTTGTGATAAATTTCACGCCTTTGGCCTTCAATAAATCCATTCCGACTTTATCTGCCGCGTTGAGTCCAGCAACAGCATCTGTAACCCAATAAAGCTGATACTCGTAATGAATTGCATCCAGAGCCGTCCGAATTAAAGAACCGTTGCGTGACAGACCACATAGATAGATGCGATTAACAAAGCGATCTTCGCAATAGGACTGAAGACCAGTCTGAGTCTTACGGTCAGCTTCAAGAAATGCCGAATAACTGTCCAACTTGTCATTTGTTGCTTTCAAAATAGCTATGACGCGAGACATCGGCAAATGTAACCCTTGTGCAAAATCAGCTCCTTGAGTACCTTCAACACAGAATTTAGGCGTCAATTCAACGACCTCTCCGTTTATTTCTATCTTGTCGCCTGGCCTCTTTTCCTCATGATTATCAGCAAATAAAAAGTGATTTTTCGGTCTGAACTCTTGCGTTGCAATAACGCGGTCAAAAGTTGCTGCCATCTTCGAAATAGGAGCCAACACCTCTTCGGCGCCTTCAATAGGCATAGCCCCCTCTTTCATAAAATCATTTTGTACGTCCTGCACCAAAAGGGCAGTGAAAATCTTAATCGGCACTTTATTCACTCCACAAACACTTTAAATCTTCAAACAATTGGCTAACTACTCGAGCCGTACTCCCTCTCGGAGCCCCTTGAGCAGCCTGACCTAAAGGCATTTCTAACAGATCAGCTCTATTTTGCAATACAGCTGCCCGATAAATGGGCTCTAGCACCCTTAACTGTCCAGGGTAAGCGCTCACAGACAATTCTGCATCAGTCAAAGCTTCGATGATACCGCTTGAGACAATACGACTCGGGCGCCCTGTTCCAACAGCCGAAAGACGCGTTGCGGCATCATCACACCACGTAATCTGATCCTTCAAAGCTTGCGGCCAAGCCGATTCTTCAGTTCTTAACAAAATTGAACCCAAAACGGCTCCACAGGCCCCTAACATCATCGCTGAGGCGACAGATTTAGCATTCATCATTGCACCGGCAGCTACAACCGGTGTTGCTCCGCAAACGCGAACAACAGGAGGCAACAAAGCCATCAAGCCAATTTGAGAGGCTTCAAACGGATTTTCAAAATACTGCCTGGGACCGCCCGCCTCAACACCCTGGGCAATAATGACTGAGCAACCAGCTGTTTTCAAAACTTTCGCTTCGCGCGTTGAATTCACCGCGCCCATCATCAAAATATTTCTAGCCTCAAGCGCTTCAGCATAAACTTCTCGCGGTCCGCCGAAACTAAAGCTCACAACAGGAACATCACAAGCCAAAACAGCCTCAAATTGTTCATCAAATGAAGGAATTGGCAGCAAGCTGTGCTCAATTCCCAATTGATCACGCAAAGGCTCCAGGGCTTCAAAAAGCTTTTGGGTTGCAACCGAGTCTTCTGCCTCTCTGGGAGCAACTCGCAGATTCAAAGCAAAAGGCTTTGAGGTTAAAGACTTTATCTTTTTTGTGATCTCAATAATTTCAGAGGCATTCATAATGCCACAAGGCATTACACCTAAACCTCCTGCATTACTGATTTCGGCTACCATCTGAGCGGTAGTTGCACCCATCATGGGCGTACCGATTAAAGGAGCGTCAATATCCAATAAAGCCGTTAATTGATTGGCTTGTTTTTTCAATTGTTCCTGAATTGACATAAAAATTAGGACGTTAAAATTCAACTGGAAAATTAATTCCGATATTTTACAGACTGCAGCTGCCACTATAATTGCGCAATAAAGGCTAATTGTAGGATTGAGCACTATGGGAAAACGTGTTGTCGTGGGCTTGTCTGGAGGTGTGGACTCTTCGGTTTCAGCCTATTTATTGAAAAAACAAGGTTACGATGTCATCGGACTTTTCATGAAAAACTGGGAAGACGATGATGACGGCGAATACTGTTCTTCTCGACAAGATTTCATTGATGCAACAAGTGTTGCTGATGTAATTGGTATTGATATTGAGGCGGTTAATTTTGCCAAGGAATACAAAGAACGCGTTTTCTCAGACTTTCTGCGTGAATATTCCGCAGGCCGCACCCCTAATCCAGATGTACTCTGTAACGCTGAAATCAAATTCCGTGCATTCTTAGACTATGCTATGAATATGGGTGCCGAGTGTATTGCAACGGGTCATTATGCAAGAACTCGCGTTACTGCAGACGGTAAAACTCAGCTCTTGCGAGGACTCGATGAAACAAAAGATCAGAGCTACTTCCTACATCGACTGACTCAAGAACAAATATCAAAGGTGATCTTTCCAGTAGGTGAATTGCGTAAAACGGAAGTTCGCCGCATTGCTGAAGAAATCGGGCTACCTAACGCAAAGAAAAAGGATTCCACCGGCATCTGCTTTATCGGAGAGAGACCTTTCCGTGAGTTTTTAAACCGATATCTTCCTACGCACCCGGGCCCTATGAAAACAACCGACGGTCGTTTGGTCGGCGAGCACATGGGTTTAGCGTTCTACACTTTGGGACAACGTAAGGGAATCGGAGTGGGCGGCAGCCGTGAAGGAAATGGGGAGCCGTGGTTTGTGGCGAAAAAGGATATGGCCTCCAATACACTTTGGATTGCTCAAGGACATGACCATCCGTGGCTTTTGAGTCACCATTTAACAGCTGTTATGCCCAGTTGGGTTAGCGGTGAAGCTCCCACCGAAGGCAGTCATCTGACCGTTAAGACGCGTTATCGCCAAAAAGATGGTGACTGCACAGTCAAAAACATCTCTGCTGAGGCATTTACATTGGATTTCCCGCAACCACAGTGGGCGGTCACACCTGGTCAAAGCGCTGTAATTTATGATGGTGAAGTTTGTCTAGGAGGCGGATTTATTGATGTCATTGATCAACACTAGTGATACTCTAAAAGAATCTTAAATCTTCAACCTTTTTCTCATCTCCTCCAACCTTTGAAGTTTCAAAAGTTGGAGGATTTATTTTGCAACAAAAAGTTTTGGGCTATTTTTATTTAGCCTCTACTTCATCTATTGAACTTCCCCTGCTACGCTGAGAACTAAAATTACTCTTGAACTAAAGTTTCAAAGCGGACTCTTAAAATTATGCAAGCTTGGCTAACCGGTCTTCGAGCAGGAATTCGCCTGCACCCTCACTGAGGGTCATGTCCGTGTTTTAGCGGGCCCTGGCACAGGCAAAACCCGGACGTTAACCTCCCGTTACTGCTACCTTACAGAAACACTAGGAATTTCACCCAAAAATATTTTATGTGTCACCTTCACCAACAAAGCTGCCAATGAAATGAAACAGCGAATTCGTGCTTGGCTAGGTGACATGGATTTAGGTTACATTTGTACTTTGCACGCTTTTTGTGTTCAATTTCTAAAAGAAGAAATTCATCACCTTTTTTATCCGAAAAATTTCGTCATTTTGGATGTAGAAGATCAGCGAACACTGCTTTTAAAAATTTTTGAAGATATGGGAATCACGCTTCGGGAAGCCACTATTAAGCAAAAAATTGACGAAGTACTTGAAGCTCGAAAGCTTTCCGCAGATGGCTACATTGATGAGATTTTTACATTAGACAATTCTGAGCTTGAAAAAAATATCGCAACAGCAACTGACACTAATGACGAAATCTTTTGGCGCTACCTCTATGAACAAAAGAAAAATTTTGCCTGCGACTTTAACGATCTGATCAATTTCACGGCTTACATCCTCAAACACTTTCCGGAAATACTCGAAAAGTGGCAAGAACGTATGCAATACGTGATGATCGACGAATTTCAGGATGTGAGTGCCAAACAGTACTCTATTGCCAAAATGCTCGCTGGCAAACATAACAACCTTTTTATCGTGGGTGACCCGGATCAAACGATTTATACTTGGCGCAATGCACACGTCAAACTCTTTTTGGATTTTGATAAAGTCTATCCAGATGCCAAAACAATTGTTCTTCAGACCAATTACCGCTCCAGCCCCGAAATTTTAAAAGCCAGTGAGTCGCTCATCCAGAAAAATATTTTGCGTTACCCGAAAAATTTAGTAGCAACTCAACCCAGTGAAGCCCGGCCGCTGTATTTTCATGCTCAAACAGAAAAAGAAGAAGCGGAATGGATTGCAAGTGAAATCAAAAAATTGCTCGCTACCAACGTATCCGCTGATCAGGTTGCAGTGTTATACCGCTCACATTTTTTAAGTCGCAGCCTAGAAGAGTGTTTTATGCGGCAGTCTTTACCCTACAAAATTTATAGTGGGGTAGAGTTTTACGGACGACAGGAAATTAAAGACTGTGTTTCATACCTAAGAATGCTCACTGCGGCAGACGATGTTGCATTCCTTCGAACAATTAACAGTCCTTCTAGAAAAATCGGCAAGAAAAAACTTCAATATTTAAAAGAAGTCGCCAAAGCTGACACCATTTCTTTGTATGAAGCATTAAAAAGAACTGCTGATCTGGATCTGTTTAAGGGAACAGGAGCAAGAAAATTCCTGTTAGCGATTGAAACTGTAAGAAAGGAGATTAAAACTCTTTCTTTAGGTTCTCTTTTGCAAAAAATACTAGATTTAAGTGGATATGAAAACTACCTGCGTCTGCAGGCCGATCAGGAACGTCTCGATAATGTGGCTGAATTAAAGCGTGCAATTGAAGAAGAGGGCTCTGACCCTGATGCAACGCTAGAAGAGTTCTTATCCAAAGTTGCACTTTTAACTAATTTAGACAAAAAAGATCAACGACGGGCAGTGAAACTCATGACTATCCATACAGCCAAAGGCATGGAATTTCCTTATGTTTTCATTTGCGGATTAAACGAAGGTGTCTTTCCATCCAGAAAAATCACAACGCCTGAAGAAATGGATGAAGAAAGGCGGATCGCCTATGTTGCAATGACTCGAGCCATGACAAGACTTTATCTGTCTGACAGCGAGGGTGTCAGTAGCGACAATGTCTTCAAACTACCCTCTCGCTTTATTTTTGATATCGGCCGTGAGTTCCTTGATTACGTCCGAGAACTGCCAAAAAGCTTTGAAGGTCGAGTCAACAGACTTCAAACACAATCAGCCTCTCAGTATTTTAACGTCGGAGATCGTGTCATTCACCCTGTTTTTGGTACAGGAGAAGTAGAGAGTGTGAATGCTAAAGATCTGGTCTATCGGATCAAGTTTGATAATCTTTCCAGCTTTCGGGATATTCAATTTCGTGCGCCGCTCACCAAGCTATAAAGATAGCGGCCCGATTGGGCCGCCCTATAATTAATCAGACTGTGTTTTAGGTTGAGCTCTAGCTCTAAGCACAATTTCCGTAATTTCGGAAGGATCCATGACCCGTAAAGCCATACCAGTCCAAAGGCCCGTACCCGGTGAGACATAAAGCTGCATCGTTTCAGACACTTTGTAGAGTCCTCGAACAAAGCCATCATTGAAATAGGCTACAACTGGCTGCATCAAAGCATACAAACCACCGTGGGTGTGCCCTGAGAGCTGTAAATCCACTCCACTCACCTCTTTGGCGCCTTTTGGCTGATGAGCCAAGAGAATAGTCGCCGCATCAGGAGCACCTTCGAGCGCTTTCTTTAAGTCAGGTCCATGATCACCGTAGCGCAACGCTGAGCGATCGGTCGTACCAGCGATAACCAATTGAGCATTCCCGCGAGCAATCACGCTGTGCTTATTTTCAAGCATCGTGACGCCATTATCCTCAAAAAACTGCACCCAAGGTGCAGCACCATGGTGCCATTCATGATTACCGGTCACGCCAAAGACACCGTCTTTAGCTTGGATTCTCCCGTAGGCTTGTACTTCAGGAGCTAAAGAGGCTTCAGGACCTTCGATCATGTCTCCCACCAAAACAACAGCGTCGGCATTTAACTCATTTGTTGAACGAATGACAGCTTCAAGCCACGGACGCTTTAACAATTGCCCAACGTGAAGGTCTGCCAATTGAACAATACGGTAACCATCAAATTCCGGAGCTAAGCGATCTAAAGTGATCTCGATGCGTTGCACGGTAGGAACCGTGAGCGCATAGTGCGTACCCGAAATAGCTGCTGCAACCGAGAAAATCAAAAGCAACCAACGATTTTTCGCTTCTTTTAAAGGCCACGGAATATTGGAATTGGTCGCTTTATTGAGAACCTTCACTAGTACGAATAACGCATCCTTAACAACCAACAAGGGGACCAACACCAAAATGATATTAAAGAGCGTCTCCCAAATAGTGAGCGTATTTTCGGGCAACTGAGGATTAAACATGTGCCCGCCCACGTAGTAGTAATACGTAAACTTCTGACTAATAGCCAAGAAAAAGACCGCCAGTCCCAGCTTGACTGTCCATTTGGTCTTAAAAGGCAGGGCAAAACTTAAAATTGCATAGGCTGCCAAAACGAAAGAAACGAGCATGAGAGTACTGATCACTCGAAATCCTCTTTTAGTCTGTCAATTAAAGCGAAGATTTTAGCCGATTACTGCAACGTCATTTCAGATGACACGCGTCCTAGCTCACGCTGCTGCTTAATATCCCGATACGGAGGCAATCCGAATTGACGTTTGTACTCTCGGTTAAACTGGCTCGGACTTTCATAACCCACCGCATAGCAAGCCGTTGTTGCATCTATTCTCTTGGTGAGCATCAGCCGCTTTGCTTCATGAAGCCTCAAGCTTTTATGAAACTGCAACGGTGTCATACAAGTCACCTCTTTAAAGTGACGATGAAAAGTAGAAACCCCCATGTGAACATTGTCAGCCAACTGGGCAACATTGAGCGGAGCCGTATAATTTTCTCTGAGCCAGGCAATAGCCTTGGCGATTTGAGCGCTCGCGCCCTGCTTAGCGTTGAAGTCTCTTAATGTAGCTCCCAACGGACTTTGTAGGACTCGGAAGTAAATTTCGCGGATAATCATGGGCGCTAAAATTTTGGCATCGACCGGCCGGTCCAAAAGACGCATCAGACGCAAGACCGATTCCCACACATCGACTTCAACTTCTCCGACACAAAGAGCCTGTTGCAGAGAACGTATGGGTAGAGCTCTAATTTCTTCGAGCTGCATGATTAATTCGGAGAGCACTGAGCGGTCAATTTCAACACTGATTGACAAAAAGGGATGCTCATGGGTTGAACCGATAGTACAAAATGTTGCAGGGACATCAACACCGACAACTAAGCAATTATTTTTCCCGTAAACATATTCTTTGTCACCGATAATCGAACGCTTTTGACCGTCCACAATAAAGGCAAGACTAGTTGAATAAATGCTTGCCCCTTCGCAATTACCTTGCTCACGACGTGACAGCGACAACCCCGGAATAACTGTCGGGAAAGTACCTAACTGATGAACTTTCTCAAACATAATTTGACGAAGCTCTTCATTGATTTTTTCAAGCTGATCGTTTTGCATAATGACACCTCGTTAGTGTCAATTATCGGCAAAAATAACTTTCTCTATCAAGATAAATTTAGTCATCTTTTTGCCTATTTCTCTCGCATTACAGATTTTTACAGATACTTTATTCATTATTTTTACACAAACCTTCAGAAGCCGATTAATTTTGTTTTTTTGTTCATTTACACATTTAGGCAATTATTTGCTCTTTAAATAGAAGTATCCGTGAAGCATCAATCATAGACTTTCAATAACAGAAACCTTTTCGGAGCAAATGTCATGAAAAGAAGGACTTTACTAATGAGCAGTTCTATATTACCTGCAGCCTTTGCGGCTCAAGCTGTCTCGGCCGAAACAACCGACAATCCTTTAACACAAACAGATCCCGATTTCAGTGCAATTGAACAATATTTGCTCAAAGTTGAAATGCCTAAAGCCGGACAGATGCCCGTCAAAACCCGTTGCATGGTAACTTTGGCCACACTGACGACAGTTGGTGGTCTCTCTCGCTTTGCAGAGGCAACCGAAGAAGCTCTCAAGGCTTCAATGAGCACCGTTGAAATTAAAGAAACACTTTATCAATGTGCTCCTTACATCGGTATCACTCGAGTGGAAACAGCCCTCGAAGCTGTTAATGCAGCTTTGAAAGCACTCGGACAAAATCCCACACCTGCTTCTCAAAGCACAGTCAATGAGAACAACCGTTTTGAAAAGGGCCTGGCTGTTCAAAAGAGTATTTTCGGAGCAGCCATCGACAAAATGCATGCGAGCACACCCAAAGAGCTTGAATACATCAATAAACAAGCACTAACAGGTTATTGCTTTGGGGACTTTTAAACTCGTAAAGGTCTTGATCTCAAAGCAAGAGAACTCATTACCTTTACAGCCATTATGTGTTTAGGAGGATGTGAACCTCAGCTGCGTGCTCACACTGGCGGCAATTTAAGCGTCGGCAATACCCGACAGGATTTGATTGATACCATCATGGTTGCTATGCCCTACATCGGTTTCCCAAGAACGCTTAATGCCCTGGCAGTTGTCAACGAAATTGCCAAATAAATCTTTGCATCAAAACGCTCCATAAGGAGCGTTTTTGATCTATGTAACTAAAGTTAAGACTTTGCTCAGAAACATTTCCTTGGCATATCTCTATCTTATTGAAATTATTGAATTTTTTATTTCTCTTTCTTTTCTTCCACAACTTTATTAACAGTTAGAAAATTTTATTTTTCTCTCAAAATGAGACACTATAAGTACTAAAAAAGGGGAAAAGGATGCGTTTTCAATTTAAAAAAGAAGAAGCAGAATCAATCCTATTAGCTTGTGAGGGCCACACATTTGAGGGCACTAAACCCTCGTGGCTGAGTCAATTTCAAAAACGGTTGACATTATCTGCTAAAGAATTTCGCGAATTAGTTCGTTATTTAAAAAGTGTTGCGATGGCAAGCATCAATAATGGTGTAGTGGGATGCGGACTGGCCTATCGGCAATATCTGAAAAGCACCTATTACGCTATGCGGGCATTGGATATTTGCAATACGGTGAAAATGGCCGCAATTGAAAATCAGCATATTTGATATACTCTGAATTCAGCGGACGACCGCTCTGTGCACCACCGGGGACGGCCCCAGAAAAAACAATCTATGGCTTGGCTGTTCCTGTTTTTAGCCGGACTGACTGAAGTCGGTTGGGCAATTGCTCTTAAATATTCTCACGGCTTTACTCGCCTTTTCCCATCGATCGTTACCATTGTTGTGATGATTGCGAGCTTTTTCCTGTTGGCTCAGTCTCTTAAATCGATTCCCATCGGTACTGCCTATGCCATTTGGACTGGTATCGGCATTTTAGGAACAGTCATTCTTGGTATTTTTTTGTTTAATGAGCCGGTGAACGTTTCACGTATAGTTTTTCTGAGCTTTATTGTGATTGGTATCGTCGGCCTAAAACTAACCCAATAATGGAGATTAAGATGTTTCCATCTATGCGTAGGCATTTGCAGCAACTGTCTGAAAATCGTGCCATCGATATTCTGAAAAAAACAATCAATGCTGTCCTTGCGATCAAAGATGATGTTACGGGTTACACATATGCGGTTCCCGTTAGTCCGGTCTACGACAATCATCACCTCTATATACACAGCGCCCCTATAGGACAAAAAATAGCTGCCATTAAAACGCAACCCAAAGTGTCTGTTTGTGTCATTGAAAAAGATGAAATTCACCCTGAAACTTTAACGAGTTATTTTCGCAGTGTCATTGCTTTCGGTACGGCACGGCTCATCACAGACCCGAAAGAAAAACTCGTTGTACTCAAAAAACTTGTTGATAAGTTTGCTCCCGATTTTAGAAAAGAAGGTGAAGCCGAGGCTCAACAAAAAGTCAATTACGTAGCCATCATAGATATCGAAATTGAGCACCTTACTGGAAAAGAAGCAATCGAGTTAGTGGAAAAACATTAAAAAAAGGCTCGCCGAACTATCCCAAGCGAGCCGTTTTTAAAAATGTTTTAATTAAAGCACCTTTGACAGGAATGCTTTTGTACGATTGTGCTGAGGATTAGAGAAAATTTGCTCGGGCGTACCCTCTTCAACCACACTACCGCCATCCATGAAAATTACTCGATCACCCACTTCACGAGCAAAACCCATTTCATGAGTGACCACTACCATGGTCATCCCTTCTTTGGCGAGCTGCTTCATCACGTCGAGCACTTCTTTGACCATTTCCGGGTCCAAAGCAGAGGTCGGTTCGTCAAACAATAAAGCCTTTGGTCTCATAGCCAACGCTCTGGCAATTGCCACGCGTTGCTTTTGACCACCGGAAAGCTGAGAAGGATACTGATCGGCCTTATTGCGCAATCCCACCTTATCCAAAAGACGGAACGCAATTTCTTCGGCCTCTTCCTTACTCATTTTTCTCACCTGAATCGGAGCCAGCGTCAGGTTTTGCAGCACTGTCATATTCTCAAAGAGATTGAAGTGCTGAAACACCATGCCGACTTCTGCACGAATGCGGTCGATATTAGTATTGTCATCAACCTCTTCACCAGCAATAAAAATCTTACCTGCAGTAGGTTGCTCAAGGTGCGTGATACTGCGCAAAAGCGTGCTCTTGCCTGAACCTGACGGTCCGATAATCACAACCACCTCGCGCTCTTTAATTTCCATGTTCACGCAAGGCAAGACGACATGATCGCCGAAGGCCTTTTTTAAGTCTTTAATTACGATCATTTGACTTGAACCTCTTTTCCAAATAAGCAACCAAACGGGTAATCGGCATGGTCATCAACAAGTAGATTAATGCAACGGCTGTCCAAATTTCCATTGCGCCGTACGTACTAGCAATAACCAGCTGGCCTTGACGGGTCAATTCTTCAAAACCGATCACCGACACCAAGGAAGAATCCTTCAACATGGCAATAAATTCATTACCGAGTGGCGGAATAATGCGTTTAAAGGCTTGGGGGATGATGATAAAACGCATCGTCTGGGACCAATTTAAACCCAAAGAGCGACCTGCTTCCATCTGCCCCTTGTCAATAGATTGGATACCACCGCGGAATATTTCTGCAATATATGCGCTACTGTTAATACTACAAGCCACAATTGCAGCAATAAAAGGATCAATACGCGTTCCGATTAAAAGCGGCAGGGCAAAATAGATCATGAAGATCTGTACCAAAAGCGGCGTGCCGCGCAAAAAGTCTACATAGACTTTTGCTGGAACCCGTAAAAACGCCAGACGCGAAATTTCAGCAATACCAATGAAGAGCCCAAAGCACAAGCCCAAGCCTACACTGATTGCCGTAATCTGGACGGTGACGCAAGCCCCTTGAAAGAGCAAGGGAAGAGAGTCAATGATCAGTTGAAAATCAAACATTTTTTCCTGTCTGTTTTATTAAATTAATGAGCGCCGAACCATTTGGCATAAATCTTGTCGTAAACGCCGTTTGCACGAATGCGCTTAAGCCCCTCGTTGAGTTTTTCCACTAAAGCTTTGTTGCCTTGTTTGACCGCCATTCCATAATGTTCGGCATCAAAAACCTGAGGTACGGTGGTTACAGTTTTATCACCGCGACGCACAAGGTAGTAGTCCACAACGGGCTTATCGTTAATCACTGCTTCGCAGCCCTTAGTTTTTAATTCCATAAAAGCTTCAGTGATGCTATTAAACTCGGTGACTTTGGCGTTTTTTACACGCTTGGCCATCATGGCGCCAGTGGTGCCGATCTGAGCGCAAAGACGGCTACCTTCGAGGCTTTTGAAGTCTTTGTACTTACCGGTATCCTCCTGACGCACCATAATGACGAGACCTGATTGATAGTAAGGATCGGTGAAATCCACTCTCTTTTGACGCTCAGGTGTAATAGTCATTGCCGCTACAGTCACGTCAATAATGCCAGTTTGAAGAGAGGGGATAAGTGCGTCAAAGCCCATATTGTGAACCCGAACGTCATCGCCCATTTCTTTTGCCACTGCTTTGATAATTTCCATATCAAAACCAGTTAATTCCTTCGTTTGCTCATCCATGAATTCAAACGGAGCAAAAGTGGCTTCTGTACCGACGTTAATGGTGGCCGCTTGAGCGGCGCTAGCCATCAGTGCACCCACTGCTAAAGAAAGTAAAACTTTTTTCATCATTTTTAAATCCTTACCACTAAAGTGTCGGAAGCCTTACTTTTGTGCTCCAAACCACTTCGTGTAAATCTTGTCATACTCACCGCTTGCTTTCACCTTTTCAAGTCCGGCATTGAGCCAATCGGCAAGTTTTTGATTATTTTTAGCCACAGCAATACCGTAGTCTTCCGCAGACAGGATTTCAGGCAAACGGAACACACCCTTGGTGCCGCGACGAGCCATATAGTAATCCATCACGGGCTTGTCATGCACAACAGCTTCGCAACCTCCGGTTTGCAGTTCCATAAAAGTTTCCGGTGCGTTATTAAATTCTTTCACAGCCTTGCCGGAGAATTTACGAGCAGTGATCGCACCAGTGGTACCAATTTGAGCACACAGGGTTTTGCCCTTCACGCTTTCAATCGTGGTGTACTTATCCTTATCGGCCTCGCGCACCATCACAGCCAAACCGGATTGGTAGTAAGGAGTGGAAAAAAGCACACGGCGTTTGCGCTGATCGGTAATCGTGATGCCGGACATGGCGATATCAATTGCTCCGGTTTGAAGCGAAGGAATCAAACCGTCAAAGGGCACGTTATTTAACTTAACCTCTGCGCCCTGAGCCTTAGCAATTGCCACAATCAATTCCATTTCAAAGCCGGCCGGTTTATTGTTTTCATCAACAAATTCAAACGGAGCAAAAGCCATGTTGGAGCCCACGTTATAAACCTCAGCTGCCTGAGCTTGAGCCAAAACACCAGTTGCGGCAAGCAAAGCCGCTAAGGCTGTCATTTTTGACTTAAAAGTCATTTTTCTCTCCTATTTATATTTGAGCCGGTGATTGGTCTTACCGTCTGTTACGCGCGCCGTCACCGCCAGTCCGTTATCAGTTCACTGCAATTGAAGCCATCGCAGTTGTGGGAAGACAGTTTATTGATTCCCGGTGCCTTAACAAGCAAGATAATCTAAATCAGAGTTAAAGAAAAAGTCGAAGACATTCAACAAAAGGCCGACAATAAGAGCCCTTAAAAAGAACAAATGGCAGCAACAAGCCCAAAGAATCGGCAGACTTATCCTTTTGCTGAAAAAGCTTCAAAAAAAAATCAAAATAAAATGGATAAATAATTTAGGTAAAAACTCCAAGCGGATGTGTTCTTTTTTCACGTATCAATGCAAAACATTTCAGATTATTCGGATAAAAAATTAATATATAACATTTTTATTAATGAATTCAATTAGTTATAAAATATTTCCAGAAGCCTCTTTGCATCAATCGGTCTGAGATTTTTGTCGACTAAACTTTCTTTTGAGTTAGCTCAAATTTTCTGTTTTTAAAGTAATCAGAAAAACTTAATACATAACTGCTTCTTTTTCTTAAATCAGTTTAGACTTGTGCACTCAATCGTGATCTTATTCTTTTTAACTGGAAGGAATGTTTACTATGGCTACGAAACGTGTTCTTGCCATTCATGATCTTTGTTCTTTCGGACGTTGTTCACTCACTGCGGCTATTCCAGTTATTTCTGCAATGGGATCCCAAGTTTGTCCGTTCCCCACCGCTCTTTTCAGTAACAATTTCACATACGGCGACTTCACTTTTTCTGATTTCAGTGAAAAAATGACAGGCTTTATGGATAAGTGGCAGCAGTTGGGTTTTGCCTACGATTGTATCTACAGTGGTTTTCTTGCCGACGTAAACCAAATCGAAATTGTTCGCGAAGCCATTCGCCGATTCGCAAGGATTAAGGACCAAAAAACTTTTGTCGTCGTGGATCCTGCAATGGGTGACGACGGCAAGCTCTATCCGACATTAAATTTAGACTTTGTCTCACATATGAAGTCCTTGGTTGGAGAGGCTGATGTCATCACGCCAAACTTCACCGAGGCTTGTCTACTGGTTGATCGCCTCTATCGGGCTGAGGCTCCTGAAACAGATGCTCTTAAAGAGATCTGCCAACAATTAGCCACTAAAAACAATCAAAAAGTGGTCATCACCAGTGTCCCCGGAAACGATGCTAATCAAATTAAAGTGGCCTGTTTTGATTCGAACACCCAAACCTTTGCGCAATACTCTACCGTGAGAATTCCATTTGCTACCTGCGGCACAGGAGATTTATTTACCAGTGTTTTAACGGGCGCAATGCTACAAGGAAAAACATTGAGTGAATCCGTGCAGGTGGCCATGAAGTTCGTAAGCCTGGCTATTGACTTCACATACAAATCAGGAAGCGACTACCGGGAAGGAGTGCAGGTTGAGCCCTGTTTGCGGCACCTTTTTGACTGATTCAGCACCATATGCGCTAAGGCAGCCAAGTTGCCTTAGCCGTTGAAATATACCCATTCGATCAAACGATCAATCGGCGCATCCGTTTGAGTGGCTCTTTTGCCTTGAACGACAGCGTAGAGAGCATAGCGTTTACCGCTTTGAGCCTGAACGAAGCCACCCGCTGATTTCACATTGTTTAAAAGTCCTGTTTTAATATAAGCGTGACCGGGAGCCACCCGACGCTTAGACATCGTTCCGTCAACAGCGGATATCGGGAATGAACTGATCCATTCGGGCATCCGAGGACTGCGCCAACCATAAGCAATCAATTTTGTCATCGCTTGCGCCGTAACACGGCTTTGTCTGGATAGGCCTGAACCATTGTCCACCACAATATCTTCAGGCGAGACCTTCACGGCTTGCTGCAGCCAACGGTACACAATAGCACGGGCTCTTGCGTAACTTGCTGCAATACCATGACTATCTTTGGCAGCAAGCGTCAAAAGAATATGTTTAGCCATGACGTTATTGCTGAACTTATTAGTTAGTCTCACCAATGAACCCAAGTCTTCTGACCAAGCATCAAAAAGCAAAGTGGCATCAGACGGTGCCGTGCCGCTTACTGCGCGTCCCTGCCAAATTATTCCAACCTGATTACTGAGTGACTGCAGGTAAGTCTGCCAATAAGCATTAGCATCTTTAAACCAATACGCCAGCACTTTTTCCTCACACCCAGAAGGCATTGCTCCGGAAAATTCTGGTTTCCACGGATCGCTCACATCAAGTTCAAGTGCCTGACGCCACCTCACACAAGCTTTTTTACCAGAAAGGTTCACTGACTTTGGCACCTGCAGACCGGGCAACTCAGGCGTCACCGTAATGAGAGCGCGTTTGCCTGTTACTTGCGGAGAAATCGTCATCGCAATGGACTGATAATTTAAAAGCGCCGCATCAGCCGGTGCCGTATAAGGTCTATCCCAGTCTTCACGAAACTGCGGATCTTGATAGTCCTTTTCAAAATAGCTTCTATCGATAACAATATCGCCCCGGATTTCTCGGATCCCCAAAGCTTTAAGCCGAGAGAGATCCCTCCAGAGATTTTCACTGACGTAATGGGGATCACCGCCTCCCTTAATAAAGAGGTGACCAAAAAGAACCCCCTCTTCAATCGTGCCGGAATAAAGGTAAGACGTTTTCCAGCGCCAGTCTGCTCCTAAAAGCTCAAGTCCGGCAAGCGTCGTAATCATTTTTTCGGTAGAGGCCGGCAGAACTCGCACACGGTCTCGCCAACTCAAGTTAAGCTTACCGCCGTCCAAAGCGACAACACTGGCAGAAAACTGCGTCTCCGAGAGCTTAGAATGAACCAAAGCACTTTTTACAAAAGGGGGAAGATAATTTTGAGCAAAGGATGAACTTATTGAAAAACAATAAGTTAGCATAAGCAAACTGAATGCAAGGACGAGTTTTTTCATCTTTTTTTCTTTAGCCCCTTGAAATCGAAAAAAGCATCCCCATATGAAGCTTAGTTTGAGGGAGCAAGTGATTCGGTTGTGCATATTGTCCCGCAATCGAAGAGAAATTGCCTGAAATAGGATCCCTTCGGGGGGTCGATTAGAATCGATTTTGAATTAATAGTTAGGAGACATTCCAAATGCAAATTCGTCCTCTGCACGATCGTGTGATCGTTAAGCGCCTGGAAAGTGAACGTACAACTGCTGCCGGTATCGTGATTCCGGATAGCGCCGGAGAAAAGCCTGACCAAGGTGAAGTGTTGGCTGTCGGTCCCGGCAAGCGTGACGAATCAGGCAAGATCATCCCGATGGATGTGAAGGTGGGCGACCGCGTGCTTTTCGGTAAGTACGCCGGCCAAACCGTGAAGGTTGAAGGTGAAGAATTGCTCGTGATGCGTGAAGAAGACATCATGGGCGTGTTGGAATAATTTTCCGCCTGTACAGATTTAATCGTTGGAGTAATAACCCATGACTGCTAAACAAGTTCTTTTTGGTGATGACGCCCGCGTGCGTATGGTTCGCGGCATCAACATTTTGGCTAACGCTGTTAAAGTGACTTTGGGTCCGAAGGGTCGCAACGTGGTGTTGGACCGTAATTTCGGCAGCCCCTTGGTGACCAAGGACGGTGTGACGGTTGCCCGTGAAATCGAACTCAAGGATAAGTTCGAAAATATGGGTGCCCAAATGGTTCGTGAAGTGGCTTCCAAGACCAACGACAACGCCGGTGACGGTACGACGACCGCTACTGTGTTGGCCCAAGCTATTGTTGTTGAAGGTATGAAGTTTGTGGCCGCCGGTATGAATCCGATGGATTTGAAGCGCGGTATCGACAAAGCTGTTGAATGCGCTGTGGCTGAATTAAAGAAGATCAGCAAGCCTGTCACGACCACCAAGGAAATCGCCCAAGTTGGTTCCATTTCCGCCAATAGCGATACCGAAATCGGTGAAATCATCGCTGAAGCAATGGAAAAGGTCGGCAAGGAAGGTGTGATCACCGTCGAAGACGGCAAGTCCTTGAAGAACGAATTGGATGTGGTTGAAGGTATGCAGTTTGACCGTGGCTACCTCTCTCCGTACTTCATCACCAATCCGGACAAGCAAGTGGCTGTTCTTGAAAATCCGTACATCCTGTTGCATGATCAAAAGATCAGCAACATCCGCGATTTGCTTCCGATTTTGGAGCAAGTTGCTAAGGCCGGTCGTCCGTTGTTGATTATCTGCGAAGATTTGGAAGGCGAAGCTCTTGCCACGCTCGTAGTTAACAGCTTGCGCGGCATCCTGAAGGTTTGCGCCGTCAAGGCTCCTGGCTTTGGTGATCGCCGTAAGGCTACGCTTGAAGATATCGCCATTTTGACAGGCGGTACGCTTGTGACGAAGGATATCGGTTTGTCACTTGACAAGGCAACGCTTGAACACTTGGGTCAAGCCAAGCGCGTTGAAGTCAACAAGGAAAACACCACGATCATTAATGGTTCCGGCAACCCCGAAATGATTGAAGCTCGTGTGAAGAACATCCGCACACAAATTGAAAGCGTCACAAGCGACTACGATCGTGAAAAACTTCAAGAACGTGTGGCCAAGTTGGCCGGCGGCGTTGCCTTGATTAAGGTGGGTGCTGCTACTGAAGTTGAAATGAAGGAAAAGAAGGCTCGTGTGGATGACGCCTTGCATGCCACCCGCGCTGCTGTTGAAGAAGGCGTGGTGCCGGGAGGCGGCGTTGCCCTCGTTCGTGCTCAAAAGGCTGTGGCCCAATTAAAGGGCGACAACGAAGAGCAAACTGCTGGTATCAAGATTGTCTTGCGTGCTATGGAAGAACCGATGCGTCAAATCGTTGGTAACGCTGGTCTTGAACCCAGCGTGGTTGTCAACGCTGTTGCTAACGGCGAAGGCAACTACGGCTTTAACGCTCAAACGAGCCAATACGGTGACATGGTCGCCATGGGTGTCTTGGATCCGACCAAGGTAACCCGTACGGCTTTGCAAAATGCTGCTTCTGTTGCCAGCTTGATCCTCACCACCGACTGCATGATCGGTGACATTCCTGAAGACAAGCAACCGGTGGCTCCGGCCATGGGTGGTATGGACGGCATGCCGATGATGTAATCATTCGGTTCTGACCGTATGATCTGACAACTGGCCCGAGAAGATTAATTCTTTCCGGGCCATTTTTTGTATAGACAATGGCTGATCGATATAACGTGCCTAATCTTGCGGCCGGCAAAATTCACCGTGCTGAAGAGACTATTCACCGCTCACGCTTTATCGTGACAATGGCTCGCGTCTCCAGCCCTGAAGAAGCCAAGGCTTTTATTGAGTCAGTTAGGCAGGAGCATTCACAAGCCACACATAACTGCTGGGCTTATGTGGCAGGAGAGCCCGGCAGCACCGCGCAGGTGGGAGCAAGTGACGACGGTGAGCCTAAAGGCACGGCCGGCCGTCCCATGCTTACCGTTCTTCTGCACTGCGGAGTAGGAGAGATTGCCGCTGTCGTTACCCGATACTTCGGCGGTATTTTATTAGGAACCGGTGGTCTGGTTCGGGCCTATCAAGGTTTAGTGAAGTTAGGCTTGGAAACCCTACCCATTACAGAACGCGTCCCCTGCGACCGCATTAAATTTACCCTAGAGCACTCCTTTGTCAACATTGCTCTTAGAGAATTCGAAAACCATCAAGCGAGCATTCTTGAAAAAGAATTCGCTATGGATGCAACTTTTACCCTTTCAGTGCCGCAAGCAAAAACTCAGAGCCTCATTGATGTCTTAACGCAAAAGACATCAGGTGGTTTGCTTATTGAAAAGTTGTAGGGAAAACCCGTACAATCCTAGACGTGCGTCAAATTTGACGTCTTACTTTACAACCCCTGTGGGCTTCTGATCTCACACAAATAAAAATAATGAGATTGAAGTACCGCCCTTTACGAAAGGACGGATATGAAAAAACCGATTTATAAAGTTCTCTACTTCCAAGTGATCTGCGCGATCATTATCGGCGTCTTGCTGGGTTATTTTTACCCCGATATCGGCGCCTCCATGAAACCGTTTGGTGACGGTTTTATCAAACTGATCAAAATGATCATCGCTCCGGTCATCTTCTGTACGGTTGTCACTGGTATTGCCGGTATGGAAGATATGAAAAAAGTAGGCAAAACGGGTGGTTTGGCGATTCTGTATTTTGAAGTCGTCAGCACTATTGCTCTCATCGTTGGTCTCGTTCTGGTTAACACATTCGGTCCCGGCCGCGGAATGCATGTTGATCCGGCAACGCTTGATGCGGGCTCTGTTGCTATCTACACCTCCGGTGACAAGATGGAATCTACAGCCCAATTCTTAATGAACATCATCCCCAACACGGTGGTGAGTGCCTTTGCAGAAGGCAATATCCTTCAGGTTCTCTTTTTCTCGATTCTCTTCGGTATTGCTTTACATAAATTCGGCGGACGAGGCACCTTAGTGTTTGATGTCATTGAAAAGAGCTCACAGATTCTTTTCCAAATCGTCAACATGATCATGAAAGTCGCCCCGATCGGTGCATTCGGTGCAATGGCCTTTACAATTGGTAAGTACGGTGTTTCTTCGCTCTTGCCCTTGGCAGAATTAATGGGTACGTTCTACCTGACCTGTCTGCTCTTTATCTTTGTGGTGCTGGGTGCGATTTGCCGCTATGCTGGTTTTTCCGTTTGGAAGTATATCTGCTACATCAAAGAAGAGCTTCTTATCGTTTTGGGGACCTCGTCTTCTGAATCTGCTCTTCCAAAGATTATGGATAAGCTTGAAAAGGCAGGGGTTAGCAAATCCGTTGTTGGTCTCGTGGTTCCGACCGGCTATTCCTTTAACTTAGACGGAACCGCAATTTATCTGACGATGGCCTCGGTTTTCATCGCTCAAGCCTGCGATGTGGAAATGACTCTCGTGCAAGAACTCACGCTTTTAGCTGTACTGCTTTTGACGAGTAAAGGCGCTGCAGGTGTTACGGGTTCAGGCTTTATTGTTCTGGCGGCAACCTTATCCGCCGTGGGCCACGTCCCGGTTGCCGGCCTAGCCTTGATTTTAGGTATCGACCGCTTTATGTCTGAAGCTCGTGCCTTAACCAATATCATAGGTAATGGCATTGCCACGATCGTGGTCGGCAAGTGGTGTAAAGAGCTTGATGAGAAAAAACTGCAAAGCGTTCTTGGCAAGTCAGACGCAAGCATTCCCGATATGCCGGAATTGCCCGAGCCCAAGGTTTTCCGCGACACTCAGGAATTGAAGTACATCCCAATTGACGATTACAACAATCGTTAACTGAAAATTGGGTGGAGAATGTTTAACTTCTCCACCCAATCAGCCATTTTGACCTGCTAATTAAATCAATGCAGGTAATCTCTTTTAATCCACACCAAAAGCAATGCAGATAAAAGGATTACGTGGCATACGCAGGCGAGCATACAGCATTCAGCCATATTCGTAAACAACTCTCGACTAATGTCGAAAGCTTTATCGTAATTGTCTAAGCAATCCGACATTGGGGTTGGTTTACAGCAACCCTTGAACCATCAGCTGATAGCCCAATCCTTGCAGATTCCGACTTGCATTCAAGTCGCTGTGCGCTCGGAGACCACAGTTCGGGCAAACGAAACGATGCTTGTCTCGTTTCCCTATCGTTAAACACGACGAACACGTTTGTGATGTATAGCGTGGATCCACATATATAACGTGGATGCCTTTTCTTTGCGCTTTATATTCAATTTGTTGCTGAAGCTCTCTAAAAGACCAGCGATGCAAGCGACTTTTCACTCGCTTGCCGCACTTGATTCGCTCTCTGATATGCGTCAAGTTTTCTAAGACCACCAACTTCGCTTTTCGCTTGAGCGCCTCTTGAACAATTGACTTACTCACAACGTGATTGATGTGTGTTACGTGGCGTCTTTCCCTGCCCGAAGCCTTGCGCAAGTGCTGTCTGGCACTTTGCGAGCCATTGCGTTATAAACGCGCACGCAACCCTAGGTATTTATCCCGTTTGAACTTTAATTGGCCGGCTTTCCACAACTGCCCGGTGGATATCGCGGCGATATTGTTTTCCCCCACATCCACTCCAATCACTTCCTCTTTGCTCAACTCCTTAGGTAAAGCCCCCAGTGTGGATTCAAACTCCAAAGTGATGTGAAGGGACCAAAAGCCTCCTTTTTTGTTCTTTCGATAGACTAAATTGCTTTCTTTAAGCTTGCCTTGCTGAAGTAATCGCTTTTGAAATTCCCCCGGATATAAATCCGCTTTGACACGACCCTGTACCGTGTAGACGGTGGCTGTCGTTAAATCGGAGTGATAAGTAATGGTATTCTTATCCAAATGGATGGAGGGATTTTTAAAAACAATTCGCTTGAGCGGATCTGTCTTGTTTTTTCGCGGATGTTTGCTTAGTTCTGCTTTGTAGGCCGAAGAAACCGAACGAATAGCATTGCAAACCATCTGCGAGCCTAAATCCGGCATAGTCGCTCTCACCGTATGGTAAGCGGCATGGTGAAGATTGAAACGCTGCCAATTCCGTTGAGCGGGATCTTTGCAAACGAAATCAACCAACAAATGGCAAGCGTCACGATAGAGAGCGCGAGTGAGATGCAATTTTTGCTCACTCTCGGCATCCACATTTAACCGAATACAAACGGTTGTTGATAGTTTAGAAGGTGCGCTTAACTTACCGGCGCCCTTTGATATGTTCAGTTCTTTCAATGTATTTCTGAATCGTTTCGGAACTGACGTTGCCGGCAGTCCCCACAAAATAAGACGGAGACCACAGGTGAGCTCCCCACAATTGTTTTTTTAATTCAGGGAATTTTACAAATAACTTACGAGCGGTACTACCTTTTAAAATTTTGATTGCATCAGCAACTTAAGTAGCCGGTGGAATACTGACAAACAAGTGGATGTGATCCGGTTGAACTTCCAGAGCCAAAATACTCCATTGCCGTTCAAGACAGATGGCTTCTATAAGGGATTTCATCTCTGAAGCAATCGCCCCGGTCAAAATAGGTTTTCGATACTTGGGGCACCAAACCGCATGGTAAGCAGTTTGATAGACACGATTTCGATCAAATATTATATCAATCATATATATTAATAATCACATGGTTTCTGAATTATACAAAAAAATCGCCCTAATGGGCCAGTGACAATTCCTCTCGCGATTAAAATCGCAAGTTTCCTCGTCACAATACTATGAATTTTCATTGAAAGGAGAGCTACTAACCGTCGCTTGCCTGACAGATTTCAATCAACCAACGCTGGCTGTCTCACCACTCTGCTCCTACCAGTGCTACAGGAGCATCATAGCCGCAGTCACCTGTTTGTTTGACCAAATTGGACCTCCATTTGTCCAGAGGCAAACCAAAGTAAGTGGGTTCTGTCGATTTACCTCTAGAATTTTGAAAAAGAGCTGATCAGGCATTATTTACCTGATCAAGCTCAGTACATTTTCCCTACTAGATATGTCTTTTTATCGAATGCTGACCCACTCAAGCGTCAAACGATTATCAGGTCTTGCGACTACTTCAATATTTCGCCTCATAGCCCAAGAAAACATCGGCTGAAGTACAACAATGTGAAGGGCTTCGTCTTTATCTGCTTTTAATACCTGCTGAGCCAGTTGTGCTCGTTTTTCTCTGTTTTCTTCCACAGCCAGTGCCTTAATTGCTTTATCGGCTTCGCTATTTGAGATACGGCCGATATTGCTGATGCCGGCACCGCTTTTAGGGTCAAAAGTAGCAATCAACGATTGAAGCGGTTGATACGCATCAAAAGTTGTTGAACCCCAACCAACTAAACCTGCTGAGGAATCAAAACTCAACACTTTAGGAAAGTATTGTGCACGCGGCATAGAGTGAACATTAACTTTCACTCCGATTTTCGCCCACATAGAAGCTAAAGCTTTACATAAATTCTCATCATTAATCCACCGGTTGTTCGGAGTATCCAAAGTAAAGGAAAATCCGCCTTCATAGCCGGCTTCTTTTAATAACGCTTTAGCCTTATCCGGATCGTAAGCAACCGGTTGCGCAACTTCTCTGCTATAACCTAAAACAGAATCTGAGACCAAACTTTGTGTTGCAACAGCTTTTCCTCTCATCACACTTTTAACTAAAGCGTCACGATTGACAGCCAGCGACAGGGCTTGACGGACCCGTTTATCTTTAAAGGGATTAACCTTTAAAGGTTCTCCATTTTGCCCCTTGATATATGGAGATTGATCTCTGTACTGATCCAGTGCAACCATCATTACCCGATCTTCTGTCTGAGAGACAACCTTAAGGTTTTTATCTCTTTGTAACCGAGCAAGATCTTGCGGAGCCGGATCCAAAACAAAATCAACCTGCCCAGAGAGCAACGCTGCAGTACGTGTAGCCGGCGATGCAATTGGTATATATTCCACTCGCTCGAGATTGCCCTTGCGATTAGCTTCATCCCACCACTCATGATTAGCGACGAAAATTGTTTTCACGTCAACCTCTCGTCTTTCGAGCCTAAAAGGACCTGTACCGTTTGCATGTTTAGCTAAAAAGGACTCTTCTCCTCCCTCATAGTTTTGTGGTCTTAGAGCGTTGTGTTTAGAAAGCCACTCCTTATTGAGTATCCTCAACGCTGTCAATTGGTTTAAAAAGACTGGCGAACTTGAAACAGTCCTCACAAGGACCTCTTTGTTATTGAGAGCTTGAGCGCCCAAAATACCGGAAGCGACTGCTTTAAATTGGCTTTCTGGCATTAATACTCGATTAATGGAATAGGCAACGTCTTCAGTACTTAAAATCTGCCCTTCATGAAACTTCACGCCTTCTCGAATGGTGAAAATAAAGCCGTTATCCACACGCCTGTATTGCGTTGCCAGGCAGGGTTCAATTTGCATTTCTCTGTTATACCGAACCAATGTTTCGTAAACAGCCGCATTGGCAGCGGAGTTAAGTGACTCATTTTGGGCGTGAACATCAAAAGTCAGAAAATCACCCGCACTGCTCCATTTCAGTGTTTTAACGTTGCTATCTTGCGCTTGCGCAAGAAGTGCTATAGATAAAACCGCTAAGCCCAAAAAGGCCCTTCGGGCAACGGGGAAGGAATTTTTATGTGGCAACATGGCGAAATCCTCAAAGTTAAACAAAAAGTAAAGCTGAAAAGAGTTTCAGCATGCCATCGTGTTCTTTGTTGATTTCGGACTTTGAATGTACTCATCGCGATCTCCTCTCGGATTAGAGACTTCGCGAAAAAGGAATATTAAAAAAGGCCCGCTTTCGCGAGCCTCATTAAAAAATCAAATGCACAAAAACCGCCGGCTCGCTCTAACGAGAAAGCCACCACCAGCAGGCAAACATAGCCAAGGGTTTATCAAACAGTTCTTGTTTCATGATGATTTATTTTATAAAAAGATTTTTTCATTTAATGGCACTGATATACAGAAAAGTCCTTATAGGTGTAAAAAAAACATTGATATATAAAGAAAATGCCTTATGACTGTTATTTCCTTGATAGGGCAAAATAAATTTAGCTTCTATTACTGGAAGCGTTGTAAGCAAAGGAAAGAACGTTATGTCTAAAAAATTACTTGTTGTGGTCCTGGCGACAATGCTGGGAGGCGCGCAGGCTGAGACCCTGCGTTTTGCCAGTCAAGGCGACTTTCTCACTTTTGACGTGCACAGTCAAAATGAGTCCTTGAATTCAAGCGCAACGGGTTATTTGTACGATTCTTTATTTGCTTACGATAAGAACATGAAAGTGATCCCGTGGTTGGCTGAATCCTGGAGCCGCAATGAGGAAAATACTGGCTGGCTTTTAAAAATTCGTAAAGGTGTCAAATTTCATGAAGGGCAAGTACTGACTGCCCGTGATGTTGCCTTTTCTCTCAATAGAGCACTTGAGCCATCAAGTCAGTTTAAAAACAATATGCTGGGTATCCAATCAGCTAAGGTTGTAGATGACAATACAGTGCTTGTAGAAACAACTTCTGCAAGCCCTTTGTTTTTCAGGCAACTCATTGACGTCCGAATCATCAACTACGAATGGGCTAAAGCGCACAATGCTTTGCATCCGCAAAATGCTAGTAGCAACGAAGAATCTTTTATGGCTCGCCATGCCAATGGAACGGGACCTTTTAAGCTTGAAAGCCGTGATGTTGACGTAAAAACGGTCTTTGTTGAAAATCCCGATTGGTGGAACAAAGGCTACAAAACAGGTAACGTCACCCGCATTGAATACACGCCGATTGCTTCTAACGCAACTCGTACGGCAGCGCTTTTGTCCGGTCAAGTTGATCTCGTCATCGACCCTCCGACTCAAGATATTGCTCGCTTGGAAAAAAGTCCTGATGTGACCGTTCGCACGGGAACAGAAAACCGAGTCGTACTGCTTACACTGGATCAATTTACAGATCAACCTAAATTTGTCCAAGTGCCCGGAAAAAATAATGTCAATCCCTTCAAAGATAAGCGTGTGCGTCAAGCGTTGTACGAGGCGATTGATATCAAAGCGATTCAACGAGCTGTGATGCGCGGACGTTCTGTTCCGACAGGCACAATTATCGCGAGCTCTATTAACGGTTGGACACCCGATTTAGCCAAGCGCTACCCCTACAATCCTCAGCACGCCAAACAATTACTCAAGGAAGCAGGCTACCCCAATGGGTTTAGCTTCACAATTGATACGCCTAATAACCGCTGGATCAATGATGAGGCAATTACAAAAGCTATCGCTTCCATGTGGTCGAAAATCGGTTTAACGGTTAGTGTCAATGCTATGCCCCGTTCGCAATTCTTCCCGAAAATTTTGTCTTTGAACTCTTCGGCATATCTTGTCGCTTGGGGCATTAATACTTTTGACGGGCTCTACGGGCTACAAAGTTTGTCACAAACTTTTGATCCGAAAACCGGCAAAGGTTTAGCGAATCTTGGTCGTGTAAGCGACAAACGAATTGATGATTTAATAGATCGCATAGAAGTTGAAGCTGATGATGGCAAGCGTACGCAGATGATTGCAGAGGCCTTGCAGATCGAAAAAGAAAACTATTACCACATTCCACTTCATGAGCAGTCTCTGACTTGGGCCATGCGCAAAAATATTGATGCGCAGGTCACTCCCAATAACAGAGTCGATGCATTGTCGGTTACGGTTCATCCGGTTAAATAATCAATCTTTGCATTAGCTTAAGAAGGTCGGAGCTGCTCGGAAAGTACACTTTCTGCTGTACTTTCTGCAATTGCTCTGACTAGTCATGATTTTTAGAGATTGTCATCATGTTGGAATTTTTTATCAGACGGCTTCTGCAAGCGGTAGTGGTTCTTTTAACCGTTGCTTTTATTGCCTTTTTACTTTTTCAGTTTGTAGGCGACCCGGTCGCCCAGATGTTGGGTATTGAATCGACGCAGGCAGATCGTGAGCGGCTACGTGAAGCTTTAGGATTAAATGACCCGTTTTACGTCCAATTCTTTCACTTCATCGCTAACGCTCTGAGCGGAGATTTCGGTATCAGCCTGCGCCAAGGTACTCCTGTTTCTGAATTAATCGCGGAGCGTTTCCCTGCTACGTTTGAACTGGCACTTGTTAGTGTGGTTATTGCTACCTTAGTGGGTGTCACTTTGGGAGTAATTGTCGCGATTTACCGCAATACATTTCTGGCGCGCTTTCTGATGGGCTTTTCATTGGTTGGCATCAGTTTGCCTACCTTTTTAATCGGCATCCTTTTCATTCTTGTTTTCTCTGTTTGGCTGGGCTGGTTGCCGAGCTACGGACGAGGTGAAGTTGTCGAACTCGGCTTCTGGACAACTGGTCTTTTAACGGCCGATGGGTTGATGCACCTGATTTTACCCGCATTGACTCTGTCTGTTTTTCAGCTAGCACTCATCATGCGCCTGGTGCGTGCAGAAATGTTAGAAGTTTTACGCTCTGACTTTATCAAGTTTGCAAGAGCAAGAGGGCTGTCTGAAAAATCTATTTATTTTCATCATGCGCTCAAAAACACATTGATACCGGTCATCACCATCGTTGGATTGCAATTAGGCGGCATTATTGCCTTTTCCATCGTCACTGAAACGGTCTTTCAATGGCCCGGACTTGGTTTGTTGTTTATCCAAGCAGTGCAATTTGCGGATATTCCAGTAATGACTGCTTACTTATGCTTAATTGCTTTGATGTTTGTTCTGATCAACTTCATTGTCGATTGGCTCTATACCGTAGTAGATCCACGGCTCAAACCCGGTTTGAAAAAGAGTCATTAGAAAAAGGAGACAGTGATGAAAGAACGGTTATCTGATTTTTTTGAAACCATCCGAGACAGTGATTTAAGTTGGAATTTCAGACACTCTCCAATCGCTATCTGTGCCTTGTTTGTCACATTGGTTTTAATGTTATCGGCCCTTTTTGCTCAGGCAATTGCTCCCTTTAACCCCTATGATCTGGCTTCGCTCGATTTAATGAATGCACACTTGGGACCTTCATGGACGGAAATGGGTGATGAGCGTTTCTGGTTGGGAACAGATGATCAGGGCCGAGACTTGTACTCAACAATTCTCTACGGTTTACGCCTGTCATTGAAAATCGGCTTAATTTCCGTTTTGCTCTCACTCATTTTGGGAGTTGTTTTGGGTTTAATCTCCGGCTTTGTAGGTGGGCGGCTTGATGCCTGCATTATGCGTATCTGCGACATCATGTTGAGCTTCCCGGCTATTTTGATTGCCCTGCTCATTGACGGTATCGCACGAGCAAGCTTATCCCAGCAGGTACACGATGAGTTGGCTGAACCTGTTTTAATTTTGGCGATCACCCTATCTGGCTGGGTTCAATATGCCAGAACGGTCCGCGGACAAACTCTTGTTGAAAAACAAAAAGATTACGTCAGTGCGGCCCGGTTGATCGGTGCAGGCACAGGACGCATTTTATTTAAGCATCTGATGCCCAATGTCATGAGTGCCGTTTTGGTTTTAGCAACTGTGCATGTAGGAACGGCCGTGATTACGGAAGCTACCCTATCTTTTTTGGGTGTGGGTGTTCCTCCGACTACTCCCTCTCTAGGAACCCTTATCCGTGTTGGTAATGAGTTTTTATTTTCTGGAGAATGGTGGATCACAATTTTCCCTGGATTGGCTTTAGTGGCCTTAGTACTCTCTGTTAACTTATTGGGGGATTGGCTTCGAGATGCTCTCAATCCCAAATTGCGCTAGGAGTTCATCATGGCAGACAATGTTTTAGAAGTTAAACATCTGCGGGTAGAATTCCCGACCCGCAAAGGCGTGCTGGTTGCCGTTGATGATGTCAGTTTTGAAATTGCAGAGGGAGAAATACTTGGTTTGGTCGGCGAGTCCGGTGCTGGCAAATCAATGACCGGATCGGCAGTGATTGGATTATTGCAGCCACCCGGACACGTTGCCGCAGGGCAAATCATTGTTGACGGGCAACAAATCGAGCACCTGTCGGATTCAAAAATGGCTGACATCCGAGGAAAGTTGATCGGAGCCATTTTTCAAGACCCACTGACATCTCTTGATCCGTTAATGACGGTGGGAGATCAGCTAGTTGAAACCATCATGCGCCACTTGCCTCTTGACACTAAAGCAGCAAGGGCAAGAGCAATTGAATTACTTGAAAAAACAGGCATTCCAGCTCCTCAAAAACGATTCTCTCAATATCCCCATGAGTTCTCGGGCGGAATGCGTCAAAGAGTGGTTATTGCATTGGCACTTGCTGCCAAACCTAAGTTGATCATTGCCGATGAACCGACGACAGCGTTAGATGTATCGGTACAGGCTCAAATCATTGATCTACTCAAAGAGCTAGCTAGGGAATATCACTCGGGCATCATGCTCATTACCCACGATATGGGAGTGATTGCTGAAACAGCTGATCGTGTAGCTGTGATGTACTCGGGACGCATTGTGGAAATCGGTCCGGTTGCAGAGGTGCTTCATAACCCTAAGCACCCTTATACCAAAGGATTAATGGCTGCAATTCCGGATATGAGAGAATCGGGAGGATTTTTGCATCAAATTGAAGGCTCTATGCCGAGTTTGGCCAATATACCCTCAGGTTGCGCTTTCCATAATCGCTGCAGCTTTAAAGTACCCCAATGTTCGCAATGCCGTCCCCATTTAATACAAGCTACTTCAAAGCATCAAGTCGCCTGTTGGCTTATTGAAAACAAAAAGCAACAAGCGGTACTGGGAGAGGAAAAATGATCAAACAGAATCAAAAGGATATTTTGGTACAAGTTCGTCATGTCAGCAAAAATTTTGATGTTTCCGATCCCTGGTTGACGCGCATGATCAATCACACGGGAAAGATGACTCTTAAAGCTGTAGAAGATTTAAATTTTGAAATTCATAAGGGAGAAATTCTGTCCTTAGTTGGCGAATCAGGGTGCGGTAAGAGCACTACGGCAAAGTTACTTTGCGGTTTGTATGAGCCTAGCGCCGGAGAGATTACTGTTGACGGCGTCAGCCTGTCAGCTCTTAACAATCCCAAGCAAAAAGAATTGGCTAAAACACTGAGACGGCGAATCAACATGATCTTTCAGGATCCATTTGCGAGTTTAAATCCCCGATGGAGAGTCAGAGATATTATTGCTGAGCCAATTGTGGTCCAAAAACTATTGTCAACACAGAAACAAATCGATGAGCGTGTTGATGAACTAATGAGCCTCGTAAAACTCAATCCTGAAGACGCTGATAAGTTCCCGCATCAATTCTCCGGCGGTCAGCGTCAGCGTATTTCCATTGCAAGAGCATTGGCGAGCAACCCTGAATTTCTCATCTGTGACGAGCCCACTTCTGCTTTAGATGTGAGCGTTCAGGCGCAGATTCTGAATTTAATGCTTTCCGTTCAAAAAAAGGCTGGATTGACCTACCTGTTTATCTCTCACAACCTGTCTGTCGTTCATCATATCTCCGACAGAGTAGGAGTAATGTATTTGGGGCGTCTGGTCGAGTTAGCCCCCAAAAAGAAACTATTTGCCTCACCTAAGCATCCCTACACCAAGATGCTTTTAGATGCTATTCCGGATATTAATATGACCGGAAAACCAAGGGTTCGTATTGAGGGAGAGGTTCCCAATCCCTTAAATCCTCCGACAGGCTGTGCCTTTCATCCCAGATGCCCTTACGCAACAGAGCGTTGCAGAAAGGACATTCCCCAATTAATCGAGTATGAAGAAGGCGGTCAAAAGGCTAGTGTGGCATGCCACCTTTTTAAAAAGGCTTAGTATCAACCAAGCTCAACATGGACAATCAGTGCTTTTTTGAGCCAATGTTGAGCTATAGTCATCCTGTCTGCGTTTATTTTGAAGGAGAAACATCATGAAAAAGATTTCCCTCGTTTCTTTTTTAATCGGATCAATGTTGCTCTCTGGTAGCGCTTTCGCCCTTGAACCCGTTGAACCTCAACCTGCTACACCTCTGACTTTTGAAAATCCCGCTTACCAAAAGGTTGTTCCTGCGCAAGCACGTGAAATGATAAAAGAAGGAGTTGTTGTCATTGATGTACGTAATCCCATTGAGCGCCTAACTGAAGGCTATATCAAGGGCTCAGTCAATGTACCGCTGTCATCACTGAAAGTCGGTGCCAAATTGACCGCTGCGCCGGACTTTAATCAAAAAATCCTAGTTCATTGCCGTACCGGTGTTCGTGCCGAAAATGCCTCCAAAATTTTGGTTCAGACCGGCTACAAACACGTCTACAACATGTACGGCATCCTTCAATGGCCTTATGAACTTGAAAATGCCCCTCAAAAATAGTTAAGTTTTCCTCAGGCAATTCTTTCTATCTGAATTGCCCGAGATACTTCCCTTAAAGTAAACCGTGCTTTTGCTTAAATCTCTGCAGTGATTCTTTCGTTAAGTGTCCGTCGGTGAGAATCCCTTCTTTTTCAAAGCGCTCATACACTTGGAAAATATCCTTATCACCCCTGCCCGATAAATTAACAATAAATTTCTGCTCTTGTTGCGGATACATTTTGGCTAGTTTGATTGCGTATGCCAATGCGTGAGAACTTTCCAGTGCGGGAATAATGCCCTCTTCAAGACTTAAAAGCATGAAAGCCTGCAGGGCTTCAACGTCTGTTGCTCCTACATATTGAGCTCTTCCAATTGACTGAAGGTAACAATGCTGAGGACCAACTGAAGGAAAATCAAGACCTGCAGCAATGGAGTAAGACTCTTCAATGTCACCTTTTTCATTGACCATATTTAAAGCATTGGCCCCAAAAAACACTCCCTCGGTTCCGGTTTGTAAAACGCAACCGTGCTTGCCGCTTGAAATGCCGTAACCCGCAGGTTCCACACCAATTAATTGGACGCATTTTTCTTCAATAAAGTCATTAAAGAGTCCAATAGCATTTGATCCTCCTCCAACACAGGCAATCACGGCATCAGGCAAAACTTTTTCTGCAGCTAAAAACTGCTTTTTAGCCTCTTCACCAATTACCTTCTGAAATTCTCTCACAATGGTCGGGAAAGGATGGGGACCGGCCGCAGTGCCTAATAGGTAGTGAGTCGTGTCTACATTTTCAATCCAATCATTTAGGGCCGCTTCACAAGCCTCTTTTAAAGTCCCCGAACCCTCTGCTACTGGAACCACTTTTGCCCCCATTAATTCCATTCTGAAAACGTTGGGTTTTTGTCTTTCAACATCTTTAGCACCCATGTAAATCGTGCAGTCAAAACCCATCAGTGCACAAGCAAGAGCCGTTGCTACTCCATGCTGACCGGCACCGGTTTCAGCAATAATACGTTTTTTACCCATACGGCGAGCTAATAGTGCTTGCCCTAAAACCTGATTTGTTTTATGAGCGCCACCATGCAATAAGTCTTCACGCTTTAAATAAATTTTTGTCCGAGTGCCCCGAGTCAGATTCCTGCACAGAGTCAGCGGCGTAGGACGCCCTGCATACTGAGTTAAGAGTTCATGAAGTTCGGCTTTAAATGCTGGATCATTTTGAGCCTGACAAAAAGCCTCTTCGAGCTCTTTAAGGGCTGGTACAAGCGCTTCAGGAACAAATTGACCGCCGAACTGTCCGAAGAAAGGATTTAATTGAGACATAAGTCGCTCCTCAATCTTGCCTTAATTGAGTGGACTTATATGGATGAAAGAGAAGACTAAAAATAAACCCGCGTCAATTAAGGCGGGTTTATGAAAAATCGTTGCAACAACCTCAGGCACCCGCTTTTAGGAGTGCCACCACCAAGAATGAGAAGGTTGAAAGCGAACGATCATAATTAAAATTTTCCAAACAATGAGGGCAGTTTAGCATACGTGCTTTATTTTTCAAACAGCCATCTAGTCAAAAATCAGTACCAGTCGTGCTTTTCATGGCGATCAAGCGCTGCTATTTGAACCATTTCCTCATCGGTTAAGGAAAAATCAAACAATAAAATATTTTCTCTGATGTGCTCAGCACTTACTGAACCAGGAATGACTGCCACATTACGTTGTAAATGCCAGCGAAGAACAATCTGAGCCACGGTTTTGCCATGATTGCAGGCAATTTGTTGCAGCACCGGATTCTTAAAGAGGTCAGCTGCGTGCCCGCGCTCACCAAACGGATACCAGCTCTGAACCTGTATGCCCAATGTCTGAATATGCTCGATAACTGAGCTATCCTGATAAAGGGGATGGATTTCGTTTTGAATCAAAATAGGTTTGACTTTTATTTGAGGTAAAAAACGGTTACATTCACGCACGTAGTAGCAAGAAATACCACCCGCACGAATCTGCCCTCTTTCAATCGCCTTTTCAATTGCCTGATAAGCCTTCACATCGTTGTTGGCCGGATGATGAAGCATCAGAATGTCAATATAGTCCAAATCCAGTTTTTGCAAAGCTAATTCAATTGCTGCTTCGGCTTTCTCATATTGATCAGGATAGAGCTTTGTCTGAATGATTATCTGATCCCTAGAAATGCTTGACTCTCTTACGGCACGTCCTACTTCAGATTCATTCTCATAAAAAGAAGCTGTGTCGATGAGTTTATAACCTGAATCTATGGCTAAACGCACAGACTGGATACACTGAGCACCTCTCATTGCCCAAGTACCTAAACCCACCATCGGTAAAACAAAACCACAGGCTAATTTTTTCTCTAGAGAAACCACCATTACCTTTCCCATTGAAAAAAGACGCTAGATTCAAGCGTCCTTTTTTGCTTTATTTCTTGGAAATATCAGTCCCAAAAAATTGAATTGAAAGTTTACTGAGTGCTCCTGAGGCTCTCAGTTCTGCGAGAATCTTATTGAGCTCAGCTTGAAGTTTTTCAGTTCCTTCTTTTCTCAAAGGAATCCCCACCGAAGTCGTTTCATCAGCAACTGCGGCAATTTTGATGGCAGCCGTAGGGTGTACTTTTTTATAGTCGTAATACACGACTTCAGCATTTAGCGTCGCATCAATACGGCCGCCCAAAAGTAGCTCAAAAGTCTGATTCAAATCATCCACTCCGCTAACTTTCGCTCCGTACTTTTCTGCCACTTCCGCGTACGTACTGGAAATTGTATTAGCCGTAACTTTTCCCTTAAGATCAGCCATTGTTTTGATCGAATCGTTATTTTCAGCCGTCATGACCACCGTACGGTTATAGGCGTAAGGGTCCGTAAAACGATAAGATTTTTCACGCTCCGGCGTCATATCGACACCATTAATCATGATGTCGTAGCGTCCGGCAGAAATCCCGGCCAGTAACCCATCCCACTTCCCTTCTACAAATTGAGGCTCAACACCCAACTTCTTAGCAATAAGACGCCCTACTTCAATGTCGTATCCCGTCAATTTCCCGCTTTCGTCATGAAAGGTCCACGGAGACCATGTCCCTTCCGTTGCAATAACAATCTGACCTTTGGAGCGAATTTGATCCAAAAGATCACTACTTTGTACAGCGCTTGATGTTTGAACTGCAGACTCCTCTTTGGAGCAACCGCTTAAATTCACAGCGGCCAATAAAGCCACTACCGGCAAAGCCAATTGAAAAATACGACGACTTAACATGTCTTTTCCTTTTAAATATGATCTTGCTTAGCTGCTTCTTCTTTCGTTAAGAGCAAAAAAGCTTGAGAGCGAGGGTCTTTTGGATGAGCAAAAAATTCTTTTGCATCACCGGCCTCCACAATGATGCCCTTATCCATAAGCCAAACTTTATTAGATACATCTCGGGCAAAACTCATCTCATGAGTTACCACCAACATCGTCATGCCTTCATCAGCCATTTCACGCATTAAATTTAAAATGCCTTGCGTGAGTTCGGGATCCAAGGCCGAGGTTGGCTCATCAAAATAAATAATTTCAGGCTCTGCTGCCAAAGCTCTAGCAATAGCCACACGTTGCTGCTGGCCGCCGGAAAGCTCTGACGGGTAATAGTCTTGCCGATCTTCAAGTCCAACTCGCCTTAAAAGTCTGCGGCCAATTTCTAGAGCCTTTGTCTTTCCAACACCGCGCCCGACAATGAGACCCTCGGTCACATTCTCAAGAGCTGTTTTGTTGAAAAAAAGATTGTAATTTTGGAAAACAAAGGCGGTTTTCTTGTGGATGGCCAAAATATCTTGACGGCGCATACGATTCATTTCGTACTTTTTGCCGTCAAAAATCATTTCTCCCTCATCTGCTGTTTCTAAAAAGTTCATACAGCGTAAAAGGGTCGTCTTACCCGAACCGCTCGGGCCGATAATAGAGATGACATCACCCTTATTGATCTGAAGATTGACCCCTTTGATCACTTCAAGGTTCGAGAATGATTTACGTAAATTTTTCACCTCAATCATAATTACCCTGAAAATTAACGCTTTCCGTAACGCTGCAGACGTTTTTCGCCAGCAGTTTGAAGCTTAGTTAGAACTGTGCAGAAAATGAGATAAATTAAACCCACTTCTACGTAAAGCAAAAGCGGCTCATAGGTTCTTGCCACAATTCGTTGTGTGGTCATGAACATCTCAGTCACCGTAATGTTCGCGGCCAATGACGTATCTTTAACCATTGAGATCAAAGAATTACCCAAAGTCGGAAAAGCTGTCCTAAAGGCCTGTGGCAAGACAATCCGCCGAATAGTCTGCGTCCAACTCATTCCTGCGCAAAGCCCTGCCTCTAATTGTCCCTTCGGAACAGACTCCAATGCCGCACGCATCGTTTCTGAACAATAAGCACCTTCGTTAATTGAAAAAACGACCACCGCGGCAACAAAAGGATCAATGAGGATGCCGACATGAGGCAAACCATAAAAAACAATAAATAACTGAACTAAGAGCGGTGTACCCCGAATAATCCAAATATAAAACCGAGCTACTTGAGTCAAAAAAGGAACATTGGCAAATTGAATCAAAGCCACAATCACAGAGATGACAAGTGCGAACGTAAAAGAAATCACTGTCAATGGGATTGTTACCAGCAAACCGGGCAACAAAATATCCCAAAAAGAATCAAGGAAAAGTTCCAATGCAGCGTTCACAAAATTTCCTCAATCTGAACCGAAAATGACTGACGCAGAGAAACTATCGGTACAGAATTTTCACCGATTTACAAGAAGCGTTCTGAGTATAAAAACCCTTTTGCCTAAGCGTCAAATACTTATTTTCTTTTTAACCGATACTTTTTTTCTATAGGCAAAAAATTGCAGAAAGTAGGCAAGTCTGATGAGCTCAAGTACAATCACTGCAATACATTTGGAGCGTGTTATGACATTTATTGAAAAACTCAAAAAACGTTGGTCCGAAAGTCAATCTTTACTCTGCGTAGGACTGGATCCCGATTTCAATCGTTTTCCTGCCGTTCTCAAAGAAAAAAAAGACGCTTATTACGAATTTTGTACTGCCATTGTTGATGCAACAGCTCAGTATGCCTGCGCCTTCAAGCCTCAAATCGCCTATTTTGCTTCCTGCGCAGCAGAAGCTGAGTTAAAAGCCATTATCGCCTACATTCACGAACACTATCCGAGTATTCCTGTTGTACTGGACTCCAAGCGCGGCGATATCGGCTCAACAGCTAAACACTACGCTAAAGAAGCATTTGAACGCTATGGAGCCGATGCGGTTACGCTTTCTCCCTACATGGGCTTTGACTCTGTTCAACCTTATCTTGAGTACGAGGACAAAGGAGCAATCTTACTTTGCCGCACTTCCAACCCCGGCGGCAATGATATCCAAATGCTTGAGGTCAATGGCAAACCCATCTATCAGCACGTCGCGCAGTTAGCTTCCGGTTCCTGGAATCTTAACGGTCAGTTAGGACTTGTCGTAGGGGCTACCTACCCCAATGAAATTGCTGCCGTTCGCAGTATCGTCGGTGACATGCCTCTTTTAGTTCCGGGAGTCGGTGCTCAGGGCGGTGATATTCATGCTTGTGTGACAGCCGGCATTACGGCTGAAAAAAGCGGAATGATGATTAACTCCAGCCGCGCCATTCTTTACGCTTCCGGCGGTGAAGACTTCAAAGAAGCAGCCGCTCGGGTTGCTATGCAAACCCGTGATAAGATCAATCAAGCCCGAGCTTAATTGAGCATATTTTTCAATGAGCCTGAATGCACTTTGCTTTCAGGCTCTTTTTGTTATTCCATAGCCGATTCAACTAATACGGATCCCAAGGCTCTCAAATTCGCAGAGTCGTTATGCTTTAAATGAACGTACTCCACCTGGACATATGAGAGCGATTGCGGCAATTCATGTACTGAAACCATACTGAGACAATTAAAGTGTTCGAGCCAATGCAAAGGCACGACTGCAATCCCTAAACCCGCCGCTACCGATCCGATAATGGCGGAATAGGAAGGCAGTTCAATGACGCGTTTGGGGGCAACCCCATGACGGCTGAACCAGTCCAAACACCGATCGTGATAAGAGCCAGTGACATGAAAAGCAAAAATAGTTTGATCTAAAACGTCTGTCGGACTCACAATAGGAGAGTGACCGTTTTCTGCAATAATGCACACCTTTTCTTTAAAAAGAGGGACCTTAAAGAAACGCTCATCGCGACCATGCCTGATCATCAAGCCTGCATCGAGCTTTCTTTGCAAAATCGCTTCACTGATTTCTTCGCTTGAGGCCACTTTCAGTTCAAGATCAATCCCAGGATAGCGTTTGATCAACTTAGAAATTGATTCTGTAAGACGAGTTCCGGCCAAACTGTCCGTTGCTCCCAGACGCAAAAGACCACCTGGCTCCTGTCTTCTCACTTTGTCTTCAGCTCTGTGCACAAGAGCAAGAATTTGACGTCCGTCTTGAGCTAATTGCAGTGCGGACGTTGTCGGATAGATATGTTTCCCGTTTTTAACAAAAAGAGACACTCCTAAACGACTCTCAAGATTTTGGATCCGCATACTGATTAGTCCTGACAAGCGCTCAGGACTTTTCTTTATCTAAAAATCGAGTTAATTAAGCAAAAATCCGCTCTAGTTGTGGCAGATTAGAGAATCAATCTGCACTAACCTTCTCTCATAAAAAATATGAAGGAGAACGATCATGAGTGAAGAAAAATTTGGCCCCTTTGCTAGGGGTGGGAAAAATGAAGCCTATGCGCAATATTTCGTCGGTCAAAGCTATCTCAATATGTTGACAACAGCGGGGGTTGTTACAGCCAATGTCACTTTTGAACCAGCTTGCCGCAACAACTGGCACATCCATCACAAGGGCGGACAGATCTTATTGGTCACGGCAGGACGTGGGTATTACCAGGAATGGGGAAAAGAGGCCCGTGAATTGCACCCAGGCGATGTTGTCAACATTCCTCCGGAAGTCAAACACTGGCACGGTGCTGCACACGACAGCTGGTTTGCTCATATTGCCATTGAAGTCCCTGCCGAAGGAGCTAAAAACGAATGGTGTGAGCCAGTCAGCAGTGAAGACTACAACAAACTGCCTTAATCACTTTTCAAAAAAAACATACTGATGAAAAAGCCGCAAACTCAAATTTTTGCGGCTTTTTCTGATTAATTATCTATCTCTGTGTTTTTTTCTTTTTCTTCAATTGACGAGACGAGTACCTTGTCAATTCGGCGCCCATCCATATCTACGACTTCAAAGCGCCAATTGTCCCACGTAACCACGTCACCGGTTTTGGGCAAATGTCCCGTCATCCAAATGATCATTCCGGCCAGCGTGTTATAGCGGCCGTCAGCTTCATTGGGAAGCGCCTTTAAATTAAGTTGATCTTTGAGTTCCGGCACGGGCATCATACCGTCAACCAAAAGCGATCCGTCTTCACGCTTGACAGCCCAATCCTCTTCGCCGGGAACATTCTTAAATTCCCCAACGATAGCTTCCAACACATCCCGAGGGCTCACAATTCCCTGTACTGAACCGTACTCATCAACGACAACAGCCAAAGGCACGTCGTTTTTCTTAAAGTTATCCAAAAGCTCCAACCCCGTAAGTGACTCCGGCACATAGACGATAGGAATCATATGTGCGGTGAAGTCCACTTTGCCCGTATCTACAATTTGCTGCAGCAGGTACCGGGTAGAGCAAAGGCCCTTCACGTCATCGAGCGAGCCGTCACAAACAGGTAGCCGAGAGTGCTTGGATGTCAGAAGTTTTTTGACATTGTCTTCGGCGCTATCTTGCATATCAATCCACTCGACTTCATTGCGCGGCGTCATGAGCGTTCCGATCGTGCGATCGTCTAAACGAAAGACATTGCGCACCATATCGCGCTCTTGTACTTCAATCGTGCCTGCCTCACTACCCTCAACAACCATCTGATGGATTTCTTCTTCTGTTACCGCGTTTTCCTCTACATTTTGTTTTCCGGTAAGCCTTAGGAGTAGATCTGTTGAAACCGATAAGAGTTTGACAAAAGGTGCCATTAAGACAGCTAAGAAATTAATCGGAGGCGCAATTCGACATGCAACCCCTTCTGGATTCATCTGACCCAGACGTTTGGGGACTAACTCACCTAAAACAATAGAAAAATAAGTGACCAATACAACCACCAGGATTAAACCAACGGCCCGGGCTGTATTGACTTCAACTCCGAACTGTTCATTGAGCCACACTGCAACCGGCGTAGCAAGAGCCGCCTCACCCACAATACCTGACAAAATACCGATAGAGGTAATGCCCACCTGAATGGCCGAGAGCGCCCGAGTCGGCTCTTCATTTAATTTCAATGCCACCTTGGCGCCAGAATTACCATCATCGATTCTGATCTGCAAGCGCGCCTTTCTGCTTGTCACAAGTGCAATTTCACTCATGGCAAATAAACCGTTTAATAAAATCAGAGCCAATAGACAAAGTACGTTAAACCAGTTATCCATTTCTTTTCCAAACGTTATTCTCTTTTAAACTGTCTTTTCAATCATTTGATACAGGCCTTCAAGTGCTGTACGAATTGTTTCTTCCCGCACAGCATTGCGCTCGCCCGCAAAATGATGTCTTTCAACTTTGGGTTTCTGTCCTTTGCAGCACCAAGCCAGGTAAACTGTCCCGACAGGTTTACCGGGCACTGCGCCTCCGGGACCAGCAATACCAGTGACCGCCACAGCAACGTTTGCAGCAGAATGCGCAAGCGCCCCCAGCACCATTTCAGATGCCGTTTCTGCACTCACCGCACCATAGCTTTGAAGAGTTTCATCAGCTACACCCAATAAATCTTTTTTAGACTCATTAGAGTAGGTCACAAAGCCTCTGTCAAACCACTCGCTTGATCCTGCTGTTTGCGTAATTGAGCAAGCAATACCGCCCGCAGTGCAGGACTCAGCCGTTACAATCACTGCCTTGTTTTTTAATGCGCAACGCCCTAATTTTTCAGAAAGATCAACAAAGAGTTCCATATCAGTACACCAACCACTGTGCAGCTACTAAAGCAATCCAAGCGTAAAGCGCGGCAATGGCGTCATCGAGCATAACGCCGAAACCGTTTTTCATCTTGCTATCAAAATAGTCAGCCGGAGGCAATTTGACGATATCAAAGAAGCGAAAAGCAACAAAAGCCGCCACTTGCCAAGCCAAAACAGGCGGCATTAACGCGAGCAACAACCAAATCGCAAAGACTTCATCAATCACAACCGAACCGTGATCGTCAACCCCTAAGTCTTCGGCAGTTTTTTGACAAGCCCAAGCCCCTAAGAAGAAAGTGATGGCAACAATAAAAAACCAAGCACTATAGGCAATCCAAGGCTGCAACAATACAAAAACAATCCAGCCCGCCAGTGTTCCCCAAGTACCTGGCGCAGGCCGAATCACACCGCTGCCGAAAAAGCTAGCGACAACGTGAGCTGGACTATTAAATGCAAAAGACCAGCTCATTCGCACTTTATTGACGGGATTGTTCTGGCTGTACTTTTCAAACATTTTCACTCGCAAAATGGTCAAATCCTTTAAAAGAATTCTTCACTTCGCTCCCGTTTTTATCAAAAAGCTTCAAGCCACTGGGGACCACTTCACCAACCCGGCTAAGTTTCAAGGCACGCCCCTGAGTTTGCAGTGATCTCGCAAAATCTAAAATATCATCTCTAGCAGCAACAGGCGCGGTCCAAACCAACTCATAATCGTCTCCTCCGGCTAACTGTGCCATGCGTCTTTCTTCGACAGAACGTTTTGCAAGACTATCGCTTACAGCTAAATCATCCACGTGAACCACGGCACCTACCTGAGAGCGAGTCAAAATATTGCCTAAATCTTTTAAAAAGCCGTCAGAAATATCGGCGCAGGCAGTGGCATAATGGCTTAAAAAGCGACCAAGTTCCACCCGAGGCAAAGGACAGTCCATCGCCGCTGCCGAAGCCTCATCACAGTCACCTTTCCAAAGACCGGTCCTTAACATCAAAGCTAAGTAGGCGTCACCCACCGTACCACTAACCCAAATATCATCTCCCGGCTGTGCGCCTTTTCTTGTCAGCCCCTTTTGTACCTCGCCAATGGCAGTAATTGTGACACTGAAAGGTGCCTGCTCACTGCCTATTCGGGCCGTTTTTGTCGTGTCTCCGCCCAGCAAAGGACAGTGATAAGTTTGTGCCATTTCAAATAATCCGCGGCTAAACGCTTCAAGCCAAGTTAAATTCATTTGTGGCAAAGACAACGATAGAAAAAAGCAGCGCGGATCAGCACCTGCTGCCGCCAAATCTGACAAATTTACAGCTAAGGATTTTTTCCCGACGGTATAAGGATTTGCGTTAGGTAAAAAATGCGTTCCACCCGCAACAGTGTCGGTTGTAATAGCCAAGCGGGTTGTCCCCACCTGAAGAATCGCACAGTCATCCCCGATCCCTTGGCACGGCCATTGACCGGGGATGTTGAAATGAAAGAAACGAGAAATGAGCTCAGTTTCGCTAAGGCATGGGCCCATACAATTACTTTTTCGCACCCACCTCAATAGCACGCACATCAGCGGCCACTTTATCAAGAACGCCGTTGACATAACGGAATCCGTCCGAACCGCCAAACAGCTTAGCTAGTTCAACAGCCTCGTTAATTACAACACGGTACGGAATTTCAACATGAAACTTCAATTCGTAGGTTCCGAGCAGTAAAACTGAACGTTCTACCAAGGATAAGCGAGAAATGTCACGATCAACGTGCTTGCTGAAAAGAGCCTGCAAGTCCTGCGCGTGCTCAATAACGCCTGCGAGTAACTCAGAAAAGTGCTTTTTATCGCAACGTTCAAAATCGGCTGCATCAATAGCAGCTCCGGCGATAGGTTCACCGTCATCGCTTAGAACACTCAAAAGAGTACGCTCAATCGTCACAGCGTCGGCGCCACTCACCAACCATTCGTAGACACCTAAAAGAGCAAATTCGCGAGAAAGCGAACGTGCACCGCGGCTCGGACGATGGGGTTTTGCTTCTGTCATTCTTTACTCCCCGTCACCCATATCGTATTCAAACTCTTTGCGCAGATTCGCCATTTCAACGGCAACCTGAGCGGCATCGGTACCTTTTTGATGCAATCGAGCCTGAGTCTGCTCGTCATTTTCTGTTGTCAGCACCGCATTGGCAATCGGAATATCAAAGTCAAGTCCCACCTGCATAATGCCGGAAGCTGATTCATTGGAAACAATCTCAAAATGGTACGTTTCACCGCGAATCACCGCACCGATTGCAATCAAGGCATCGTACTCTTCGGTAGAGGCCAATTGCTGCAAGCCGAAGGGTATCTCTAGAGCACCGGGGACACGCATAAGCGTAATATCTTCTTCAACCACACCTAAGCGGGCAAGTTCAGCCAAGCAAGCCTTTAAAAGGCCTTCTCCAGCGTACTCGTTAAAACGAGACTGAACGATACCGATGCGCAATCCACGCCCATCTAAAGAATTCTCAATAATGTCCATGGACATTGTGTCTCTCCAAAAGAAATCATTTCCTTTTATAAATTCGTATATTGTACCGTTTTTAGCTCTGCGAAACACTGCTGTTTTTCTAATAACCCATCAGTCTCTTCTTGCAGAAAATGAGACTGCAAGTTTAGACAGACAATAACAACACTGCGCTTATAAAAATCCTCAGTCACCAATGCTTTTTGATACAAACAGCTCAAGGGACCGAGTATTTTCTAGCATTAAAATTTCGCCGCAGACATTTGCCAAGCTAAAGAACCATCCCTCGAGCGTAAGAGGCAGGGAAATCTACCTTTTCACCCAACTCAAGTGCTGCTTGCCAACCCCAATGGGGATTTAAGAGCATCTGACGACCAACATCAACGAGATCGGCCGTACCTTCAACCAAGACGCTTTCAGCTTGTCTGGCATCTTTAATTAGTCCGCAGGCTATTGTCGGCACTCCTGTATGTAGGCGTACCGCACGAGCAAAAGGTAACTGATAACCGTAAGAAACCGTCATCTTTTGACTGGCGTGAAGTCCGCCGGTTGAGACATCAACAAAAGAACAACCATGTGCCTTCAAAATATTGACAAAATCGATTGTTTCTTTCAGATTCCAACCACCTTCAATCCAGTCGGTTGCCGACACTCGAACACCTAACTCAACTGAGGGAGCCGCTTTTTTCATAGCCTCAAACACAGCAAGCGGTAAACGAATCCGATTATCAAAACTGCCGCCAAAGTCATCGGTGCGCAAGTTGGAGATCGGAGACAGGAACTGGTGCAACAAATAGCCATGCGCCATATGAATCTCGATTGCATCAACTCCGGCCCTCTCGGCACGCTCTGCCGCATTAGCAAAAGCCTGGACAATCGCATCAATGCCTCCGCGCAGCATTTCCCGAGGCATTAAACTTGTGCCCCCAGCGCTTACTGCCGAAGGCCCGACAGGCTCCCATCCACCTTCTTGCTCGGTCAGGCAACCGCCGATCCACGGAGCTCGTTCCGACGCTTTGCGTCCTGCATGATTAATCTGCACAGCAATCTTTGTGCTCGGGTCAATTGCGCGCATCGTTTCGATCACTTCTGCCAATGACAACCCGAGCTCATCAGACCACAATCCCAAATCTTTATCAGATATCCGACCATCTGGCGTCACGGCCATCGCTTCAATGCAAACCAAACCCGCCCCCGATCCTGCGAGCTTTCCGTAATGCACCTTATGCCAAGCTGTAGCTTTCCCATCGTGGGCCTGATACTGACACATAGGTGGCACGCTGATACGGTTTTTGACTGTCATCTGACCGAGCGTAAAAGGAGTAAAAAGCTGAGTTTTCATGATGACTATCCTTTAAAAAAGACCGTCGTTATCCTTTAAACTCATCATCCGCTCCACGTAGCGGGCAATCGTATCGATTTCAAGATTCACCCAATCCTGAGGTTTCAAGTGCTTCAAGGTCGTCACTTCAACCGTATGAGGAATCAAATTAATGGAAATACGGGTGCCAACCGGCGTATCTTCAACATCATTAATCGTTAATGAAACACCATTTACTGTCACAGAGCCTTTGTAGGCCAAATAAGCCGAAAGCTTCATCGGAGCACGCACCACCAAGTGCCAACTCTCTGCCTTGGGTTCCATCACTTCCACCTGTCCCACGCCATCAACGTGTCCAGAGACAATATGGCCATCTAATCGATCTCCAACTCGCAGAGCCTTTTCCAAATTCACTTCGCCCCACGTATCCAGTCCGCAGGTTTTAGACAAACTTTCAGCCGACACTTCAATCTGGAAGGTGTCTGCTTCAATGCTGACAACCGTCATACAGGCACCATTGACAGCAATGGATTCACCGATCTCGGTTCCTTTTAACCAACCGGCCGGAGTATCAATCGTAAGTCTGACACCGTCGCCCAATTTTTCGGGCTCACGAACCTTGCCAATCGCTTCAATAATGCCTGTAAACATGGTGTTATTTCCTTTTTCTCAAAATAATTCGAACATCATTGCCTAAAAGTGTTGTTTCAGCGACAAGCCACTCTTGGCAATCAGAAAGCTTCTCAATCGCAGGCAGCCTAAAAGCTGAGCGGCCTGCACCTAAAATTTTCGGAGCAATGTAACACAAAAGTTCATCGACAAGTCCCAGTCTTACCATCTCACCGGTGAGAATAGCGCCCGCTTCAAGATGCACTTCGTTTACTTCACGCTTGGCTAACTCAGCCATCAGAGCTACAAGATCCACCCGATTGTCTTTACCCGGCAAAGATAGAACCTCAGCTCCAAGTTGACAGAGGGATTGGACTTTGTCAGGGATTTCTCTTGCGCATGCAACAAGAACGTTACCATCCCTAAAAAAAGGATTATTTAAGTTCACACGCAAGTTCGAGTCAACCAAAACTTTCAAAGGTTGTCGCTCTTGAAGAAAACCCCCGACCCGAGCCGTCAGTGATGGCTGATCGGCTAACACCGTCCCCACCCCGGTTAGTATGGCGCCAGCAACGCAGCGCCACCGTCTGCCATCTTCCCGGGCAGCTTCTCCCGTAATCCATTGGCTCTCACCGTTTGCCAAGGCTGTAAAGCCATCAAGACTCATGGCCACTTTTGCTCGCACCCAAGGACGCTGCTCAGTCATGCGAGTCATAAAACCCGCATTCATCTGCCAAGCTTCACTTTCGAGTACCCCAGTTTCAACCTCTATACCGGCATCTCTCAACATCCTGAGACCGCGACCAGCCACCAACGGATTGGGATCCAGACAAGCCACCACAACCCTAGCAACTTTTTCCTTGATCAGACGCATTGCGCACGGAGGTGTGCGTCCATAATGAGAACAGGGCTCGAGCGTAACATAGACCGTTGCGCCTTCAATATCGAAACCTTTGGCATTAGCGTTTTTAATAGCTTGAATTTCAGCATGATCTGAGCCCGTTTTCTGGGTAAAACCTTCTCCCAAAACCTGATGATTGCGCACAATCACACAACCTACAGACGGATTGGGAGGACTTATCGGTCGAGCTTTTTGCGCGAGCTCAAGCGCCCGCTTCATGTAATCAGAATCACAGAGCATCGCTCTTTAAACCTCGCGGGCCATATCCGCAAACTTCTGAACGTCTTCAAAGTTGCGGTACACGCTCGCAAAGCGAACATAAGCCACTTTGTCGAGTCCGCGCAATTCTTCCATAACAAGTTCCCCTAAACGGTCACTGCGAACTTCCCGCTCACCCAAAGCAAGCATCTTCTGTTCAATCCGATTAATCGCCTCATCTACTCGTTCGCGAGATACTGGGCGTTTACGCAAAGCAAGCATCATTGAAGAGCGAAGCTTTTTTTGATCATACTCACAGCGTCCACCCCCACGCTTGATAATAGAAGGCATAGAAAGCTCAACGCGTTCATAAGTCGTAAAACGCTTGCCGCAATGAAGGCAGCGACGGCGACGGCGAATGGTCGTACCGTCTTCGCTTGTGCGAGAGTCAATCACTTGAGTTTGCTCATGCTTACAGAAAGGACAATGCATACACCCATCTCCTTTTATCTATGGAATTCTTAATTCTCAAAACCACAATATATGGTATCGGACTATTAAGGATTGATTCTACTCGTTTACCTACTATCTGTGGGATTTTTTTACTCAAACAATAATAAATTGTACAAAAAGAGCTTACCAAACTGAATTTTCAATCAATTAATATCTAAATGAATTAAACAGTATCTTGTAGTACTTTGAATGGTCAGGCTACCCTAGCCGACGGACGTTGCTATTGAACAGTCAATAAAGATTGTCGTGCCTGGAGTAGGCCTCTCAGACACGACAGTTTTTAATCGCTAACGTTGCAATCTAGGATTGAGACTATAAATACCTTGGATGGTTGCAGAGGCCAACACATGCGGTGCCATACGTTGGCGCACTTCAGCCCAGCGAGCGGTGTCAGGTAAGCCCAAAGTTTTCACATCAAGCGCAAAAACTCTGAATTCATAGCCGTGCATACGGGCATCAAATCCTGGAGGGCAGGGACCATCATAGCCGCGGTGAATTTGAGAATCAGAGGTATAGTCGTTAATTGCTTCAATACCCATGTGTTTCGCAAAACGCTTACCGGTATTTTCATCACCTACGTTTGCTTCGCCCTTTTTCACTTCGCAGACCTCTGGCGACATATCCCAAACGAGCCAATGCACGAAATCACGCCGAGGCTGATCTGCTGGGATCTCACCGTCTTCATTTAAAGCCTGACGATCTGTCGGAACATCGGGATCAATGCAAGCCAAAACAATCGACTGCGTGCCTTTCGGGATCGCGCTCCACGAAAGCTGAGGATTTAAGTTAGCAGCCAATGCAAACTTCCCGTCAACTAATTGCCCGTAGGCGCATTCACTTGGAATCCATTGACCATGTTCAAAATCTTGACTGGTTATTTTCATGCGAGTCTCCTTGAGAATCTTTAGTCTATTATTTGATTCAAAAAAGAGTTTTGTCAATCTAGCATTTCAACCAAATTGTCACCGGCCCATCATTGACCAAAGCAACCTGCATATAAGCTCCAAATTCACCCGTTTCGGTTCTCAAACCACTTTGCCTCACCGTCTCCACAAAATGCTCATAGAGCTTTTTACCCGTTTCAGGATCTGCTGCGGGTGTAAAACTTGGGCGAAGACCTTTAGCCGTATCAGCGGCAAGCGTAAATTGAGAGACAATCAGAATATCGCCTTTAATATCTGAGAGACTTTTATTCATCTTGCCCTTTTCATCTTCAAAAATTCTGTAGGCCAGGACTTTTTTCGCTAGCTTCTCACACTGCTCTTTTGTGTCACCCTTTTCTGCACAAACTAATACCAGCAACCCCTTTGCTGCACTTCCTATCACTTTTCCCTCGACAGTGACCGAAGCACTTTGCACTCTTTGTAATAAACCGATCATTGCGCTCTCCTTACAAAAAAGCCGCGGGAAAACGATTTTGTTTTCTGCGCGGCTCTTTATTGCAGTACGATGCTTTAGTGAACCGTCACTTTAGCCCATTTACGCTTACCGACCTGAATCGTGTAAGTGCCGGCCTTAAGCTTTAAGCCTCGATCGCTGACGCGTTCTCCATTGACTCGTACTCCGCCTTGGTCCACATTGCGGTTAGCCTCACTGACACTAGCCACCATACCAGCTTCTTTAATCAGCTTACCAATACCGATTTCTCCGTCGGTTGCAGCCACATTGACTTCAGGAATTTCAGAAGGCATTTCACCTGCACGGAACCGATTATTAAATTCCACCTCAGCAGCATCGGCAGCTGTCTTATCATGGAAGCGTTCGACTATTTCCTTAGCTAGTAACACCTTAGCATCACGAGGATTGCGACCATTGGCACATTCGCTCTTTAAAGTTGCAATCTCGTTATTACTCTTTAAGCTCAGAAGGTCATACCAATTCCACATCAATTCATCGGAAATGCTCATCACCTTGCCGAACATATCGTTAGGCGTATCGGTAATGCCAATGTAGTTGTGTTTGGATTTACTCATTTTGTTGACGCCATCCAAACCAACGAGCAACGGCATCGTCAGAATGCATTGCGGTTCCTGCTCATATTGGCGCTGCAATTCGCGACCAACCAAGAGATTAAAACGCTGATCTGAGCCACCCAACTCCATATCGGCCTTCAAAGCCACACTGTCATAGCCCTGCATCAGGGGGTAGAGCAATTCGTGCATGGCAATCGGAGCCTGTTCGGCGTAGCGCTTAGCAAAGTCATCGCGTTCTAGTAACCGGGCAAGCGTGTAGCGAGAGGCAAGCTTAATCATATCCGTTGCCGTCATTTTGTCGCTCCACTCGGAGTTGTAGCGAATTTCCGTTTTTTCCCGATCCAAAACAAGGCTTGCCTGATCCAGATAGGTTTTGGCATTAACTTCAATTTGTTCGCGAGAAAGGGGCGGACGAGTGATATTGCGTCCGGAAGGGTCACCGATAGAAGCGGTGAAGTCACCGATCAAGAAAATAACCGTGTGTCCTAAATCTTGCAATTGGCGCAGTTTGTTTAAAACCACCGTGTGACCAATATGAATGTCAGGCGCCGTGGGGTCGAGCCCGAGTTTACAGCGCAAAGGCGTACCGGTTGCTTGAGAACGGGCAAGCTTTTGCTCCAAATCTTCTTCAATTAAAAGCGTGTCGACTCCACGCTTAATGGTAGCCATGGCCTCTTTGACTTCCGAGGTCACCGGGTATTTCTTTTCAATGTCGCTCATAGATTTTTTTACAAAATAAATACAGAAAAAGAGACTCTTCAATCGGAGGCCAGGCGTAATTCGGGTAAAATACATGCCGTTTTCCGATTGCGTATCGGCTTATTGTAACCAATCAAATCCTCAATGTCTGCGCCCAGTATCCTTGCAAAGAATTTACGCTCTATTGGCCAGGGCTTGTGCCTTGCTGCCCGAGGTTGCGCGCGCACTTGGGAAATGATGGTCAAAAGCCCCTACAGACGTTTGGTTTTAGGGATCACTTTCGGAGTTTTACCAGCTTCTGTCGCTATCGCCACCTATACGGCTTACCCCTCAGATGATGAACAATTAGCCAGAAGCCTTCAGACCCGAATCGAAGCGCCGCTTCCGATTCCTTCAATTGCCGATCAGATCACGGTAGTTACTACTCACAGCGCGGTCACAACTCACACGACAATGATCCGAGTCAATGATACTCTGGGGGCCATTTTCTCTCGCTTAAATATCGAAGACAGCGCTTTGCAGCGATTTATCCGCAGGCAAACTTTAGCTCAGCCGCTCTCTACTGCCCGAGAGGGTGTGTATGTCCAAGCAAAAGTAACAGCCGATCAAAAAGCGCAATCGCTTAAAATTTTCTTAGAAGCTCGCTCAGATAAAGAAAAAAATACAGTTGTAACCATTACAAGACGTGGTGAACGCTTTACCATTCAATCTGAACCTTTTGTGTATGAAACGCAGCAAGCCATGCGAGCGGGCATTGTGCATGATAACCTCGTGGATTCTGCCCTTGCGGTCGGCGTTCCCGAAGAAATTGCCAAAGTCATGCCTTTGGCTTTTGAGCGGGCAATCAACAACGGCTTAAAAATTACCGATGGTGATGATTTCCGCATCATCTACGAGCGTCAGTACATGGAAGGTGACTTTGTAAGAAACGGCAAAATCCTTGCGGTCTCTGTCACTCATCAGGGCAAAAACTATGAAAGTTTTTGGGCTGCGGATGGCACTCGTTCGGGAAGCTTTTACGGTTTAGATGGAATATCCAATCGTACAACTTTTATCCGTGTACCAGTTGAAGGGGCCCGTGTTACCTCTAGTTTTATGCCTATGCGCCGCCACCCGGTCACTGGGGTTCTTCGTCCTCACCAAGGAACAGACTTTGGTGCCCCCAGAGGTAACGAAATTTATGCTGCTGCCGACGGAGTTATCTCCCGTCGTGCCTTTGATAAGCGCGGATTCGGCAACTATCTCATGATTAAGCACGATGACTCGCGCACAACGCTTTACGGCCATATGTCAAGGATTGCCAAAGACATGAAAGTCGGCACCCATGTCAAGCGCGGCCAAGTGATCGGCTATGTCGGCGCTACGGGCTTGGCAACTGGTCCTCACCTACACTATGAGCTTCGTGTCAACAATCGCCAGGTAAATCCTCTAAAAACCCGAATCCCTGATAAAGAGCAACTCACGCCCGAAGAAAAGCAACAACTCTTAGCCGACGCTCGTCCTCTGATGACTCGCCTGGCAATGCTTAACCGTATTCAATCTGTTAAACCGCTCACTTCTAAAGAGGCTCTCGCTCAAGGCCAATCACCTCAGAAGCCTCAGTCCTAAACTATGCAAAAATCTTCCGATATTTTCATCGGTCTGATGTCCGGAACTAGTCTGGACGGAGCCGATGCTGTCGCTTGTCGGTTTAAAGACTCAAGCGTTGAATTTTTATCCCATGCTCACCTGCCCTACTCTGTTTCTCTCAGAAAATCACTTCTATCGCTTTTAAACCCTGGTGAAGATGAGATCAATCGCTGCGGACGTACCGGGATTCAGCTTGCTCATTTCTATGCTCAAGTAGTCCGAAAGCTACTTGCTCAAATGAATCTTTCTACCGATGAAGTCAATGCCATCGGTGTGCACGGACAGACGATTCGACATTGCCCAGAGTCAGGTTTTACCGTACAACTTAATAATCCGGCGCTTTTGGCCGAATTAACTGATATTGATGTTATTGCTGACTTCAGAAGCCGCGACATGGCAGCTGGCGGCGAAGGTGCTCCTCTTGTTCCTGCATTTCACGCTTGTGTTTTCTCTGCAACAACGCCTCGTGCCATCGTTAATATCGGGGGAATTGCCAATATCACCCTCTTAAATGGAAAAGATGTTTTAGGTTTTGACTGCGGTCCGGGTAATACACTCATGGATATCTGGGTTCAGAAGCACTGTGGATTGCTTTTTGATGAAAACGGACGCTGGGCAATGAAAGGGAAGGTGATTCCGGAATTGTTGGATGCGCTACTAACTGACCCTTACTTTTCAAGAAAGCCTCCCAAGAGCACGGGGCGGGAATACTTCAATGAAAATTGGCTCATTGAGCGCTATCCGTTGCTTTCTGACTTAGCGCCTCAAGACGTTCAAAGAACACTGGCAAGACTCACCGCAAAGGGAATTCTAGATGCTATTGACAAAACGCAGCCTCAGACAGCAGAGCTTTTTGTGTGCGGTGGCGGCGCTCTCAATCCTCTACTCATCGAAGAGCTTCAAAACGGACGCTATCGTGTAAGTTCCACTGCTAGGCTTGGCGTTGATCCTATGCATGTGGAATCAATGGCTTTTGCATGGCTTGCGTATCGATTCGTCAATAAAAAGGCCGGGAATCTCCCGGCCGTTACACGAGCGCGAGGTGAGCGCATTTTAGGTGCGCTCTATCCTGCTCACTAAATAGAAAAAGAAGATCCGCAGCCGCAGGTGGTCACCGCGTTAGGGTTGCGGATCACAAACTGAGCACCGGTCAAATCTTCCTTAAAATCAATTTCTGCACCCACCAAGTACTGGTAGCTTAACGAATCAATTAAAAGTGTCACCCCGTCTTTGATCATCTTGGCATCGTCTTCATTTTCGTTTTCATCAAACTGAAAACCGTACTGAAAACCGGCGCATCCGCCGCCTTGCACAAAGACTCGAAGCTTTAATTTATCGTTACCCTCTTCTTCAATCAGACTCTTTACCTTAGCCACAGCCGCGTCAGTGAAATGAATCGGTTCGGGGGCCAAGTTCGTTTGCTTTTCTTCCATGGTATTTTCTTCCATCCATCAAAAACGAGTTGATTATACGTTCTTTTTCAGCTTTAACAATCGACTAAAGACCATAACTAAAAGAGGACGGATTCTACAAAGAACCTTCCCTCTATCGCTTTCTCCTACGGAGGAAAAAATTAATGATTAGAAGAAGAAAATTGTATTAATTAAAAATAACAGAGTTTCAAAACAATAAACAGGTAATATCTTTAGTTAGTGAAAATTTTAAAAATCTAACTTTTTCACTAGCTCCAACACTTTAACCTTCCAATCCCACCAAAATCACACCGAGCGTCATCCCGATTACACCCATTAATCTGGTTGTCGAGAGCTTTTCTTTCAAAAGTAATCCGCCCAAAACAACACCGATCATCATACCGACTTCTCGGCTCGGTGCAACATAAGCCAAAGGGGCCATGGTCATGGCGTAAAGAACCAAAATATATGCTAATGGGGAACCCACTGTTACTACGGCAAGTGCTTTTTGTAATCTAGGCGTTGTGAGAATTTCCTTTGATTCCTCTTTCCAATTGGCGTGCATAATAATAAAAGGCGCAAAGACTAAAGCACGCACAGCAATAGAGGGAAAATAAAAACTCATTGGCGTAAGACCGGTTGTCTGTTGAACTGCCCAAGCATCACAAAATGAATAGCCAGCAATAAAGCAACCGGTAAGTGCTCCCCAAAAAATACCTGATCGGATACGAAGGCTCTGGGTATTTTTATCAGTTTTTTGAGGCATCGCCAATAAAACAATTGCCCCTAATATCAAAATAATGCCGATCCATCCCCAAAAAGAAGGCCTGTCACCCAAAATTAAAACTGCACTTAAAACAGTAATTAAAGGTCCCGTTCCTCTGGCTGTTGGATAGACAATGGAGTAATCAGATTTTTTATAGCCAATTTGAAGCACCTGACCATAAATCACATGAATGGGTGCGGAAAGCGCGATAACAAGCCAGCCAATAGGCGTAATGTTTTTAAGAGAGTCTGGATCATAGAGAAACAATGCTGGAACGGTAATGATTGCCGTAATAATATAAACAAGCCACCAAAAGGGCCGTGTTGCGTTAGCCTTTTTTAAAAAATAATTCCATGTTGCATGCACAAGCGCTGCAGTGAGCACGAGCAACAAAGCCAAAGCCGACATTTCTTCCGTCCTTATTATTGTTCTGGCATTTTAAAGCAAATGAAAAAAGGCCCTCCGAAATGGAAGGGCCTTCTTTGCCAACATTCCCACTGCAATTGAGTGGGAATCGGCAGCAGTAATCGTATAAACGATTAACGCTTAGAGAATTGCTTACGGCGACGGGCCTTGCGAAGACCGACCTTCTTACGTTCGACTTCGCGAGCGTCACGGGTCACGAAGCCCGCGGCGGACAACTGGGCCTTCAAGCCTTCGTCGTAGTCAATCAAAGCACGGGTGATACCGTGGCGCACAGCGCCGGCTTGCCCCGTTTCACCACCGCCACGCACGTTGACCATCACGTCAAACGTTTCAACGTTTTCGGTGAGTTCCAACGGTTGCATCACGACCATACGGCCGGTTTCACGGTGGAAGTATTCATTCAAAGGACGACCGTTGATCACGATCTTGCCGGAACCACGCTTAATAAAGACGCGGGCCACAGAGCTCTTGCGACGGCCGGTGCCGTAATTGTAATTGCCGATCATGCCGAATCCTTATTAGATGTCGAGGTTCTTAGGTTGTTGAGCCGTATGCGGGTGTTCTTCACCGGCATAAATCTTCAACTTCTTAATCATGGCGTAGCCCAAGGGTCCCTTCGGAAGCATACCCTTAACAGCGATTTCAAGGGCACGGCCCGGATGGCGTTGTTGCATCTTTTCGAACGTCGTTTCGATGATGCCGCCGGGATAACCCGTATGGCGATAGTAACGCTTGTTCTTAGCCTTATCGCCACTCATCTTCATCTTGGAAGCGTTGATCACAACGATAAAATCGCCCGTGTCAACGTGCGGCGTATATTCAGGCTTGTGCTTGCCGCGCAAACGAGCAGCAATTTCAGCGGCGAGGTGACCGACGATCTTATCGGTGGCGTCAACCACGTACCATTCGCGAGTCACTTCGAGCGGCTTAGCCGAGAAGGTCTTCATTATGTATTCACCTATCAATGAAAACGCACGACTTTTTTATCACGAGTCGCGCGCAACCGGATTGTCGCTTAAGGCCGCAAGCACCAGCGACAGAGTCCAAAAATTCGTTCCCTCGTTGTCTGAACGGCCGACAGAGAAACACCCCTCAGAGCAACAAGACCGCGAATTTTACACAAAAAATTGAAAGAAAACAAACCCCTACCCCCATTGACCTTAATAGCTGTCCCGAGAGCAATTTTTATCTCGGACAGATATTTACCTTCACTCAACACTTTGATGCTGCAAGATTGCCGCTTTGATGAACTCCTCAAATAAAGGATGTCCAAAACGTGGTGTTGATGTAAATTCCGGATGGAACTGGACTGCAAAAAAGAAAGGATGATTCGGCAACTCCATCATTTCAGGCAACCCTTCCTTTGATGTACGAGCAGAAATGACCAATCCAGCTTTCTCGAATTGGGGAACATATTTGGGATTTACTTCGTAACGATGACGATGCCGTTCAGAAACGCTGTCACCATATATCCGATAGCCCAATGTACCGGGTTTGACCGAGGCAGACTGTTTTCCTAAACGCATCGTACCGCCCAGGTCACTATTCTTATCTCGTTTTTGTACTTGACCTCCCTGATCAGTCCATTCAGTAATCAGAGAGACAACAGGGTATGGAGTATCAGCGTTCAGTTCTGTTGAATTAGCATCATTTAGATGGCAGACATGTCTGGCGAATTCAATCACAGCCAATTGCATTCCAAGACAAATACCCAAATAAGGAATCTTATTGGTGCGAGCGTATTCAATTGCCTGGATCATTCCTTCTGTTCCGCGCGAACCGAATCCGCCAGGAACCAAAATAGCGTCCATAGTCCGGAGCATATCGGTTCCGTTTTGTTCGATTTCACTTGCATCGACAAAAATACGGTTGACATGGGTATGCGTATGAATACCTGCATGCAACAACGCTTCATTTAAACTCTTATAGCTATCTGCGTAATCAACGTATTTCCCAACCATTGCGATATTGACCGTATTCTGAGGCTTTTTCAACTCTTCGCAGATATTTTTCCAAGCACTAAGATCAGCTGGTTTGAGATTATTGAGGTTTAAACGGCGACAGATGATCTCATCTAAACCTTGATCGTGCAAAATAAGAGGCACTTCATAGATAGTCTGAGCATCCCAAAGACTGATTACATGGTCCACAGACAAATTGGAAAATAAAGCAATTTTCGCTCGTTCAGCATCAGGAATTCGACGATCTGCACGACATAAGAGAACATCTGGATAAACGCCTTCTTCACGAAGCTTTTGAACAGAATGTTGTGTAGGCTTGGTTTTTAGCTCACCGGCTGAAGCAATCCAAGGGCAAAGTGTCAAATGCACAAAACAACAGTTTTCCCGCCCCAATTTCAAACTTAACTGTCTAACAGCCTCTACAAAAGGTAAGGATTCTATATCGCCGACTGTTCCGCCAATTTCTACAACCGCAATATCGGCATTACCTACCCCTCTGGCGATGAATTCCTGTATTTCATTTGTGACATGAGGAATAACCTGAACGGTCTTGCCTAAATACTTACCGTGACGCTCTTTGCGTAAAACACTTTCATAGATCTGCCCCGACGTAAAATTATTCGATTTATGCATCTTTGAGCTGATAAAACGCTCATAATGCCCAAGATCCAAATCAGTTTCAGCACCGTCTTCGGTCACAAAAACTTCCCCGTGTTGAAACGGGCTCATGGTGCCAGGATCCACATTGAGATAAGGATCCATTTTGATCATTGTGACATTTAAGCCACGAGATTCCAAAATGCTCGCCAAAGATGCAGCTGCTACACCTTTACCTAGGGAGGAAACGACACCTCCGGTCACAAAAACATATTTAGTCATCTGCGAATCCTTACAATAGAATTCAAACAGAAGTCGATTATATGACCAGACTCCGAATGCCCCTGAAGAGTTTCTAAGCGATTTAATTTACTTTTCACAAAAAAAAATAAAAACAGTATCTCCTATTTGGTTATAACGCGTCTTACTGCTATCGTCCTTCTTGCCTTATCAATAAGTTAACCTCCATTTCTGCGTTAATCCCCCCCCCTCAACTGCAAAGCGCCTTATACACGCTACTAAGCTACAAAAAGCTGCAACACTTCCTAGCATCGACACTTGATAACCATTTCTTAATGAAAACAGGTTATGTCATCTTAGCGTCACATTTTCAACACTGTTTTGTCATGTTCCAAGCGCATACTGCACGCGACTCTTCTCTGAGTGATATCGACTCTTTTGCCTTGAGAATTAGGACGATCGGTATGGAATATTATTTTTTGGCACTTTTAGCCTTTTTAGGATTGGTCGCTGTCTTCGATATTTTCGTTGGGGTCAGTAACGACGCTGTGAACTTTTTAAATTCAGCTCTCGGTTGCCGAATAGCCTCTTTTAAAACCATCATGCTCGTCGCAAGCATCGGCGTTATGCTCGGTGCCACGTTTTCATCAGGCATGATGGAAATTGCCCGCTCCGGCGTGTTTAATCCTCAGATGTTCTCGTTTTCCGAGATCATGGTGATTTTCTTTGCTGTGATGGTCACCGATATCATTTTGCTAGACCTATTTAACTCTCTGGGGCTACCTACTTCTACAACGGTTTCAATCGTATTTGAACTCTTGGGCAGCGCTCTGGCTGCTGCGACTTATACGCTTCTCATGGATGGGGCCTCTCTGAGTCACGTTATCGAGTACATCAATAGCTCTAAGTCTCTTACCATCGTATCTGGCATTTTGATTTCTGTTGCCGTCGCCTTTGTCACAGGTGCAGTCGTTCAATACATCACGCGTCTGATTTTCACCTTTAATTTTGAAAAGATGTATCGCCGTGTCGGCGGCGTTTTTGCTGGTATTGCACTTACTGCTATCTTTTACTTTCTCGTGATGAAAGGAGCAAAAGGCGCGAGCTTCATGCAGCCCGAATGGATCCAGTTTATGGATGTAAACACATGGCCTATCGTGGGAACGCTTTTTGTCGTGCTCTCGGTTATTTTTCACGTGCTCATCATCACCTGCAACATCAACATTTTCAAAATTGTAATTTTGGCAGGTACTTTCTCGCTTGCCTTCGCCTTTGCCGGCAACGACCTCGTGAACTTTGTGGGCGTTCCACTTGCTGCCTGGGACTCTTACCAAGAGTGGGCTGCCTCAGATGCCGCAGCGGAAACCTTCATGATGGGCGGGTTATTAAAACCTACTGTGGCAGCAACGGGCTTTTTGCTCTTTTCCGGTCTGATCATGGTGCTCACCCTTTGGTTTTCTAAGAAAGCCCAAATTGTGATTCAAACCTCAATTAACCTTTCTTCAAGCAATTCTGGCGAACAGGAACAGTTCGGAAGTTCTCTGCCCGGCCGAGCAATCGTTCGTGCCAGTATGGCACTTGGAAACGTCATTCATCAAATCATCCCGATGTCTGTACAAAAGGGAATTGATCGCCGCTTTGAACCAAAGAAACTCGAGCGTGGTGAAACCCCTCTACCCTTTGACTATGTTCGCGCCTCAATTAACCTTGTAGTGAGCGCCGCGTTGATTGCTTCTGCCACAAGTCTTCAATTGCCGCTTTCAACGACCTACGTAACCTTCATGGTAGCCATGGGTTCTTCCTTTGCAGACGGGGCATGGGACCGTGAAACCGCTGTCTACCGTATTTCAGGTGTTTTAACCGTTATCAGCGGCTGGTTCTTAACCGCCTTGAGTGCTTCAACCATGGCAGCAATTGTCTGCGGCTTCACCCTTTGGGGCGGACCGATCGCTGCCTTAATTTTGGCCATCGGCTCTACCTTCCTTTTGATTCGCTCCAACCTGAGAGCCAAGCTTGATACCGTCAATATGCGTGCAGACCTTGATACACGCTATGACGCTAAGAAAGTTCAGGAACTGGTTCAAAATAAGACGAATGCAAGCTTCGATAAAACTCTCTCTGTCTTTAACCGCTTGGTGCATGATTTCTTAAACGACAACGAATCAGCTCTGCGTCATGTGAAGACAGCCAGCGCGGAACTTTTTGACGAAATGAGCGCGGACCGCGGTCTTTACTACCGCATGGCCAACTCAAGCTTTACCCCAACAAAAAACGACTTTGATGCTCGCTATTGCTACTATCGCATTTTCACTAACTTACGCGAAGTAGGGCGGTCTTTGCAGGCTCTTACCAAGCAAGCCTCCGATCACGTTGCCAATCGTCACCGTATTTTCCAAGGTGAGCTCAAGGCAGACCTCTTAAGCCTCTCGGATTATTTAGAAAAAATTTCTGAAGGTAGGGATAAAAAACGTGATATTCATACGGTTCTTACCCACTCTAATGAGGCCATTGAACTCATTGATCATATGCAAGCCGAACTCCTTCGCCGCATCCCCAACGCCGGTCTTTCGGTCAGAGGTAGTGAGCTTTACCTCAATTTCCTTGTTTTTGCACGAGAACTTGTTAATCGGGCCGCTATAGCAGCTTCGCTTGAAAAGCGTCTTGATGCGATCGTAACCAATCCGTCCTCGAAGTAAGAGCACAAGTGCTGTTACTTCCTTTCTCCACGTTGGTTAACCAACGTGGAGTTTTTTTATCCGCTTAGGCAGTCCTATAATTATTAGTTTTATTAATTTGTATGACGATTTATGAGCTCACATCGATTAGGCATTGTGGTTGAAGGTGGCGGCATCCGCGGTATTTATGCGGCCGGCGTTTTGGATGTTTTAAGTGATTTAAAACTTCCCGTACAAGGCCTTATCGGCGTGTCAGCTGGTGCCATTCACGGCTGCTCTTTTGTCTCTGGTCAAAAAGGGCGCAGTCTGCGTTTTTATAAGCGTTTTGTAAACGATGATCGTTTTTTCAGTTTTAAAACTCTATTAAAAACGGGCAACATCGTTGATACTCAATTTTGCTACCACGATATTCCTTATATCTACGATCCTTTTGACAATGAGGCCTTCAAACGCTCCAAAATTGACTTTTTTGTCACCTGTACCAACGTAGAAAGCGGCAAGGCTGAGTATCTTCATTTAACCGATCTAGAAGAGGAAATTGACGGCTTGAGAGCTTCTGCCTCTTTACCCTACGTCTCTCAAATTGTTCAATTTCGAGGGAAAAAATTACTTGATGGAGGCTGTTCGGACCGCATTCCTCTTAAGGCTTTTGAAAACCTGGGCTTTGACAGAAATATTGTGATTTCGACTCAGCCCAGAGAGCATAAGGTCAAGGATCGCGACGCCTACTTGGCTCGCCTTTTTTACCGAAAGTATCCTCGTTTTTGTGAGACATTTGCTCACTCTCCGCAAACTTATGAAAAAACACAAATAGAGTTGGATGAAGCAAGCCAAGCGGGTCGCGCTTTTATTATCAGACCTAAAACAACATTAGGCATCAAACGTCTGACACACAATCCGGATGATGTCCAAAAAGGCTATACCGCAGGGGTGCGCGATGCCCAAGCTTTAATCCCCGAATTAAAAGCGTGGCTCAACCTACAATAACGCCACAAACATGTCAACATACGTTTACATCACCTTGAGAGAAAGACCCGAATTAATGCAGCTGGCCGCTCAATGGTTTCATTCCAAATGGAAAGTCCCCAAGAAAGAGTATCTTGAATGCATGCGAGCTTATCTCAACTATGAGACTGAATATGGTTGGTATCTTTGTTTGGATTCAAACCGCATCATAGGCGGCCTCGGAGTAATAGAAAACGACTTTCACAACAGAAAAGACCTCACACCGAATGTCTGCGCTGTTTATACGGAAAAGGGATATCGCTGTCAGGGCATCGCGGGGCGATTGCTTGACATTGCCGTGAAAGACACAAAATCCAAAGGCATCACACCAATTTATTTGATTACTGATCTCACTGGCTTTTATGAGCGCTATGGTTGGGAATTTTTATGCATGGTTCAAGATGACCATGACCACACAATGATCAGAATGTACGTACACAGATAAACTACTGCGTTCAATTTTTTAACAATCAGACTCTATTAATTGACAAAAAAGAGCGTCTATTTTCGCAGTGATTTAGCACTCTTCAGCCAACGAGCTGCACTTTTCTTTTCAATGATCTTTAGTCTCCAGGAATGTTTTTGGGTAGTGTTCATTTTGAGATTAAAGTCTTTCAGAAGTCCATTTCTAAAAACGTGAATTCGAAATGCTTTTTCATCTGCGTAGCGCTCGAGAAGTTTTTGAAGATTGCTCTTTCTAACCTGAATGCCGTCAATTGCAACCAATTCATCGCCAACACAAAGACCAGCTTTTTCTGAATCTCCCCCTTCATCCAATTGAGCCACGGTAAGTCGATCACTCCCCGTAAGTTTTGCCCCCAATATACTGCGCTCAATTTCATCCTTATTTTCTTCTACACCAAGCCCCAGCACTTTAAGGGCCGATTTGTAATCAGGCTCCTCGGGTTGATTAACCCAACGATCAAGCTGCTCGGTCACGTCAATTCCGGTTGCATCCCAGATAAGTTCGCTTATCACTTCTTCATCAAGTCCAGCGTAGTCTTCACCTGACTCTTTATATTGCTTCCAAGCCAAACGCAGAACATCATCTAACGATTTATTTGCCTTCGATTTTTCTCGAATATAAGCATCCAGGGTCAAAGCAACTAAGGCGCCCTTATCGTAGTAACTAGTCACCGAACGACTACGGTTCGTTCTGACCTTATAGTATTTAATCCACGCATCAAAAGAGGATTCAGCAAGGCTTTGACGCGTTTTGGCCGTACCCAAGAGGTGGCGATTAAAAGTTGAGGCCAGAGACTTGAGGTACATCTGCGCATCAATCGCCTGACTGCGTTCGGTTAAAAGCGCGTCATAGTAACTCGTAAAGCCCTCAAACACCCACAAGAGTTCCGTATATGTTTCTGCACTTAACTCATAAGCTATGAAGGCCGAGGGTTTTACACGTTTGATCCACCAAGCATGGAAATACTCATGAGTAAATAATTCGAGAAGTCTTGCATAGTCCGAACTGGCCTCTTTTTGATTTTCAATCGGCAAATCGTAAAAAGAAGCCGCCAATGCTGTGCTGCACCGGTGCTCGAGTCCACCGTAAAGATTTTCAGACAGATTTAAAAAGAAGGTGTAAGAAGAAAAGGGCGCTTGATGAGTTTCTGGCTCAAAAAAAGCAATGACAGTCTCTACACAACGCTTAACGTCATGGGTTAAACGTTTGCGATCAAAGGGAGGCACTTTCCCGCTTAAAACAATTCTGTGCACCACATCAAACGCTTCGAATTCAATTGACTCCCAGGGACCGATTTCCATCGGCATATCAATCAATTCATCGTAATTACTAGCCCGATAAACCCCAAAACCATCTCGATCTATTTTGACAGGGGCTAGTTCCGTGGCTACCTTCCAACCACGGCAGTCTTGCGGTTTTTTAATAAATAGTTCAATGGCTTCAGACTCGCTGCCAAGAGGACAGAGACAAAGACTTGAAAAAGTCAGGAAAGCTCTTTCTGTATCCAAATAGGCTCGTCTGACAGAAGGGTCTTGGGCAAACACCTCATAGCGAATCGAAAGTTTGCGCTGCTTATCGCCCACGCGTACTCGCCATGTGCTTTTATCGATTTTGGTCACACCAAGAGAATTTGGGCCGCAGAAAACTTTCAGCGATTGAATTTCGGCGGCCATATCTCGGATCATGTAGCTGCCTGGAAGCCATGCGGGCAGTCTGAGTAAAAGTTCATCTCGGGCTTGTAAGCTTAACTCAACGAAAAAAGTCGCCGAGGACGGAATACATTTCACCGTATAGTTAAGCATTTTTCCCTCCTAGAAAATCGACCCAAGATACTACTCAATTATTCGGTCTTTTCACCCTCTACAGGTAAATCAAACCACTCTTCCTCTTCGTCGTCTTCCGTTGTTTGGATCGCATCGACATTATCTTTAGCTTCTGCTTGCAGCTCTTCTTTTTCCTCAACAGAGTCGACCTGAGGTTCTTTTTGAGATTCAATCGCTGCCTGCTTAATAGCCTCTTCTCCCATGATGCCGGCCAAAGCAATCAAATGACGTAAAGCAGCATTAACGGCTTCACTTGTTCCGAACACGCGGGCAACATCAGCATCAAGTGTAATCAGCGCATTGCGGCTAGGGACACTTTGACGCCGCTCGACATTGCCGCGGCCTGCCATTGCTGCGCGGGCTCTGGGACCTGAGCGTACACCAAAATATTGACCCGAAAAGTCGTCGCGCCGACGGCTAAAACTTCCCTTTCTGTCATCACGGCGGCGATCACGTCGACCGTAGCCATCATCGGTGCGGCCGAAGCCTTCATCACGCCGATCAAAACGACGATCGGAGCGACGCTTAAAATTGTCACGGCTATCAAATCGACGATCAGATCGACGGGCACGATCATCGAATCCAAAATCATCACGATGGCTGCCTGATTCTTCCCAGGGTTTACGCATTCTTCAATTTCCTTTTATAAAACGCGCTTTGTAATCAATCGGTTGCGCGCTGGTGTTATTCAAGTTTTGCGCGATCTTAGCAGAAAAAGCCTCAGAAAATGCGTCAGAGTCATTAATATTTTCTTTCATCTTTGCGAAAACATTTGCTTTAAAGCACACTTTCAGCTCTCTAACTTCAGTACACTATGAATTAGGAAGAGAAGAGAGCCATCTTCTCACTCTTACTCATAACCAAAACAAGAAGAGGGTTATCTATGGCACAAGCATTACAAGTTACATTCCATGGAATCAGCCGTTCAGAAGCGGTAGAGCAAGCGGTCCAAAAAGAATTAAATGATTTAAGCAAATTCGACCGCAACCTGGGTCCCTGCCACGCAACCATTACTCAGGAAGGCCATCAAACAATGGGCGCTTACACTGTGCGCGTTACGATTGTCGCCTCCGGTAGTGACTTGGTGGTCTCCCGCACCAACACCGACGTGATGCTTGCCATTCGGGAAGCCTTCGATACGTTGCGCCGCTCGGTGAAAGATGCTGCCGAAAAACTTCGCGGTCATTAATCATTAATTTTTAACGTTGAGGGGATCTTCAAAAAGATCCCCTTTTTTCTGCGCTACACTTACGCGGTCTAGCAATTTTTCGTCAAAGGAAATCTAAAATGTCCTGCATTGCACGCATTGAAGAACTAGCCCCAGAATTCACCCGTATCCGTCGTGAATTCCACGCTCATCCTGAACTCAGCAACCAAGAATTTGAAACAGCCAAAACCATCGCCCGTTACCTCACCGAATGGGGTATTGAAGTGCACACCGGAATTGGCGGCACGGGAGTGGTTGGAGTGCTTAAAAACGGCTCAGGCACGAAACGCATCGCGTTGCGCGCTGACATGGATGCTCTGCCTATTACGGAAGCCAATCACTTTGCACACGCCTCTAAAAACAAAGGCGTAATGCATGCCTGCGGGCACGATGGCCATGTGACGGGACTGCTGCTTGCCGCCCGTTATCTCTCCGAAACTAAGAACTTTAACGGCACCATCAATTTTGTTTTCCAACCGGGCGAAGAGGGCGGCTTTGGCGCTCAGCACATGATTGCCGACGGTCTCATGGAAAAATTCCCCGCTGACTTTTATCTCGGTTGCCACAACTGGCCAGAAACCCCGGCCATGAAAGTCGGCATTAACAAAAAAGCTATGATGGCAAGCGGCAACGTTTTCAGAATTGATGTTCACGGTCGGGGCTCACACGGCGCTATGCCCAATTTATCTAAAGACCCGGTCTTTACCGCCATCCAAATTTGCCAAGCGATTCAAGGGATTATCACCCGCATCAAGCGTCCGATTGATCCGGCTGTCTTAAGTATCTGTAAGATCGAAGCCGGTACCACCTATAACGTGGTCCCCGATCATGCAACGATTTTGGGAACAACGCGCACGTTTGATAACGCAGTCACGAACCTGATCGAAAGAGAACTCGATCAGATCAGCCGTTGTGTGGCCCAAGCTTTCGGCGCCGAAGCCAAACTCACCTTCACGCGTCAATATTCACCTGTTATCAATACGCCTGAATGCGTTGACCGCGTACAGGATGCCGTTCGTGAACTCTTTGGCGAAGAAAGACTGCATGAACAGGAACCCGTCATGCCTTCCGAAGACTTTGCGGACTACCTTGAAACGACGCCCGGCGCTTTCTTCTTTGTGGGCTCAGGTGACGGTTCTCACCGCCTTGAAGGCCACGGAGAGGGCCCCTGCTTGCTGCACAATTCCTCCTATGACTTCAATGACGCCTGCTTACCAATCGCTGCAAGCGTCTTTGCCAAAGTCGCAGAAAACTATTTGCGCTAATTTTTAGTATCTTTATTGATCCCCCTCAGTAATTTTTTACTGAGGGATTTTTTTGTCTTTTTGTACACAAAAAGCAAACAAAGCCCATCATTTCTTAGATTTAAAATCTCTTCGTTGCGGTTGATTTTTAGTCTGAGGGCGCATGATGAGAATTCTTATTGCACTGGGCGGAAATGCACTGTTAAGGCGCGGCGAAGCGATGGCTTATGAAACCGAGCTTGCCAACGTCAGAAAAGCTTCGCGCCAAATTCTCTCACTTTGCCGTACTCACGAAGTCATCATCACTCACGGTAACGGCCCTCAGGTCGGTCTTATTGCCCTACAGCAAGAAGCCTTTAAAGAGGTTGCGCCTTACCCTTTGGATGCCATGGGAGCCCAATCCATAGGACTCATCGGCTACATGATTCAAAAAGAACTCACGGGACTTTTAGGAGCGGACTCAAAAATCGTCAGTGTTCTGACACAAACTGAAGTTTGGCCTGATGATCCGGCCTTTGCCCACCCGAGTAAACCCGTCGGTCCTGTTTATGACAAAGCGGCGGCTGATCAGTTAATCAAAACCCACGGTTGGGTCATGGCAAAAGACAACCACCATTATCGCCGGGTTGTAGCCAGCCCTGATCCCAAACGCATTTTGGGTCTGTCGGCTTTAAAGACGTTGGTTGAAAGCGGGCACCTCGTCATTTGCTGCGGAGGCGGCGGCATTCCTGTCTATTTTGATGCCAATGGTGCACTCATCGGAGCTGAAGCGGTCATTGATAAAGACTTATCCTCTTCGCTTTTAGCTTCTTCTCTTTGCGCGGATCTTTTTGTCATTGCAACTGACGTAAAGGGCATTTACCTCAATTGGGCACAAACCGAACAAAAGCTGATCAGACAAACTTCTCCCTCATTTTTAAGAAAAGAGCATTTTGAAGCCGGTTCAATGGGTCCAAAAGTAGAGGCTGTGTGCCGCTTTGTTGAAAAAACGGGAAAGAGAGCCGTGATCGGCTCTCTGGAAGAAATTAACAATCTGACTGCGGGGCTCTCCGGCACCCGAATCGGACCTGATCTTGAAACAGTTTTTGCTTAAATGGCGTAGCCCACGGTAAAAGCCAAAATCGGCTCGGAAGTTTGAGGCAGCTGCATGGCTTCTCTTAAAGTTTCATGATTCAAAGAAGCTCTGATGCAACCGGCCAATCCCAATGCAGTGCAAGCCAGATAAGCATTTTCTGCCATCACTCCCGCATCAACACTTAATGTGGTGGCTGGCAACTCGGGAGCTTTGGCATGATCGGCAACAAAAATGATGCTGACCGGGGCACTGCCTACCCACTGGGGCTGATGCGTCGTGGACTCTACTCTGACATCATGCTCTGAAATTTTCTCTAATGCCTGTTCTTTGCCCAGATAGCGCCAAACGCCATCGGCTTTCAAAACATAAGCATCAACCGCTCTTAAGTCTCTTGCCGAAGGCGCCGTACGTTTACCGTCTTCGGTCGTTATCCCCGCGCAGGCCCAAAGAAGCGTTGCAAGCACATCATCGGCTAACTCTTCAGTCTGACAGCAACGATTGGTTCTTCGCTTTTCCAAAATCTCTCCCAATGAAACTCTGAGTGCTATCCGATCTGGCAATTTTTTTAACATTTCCTTTTCCTCCCAACGCTTATCGACTTTTTCAGGGTAGTCCTTTTTCTATCGATTTGAAAGAAAAAAACGATTGGTTAAACAGTTTCGGAACATTAAAATTTCATTTCGTTCATATGATCTTTTGAATTATTTACTTTTTTTGCGAGCGCTTCGATGGATCAAAACATCAAAATCTTTGGTGCAAAACAGAACAATTTAAAAAATCTTGACGTTGAATTTGAAACCGGGAAAATCACCGTTGTGACCGGTGTGTCCGGATCGGGCAAAAGTTCTCTCGTTTTTGATACTTTGTACGCCGAAGGGCAGCGCCGCTATGTTGAAACCTTCAGCCCCTATGCTCGGCAATTTTTGGACAGAATGGATCGTCCGCAGGTCGAGCGCATTGAAGGTGTGCCGCCTGCCATTGCCATTGACCAGACCAATCCCGTTCGCACCTCGCGCTCAACCGTCGGAACAATGACGGAAATCAATGACCATTTAAAGCTTTTTTTTGCCAGAGAAGCCAAACTCTTTTGCGCCCGATGCGGCAAACTCGTTCATGCAGATAATCCGGGAAGTGTTTATGAAGCTTTAAAGACCTGGAGCGTTGAGCTCTCCGATCCCCGTCTGTTCATTCTTTTTGATGTGGCCGTTCCTGAAAAAATGAGTACTGAGGAAGTCACCGAAGGACTCACGGCTCAGGGCTTTACCAAAATCTATCGGGAAAAAACCGTTAAAGGCACTCATTATCTTGAAGTGGTCGCCGACCGTTTCCGCTTTTCAAAAGCCGAGAAAAGCCGCGTCATTGAAGCTCTGGAGAATGCTTTTAAGTTTGGCAAGGGTGAGTTGTCAGTCGTTGCTCAATCAGATGATGATAAAGAAATTATTCGACACTTCTCTAACCGTCTTTCTTGTCCCGACTGCGGCATCGATTATCAAAAGCCTACAGATGCCACTTTCAGTTTCAATTCTCCTTTAGGGGCTTGTGAAACCTGTCGAGGATTTGGCCGAGTAATCGGTGTGGACTATTCACTGGTCATTCCTGATGAATCTTTAACGCTTGAAGGCGGTGCCATTAAACCGTGGAACACTAAAACCAACGAAGAGTGTCTCAAAGACATGAAGCGTTACGCCAAGCGTGATGGTATCCGACTAAATGTCCCGTATCGGGATCTCAGCGAGAATGAAAAAAAATGGGTCATTGAAGGTGAGCCCGGTTGGAGCGGGAAATGGACTCGACAATGGTACGGCGTCAAGCATTTCTTTGAATGGCTTGAAAGCAAAGCTTACAAAATGCATGTACGAGTGCTTTTGTCCCGCTACAGAAACTATCAGGAGTGCCCAGACTGTCACGGAGCACGGCTCAAACCCGAGGCACTTTTATGGCGGGTTGGATCCGTCGAGGCGGCCCTATCAGCCACAAAAGGGCTTGAATTTAAGCGCCATAAACCCTCCATTTGCTCTTACTCAGACGATATCCTTAACACACTGCCCGGGCTTAATTTATATGATCTCATGCGCCTGCCGTTATCCAGGCTTTTGAACTTTTTTGAAGTACTCGAAAAAGAGCCCATGGATCAAGCGGGCAAAATGGTTGTCGAAGAAATCCTGACTCGATTGCACTATCTCGTCGATGTCGGAGTGGGTTACTTAACGCTGGAGCGCCAAAGTCGCACACTCTCAGGTGGCGAAGTGCAGCGTGTGAATCTTACAACGGCTTTGGGTACATCACTTGTCAATACATTGTTTGTACTCGATGAACCCTCAATCGGTTTACATCCCCGTGACATGGACCGCATCAATCGGGTGATGCAAAAGCTTAAAAATTCCGGCAACACTCTGCTGGTCGTAGAACACGATCCCCAGGTGATGCTTGCCGCCGACACACTCTTTGACATGGGGCCAGGACCAGGTGAAAAAGGCGGCGAAATAATTTTTAAAGGTTCTCCAACTCAAATTCTTAAAGCTAATACACTCACTGCCCGCTACCTATCGGGTAAAGAAAAAGTAAGCAGCCGGGAAAGCCAGAGAAAGTTCACAAAAAAAATGCCTGCCATTGAGTTAAGTGGAGCTCGTGAGCATAACCTGAAAGGCATTTCTGTCCGATTTCCAATCGGAGCGCTTTGCGTTGTCACCGGTGTTTCCGGCTCCGGCAAATCCACACTCATTGAAAATATCCTGGTGCCGGCTCTTTATAAGGCAAAAGGGATGCCGACCGAGTCGCCCGGTCATTTTGATGCTTTAAAGGGGGCAGATCTGATCGAAAACGTCCACTACGTGGATCAATCCCCCATCGGTAAAACGACCCGCTCCAATCCTGCAAGCTACGTCGGGGCATTTGACGCAATCCGCAATCTTTTTGCTCAAACGGATGCGGCCAAAGCGCGCGAATACAAAGCGGGGACTTTTAGCTTTAATTCCGGTGACGGGCGCTGCCCGGTGTGCGGCGGAAACGGCTTTGAACACATTGAGATGCAGTTTCTCTCGGACGTGTATTTGCGCTGTTCAGCCTGTAACGGCAGCCGTTATCGCCCGGAAATTCTCGAAATTACGATTGAGCGGGGCGGAAAGTCACTCAATATTGCACAGGTACTGGATCTGTCGGTGTCAGAGGCGTGCGACTTCTTTAAAAATGATTCGACCGTCGTTTCAAAGTTAGAGCCCCTGCGCAAGGTGGGATTGGATTACATCAAACTCGGACAACCCGTTCCGACACTTTCGGGCGGCGAAGCTCAACGCTTAAAGATTGCGGGCTTTTTAGCTCAAAAAAATTCACAGGCCAGTAAAAACGATCTGTTTATTTTTGACGAACCGACAACCGGTCTTCACTTTGATGACATCGATAAACTCATGCACTCGCTTCAGGAATTGATCGATCGAGGCAACACTGCGATTGTGATCGAACACAATCTCGATGTCATTAACTGCGCCGACTGGGTTATCGATTTGGGACCCGAAGGCGGTGATGCAGGGGGCGATGTCGTCATCCAGGGAACGCTTGAAGATTTGATCAAAACCGAGCGCTCTTACACCGGTCAGGCACTTAGCACTTATCGCAAGACGCTCACGGGCGGCAGCATTACCCGCTACTTTACAAAAGAAACTCAAAGCCGCAATGATGAAAACCGTGCGTTGGTTCCTGCAAACGATGTCATTGCCATTAAGGGGGCCAAGGAGCACAACTTAAAAAATATTTCCGTTGATATCCCGCACGACCGATTTACAGTGGTCACCGGTGCATCAGGCTCCGGAAAATCTACTTTGGCCTTTGATATTGTGTTTAAAGAAGGACAGCGCCGCTATCTGGAATCTTTAAACGCGTATGCCCGCTCAATTGTGCAGCCTGCAAGCAAACCCAACGTGGACTCCATCACCGGTATTGCTCCGACTGTTGCCATTGAACAGCGCACTTCCCGCGGCGGCCGCAAGTCAACGGTTGCTACGATGACTGAGCTTTATCACTTCATGCGGCTTATTTTTGTGAAACTCGGCCGCCAGTACTGCCCGGACTGTGATGTCGAAGTGGAGCCCAAGTCCTTCCCCGCCATTGTCTCAACCGTGATGAGCCGCTACAAGGGGCAAAGTGTGCATGTCATGGCGCCTCTTGTGAGTAAACGCAAAGGTATTTACACCGATCTTGCCAAGTGGGCTAACAAAAAGGGTTATTCCCAACTTTATGTGGACGGCAAGTTTGTGAGCACGGAAAAATTCCCGAAGCTCGCCCGCTATAAAGATCACACTATTGAATTGCCGGTTGCCCGCATTGACGTCAGAGTCGATGATGAAAAAACGCTCAAGCGCGTTCTGCAGGAAGCTATCACGATCGGCAAAGGCGTTGTGACTGTTTTGGATGAAGAAAATTGCGAAACCATTTTCTCAACGCATCGGGCCTGCCCCATCTGCGGCCGCAGTTTCCCGGAACTTGATCCCCGGCTTTTCTCCTATAACTCCTCCATGGGGTGGTGCCCGACTTGTTTCGGCACGGGCCTTTTAATTGAGGGCTTTGATGAAACCGCTACCGGAGAAGAGCGTATTTGGGCAGATGCGCAAAGCCACCCCTGTCCGACTTGCCACGGAGAACGCTTAAACGAAGTCGCCAGAGCTGTTCGCTTTGCCGGACTTAATATTGCTCAGATGGCCCGCATGACAGTCTCGGAGGCTTCTGCCTTTTTCAAAACACTGAAACTTACCGGACGGGAAGCAGACATTGCTGAAGATGCACTCAAAGAAATCCGCCTGCGTCTGCAGTTTTTGGAAAAAGTGGGATTGGGCTACCTAACGCTTGACCGATCTTCTCCGAGTCTCTCGGGCGGAGAGGCTCAGCGCATCCGCTTGGCCTCGCAATTAGGCAGCAACCTTCAGGGCGTCTGCTACATCCTTGATGAACCTACAATCGGGCTGCACCCGAGAGATAACCGCTTGCTTTTGGACTCTCTGAAAGCGCTTGTGAAAAAAGGCAATACGCTTTTGGTGGTTGAGCACGACGAAGATACGATTCGTGAGGCCGACTATGTCATTGACGTGGGCCCCGGAGCCGGTGTGAGAGGCGGTGAAATCATCGCAACGGGTACCGTTAAAGACATTATGAAAAATAAGCGCTCTTTGACCGGGCGTTACCTCTTAAAGCCCATCGAGCACACCTTTATTCCTAAACGACTGGTCGACAGTGACACTCAATGGCTCAGCATAAAAAAGCCCAGGCTCAATAACCTTAAAGCTCGCGAGATCCGTATTCCTCTTGGCAGACTCACGGTTCTCACAGGCGTTTCAGGATCGGGCAAAAGCAGTTTTGCCCGAGGGGTACTGCTGCCCGTTCTCACTGAAACACTCTCAGAGAAAAAGCCCTACCAAGGCGCGCTTTGTGAAGCGATTGATGGCTTTGAAAATGTTGACCGAGTGCTCGAAGTGGACCAAACACCGATCGGAAAAACGCCTCGCTCCTGCCCTGCTACCTATATCGGTTTTCTGGATGGTATCCGCAAAGTTTTTGCTGGCACCAACGAAGCACAAGCCAGAGGCTATGGCATTTCTCGCTTTTCATTCAATATGAAGGGCGGGCGCTGCGAGCTTTGCGAAGGGCAAGGCGTGCGGACCATCGAAATGAACTTCCTGCCTGATGTGAAAATTCCCTGTGAGGCTTGCGGCGGACTCAGATATAACACACAAACACTCGAAGTGCTTTGGAAAGGCAAGTCCATCGGTCAGATTCTCGCAATGGATGTGGACGAAGCGGTTGACTTTTTCAGCACGCAGCCCTCCATTGCTCACGCGCTCAAACTCATGCAGGACGTAGGACTCGGATACCTCAGTCTGGGTCAGCCTTCGCCGACACTTTCCGGTGGTGAAGCGCAGCGCATCAAGCTTGTCACCGAGCTCATCAAGGCTCGAGATGATATCAAACGTCGGGGCTACAAGGTTCCCAAGACCGTTTACGTTTTGGATGAGCCCACGGTCGGTCTTCATATGGCAGACGTTGAAAAGTTAATTGCCGTACTGCATAGGCTCGTTGATGCCGGCAATACCGTCATTGTGATTGAACACAACCTCGATATTATGGCGCAGGCCGATTGGATCATTGACATGGGACCAGAGGGCGGCGTTGACGGAGGCGATGTCGTTGCTCAAGGGACTCCCTCTGATGTAATGAAAACCGAGTCACACACGGCCCGAGCTTTGCTGGCTTTTAAATGCGAGCACGACAAAATTAAAAACCGCTCTAAATAGAGTTCAGAAAAATCCTATAGTTCACTATGGGATTTTCCTATAGTGGACTATAGATTTTTTCGTCTCTCTTTGATACCATCAAACTCAATCCATACCATTTTTTCTGTCGAAAAATATGTATCTGCCAAGAACTGTTGAAAAAGAAATTCCTCAACTTTGCAAAAATTTCAAAGTTCTGTTGGTGACTGGGATGAGGCAGGTAGGCAAAAGCACCTTACTGCATCATCTGTCGGAAGCTGACAGAAATTATGTGTCTTTAGATAACTTTGATGATTTGGATCTGGCTGAACAATCCCCCGGAGCTTTTTTCCTTCAACATCCATTGCCTCTATTTATTGACGAAATTCAACGTGTTCCAAAGTTGTTTCGCCAGGTAAAGTTCGAGGTTGATAAAAAAAGCGATAACGGTCAGGTTTGGCTATCAGGATCTCAGCGTTTTTCACTCATGCAAGGAGTCGGAGACTCACTGGCCGGACGAGTTTTTGAGCTCCATTTAATGCCCTTGAGTATTTACGAAAGACTGGGGCAAGGCGCGCTGCAGCAACCCTATCTCCCCGGTCCGACGCTGCCGAAGCAGCTTTCTGAGTGCTCAACTGAAAAATTGTGGGAAATGATTTGGCAGGGTGCCTGGCCGGCCTTAATGGATAAGAACGCTAAAGAGCGAGAACAATACTTTGAGGCTTTTATATCGACTTTTCTGGAAAGAGACATCAAAACGCTCGGCAATGTCGATAAGCTTCGCGAATTCAGGAAATTTATTTTAGCTTTGGCTCTGAGAACCGGTCAGGAGCTGCGCTTAAATAAGTTGGCGGAAATGACCGGCGTCACAGAGCTAACCGTTCGCCGGTGGCTTCCCGTCGCCGAAGCAAGCGGACTGATCTACCTTTTGCCTCCCTTTTCCAGCAATGCTTCTAAAACTTTAACCAAGTCTCCGAAGATTTACTTTGCAGATACCGGTCTTGCTGCCTACTTATGCAAGTTTTCAACACCGCAAGAGATGCAAAAAGACACCAACGCCGGTGCCTTTTTCGAGACATTCATTGTGACAGAAATACTTAAAAGTTGGCGCCACAACGGACTGGAGCCTGATCTTTATTATTACCGGGACGCAAAAAAACAAACCGAAATTGATCTGATCATTCATAGAAACGGTCTGTATCACCCCGTCGAAATTAAGATGTCTTCGCATCCCAAAATCGACATGATCAGGCATTTTTCTGAACTGAGTTCTATCGGAGTTCCGGTAGGAATGGGCGCCGTTATATGCAACTGTGAGACTCCACGCTTTTTGACTGACAATGTGATTGCTCACTCAATCTGGCAGATATGAGCTCGATGAGAAAAATCCTATAGTCCACTATAGAATTTTTCTATAGCGGACTATGTTTTTTTTTGCACCATCCTTATCAGAAACCTAGGGAAAATCTTCAATTGCGGTTTGGCTTTCATTGATAGAATGTTGAATTAAGTAGGATCTTTAAGAAAAATGAGGCCGTTTGTCCGTTGTCTCACTTTTTCCGGATCATGCTTGTGCTCTAAACAATAAAACGACAACTTCGAGGAACCATTATGTCTAAGAAACTCTCTGCGCTTCTGGCAGGGTTGGTTGTGCTTTCCGTTTCGGCAAACGCCGCTGAACTTAACGCCTACACCATCATGCCTGAGAAGTACGCATCCCAAATCTTTGCGCAATTCACCAAGGACACGGGTATTAAAGTCAACTTCCTTCGCTTCTCAACGGGCGAAGCGCTGGCAAGATTAACGGCTGAAAAAGGCAATCCTCAAGTTGACGTCCTGTTGGGGGGACCTGCCGACATGTATGCCGCGGGCATTAAAGAAGGTATTTTGGAAGCTTATCGCCCAGCCAACTCCGATGCGATTTCTTCTGCCTACCGCGATCCCAATAATTACTGGACCGGTATCGGTTTAATTCCTCTGTGCTTTCTCACCAACACCAAATTCTTAGAAAAGAACAAGATGCAGGCCCCGACCAAGTGGGCTGACTTGCTCGACCCCCGCTATAAGAACAACCTGCAAATGGCCGATGCACGCACTTCGGGCACTGCAACAGAACGCATCTATTCGCTTGTGAAAGTGATGGGTGAAGACGAAGCTTTTAAGTTCCAAAAGCAGATGAATGCCAACGTGCAGATGTACACCAAGAGCGGTGCGGGCGGTGCCATGCCGATTGCAACCGGTCAGTGTGCAGCCGGCATCTTCTACATTGTGGACGCTTTGGATATTCAGCAGCAAGGCTACCCCGTTACGATTACTTATCCTGAAGACGGTGTGAGCTTCGGTATTGAAGCTACGGGTGTTGTCAAGGGCGGCAAGAACAACGCTGAAGCGAAAAAGTTTGTCGACTGGGCAGCGTCAAAGAAATTTGCTGAGTTTATCGTTGCCAATAAGATCAACTATGTACCGACACGCAATGACGTGAAGACGAGCAACCCCATCCTCGATCTCACCAAAATCAAAACCATCTCGGTGGATGTGACCTGGAAGGGTGAAAAGCGTAAAGAATTCACCCAGCGCTGGATCAATGAAGTGATCAAGTAATTTCACCGTATTGAGCTTAAAACACCGGAAATAGGGTCAAGTCATTGAGCCTGTTTCCGGCATGTGTATTTTTTGTCGGTTACATTCTCCATGAGTTCGTCCGCATCATCTACCAATAAGGACATGGTTACACGACTGACGGTCGTCATGCTCTGGCTTTTGCTGGGCGTATTTGTCCTTTATCCGCTCTGCCGCTTATTTGCCATGACTTTCTGGGTCGACGGCAGCTTTACCTTTGCAAACCTGCGCCCCTTCCTAGATAACTGGTATGACAGACAGTCCGCCATCAACAGTATCCTTCTGGGCTGCTCGGTCGGAGTCGCAGGCACTGCGCTCGGTTTTATTTTTGCTTTTGTCACCACGCGCTTAAATTTGCCGACGTGGCTTAAATTTGCCTTGAGCGCGATTACGATTCTGCCCCTCATTTCGCCGCCCTTTACAAGCAGTATTGCCCTTACCCTATTATTGGGACCCAACGGCATGGTGCTGCAGTTTTTGGGATTGGATAATTTCAATTTTTACGGGTTCTGGGGAACTTTTATTTCTGAAACACTGACGTTTTTCCCCGTGGCCTTTATGACGATTTCAACGATTCTGGCCCGCATTGACCCGAACCTAGAAGATGCCGCCTATTCGTTGGGAGCGTCAAGTTCGGAAGTTTTCCGAACCGTCACACTGCCATTGGCAGCGCCGGGCATTGCCAATGCTTTCCTTTTGGTTTTTTCCTGCTCTTTGGCAGACTTTGCCACGCCGCAGGTTTTAGGCGGTCACTCTTTCCCTGTGTTGCCGACGCAAGCCTACCTGCAGATTACCGGCATGTATGACTTCAAGGGCGGCGCAGCACTTTCTTTCATGCTGCTTATTCCCGCTTTGGTTGTCTATGCGCTGCAGCACTATTGGGTGAGCAAAAAGAGTTACGTGACCGTAAGCGGCAAAGCAGGCGGCAAGAGCAGCATCAAAGGTCCCGGCCTTGTCTTAACCGGCATCATGGGCAGTGTCGTTGCGATTGTTATCGCTTTTATCATTGCCATTTACGCCGTGATCCTTGTTGGGTCGCTCGTGAAAATCTGGGGTGTCAACAACACGATCACCTTTGATAACTATCAGTACGTACTCACGCATGGCATGAAGGCCATCAAAGACACGTTGATTATTGCCTGTATCGGTACGCCTTTGGGCGGTCTGCTTGCGGTTCTTGTGGGCTACGTTACAACGCGCCTTAAGATTCGGGGCCACAAGACGCTTGAAACCGTCTCGCTTTTAAATTACACGCTGCCCGGCACCGTAGTCGGTATCGCCTACATCATTGCCTTTAACGACAAGCCGATTATTCTTACCGGTACGATCTACATTTTGATTGCAGCTTATCTTTTCAGATATTCGTCTGCCGGTATCCGCAATGTGATTGCGGCGTTAACGCAAATTGATCCCTCAATTGAGGAGGCCAGCCGAAGCCTTGGCGCGGGCTCTGCCCGAACCTTTATTTCAATCACGATTCCGCTTGTGCTGCCTGCAATTCTTGCCGGTATGAAGTATCTCTTCATTCACTCAATGACAGCAATCAGCGCTACGATCTTCCTCGTATCAGTTAACTGGACGCTGATTACAACACGTATTCTCGAGTGCATGACCGAGCTGCAGTTTGCTCAGGCCTGTGCGTTTTCAGTGATTTTGATTCTGCTGGTTTTTGCAGTCTCGGGCGCAATGACCCTGCTAGCGAAAGTACTTTGCCGTAACGGCGACAATATTGGAGCCTAATCAATCATGTCCGTCTCACTTACTTTAAAAAATATCTCTCGCCGCTACGTCAAGGACAATGAAGAGTTCATGGCGGTCAATAATGTTAACCTTGAGGTTAACCCCGGTGAATTTCTGACCTTCCTGGGACCTTCGGGATGCGGTAAAACAACCACTCTGCGTATGATCGCAGGCTTTGAAACACCGACGAGCGGTCAGATCATCATGGACGGTGTGGATATCACGCATGTGCCTGCCAATGAGCGAGGCTTGGGATTTGTGTTCCAGAACTATGCGCTTTTCCCCCATATGAAGATCTTCGACAATGTTGCCTATGGTCTCAAAATTCGAGGTGAAACTGGTGAAAGTGCCGCGAAAAAAGTGCGTGAAGCACTTGCCATGGTGGGATTGAGCAAAGAAGAACAGCGCTATCCGAATCAGCTCTCGGGTGGTCAACAGCAGCGAGTTGCCTTAGCTCGTGTGTTGGTGCTCCGTCCTAAGCTTTTACTTATGGATGAACCGCTTTCAAACCTTGATGCAAAGCTTCGCCTTCATATGCGAACGGAAATCCGCCGCATTCAAAAAGATTTGGGCATTACGTGTCTGTATGTCACGCATGACCAAAAAGAAGCCCTCACCATGTCTGATCGTATTATGGTGATGAATCGCGGTCACATTGATCAGCTGGGCACCCCCATGAAGCTTTACGAAGATCCGGCTACACCCTTTGTGGCTGACTTTATCGGTCAGGCTAATCTGATTCGCGGAAGACTGGAAAGCATTGATGCCCAGGGGCTTGGACATTTTGCGGTCGCAGGTCAAGTGCTTTGCGCACGTATGGGTCAACAAAATCCTCCAGCAATCGGAGAAGAAGCCTTGTTGGTCGTTCGACCGGAAAACCTCCGAATGAACGAAAAGGATAATGGAATTTCAATGCGTATTGTTAACAGACTTTTTGAGGGTGACCGAATTGACTACCACGTCGTGTTGGAAGGAAGCGGACAAGAAAAACCTTTTAGCATGTCAGTGCCTTTCTTACCTGGAACAGAAATTGTTGATACTAATACATTGGTTACTGTTTCCTTTAATCCTCAGGCCGGAGTCATAATCAAGGGCTAAGGACAAATATAAAACTCTGAGTTTGCTGCCGGTACTGTGCATTTTGAATACCTGTATCGGTAGCCTTAGCTTCAAAGATACGAAAAAGCCCGCTAAAGCGGGCTTTTGAGAAAAACTAGGAGTGTATCAACGTCTTTCTACAAACCACATCCCAATGACAGCCAAAACCATCATACAGGCCGTGGGCACCATCGCTACGACCAGAGGCGGCCAGGTATTGAGCATTCCGACGTAAGAGAAAAGGTTATTAATGGTGTAGAACGCCAGACCGATCATCACACCGGCAAAAATCTTAATGCTCACACCGCCCGAACGCCGATTCATGTAAGCAAAAGGCATTGCCAAAGCAATCATCACCAAAATAGCGATCGGATAAAAGGCTTTATTCCAAAGCGCAATTTCGTAACGACCGGATTGCTGACGGCTTTGCTCCAAGTGGCTCACGTAGCGTGAGAGTGCCCGCATAGACATGTTTTCTGGCTTTAACATCATCACACCGAAAATACTCGGATCGATTTCAGACCTAAACATCATCCTTGTGGGATTACTGATTAAGACTTGATCCATAATCGGCGTTTGCGTCAGATTTTCCAACACGGGCAGTGAAGTATTAACCGCCTGCTGCAAAAGCCACCCCTGATGATCAACGTAATTACCCGTTTGAGCCGAAATCACACGGGTTAAACGCTGCTTTTCATCAAAATCATAAATTCTCCAGTCGATGGCTTCTTCCAGTGGGGTCATCTTCTGAATGTTGATATAACGAACCTGAGGTCCGTTTGGCGTATCAATGGTTTCGCGTACCCAAGCTCCGGTATCAGAACCTCTGATATTCATGGTCGTGTGCTGAATGGTGGCTCTGTATTCTCTGGCGTAGGTATCCGATGATGGAGCGACAAACTCACCGAAGATGTAGGTAAAGGCTACCAAAATAAGACCCGGCACCATCAAAATGGCTGCCAGGCGAACGGGCGACAAACCTGCCACACGCAAAATGGTAAATTCTGAGCGCGCAGCCCATTGACTCATCACAAAGACGGTCCCCAAAAGTGCTGCAATCGGCATCACTTCATAGATACGCATCGGCAGGCTAAGCCCTGTGATAATGAAAGCATCAAGAAGACCGTAGCGGGAACCGATACGCCCCATCTGTCCCATCAGATCAAAAAAGGCAAACAAAGCAACAAGCGCCAAGAGGACAAAACCTGTTGCCTGCAGTATTTCCTTGGTTAAGTGGCGCGTAATAACCATCATGGTGTCATCTCCTTGAGCGCCAGTAACCCAACGTCATCCATACCGGAACCCAACGCTGCATAATGGTGCGTCTTAAGAAAAGGACGACAGCAAAAAGCGCAAACGCTCCATTGAGCACAATGCCCGCCGTAATCGGATGCATGGTCCCCTGTTCAACCCAGGTAACCGCCACACTGATGCCATTTAAATACAAAACGAAAAGCAAAAGTGCCACAACCATATTGAGACTTCTGCCGGCTCTGGGGTTAGTAAATGACAACGGAATGGCAATTAAGATTAAATTCAATGCAGCAAGCGGCCAACAAATGCGCCACAGCAACTCCCCTTGGGCTTCGCGGTTGCTCTTTAACTGAGAAACAAGCAAAGGCAAGGGCTGGGTATCAACGTCTTGAAGCTGAATAGCACTTTCGGGCTTCACATCGAGGCGAATACCGTAGGTTTTAAATTCAGTAATTCGATAGTCGGGGCTTTCCGCTTTACCTTCGTAGCGACGTCCGTCGTGCAGGAGCACATAACGGTCACCCTGATCATTGGTTTTAATTTCACCGGTTTTGGCCATTAAAACCATTTCAGAATCAATAGCGGTTTCGGTTAAAAAGACATTACTGACTGTGAGACCGTCGTTTGAAACTTCCTCAACAAAAAGAACTTGTCTGCCACCGGCGATTTCAATAAAGCGGCCGGGAGACAAACGCTCCACGTCGTCTCTTTGAGACCAGACTTCACGATTGAGTTCACTTTGACTTTTAGCCCAGGGAGAAATCACTAAAGAGAGCGCTGTGATTAATAAAATGATCGGAATACTGAAGCGCAAGACTGGGCGAATCCAAGATAACAAACTAATGCCGCCAGAAGAGAACCAGACAACCATTTCGTTGTCAAGCCAGCTGCGCGTTAAAGTCATCAATACTGCAATAAAAAGCGAAACTGCCAGAAGTGGTGCAAGATTGACCAATGCCTCGTATACCACCATTTCCATGATGGTACCACTATCGATACGACCGCCAGCAGCCAAACCTAAAATACGGACAAGCCCGATTGTCAAAACAATCGAGAAAATCACCGTAAACACAGCACCGGCGGTATTGGCAAGTTCCGAGACGAGTGAACGTCTGAATATCATGCGTATTCCTTAGAACATAACAACTTGCATCTGTGATGCATTAACCTGTAGATTTTATCGCAGATTAGCCGCTAACACAGCGATATAACGCAAAAAACTGTATCTGACAGGCAAATAAAAAGCCTCGAGATCGACTGATCCGAGGCTTTTTTAAATGGGGAGCCGGGCAATGTCCTACTTTCACTGGAAATACAACCAACTATCATCGGCGCTAAGGCGTTTCACTGTCCTGTTCGGAATGGGAAGGAGTGGGACCACCCCGCTATGGTCGCCCGGCTAAGCTTGTTGTCTGATCTGTTTAATAACAGACCCGACGAATTCTTTTCGGTGCCACAAAGCGTCACGGTTTGTGTCTTGCAGTCTTGAGCTTTTTTTGAGCAACAAGCTGTACGGTTATAGGATCAAGCCTTACGAGCAATTAGTATCAGTTAGCTTAACGTCTCACAACGCTTCCACACCTGACCTATCAACGTCCTGGTCTCGAACGACTCTTCAAGGAGGTCTAGCCTCCGGGAAGACTTATCTTCAGGCAGGTTTCCCGCTTAGATGCTTTCAGCGGTTATCCCTTCCGGACATAGCTACCCGGCAATGCGATTGGCATCACAACCGGTACACCAGCGGTCCGTCCACTCCGGTCCTCTCGTACTAGGAGCAGCCCCCGTCAATCTTCCAGCGCCCACGGCAGATAGGGACCAAACTGTCTCACGACGTTTTAAACCCAGCTCACGTACCTCTTTAAATGGCGAACAGCCATACCCTTGGGACCGACTACAGCCCCAGGATGAGATGAGCCGACATCGAGGTGCCAAACACCGCCGTCGATATGAACTCTTGGGCGGTATCAGCCTGTTATCCCCAGAGTACCTTTTATCCGTTGAGCGATGGCCCTTCCATACAGAGCCACCGGATCACTATGACCTGCTTTCGCATCTGCTCGACTTGTAGGTCTCGCAGTCAAGCACGCTTTTGCCATTGCACTATCAGCACGATTTCCGACCGTACCTAGCGTACCTTCGCACTCCTCCGTTACCCTTTAGGAGGAGACCGCCCCAGTCAAACTGCCTACCATACACGGTCCCTAGCCCAGATCATGGGCCGAGGTTAGAACCGCAAACAAATCAGGGTGGTATTTCAAGGTTGGCTCCGCTCAAACTGGCGTTCGAGTTTCTCTGCCTCCCACCTATCCTACACAAATCGGTTCACAGTCCAATGTAAAGCTACAGTAAAGGTTCATGGGGTCTTTCCGTCTAGCCGCGGGGAGATTGCATCATCACAAACACTTCAACTTCACTGAGTCTCGGGAGGAGACAGTGTGGCCATCATTATGCCATTCGTGCAGGTCGGAACTTACCCGACAAGGAATTTCGCTACCTTAGGACCGTTATAGTTACGGCCGCCGTTTACTGGGACTTCGATCAGGAGCTTGCACCCCATCAATTAATCTTCCAGCACCGGGCAGGCATCACACCCTATACGTCGACTTTCATCTTTGCAGAGTGCTATGTTTTTAGTAAACAGTTGCAGCCACCTATTCTCTGAGGCCTCTTCACGCTTAAGATGTTTCTTCTCTCACGCTACAAAGGCACACCTTCTTCCGAAGTTACGGTGTCAATTTGCCGAGTTCCTTCTCCCGAGTTCTCTCAAGCGCCTTAGTATATTCAACTCGCCCACCAGTGTCGGTTTGCGGTACGGTCTTGTCAAGCTACCACTTAGAGGCTTTTCTTGGAAGCACTTCCGATGACTTCTTCTCACGTGGAGAATCGATGTTTTGACTCGAAGATTCGAGAGCGGATTTGCCTGCTCTCCTTCTACTCTCACAAACCGGGATATCCAACACCCGGATCATCTTTCACACTCCGTCCCCCCATCGCATACTTGACAATGGTCTAGGAATATTAACCTTGTTCCCATCGACTACGCTTCTCAGCCTGGCCTTAGGGGCCGACTCACCCTGCTCCGATGAACGTAGAGCAGGAAACCTTGGGCTTACGGCGAGCGGGCTTTTCACCCGCTTTAACGTTACTCATGTCAGCATTCGCACTTCTGATACCTCCAGCATGCTTCTCAACACACCTTCGCAGGCTTACAGAACGCTCCCCTACCACTCATACTTATGTATGAATCCGCGGCTTCGGTTACTTGCTTAGCCCCGTTACATCTTCCGCGCAGAAAGACTCGATCAGTGAGCTATTACGCTTTCTTTAAAGGATGGCTGCTTCTAAGCCAACTTCCTGACTGTCTTAGCCTTTCCACTTCGTTTTCCACTTAGCAAATATTAGGGACCTTAGCCGGCGGTCTGGGTTGTTTCCCTTTTGAGTCCGGACGTTAGCACC